>Ga0183095_10916_pt1 | contig 44699 bp, 44 predicted proteins | sample BioMet4_FD_130346 | JGI IMG/M metagenome (GOLD analysis project Ga0183095, IMG submission 130346) | Microbial communities from bioreactor (seeded with sewage sludge) at LBNL, California, USA - Biofuel metagenome 4 (v2) (version 3) | ecosystem: Engineered > Bioreactor > Anaerobic > Unclassified ...
GCAAGGTAAACGGATGCTCGTATGAGCTACCGTGTAGTGGATGTTTGGCGCATCCGTTGAGAATAAACTTCTCGTAAGAGTAGACCTTCTCAAGAATCCCCTGCCTTTAGGCATGGGGAGTCGTCAAACACGTCCGATGACGCTTTCACAGTTATGTTCGGGTGCTGATGTCACTGATAGTAAATCGGTGTGGGGTACTTATTCTATTGCTTCAAGCGTTGAAGACAAGCATTTTGAAATATATGAAAATGATGGCCGCTTTGCCCAAGTAATGGATTTGTTTGAAAACCGGGAGTTTCGCAGATCACTTGTTAGTCTTTTGCCGCAAGGAACTAAAACACATCAGTCACAAGATGGTGATAATAAATGGGAGATACTGTTTAATATAAACGATGTTAAACTTCCTGACGGAAGCACCGCTTCAGGGGCTCTAATAAGAATCAATAACTATTATGGTACAATAGAAGCATATTTCAATGGAGATGTATGGCGTTGTACAACTACAGATAAAGACAAGTGGCTAGATGATGTAATGGAGCTGATTTCATCTGGCAGCTGATAATTGTGGTGGTATGTCCACTAATTTAGTTATATTAGTGCCTTTTCTTCCTGAGTATAGGTTTGCGGTATTTCTTCAGCGGGTTATCATTGTTGAGAAATGTATCTATAAAGTCGATGTGATATGAAAAGAAGTGTACGAGAGTGCCAACTATGAGAGCGGCTGCTAAGGTGCCTTCGCGGATACCATGTAGGCCATGGAGGAATATGAGGGATAGAGTGATTCCTAGGATGACTTGTAATACATCGACGGTGACTTTGATTTTGCCGAATTCTATGTGAGTTACTTCATGTATTGCGAGCATCATGCCTTCACCTGCCAGCACGATAACATGAGCATGGACTTCCAGATAGACGCCGAAAGCGATTACTACAAAGCTGAGTATTGTAAAACCCCATTGCATGAGGTACGCGGTTGGATGTAAATCGGATAAGAGCCACATTGTAAAATCAGTAAAGTACCCGAAGACAAAGGCAACAGGCAGCTGCAGAAGCTGCAAGGGCTTGTAGTTACTGCGCAGAAGTATGATTTGAATAAAAATAAAAATTATATGCATAAGTATGGTTGCTTGTCCGATGGTCAGCGGAGATATAAGACTTATTACATATGGAACGCAGGAAATGGGTGATGTTCCGAGGTCTGCTCTTACTGAGAGGCTGACGCCGAAGGCTGTTATGAATAGTGCGATAGCCAAAACCATATACCGTCTTAATAATTCGCTTTTTTTTGATTTGGGTCCTTTTACTTTGATGTCGATCATATCTTGCTTTCTTTCGTTTCAGTTGTTTAATTACAGGTCATTGGGGGTTTTTAAATTAGTGCAGATAATTTCAAGCAGCTGCTGAATTTCTGACGTTTGCTGTGCGGACAAGCCGCTGCAGGCTTTTTTGTCTATGATGTTGAAAGCACTTTCTGTAATGTTGTACATTTCACGGCCTTTCTCGGTCATGGATACAAAAATGGAGCGCCTGTTTTTAGGCAGATGGTCGCGTGAAATCAAGCCGCGTTCTTCCATCCTTCCCAAAATGCCGGTAATGGAAGCAGGGTCAAGCTCGCATCCCTCAGCAATCGCCTTTTGTTCACAAGGCTCATTCTCAAAAAGAAACTCGAGTATTTTAGGCTCCCCAGACCTGAGGTCTGAGCTTTTTTTTATTTCCTGCATTATATTTTTTTGGCATAAAGCATGAGCTTTTCTAAGTTTATAGTGTAAAGAATCCTGCATATAATTGCTCCTCCTGTACTGCAAATGGATTTAGCAGTATTTGACAACCATACTAATAATTAGTATACTAACTATAATACGGCGGCAAACTAACCATGTCAAGAGGTTTTCCTAAATGGATCGACATCAAGTTGCCAATCCCCAGATTGGTACTGCACCCACAGTCTAATGCAATCAAAATTTCTTTATTATTATTAAGGATGAAGCCTTTGGTGGTGGTATTGTGGAATATTGTACCAAGATATGATAATATAGATTATGAGATTAGCATCTATGAAATAGTCGGAGTCAGTGGAAAAACGCGGCCCCGTCAGATGTGAAACTAAGCGACTTATGCCAAAAGACAGCAAGCTAAAAGTAAGATGAAAAGAAGGCGCCGGCAATGATATATGAAATCGCAAAAGAAAAGAAAACTATAGTTGTAATATTCCTTGTTTCTATTGGATTGTTTCTGTTTTGCTATTTGTTCCTAAAAGATGATGTAATGTATTCAATTGCAGGGGCATTTATTCCTTGGCCTTTTTTCTGTGTATACGATAGGATCTGCGCATTGCGGAATTTGAGATCCTACAGTAAAGGCGACAGAACATTGCTTAGATCTGTGATCAATTATATAGTTTTGGCTGCGATCATATTTTCCTGCCTTTATCAGCTTTCAGGCGCCTATCTGATGGCTGCGGTAATTGGAACCGCGATTTATTCGGCGGTGTATTTTTCAGTTTCATATTTTGAAATAAAGAAAGTTAAGAATTAAGGAGAACGAATCATGACTGATAAAAAGAAGGTGTTCATTGCCAGTGCAATAATAATTGTAATAGCAATAGTCCTGATTGGAATGGGATTAAGTACACATAATAAGTCAAAAGCGACGGCTTCAGAGAGCATGACTGTGGAAGACGTCGTTGCATACCAGAAGACCTGTGGAGACATGCAGCAGCAATTGGGTAATGACAGCATATACCCGTTATATTATGTTTCGGCAACCAATAAGAAGCAGATGAAGAATCTTAAGGGGACAAGTGCTTCAGACGACACAGAGGATGGCATAGTAGAATTTCTGGCATTGGAATGGTATGCTGACAACCATGGTATGGCTGTTAACGAAGGGGACGTAGAGAAGCGGATCCAAAAGACGATTGACGAGCTTAAGCCAACGGACAATTATAATGAGTATGATAATGCTGCAAAGGATCTGGGGACGACATTCGAGCAGATAATCAGAAATGATTACAAGACCTATTACTTCGACGAGATCCAGAACCGTGTATATACATATGAATCGAAAATATATTCAAAGAAAAATGGCGGGAAGAATGATGGATTCAGCAAATACTGGGATACATTCACCAGCGATGTAACGGCTGACTATAAGGATAGCCAGAGTTACGAGGAAATGCGCCCGGTGCTTGAAAAATGCCATGAACTAGCAGAGAAAAATGTAACAGCGATCAGTACGATCAAAAAAGCAGGAGTGTAAAGAATAAAAAATGACGAGATGCATTTCTATTATGATTGTGGTAAAATCGAATCAAAGTAATAGTCAATGAAAATGCGTCATATTAGCATATGCAATTTGGAGGGATATAAATGAGTGTTACTGTAATCAATAAAAACAAGCGCCCGATAAAGGTGATTTCTCCATCAGAACAAGACAAACATATATCATCGGAAGATGCTGAAATGGATGCCAGAGCAGTTGCAGCAGTAAAGGCTGCTGTTGAAAAAGCGAAGCTTTGCAAAAAACCTGTTGCAAAGTATGATCCGGTATTAAAGAAAGCATACCTTGAATATGCTAATGGGGAAGTAAAGTATGTCAAGTAAGAAGCCAATGGTATTGGTTATTGCTGGTCCAAATGGGTCAGGCAAGAGCACCATTACACAATATTATATATTTGAAACACTACATAGACGCATTGGCCGATGCAAAAGTACTTTGTCAGTGCAATCGATTTGATATGAAATCCAAGAAAGCAATGAGCGGAGAAAAAGCTGATACGTCTTTCTATTTTGCGTTAAATACCGATAACCGGATAAATTATGGACCGACACTAGAAAATATTGTATATCTGTATGCCCGATGTATGAATTATGCAGTAAGTGTAGAAAAAATTGGAAAACTTGAATGCGATTTCATTTTAAGAGATATGGAACAGAATTATTCATATGTCTAGGTTGCATATACAATAAACGATAGTAAGATGACTGAAGACAGAGAGCATAAACCGCTGGAAATGATCAGAGATAATTTTACAAAATGTGCGGTGATAACGGATTATATGCTGTAGAAAAGAAACGGAATAAAGCATATAAATATATTGGAATTCATAAAAGCAGGTGGAAAATCATAGAATACATGATATTAATTATGCGCACTTTGCCCCGGGACTTAAGCCTCGGGTTTTTTCGTGGGCAGAAATATGGCTGAGGTAGATGGAGCAGGAAACAAGATGACTGAAAATTGAATATTCTGTGTACGTGTAGTATACTAATTGTATTAGAATGCTTAGGTTCCCATTAATTGCAGAAAGGAAAAATGATTTGAAGATATTAATTTGCGATGATGAAATGAGAGATATTCTACACCTAAAGAAAATGTGTGAGTCATATTTTGATTCAATTAATACACGTTGGAAAATCGAGATCATTACGACTACAGATCCTGAATCGATTGAGAGTGCAAGACCTGATGTGTTGATACTTGATGTTGAGATGCCAATAATCAATGGAATTAGGGTAAAAGACGAATTATGTAAAAGCGGTGGAAGACCCTTTATTATTTTTGTTTCAGCACATAAAGAAATTATGTCACGGGCATTTGGCAGAAATGTGATAGGCTTCATTGAGAAGCCCGCAAAGCAATATGCTTTACAAATGGCTCTCGAATGTGCGCTAAGCTATTTGGAAAAGGAAAAAATAGTATGGACGCAAGATAACGACGAGATAAGCAGTTATGATATTGTGTGTATAAAATCGGAGTGCATTTATACAGAGATAGTATTAAAAGATGGAGTAAAAATTTCTAATCAACGGAAGGCACTTAAAGTCTGGAAAGAGGAACTTTTGGATTTTGAGTTCATTCAGATTAATGAAAGCTGCCTTCTAAATTGCAACTATATTGAGGAGATTCGTAATAATGAGGCACTTTTGACTGGAGATAGAGGCAAACTTTTAATAAGTAGGCGGAGAAGAAGCAGTTGTAAAAAAGACTATGACGCTTTTTGCAAAAGGATGGCGAAGCTGATATGAATTATTATGAGAGTATTGCTTATATATCAAGTCTCTGTACGATAATGATAATACTTAAGAATATATTTGGAATCAAACTGATAGAAGAAAAGAAAAATGAGTGTTTATTACTGATAATAGCATGCATAGGAATGGTGGCCGTAGCAATAGTGAATCGTTCCATAGATATGGAATTAATCACATTGATAATGCAGGTTATTTCGGTTGAAATTGCGTTTGATGATAAAAAGCATTTGCTTGCAGAAATGACAACGGTTGCGTATTTTGTTATTTGGGTAATGAGAATTGCCGCTCGAAATGCAATTATGTTTGCATTGTATGAACACATGATATTTGACACAAGGTTGAAGAGCAAGCTTGATTGCCTAACGACCCTCATGTTACTACTATTGTGCATTATATACATATCAGTTGAAAAATATATAATGACTAAGCACATAAGATTTTCGTTTAATTTGCATAGAGAAATAAAGGATGTAGAAATCACATTATGTCGAAGTACATGTATTTTTGTAATAGGGTTAACAACAGGGTATGCAATGATGCTTACATCGGAGGGGGATGTTGTGATACGAATGCAAATAATCATGTTGTCTTTGTCAGGAATAGTGGGATTGGTTATTTTGACCTTTGGAATACTACTCCACTTTGTAAAAAGACAGAATGAAAATTTGCAAAGCTGCAACAAATATAACGAGAAATGCATTGAGGATCAGACACGGCAGTACGAACTTATCACACGTAAGAATTACGAATTAAGTAAACTGCGACATGATCAAAGATCACACTTGATTGCATTGCGAGACATGGCCATAAGAGGGGATTTCGAAGCGCTTATTCAGTATACAGATGAGTTGTCAGCAATAAATAAGAAAACTGATTACATTTCGACAGGTAATATTGTGGGCGATGCAATAATAAACGAGTGGGCAGAGCAAGCAGCCGATGCTGGAATAATATTCAATGTTGTGGGAGTTTTTCCAGACAGCATCAGTATTAAATCGACAGATTTGAACTGCATCCTATCAAATGTGGTAAAAAATGCTTATGAAGCTGCTCTAAAGAGCAGCTCGGAGAAGTTTATTGAAATAGCAATAAAAAATAACAACGGACGAATCTTCATAAAAGTAACTAATTCTTCAGATACTAATTTGATTAGACAAGGTAAGTACCTAAAAACCAGCAATAATAATGGAGTGCACGGCTATGGAACCAGAATAATAGTAGATACAGTAAAAAAATATGACGGAAATGTGAGATGGTATCGCAACAATTTAGGGCATGTAATTACTGAAGTTGATATTTAAAGAATATACCAGTTAAAACAATTATCGAACCGCATACAACAAAAGAGTAGACCGGCCATTCTTTTGATGATATCGTAATAATTATAAAGGATAAGGACGCAGAAAACATGGGGAAAATGGATACTGAAGCAAACATACTTTATCAAATGCGAAGGAGAGATGTAGCAAAAAAACTGGTATTGTTGGCATATGTAATTGCTTTTGCGGGGTTATTATATTCGGGGGCATTACTGCTATTGAATATTTTTTTGCCGTTTGGCAAGATACCATATATTACACAAGACGGTGTCAATTTAATGCAAGTACGAATAATGATACGAGAAATAACGGAGTATATTTATAATATTTCCGAGGTAGTGTATTTAGGAGGCAATGTTCTTGTGATTGGGCGGTTTATCAGCCATGAATACTATATTAGTATTAAAAAAGTAATTATGCTGCTGATTGTAACTAGTATTGTAACAATATTTTACTCATTTGTTTTCTCCTTGGCGAATCGGCCTAATGCAATTGATTATTTCTATCCGGCGTTTAATATGATTGGCAATACTGTAACGATTATAGGCTTTACGTGTATAGCTGATGTTGTAGGAAGTAAGCGAAAAAAGAATCAACGCTTTTAAAAGGTATGAAATGATGCACCTTTTGGTAGCGTTGAATATACGCTGAACTTGGGCTATAATGTAGTGGTAAAAAATGGTAAGTTCACAAGCATTAATAACATAAACTTTGATATTCCATATGTTTCGGCGGGCGGTTCATGGGGAAATCTAACATTGTCACATTATGTGGCGGATAAAAGTGCAGGCGTAACCGCAAATTACAAAATTACGAAAAAAATATTTGCACCAATAGAAGATATTTCGGTTCCTGTAATATCCGAAACCAAAGGCGATTTGTTTGCGCTTCTATCCGCTTATTATACAAATTAAATGTGGACTGCTGATTCATTCCCAGAGTGGACGTATAATATCTATTGGCATAATGCAGCACGTAGGAGCGTTTGAGCGAATTAGTAATACGATACAATAGGAATGAAAATAATATGGAATCAAGAAGAATAAGCAAACGAAAATTATGCGTGGTACTGATATTTATTGCGGTGCTTTTGGCTGCGGTATTGTGGAATACTGTACCAAGATATGATAAAATTGACAACGAAATCAGTATTGATAATATAGTTGGAGTCAGTGTAAGAACGATGCCGCCGTCAGATGTGAGCCTTGGAAAAGAAAATACAGAAGAGTTTATTAAATTATTCAACGGACTCAAATTGACTGAATCTACAATGACATCGACTGACAAAAACGGAACAATGTATATATTCGATGTGAAACAGCGGGGTGGTGCAATTGATACAATTAAGTACTTTGACTGCTTAATAACTGTTAACGATAAGAGTTATTACAAAGTTCCGAGCAGCGATGATGTGAAGCTGGGCGACTTTTGTCAAAAGATAGCGAACTAAAAGCAATCAAGATTTTTAGGAGAACGAATCATGACTGATAAAAAGAATGTAACAGCGATCAGTACGATCAAAAAAGCAGGAGTGTAAAGCTAATGTACTGATCAGTCTTCCGGCACCTTCTGGTCATCGTTTATCTTCCGGGCCATATACACCGCCGGCGTGTCCAGCAGGCTGGTCACGATGAAGATGATGTAGCTGGATATGCAGATGTCGATCAGCGTGTGCAGCGAATGCAGTCCCCAAAAGGCTCCAAAGGTGAAGAGGACAGTATTCATCAGCTGAGATATCAGCGTGGCGCAGTTGTTTCTGATCCAGAGTCCGCGGCGCGAGTCTCCGGTCTTGGCGATGATACGGTTCCATATCTTATGATAAGCCCATACGTCGAAAAGCTGCACGATGGCGTAGACCGCAATGCTGACCAGCATGAGCCTTGGAGTGTTGGCGAAGACCTGGCGAATAGCAGGCGACGCCCAGTCGCTGTCCGCCGGAATGTAGAGGAACCATGACTGAGTTATGATTATGAATGAAACGCATACAGCGATGCCTATGCCGACAGCTTTGTCGGCATATTTTTTTCCTTCAGTTTCGCTTAGGATGTCAGTTACCAGGAAAGTTGACGCAAAGAGCACGTTGCCCAAGGTCATCTCCATGCCGAAGGCGTCGACCATGATCAGCACCTCGATGTTCGCGGCAATCGTAGCCAGCACGGTCCAGGCGTAGAGCCCGGCCTTGCCGAAATAGCGGTAGAACAGCACGACGGCAGAATAGATCAGCACCAGGCTGACCATCAGCAGTATTTCATTACGCATCTTCTTCACCTCCCACGCCGAAACCGGTGTTTTCCATCAGTATATCCACCCGCGGATCGTTTTCGTAATCCGGGCGCACTTCAAGGGCGAAGGTGCGGATCACCGCAGGATCCGGCTTCACGTCCGTAGAGTTTGCCGTCATGATGTTGACGCAGACCCGCTCAAAATTTTCAAGGCCCGTCTCTATGTCCCGGCACATCGATTCAGCAGTCTGTCCGCTGAGGCCGAACAAAAGGCAGCACTCGTCGAAGTCAGCGGCGATCTTCGCAGGATCCGACTCGTCGATGCCTTTGATCAAAACCGCCTCGCGGTATTTAGCATCAAAGGTTTCAACGCCGATCTTCACCTTTACGGCGATGCCGGAAACAGAAAAAGACTCGCGGAGCGCTTTGATCGCCGAACGGTCGCGCCAGTGACATTCGAAATGAATCTCTTTGATGCCTTTGTCGCAGCAGACCGTGTGGATGAGTTTCATAGTTTCAGAGTCCAGGTCGCAGAAACTGCCGGAGTTGATGACCTCCAGCTTGCCGCAGACGCCGGTGACGTGAGAAAGCGCTTCGCTGTTGACGGCAAAGTTTTCCGCTTCGTTTCTGCTGAAGTCCAGATGATAGTCGCAGAAGCTGCAGCGGCGCCACTTGCAGCCGGTGCCTCTGAGCAGGACGATCTCCCGGGGGTTTTTATCTGTAATGACTGAATAACGTTCCATATATCTCCATTCCCGTGACCAGATCATGCCTGTCAGACGCCAAAACTGCCTGCAGAAGAATAAAAAAATGCGCACAGGAAAATGTGCACATCTGAAATCTACATGTTCCCGTAGTTTTGTTTAGAGACAGGATGGTCACGAACTGTCTTGTTTAGTTTGCTCCATTAATATAGCACAGATATATGCGCATGTCAAAGAAAACTGCCAAAACCATTGGAATGCTTGCATCAGCATTATTCCTGTGTTATGCTGATAGCAGTCTGAAATTGAAAAAGCAACCACCGGTTGACAAATTTTAAAGCCTGCTTGGTGGCTGGCAACCATCTGCTCTGATAAAATTCTCATTACAAAAGGGCAATAAAGTCACTTATAAAATGAGAAAAGAGGTAAAGAAAATGATACTTGCAGAAAAAATTATGAATTTGCGCAAGCGCTGCGGATGGTCCCAGGAGGAACTGGCGGAGAAGCTGGGCGTATCCAGACAGTCGGTTTCCAAATGGGAAAGCGGCATGTCGATTCCAGATATGGAAAAGATAATAAAGATGAGCGGAGTCTTTGGCGTCAGCACTGATTTTCTGTTAAAGGATGAGATCAGCGAGATCACGCCGGGAGTGGCCTGCGTTTCATATGATGAAGAAGAAGGAAAACCAATTTCACTTGAAGAGGCAAATCTGTACATGGATACTGCTGAAGGAGCTGCCGGCCCTATAGCTAATGCGGTTTCTCTGTTCATAATCTCGCCGGCGCTGCTGGTGTTCCTGGCAGGCATGCAGGATTCTGGGATGATTGGAATCTCAGAGAACATGGCGGCGGGGATCGGCGTATCGGTGCTGCTCATAATAGTGGCCATCGGTGTTGCTATGATCATGCCGTGGTCTATGAAGTTATCTAAGTTCAGCTATCTGGATTCGGAAAAGGTCACGCTTATGTACGGCGTTCAGGGTGTTGTAGAACAGCGGCGAAACAGTTTCGAGCCGTTTTGGATGCGCAATCTGACATTGGGAGTCGGCTTATGCATTGCAGGCGCAGTTCCGCTGATGCTGACAACGATCACTGGCAAAGATTTTGCAATGATAGCCGGCGTGGCACTGCTGCTGATCACAGTGTCCATAGGCGTCAACCGAATAGTCAGAGGCGGAATGGTTCAGGGCAGCTTTACAAGGCTTCTGCAGATGGGCGATTACAGCCCGGAGAACAAAGAATTCAACAAGAGCATATCCCATCTTTCAACTATTTACTGGTGTTCGGCAACGGCTCTCTATCTGGGGATAAGCTTCTACTTTAACAATTGGGAAAGATCGTGGATAATCTGGCCAGTTGCAGGAGTGCTTTACGGCGCAATCTGCGCAGTTGCCGCAATGGTCATGAAAGCTGCGAAAAAATAACTGAAGCCGCAGCTGCGGCTTTGACAGAAAAAAATACTAGGGGGGAATATGGGAAAGAGAAAAGGAAAAAGACGAAGTCAGAAATGGGTGATGATAGTACTTGCTATGATGCTTGGCGCTGCCTGTGCCGAGATAGCCGTAAACTATGTTGAAAAGATACCAAAGGGCAGTAATTATTCAGGCAGCATGATCCTTGAATTTGTGATCATCGGCCTGGCTTTGGTCATTGGACTTTATCTGAATATCATCCTCCACGAGGCGGGACACCTGATATTCGGCTTGCTGTCTGGCTACTCATTTTCGTCATTTCGAATAGGAAGGTTTATGTGGCTGAAGACGGATGAAGGCATCAGGCTGAGAAAATTCAGTCTGGCCGGAACCGGAGGACAGTGTCTCATGGAACCGCCGGAGATGATAGACGGAAAGATTCCATATAAACTGTATAATCTGGGCGGCCCAATTATCAATATTGGTCTTGGCGCGATTGCTATTGCCATTGGACTGTTGTGCCCTGTTGGACCTTTTGCGGCAGCTTTGCTAGAGGAATTTGGCGTATGTGGAGTTGCACTTGGATTGATGAACGGGATACCAATGTATCTGGGTATGGCCAACAACGACGGCCGCAATGCGCTGGAACTGGGGAAAGACAGCCAGGCGCTGCGTGATTTCTATCTTCAGCTTATGATCAACGGCGAGCAGGGGCGCGGCGTAAGGACTAAAGATATGCCGGATGAGTGGTTTGAACTTCCGCCGGGGGTTTCACTTGAAAATTCAATGGAAGCATCCATAGCCGTGGTTGCATGCGGAAGGCTGATCGATATGCACAGATTCAAAGAAGCGGAAGCAGCGATAAGCAAACTGCTTGACAGCGCTTCGGGCATGATAGGGCTGCACAGGAATCTTCTGATCTGCGATCTCGTATATTTAAGACTCGTGCTGGGATGCACTAAAGAACAGGCGGACAGACTGCTGGACAATCAGCAGCTGAAAATGATGAAGGCACTGAAGTCTTCGCCGTCTGTGCAGCGGACCTGGTACGCATATGCTTTGCTGGCAGGCGGCGACAGAAATACGGCCGCAGAGGTAAAGAAAAATTTTGATAAACTCACTTATGAATATCCGTATACAGGAGAAGTTGAACTGGAGAGAGAATTGATAGCGCATGCTGATGAAGTTATGAAAGCAAGAGAGAAGAGAGCAGTGAGGGGCATAATATTCGATATGGACGGAACTCTCTGGGATTCATCAGAGCAGGTGGCAGAGGCTTGGAACGGAATCTTTGACAGACATCCTGAACTGGGTCTTCGTATAACCGGCGACGACATGCGCGGACTTATGGGCAGGACTCTTAGCGACATAGGCGTGGCACTCATGCCTGAACTTGGACGCGAGAAGAGTGATGCGATCATCAGAGAATGCTGCGATGCGGAACAGGCTTACCTGAGAGAGCATGGCGGACGGCTGTATGACGGCCTGGAAGAGACGCTGGCTGCTCTTCAGAAAGACTTCAGGCTTTTCATCGTCAGCAATGCCCAGGATGGATACTTTCAGACATTCCTTGACCACTATGATTTTTGGAAATACTTTGATGATACTGAATGCGCCGGCAGAACGGGGAAGTCCAGAGCGGAAAACTTCCGTCTGGTGTGCGAGCGAAACGGTATTGAAAGATGCTGGTCTGTGGGCGATACTCAGAGCGACCGCGATGCGGCGCTGGAAGCCGGGACGACCTTCATCTACGCGGCTTATGGCTTTGGCGAAGTCGACGGCTGGGACATCAGACTTGATGCAGTCAAAGATCTGCCGCAGATAATGAAAGGCGTTGAATGATGAAGATATGTGTTTTTGGCGCTTCGGCGTCAGTGGAAGATAAATACGTTACGGCTGTTGAAGAGCTGGGCTTTGAGCTTGGCAAGGCCGGCTGCTCGCTGATCTTTGGAGGATATGCCAAAGGGCTGATGGAGGCGGCGGCTGATGGCTTTGATCGCGGTATCAAAGCTTATGAGTCAGACTGCGAAAAGCTGCCGGAGATAATCGGCGTAGTACCTGCCTGCTTTGACGACGAGCGGACCATTCACCCTGCCTGCACGCGGATCATCCGCACTGCAGACCTGGCGGAGAGAAAACGCGTGATGATTGCGGAAGCAGATGCATTCCTTGCCGTGCCGGGAGGAATCGGCACCTTGGACGAACTGTTCGAGGTCATGGCGCTGAAGCAGATCGGCGAACTGGAAAAGCCGATTGCCGTATTCGGACCCTACGGATTCTACGACGGTCTGGACCAATGGCTGGCGAAGCTGGCGGGAGAAGGCGTGATATCAGTAAAGCTTGAGGAAGTATACAGGAGTTTTGAAACTAGGGAAGAAGTGGCTGGTTTTTTTAGGCAAATGGCATTTTGACATGAGCATTACCAAAAGGAAATCTTGCAAATTTCGTAAAAAAATAGCATAATAATAAGTTGAACGGTAAAGTGCATCATGGAGGACATAAGATGAAGATAGACGGCGCAATTTTTGATGTGGACGGCGTGCTGCTGGACACCATGCCAGTGTGGCACGATTCGGCGGTAAGGTATTTGGAACATAAGGGGATCGAGGCTGAAGAGGGCCTTGGCGACAAGCTTTTTGCAACCACAGTGACGATAGGTGCTGAATATCTGAAAAAGACATATGGCCTGCCGGAGTCGGAGAACGAGATCAGACAGGGCATAAACGACGACATGGGCGCTTTCTACAGAGAAGAAGCCGAGCCGAAGCCGGGAGTTTTGTCGCTGCTGAATCGCATGAAGGCGGCTGGCGTGCGTATGAGCGTAGCAACGTCAACAGAAAGAGAATGCATCATGGGCGCCTTTGACAGGCTTGGCATGACGGATTACTTTGATGCAATACTGACCTGCGACGAGATAGGCGCGACCAAAGACCAGCCGGAGATATTCATGGCGGCAATCGACGCTATGGGGACTGAGATACAGAACACATGGGTCTTTGAAGACGGTCTTTACTCGATCAAAACCGCCAGCGCGGAGGGTTTCCGCATTGCCGGCGTTTACGACTCCGTCAGCGAGTCGGATCAGGACGATATCAAAAAACTGTCTGACGTTTATCTGAAAGATATGGGTGAATTCCCGCTGGTATAGACGGCGGGCGCAGCAGACACCAATAAACGAAAATGCAATAACCCGCGAGAGCGGATCAAATATACAAAAGGAGATACATATTATGAATACACTTGAAGCAATAGCTAAGAGAACATCATGCAGAGCCTATAAGGCAGAGCAGATCAAGGACGAGGACCTAACTAAGATCCTTCAGGCAGCAAACGCTGCGCCTGTTGGAATGGGCAAATACGAGACGCTGAAGATCACGGTCATCCAGAGAAGAGAACTGCTGGATAAGATCGATGAAGAAGGGAAAAAATTCTTCAATAATCCGGCAATGCAGCACCCTCTTTACGGTGCGCCTACTCTGATCATGATTTCAGGAACAGCAAACAACGGAGACATCACGATGTCACTCTGCAACGCATCATGCCTCATCGAGAACATGACGATCGAAGCAGCTGACCTGGGACTTGGTTCATGCTACATCATGGGCAACACGGCAGCTATCCGTAACAATGCGGAGATCTGCAAAGCTATGCAGGTACCGGAAGGCTTCAAGCCTTGTGCAGGCATAATCGTTGGATATGCCGCAGCTGAGGCTGAAAAGAGAGAACTTGTAACTGATAAGATCCAGACTGTTTACGTAAAGTAGTATTTGCGGAGACATGTCTGTAACGCTGGCCGCTTGCGAAATAGCGGCACTTTTTTCGCGGAGGACGATATTAATGGGAAAACTGCTCAATTTTGAGTATTCAACTATACATGGCACATACTGGATGTACTATGGCATCATGACGAGCTTTGCCTCGGTGTTCCTGCTGGGAGTTGGTTATTCCAACGCACAGATAGGCACGATACTGGCGGTGGGCAACGTGGTTGCGGCAGTGCTGCAGCCGATAGTAGCCGATATTGCTGACAGATCCAAAAGGATCACACTGACCGGCATACTGGAACTGCTGATCATCCTGCTGATGGCCATGACGGCGCTGCTGTTTGTGTTCAGAAAGGAATCAATGGCGCTGTCAATACTGTACGTGATGCTGGTAGGATGGCTAATGATAGTGCAGCCGCTGATCAACTCACTGAATTTCAAGCTTCAGGAGTGCGGATATCACGTGAACTTCGGTCTGACCAGGAGCATGGGTTCTCTGGCCTACGCGGTTATGTGCGCCATCATGGGATACATCGTGGAAGCTCACGGCATCATGACTCTGCCGCTGACAGGTGAAGTCATTCTGGTCATGTTCATGATCAGCGTCATACTGACAAGGAATCAGTACGTAAAGGCCAAGAAAGCAAACTTTGGTGATGCTGAGCCGTCTGCTGCAGAAGCAGAGGCAGCCCGCGGCGAAGATATCGACCTGAAGAGCTTTGTTGCCAGAAACAAAATGTTCATTGTCATGAACGTCGGCGTTGTTGGAATCTTTTTCAGCAACGCGGTACTGAATTCATTCATGATCCAGATTGCAGAAAACATCGGCGGCAATAGCGCTGACATGGGAACGATAATGGGTTTCATGGCTTTTCTGGAGATTCCGGCCATGGTGTATTTCGACAGGCTGAACAAAAAAGTTTCATGCGCGACGCTGCTGAAGATCTCGTCGATCGGATTCACGGCTAAGATACTGGCCTGTTTCCTTTCTACATCAGTGACAATGCTGGTTGCATCCATGTCCCTGCAGGTAGTCTCATTCGGACTTTTCCTGCCGGCGATAGTGCACTATATCAATGAAATAATGAGCAAAGGTGAGGCGGTAAAAGGCCAGGCTTTCTATACTACAATGGTTACCGTCACCACGGTTTTCGCTAATTTTGCGGGAGGCTTCATACTTGATGCCAGCGGTGTATGGATGCTGCTTCTCGTTTCCACGATACTGACTGCCATAGGCACTGGTATCATGATAATCACCGTTGACAAGATAGGAAAACATGAGGAAGAACAGTAAGGAAGACAGTAAAAAGGAAGGTGCAGACGCAGGCAAAGGCAAAAGCAAATATGATATGATGACTGAAGGACCATTGACGCCCCTCATTGTTAAACTCGCGATCCCTACAACGATCACCATGCTGGTTGGTTCCCTATACAACCTGGCGGACACGTATTTTGTCAGCCAGCTGGGTACCAGCGCCAGCGGTGCGACAGGGATCGTTTTTGCGTTGATGACTGTACTGCAGGCCTTTGGCTTCATGTTTGGCCAGGGAGCCGGCAGCAACATCAGCCGCAGGCTTGGTGCGCGGGATGCGAAAAGCGCAAGCATGTTCGCATCGACCAGCTTTTTCTTCGCGTTGAGCGTTGGTGTGGTCATAGGCATATTAGGGCTGATTTTCATTGATCCATTCATGCGGCTTCTTGGCAGCACGGAAACAATTCTGCCGTACGCCAGGATATATGGTTCATTTATACTGATTGCGGCGCCGGCATTCGTTGCAAGCTATGTGCTTAATAACATCCTGAGGTTTGAAGGCAGGGCGGCAATAGCGATGACGGGCATGCTGACAGGCGCGATCCTCAACATAGGACTGGACCCGCTGCTGATTTTTGTGCTGGACATGGGGATAGCAGGAGCTGGCATTTCCACTGCGGTATCACAGTACATCAGCTTCTTTATCCTGCTGAGCATATTTTTGCGCGGCAAGACACAGAGCAAGATTTCCGTCAAGAGCATTTCCAGGAACAAAGCCGACTATTACAATATACTAGCTACCGGTTTCCCAAGCCTCTTAAGGCAGGGGCTCAACAGCGTTTCTTCCATGCTGCTGAATCAGCAGGCTGCGGTCTACGGCGACCCTGCCGTTGCGGCAATGAGCATAGTAAGCAGGTGCTGCATGATGATAATCTGCGTATGCATTGGCATAGGCCAGGGCTTCCAGCCAGTATCAGGCTTTAATTACGGTGCCGGAAAGTATGGAAGGGTACGTTCTGCCTACTTCAAGACTCTGTCAATGACGCTGATTTCGGTGGGTTCGCTGTCGCTTCTGGCGTTGCTGTTCTCTAACGGATTGATATCGCACTTCAGCACAGATGCAGAAGTGCTGAGTGTCGGCACGTTTGCACTGAGGATGCAGCTTATAGCCTTGTTCTTCACACCGGTCAGCATGTGCAGCAATATGCTGTTCCAGAGCACAGGCAACGCTAAGCTGGCTACGGTCACGGCGGCGCTGAGAAGCGGCATCTGCTTCATCCCGCTGATCCTGATATTACCGATGTTTTTCGCTATTACGGGAGTGCAGATAGCACAGCCTATTGCAGACATCATGGCTTCAATGCTGACGGTGCCATTTGCTGTGTACTTCCTGCACAGACTGCCTAAGGACAAGGCGAACGCCGAAAAATAGGATTTAAGGAGGAGGACCGCTTACCGCTGATACGCTGGGCGGGCGACATCCGGCTTCAGTGATTATTCGTCAGAATCAGTTCAATATGTTATACTGATAGTATATACATATTGAATTGTTTTTTTTAGATGGTGGGGAAAATGGAAGAGAGATTAAAGAGAAAATGGTTTTCGTCAGGCATTTACCAGCTGGGCAGCATTGAAAAATACCTGGAGGAAATGTCGCAGCAGGGTCTGGAATTCGTTATGACCAACGGCTGCTTTATGTATTTCAGAGAGGGCGAGCCTCGCGTTAGGTACTATTCGCTGCAGGTGATCAAAAGCGCAGGCACCGATGACGCCAAATCTGACGCTTGTTCTGAGAATGAGGTCAGTGCATATGAGGAGCAGGGCTGGCATTTAGTACAGATGGAGAACCGGGTCGGTTACTTTGTCAGTGAAGAGGCCCATCCTGCTGACATTGACGGCGATCCCGCAGAAAGGCTCCAGAACATCGGCAGAAATTTCAAGGCAGCGCGCAGCAAAATCGTCTACCTGATAGTCTGGCTGCTGCTGCTGGTGATCACAATGTCAACGTCCTATGAAATTGACGACGGTACGACAGGTCTGGTGGCTGCGAATACTGCGTTTTGTTCAGTGATCGTGCTTCTGCTGATCGCTGCCTATGCTTTGATAAAGAACGGTTCGGTGAAAAAATTCTGCCGGCTGAATGAGGAGAGGATTAAGGCCGGCGGGCAGATAGAGTGGGAAAATTACAGTCAGGCACTGAGAAACAGCCTGACATTTGGCTGTGTGCTTGCTGCAGCAGCGATCGCAGGCTGCACATATTTCATAAATTCATTTGTATCAGGCTCGCCAGCTAAATACATGGTGCTGATCGTGATGACTGTCCTGCTGGTCCTGATGGTGGTTCGCGTCATCAGATTCATAAAAGCTGGGTTTTCCAGAAAGTTCATGACGTATTTCCCCCTTGCATTGGTATTGGCGGTCGGACTGTTTGTACTGACTGCGCTGCCGGGCAGCTTGTACGGATCAAACAAAAGCGACGTTGATTATACCGATGAGAGCGGCGAGATAACAGTCTCTACATTAGATCATTACGAGATCCCAATGGTGCTTGATGATCTGCAGCTTTCAAAACAGCTGCCGGACTATAAATACCAGAATACGGAACGTGAGGACAACCGCAGCGTGTTTGCTACATTCACTGCCTGCAGTCAGGAAATCGGCGTGGCCACCCCGTATGATTCCGAAATGGCTCTATATTACACTGCTGTTAAAAGCCATATGAACTGGGCCCTTGACACCTACGAAAACAGGGTGATCAAAGACGGCTCTTACGGCGAATGGGAAGATGTCACGGCAGAAGAAGGCAGCATCTGGAACGCATCAAAAGTCATGCGTCCTAAGGCTGCGCGGTACAGCGACGTCAGACTCGTCCGCTGGTCAGATAAGGTGCTTTTCATTCAGTGCACGGATTTAGTGATCAACAAGCAAAACGCAGAGACGATTGCAAGGAAGCTGTTTTTGATTGTTCAGCAGATTTGATTGGCGCCGACGAACTTTGCCCGCTTTACAGCGGGTATTTTTTTGTGCAAAAACAGATGAAAGTGCACATCCTTTGCTTCGGATCAGGTCAGAGTAAGGCAACTATTGTCGAAGGTGACGAGGTGCCGGTGCTTTCACTGGAGATTTCAGTCTCAGGAGCTAGGTGGATAAGCTGATATCAGCTGCTGGTTATTTTTGAAGGGCTGTTCGTGCTCTATTCCTTGACTTTTAGCAAAAATGGGAAAAACACATTTTGCTGTCTAATAGGTTTTGTGAGCAATTTTACGATTTTTAATGTCATTTGCGTCACTTTTCTTTGGACAACGTCATTGATCTCGCTTGCCAATCGGAGATGTTAAAAAGCAGGAAACATATATGGTACACGCAATCCGGCAGCTGGACTTGCCGGCAATAATCGTATCACTATATCAAGAATAAATGTCATAAAAATACGAAAAATCATCATTGCATAGAGGGCTTCAAGTAACCCGTAGCGTGGCGTGATCAAAATTTTGCGTTTTTTGAACAGAAAAATGCAAAAGTGGTCACTAATCGTAAATAGGCGATGCGTAATAGGCGGCTCTGTGCGCTGGAACGGAAAACTTTTTCTAAAATCCCATTGACAAACTGTTATAACTGTATATACTGTATATATACAGAATGACGCCAAAAGAACTGCAGGTCTTTTGGCTGAAAGGAGCTCCACAGTGGAAATAATCATCAGTAATTCTGTCAATAAACCAATATACGAGCAGATCTGCACGCAGATAAAGAACCAGATCATCTCCGGCGCACTGCCGGAAGACGAGGCGCTGCCGTCCATCAGATCCCTGGCCAAGGACCTGAGAATAAGCGTGATAACGACTAAGCGCGCCTACGACGAGCTTGAGCAAGAGGGGTTCATATATACCATCGCCGGCAAAGGCTGCTTTGTCGCGAAAAGAAACACGGAAATGATACGCGAGGAAAACCTCAAGAAGATCGAGGGGCTGCTTGAAGAGGTGAGGATGCTTGCCCGTTCATGCGGGATCTCAGGAGACGAACTTGCAGACATGCTCCGCCTGCTGACGGAGGAAAATGCGGAAGACAATACACATGGGGGAACGAAATGAAAAACGCTATTGAAGTCAGGGGACTGACAAAAAAATACGACGGCTTCACGCTGGACAACGTGAGCTTTGATTTGCCGGAGGGCTGCATCATGGGACTCATCGGCGAAAACGGCGCTGGAAAGAGCACGACGATCAGGCTGATCATGGACGCAATCAAAAGGGATGCTGGCAGCGTCATGGTGCTCGGCTGCGACAATGAGTCGGACGCTTTCAGAGACATCAAAGAGGACATCGGCGTGGTGCTGGACGAGGCATACTTCCCAGAGTACATCACTCCGGCCTTTGCTGACAAAATGATGGCGCTGACGTATAAAAGATGGGACAGCGCCAAGTATAACGGCTATATTGACGAGTTCAGGCTGCCGAGGGACAAGCAGTTCAAAGATTTTTCAAGAGGCATGAAGATGAAGCTGGCAATTGCAGTCGCCCTGAGTCACGACCCGAAACTTTTGATCTTGGACGAAGCGACCAGCGGACTTGACCCGATAATAAGAGACGAGATCCTGGACATGTTCAATGAATTTACCAGAGAACCGGATCATTCTATATTGCTGTCATCTCATATCGTCAGCGATCTGGAGAAGATCTGCGACTACATCGCATTCATCCATCAGGGACGGCTGATATTCTGTGAGGAGAAGGATGCGCTGCTGGACGAATACGCCATGGTGAAATGTGCAGGCGAGCAGGTAGATGATCTGCCAGAGGAAGCTTTGATCGGCGCGAAATACGGCAAGTACGGAGCCGAATGTCTGGTCAGAAGAGACATGGTCTCAGAGGCTTTTGAGATGGAGAGAGCAGGAATTGAGGACATAATGCTGTATATGGTGAAAGGGGACGGGCTGAAATGAGAGCTTTGATATTGAAAGATACATTTATTCTAAAGAACCAGATGAGGTTTTTCATGATCCTGATGCTGTTCTTTGCACTCATGCCGAATATGTTTATGCAGGGATTTTCTGTAGTATACGGCGCGCTGATACCGGTATCGGTCCTTGCTTACGATGAGCGGTCTAAGTGGAACCAGCTGGCGGCAATGATGCCTTACACAGAACGGGACATGGTGGTATCCAAGTATTTGGTTGGGCTGATGGCGGTTGCGGTTTCATCGGTTATTGCAATCGCTGCCAGAATGATATATATTGTAACCGGACTATCAGCATCAATCGATGACATTGGCAAGATGGACATACCGGCATGTCTGATTTCTTTTCTGGCGATGATCGGAGCAGCAATAATCATTATGTCAGTGAATATTCCGCTTCTTATCAAGCTGGGAGCTGAAAAAGGCAGGCTTGCCTATCTGGTCATAACAGTGGTGTTCACACTGGTGCTGATATCGGTAGTGACCAATGTTGGAGAGCTGCCTGCTATAAATCTGTCAGTTATTGCGGCAGTGATGATCGTTTTGGCTGCAGTGATGCTGCCGCTGTCCATGAATATTTCAGGTAAACTTTATGACAAGGAGAGACAATAGCGATGAAATTTACTATGTATCACAGCTGTATTACCGTGCTTGATCTGGAGAGATCAGAGAAATTCTATGAAGAGGCCCTAGGCTTGAAAGTTCTGAGGCGCATTGATGCGGAAGACGGATCCAGCAGGCTGGCTTTCATGGGTTCTGCGGACAATCCGTGCCAGCTTGAACTGACATGGCTTGCAGACCGCACAGAACCATATGATCTGGGCGATAACGAAATACACATAGGCTTTCGCGTAGACGATTTTGATGCTGCTCACGCGATGCACGAGAAGATGGGCTGCATATGCTTTGATAACCCTGACTTTGGCGTGTATTTTATTGAAGACCCGGATGGGTACTGGATGGAGATCATACCAACGAGATAGAACGTACGTTGGCGGGCAGGTCAAAAGGATACATTACAAGAAAAGTGTATACAAGGATAGGACTTTATTGGTTGACTTGGAATCGTATATACGATATTATAATAGTGTAAGTAAATATGTAACATTTATGTTCTTCCATAACAGGAAGCTAAGAGGGAAGCAGGTGTAAATCCTGCACGGTCCCGCCACTGTGATAGGGGAGCATTATTTCGCGGCGAATTGCCATCCACTGAGAAATTGGGAAGGAGAAGTAATGTGACGATCCTTAAGCCAGGAGACCTGCATAGATCGAATCTCATGTGGCGAGGTACCATTTGAATGAGAAAGCATTGACAGCGAATACGGGCTGCATCATTTTGTTGATGCAGTTTTTTTATTGCATCAAAACCGGAAGGGGGATCGAGGAAACAGTTATTGAGTTAATAGGAGGAGAACAGAAAATGCGAAAAAAGTTAAAAAAGATTTTTTGTGTAGTGCTGGCATGTGCAACGATAACGTGCATGATGCCAACAACGGGGTTCGCTGACGGTGCAAACAGCAGTGAGCCGGCTAAAGACGCCAACGGCAGCTATGAAATCAGCAATGCAGCCGACATGATCTGGTTTGCAGAAAAAGTTAATGGAACTAGTGATGAAGCGGCAGCCAAGACTCTCAACGCAGTCTTGACTAAAGATATAGATATGTCGACTGTTACGACCTGGACACCGATCGGAAACAGTACGGCTAACTATAAAGGAGTATTCAACGGACAGGGTCATGAAATAAAAGGCATGAACTGGACGTTCAATTCAGCAAAATCAGGACTGTTTGGAGTAAATGCCGGTACAATCGAGAACATCAGTATTGAAGGCGCAATATCATCTTCGGTAAATTTTACTGGTTCGATAGCTGGCAGTAATAACGGAACAATCAGCGGATGTCAGAGTTCTGTTGTATTGAGTCTGACAGGGATATGCAAACCTAGCGGAGGAATTGCCGGAGGCAACTATGGTACTATAACAAGCAGCAGTTTCAGCGGGTCTGTGATACTGTCTGATAGTGTGACATCATTTACGCAGCTTGGCGGAATCGCAGGGTGTGACTATGCCGATGGCAAGATCACTGGCTGTTCAAACAAGGGTACGATCGATGCAAACAACAGCCCATCAGCAACAGCCGGAGGAATTACAGGAAGAATAGACGGTACGGGAGCGGTTATAAGGTCGTGCTATAACACTGGTAAGATCACAGGCAAAGGGCAATATGTAAATCTTGGCGGAATAATTGGCATCTGCAACAGGGCAGATGCGTTGATCTCAAATTGTTATAACGCAGGTGAAGTGACTGATGCCAATGCAACAGCTGTAGGTCCGCTCATTGGGAAACTGGGCAGCAGCGCATCAAGCGTAAAGGCGGCAGATTCATATTATCTCACATCTGATGCAGCAGCTGCAGAGCCCGCGGTGACTGAGGCAGTATTAAAGTCAGCTGACATTATCACGAAGCTAAATAATATTAGCGGTGAGTACACAATTGACGATGCGGATAAATACGTAAAGACAAGCGGTTATCCAGAACTGAAATGGTTGGCGCCAGTTGCAGTACCTGTACCTGTAAAAACAGTAACTATTACTGGAAATCAGTTAACAGGAGCAGTTTTGACTGCTGTAGCCAAGGGAGAAAACGGCACTGATGCTACTAATGTGACATATCAGTGGCAGCAGCTTATCACTGAGGAAGATGACTGGGGAGAAACGACCGACGAGTGGACGGATATCAAAGATGCTGTTGCCTCGACATTTACAGTGCCGGACACCAAGGACTCTCTTAATGCGAGCTATAGAGTTACAGTAAAGGGCGAATCAGATTCAGAAGCGACATCGACGGCTTTTGTGATAAAGGCATTATCAGATAAGGGCAAGTTGAATGCAGATGCAGCTTCACTTGATTTAAGCAAATGGCTGAAAATCACAAAAACAGGCAGCATTTCACTGCGTTCGGCTGGAGCAAACGGCTCAGTTATTACTTGGAAAAGCAGCGATACAGCATTGATCACGGACGACGGTAAAATTGTTGCCTTACCAGAATCGGGAATAAAGGATGTAACTCTTACAGCGACGCTGAAGCTTGGCACTGAGACGGTCACCAAGGAATTCAAACTGGCCGTCTATTCCGCAGCGGCACAGAAAGATGACGGAGTTCTTGCAGCCGTCGCAGAAAAATACCAGTACGGAGCCGTTGACCCGGTTTATGGCACAGATACCAATTTAAAGGCTTATATGGAGAAAGATATCAAAGCAAAGGGCTTTGATGGAGTATCTGTTGAAATTAAAAGTGTGGAGAAGCAGGCTTATCCTGATGCCGGAGAAGCAGCAATCGCTGCAAATGGTGATCTGACATACTATTTTAAAGATCCTCTGGCGCTTGCAGGCAACGATCCTTATGGCAACTTCAACGTGGTATTCACGCTGAAAAAGGGTGATGCAACCAGCGAACTGGAAAAACGCGTACACTTAAACTGGAACACAGACAAGCTTTATGAATCTCTGAAAACTCAGATGCCAGACAATTTGACCTGGGATGTCATCAAGGGAAGCAATGAGACAGCTGATAATGTCAAGAGCGATCTTACATTGCCTAAATATTTGAACAGCAAATATTTATGTGAGCTAAAGTGGACTTCCAGCGATCCTGCGGTCATTAGTGTCGATGCCAACAAATCCGATACGATTTACGGTGATTACACAGGCAAGGTGAACAGAGATAAAGAAGACAAGACTGTTAAACTCACCGTAACCTTTGATTACAGAAAAATCGATTCTGGTAGAGCCGGTGAAGTTGCTGCAGTCAATAAACTGACTAAGACGTTTGAAGTCAAGGTGCCAGCCCTGAACAGCGATGAAATAAAATCAGGGATGCAGAAGCAGCTTGACGATAATTATACTGTTGACAAGCTGAAATACATTACAGGCGGACAGAAAATTGATGCCAGTGCAGTAACGGGTGATATTCAGCTGCTCACCGGTTCAAAAACAGGAATCAAGAATTATGATAGTTATAAATTTACGGTAACAAGTGACAATACGTCGAATGTTGCTGTAAATGGTTACAGGGCAGACATTTTCAGACCACTGCCAGGAGAAAAAGCCGCCACAGTAACTTTGAAAGTCAGAATGGCACAGAAATCAAATAATAACATTTATGTTGAGAAGAACATCACTTTGACGGTCAAACCTCTTGAGCAAGCGGAGATTGATGCCGCTAAACAGCTTATGACAAAAACTATAAGCGCATATTACGACGGAATCAAGGGCGAGAACACTGACCAGAATGACATTACTAAGGACATGACTGCTTTTCAGGAGGCGGTTCTTGGTACTGACGGCAAAGTAAAATTCATTTACAATTACAATGAAACAACCGGAACTGGTATCGTACCTGTAACATATGTTGAGAAGACAGAGGCAGGCGGAAGCGATGATCAGTATACTTACTTCCATTCGAGCAATACCAAACTTATCCAGAGCGGTATTCCGCGTCTGGTTGGGAAGCCGGTGTATAACACAAAGGTAGTTGTAGACAGCTATCTGTCCAGCGATGTGTATGGAAAGTATTACACAAAGTACATGAACGCCGGAGACAAAGACAAGGCTGCTATATTTGCGCCGCTGTATCGACAGCATGCTTCGGCATCAGTGACAGTCAAAGGGGAAAAAGGAGCAGATCCATCACCTACACCGGATCCAGGTACCGGTGATACAAAGGCCAAAGTCGCTTTCCAGCTTGTTGGGTCAGGTGGAATTACGTGGATCGGCAGCACTAGCGTAGAAATCAGTAAAGACGCAACTGCCGGTGATGTTGTAAAGAAAGTACTGGCAGATAATCACTACACATATACTGGAAGCATGTACTATATTTCAAGTATTACAACACCTGCAGGAGAGAAACTTGGTGAGTTTGATAAAGGACCGAACAGTGGCTGGCTTTACAGTGTAAACGGTGTACTGCCTTCACTGACTCTGGATCAGTATCAGATGAAGAACGGAGACCAGATAAAGCTCTATTACACAGATGACTATACGAAGGAGCCGGGACTTACGCCAACAAAGCCGACGACTCCGACGACTCCGACGACACCGACTTCACCAGTGGTGGACCCTGGCTTCAATGGCAACAGTCAGACGCCAGGAGACAGTGGATATGAAAAGCTCGGCAGAGTCACCAAACTCAAGGTCAAAAAATCTAATGGCAGATTTGTTATTACATTTAAGAAAGTTGTCAATGCCGAAGGATATCAGATTCAGTACAAAACGGGAAAAAACACAAAATATAAAGAATTTACCGCATTGAAAAAGCTGACAATAAACAAGTACAAGACCAACAAGAAATACAATGCTAAGAAAACTTACAGAATTAGAGTAAGGGCATACAAGGTAGTTAACGGAACCAGAGTAAATGGAGCCTGGTCGAAAGTGCGTGTGGTCAAAGCAAAAAGAATCAAATAACAACGTGGTATTATGGTAATGAAAGAGGACACTTGCTGCCCTCTTTTATATTGATGTGATGTGACTGCGGCAATTGCATTCGCGGGCGGAATGTTATATATTGTAGATATAGTGATTAAACTAAAGAGCAAGAATCAAAAGCACGTCAGAAAGAGTGAAACAATGAATAACAATGACATTAAGCTCCGCATTGCCACATCAGGTGATGCAGAGGCAATACTGAAAATTTATGCATATTATGTTGAGAACACGGTAATCACTTTTGAGTATGATGTGCCAGAACTTGCGGAGTTTCGCGGGCGCATTGAGAATACGCTGAAGAGGTATCCGTATATAGTTGCTGAGCATGAAGGCGAGGTCGTCGGTTATGCGTACCTTGGAGCTTTTGTGGGCAGAAAAGCTTACGACTGGTCGGCAGAGACTACGATCTATCTGGCAAATGACAGGAAGAAAATGGGTCTGGGCCGCATCATGTACCAGGCGTTAGAAAACCTGGCAAAGGCGCAGAACATCATCAACCTCAACGCCTGCATAGGCTATCCAGAGGTCGAGGATGAGTATCTTAACAAAAACAGCGCTCAGTTCCATGCACACCTTGGATACGATATGGTCGGCGAATTCCACAAGTGCGGCTTCAAGTTCGGCCGCTGGTACGACATGGTGTGGATGGAAAAGATGATAGGTGAGCATGGGTCTGAACCTGCACCTCTGATTCCGTTCCCGCAGCTTGATGCAGAGACGGTGGAAGAGTGCCTGAAGTGAAAATGAGGAACTAAATGAGTTTAATTGATACTTTTGATAAAGATGGGATTGAAATAATCGATCCATATAAGGTGATACGCCGGATCGATGATTTTCCGGAAACCGTGATTGCTGTTTTTACGGAAGAGTTTGCAGATCTGGCTTTGAACACTTTGAAATCTGAGCAGATAAGCCATATGGACTGCGGGATAACGGTCCCGGTGTATAAAATCTGGCATGACGGGAAGCCGTTGGGGTTTTATAATACGCTGCTTGGAGGCGCCGCTTCTGCCGCGCTTCTTGAGGAGATATTCGCAAAAGGCGCAAAGCGCGTTTTGTTGTTTGGCTCTTGCGGCTGTCTGGACAAAAACATCGCCAGCGGACATATGATCCTTCCGACTGCGGCGTACCGCGACGAAGGAACGAGCTATCATTACGCTGAAGCAGGCGACTTCATTGAAGTGAAAACTGCAGACAAGCTGGCGGAGATTTTTGCAGAGATGAACATTCCATACATCAAAACTAAGACGTGGACGACCGACAGTTTTTACCGTGAAACCAAAACCAACATGGAACTCAGAAAGAAAGACGGCTGCGCGGTCGTTGATATGGAGTGCGCTTCAGTAATGGCGGTGGGACAATTCCGCGGCAAAGAGGTCTACGAGTTTTTATATGCTGCCGACTGCCTTGACAACAGCAGCTGGGACAAACGGATACTTGGGGAAATGCCTGATGACATGCGCGGGCAGATATTGAAAATTGCCCTTGAAACAGCTGTCAGACTTGATTAAGAAAAAAGGAGATAACATGAGTTTTGAAATGGTTTCGTTAACGCGCCCTGAAAAGAGGAGCAGCGTAAAAAAATTTGGATATGAAAACGCTCAAAAGGCGATAGCCTTTCACAGGAGTTTTCCAGAGTATGAGGTAACACCGTTAGCGCATTTGAGTTGCCTGGCAAAGGAACTGAATCTGGGTGACATTTATGTCAAGGACGAGAGCTACAGGTTCGGATTGAATGCATTTAAGGTGCTGGGAGGAAGCTATGCCATTGGCAGCTATATTGCAAAGAAGCTGAATATTGATATTTCAGAGCTTACATACGAAAAAATCGTTGCACCTGAAACTAAGAAGGCACTTGGAGATATTACATTCATAACCGCAACTGATGGAAATCATGGCAGAGGTATTGCGTGGACGGCCAACAGGATCGGTCAGAAGTGCGTGGTATATATGCCTAAGGGCAGCGCAAAGGAACGCTTGGAAAACATAAGAGCGCTCGGCGCGGATGCAAGTATAACGGACTTGAAGTATGATGATGCCGTTAGAAAAGCCAAGGAAGATGGGGACAGAAATGGATGGGTCTTCGTACAGGACACTGCCTGGGAAGGTTATACTGAAATTCCTGAATGGATAATGCAGGGTTATACTACACTGGCTTATGAAACTTATGAACAGTTGAATGATGTCCGACCGACGCATATTTTCCTTCAGGCCGGTGTTGGCGCTATGAGCGGAGCGGCAGCGGGATTTTTTGCAGATGTATATGGAGATAATGCAAATACAGTAACTATAGTCGAACCGGAAAAGGCCGACTGTATCTATCGTACAGCAAGTGCAAATGACGGAAAACTGCACTTTGCAGAAGGAGACATGCACACGATAATGGCAGGCCTCGCCTGCGGTGAACCGTGCACGATAGGATGGGAAATCCTCCATGACCATGCAGACTTTTTTGTCAGAGTGCCTGAGTGGACTGCTGCAGACGGTATGAGGGTGCTGGGAAATCCGCGAGGTGATGATGTAAAAGTCATATCCGGAGAGAGCGGTGCAGCAACTTTAGGATTCGTCGCTGATGTAATGAGAAGACCTGAACTTGCAGGTTTGAAGGAAAGACTGCAACTGAATGAGCAAAGCAGAGTACTATGCATTTCCACTGAAGGAGATACAGATCGTGAAAACTATCTTAGAATAGTATGGGATGGCGCATATGCAAAGTAAATAGCTGATGAAATAGGAAGGTAAAAGCAGGGATGAAAACCATAGATAAAGAAGTGCTGGAAGAGAAAGAGTTCATGAAGATGGTGGAGCATGAGATGCAGACCGGAGAACACATTAAGTCACCTGACAGCGCATACAGAGGTATTGGCAATTCGCATTTCCATTCAGTTGAGGAACTTGAGGCAGAATTAGATGCAGCAGGATTTATAGATAATGAAGTACATGGAATCGACGGAGGCGCTTGGTTTGCACCAGATGTTGACGAGCTTATGGACGATGAAGTGTCGCGGAAGGCTTTGATGGACACAGTCAGGATGCTTGACGGCGTGAAATCGCTGGAGGGGCTGTCGACACATTATCTGGCCATATCGCGGAAGAAACAAGGAGAATATGTATCAAGTCTGATTTGAATAATATTTGAAATAGAAAAAAGGGCCTGATTTTCAGCCCTTTTTCTTGTGGAATGTTATATATGTGTGTAGAATATTAGTTATTTTCTTCTTTCTTGCGCAGTATGATAACTGCTCCTGCAGCCAATGCACTTGTAATACCCATGACAGCCCATGGCATGACGTTGTTTTCATCGTCAGTCTTCGGCTGTTCGGCGTTGTTGTTTACAGGTGTATCTTTTTTTGTGTTTACATGGGTTGTTGGTTCTCCGGTATTATTGTTGTCACCAGGATCAACGACAGGTGTTGTTGGCTTGGTTGGCTTGGTTGGCTTGGTTGGATCAGTCGGGTTATCCGTATTGTTGTTGTCGCCAGGATCAACGACTGGCGGATTAGGGTTAACCGGAGTGACTGGATCAGGAATGATTATTGGATCTGCCGGATCCGCTGAATCCCAAAGCACTATTGTGCCATTCTTTGCAGCATAATCCTTATCCTTCTCAGGATCTACAATATGGAGCTGCCATGTGCCATTCCCGATACATTTGAATGCAGCCTTATCTGCTTTAGTCAGTGCTGTATAGCCGGTTCCCGGTTTAATTACCTGAAATCCTTTAGCTGAAGGGTATTTAGCATTCTGATCAGGCACACTGATTTCAATGGTGTCGTGACCTAAGAAGCTTCCTGTAAGAAGCAGATTGGAATATGTATCAAAGTATATGAAGCAATCACCTTTGATTGCAGCTTTTGGTGAGAGTTCAACATCTCTGACAACATATATTGCAGAACCTTTGCATTTATCAGATGTCGGTTCGTTGGATGTAATTGTACCATTGTTGATCGTACACTTTCCGTAGTTGTAAATGCCTCCGGCAATCGGTGTCTTGTTACCGCTTATGGTTCCGCCGTTCATTAGCAGATAGCCAAAAGTCTTGCCGCTGGTGTAAGTAGTTGAGTAATTGTATATTCCGCCAGCATAATTATCAGCAGTGTTATTGCAAATTTCACCGTCGTTAATAGTAAGATTTCCTGCGCTGTTTAATATGCCCCCGGCAACCTGCGCATGATTTTCGTTGATTTTTGCGCCTTTACCGATAATCACGGCAGAATGTGCATCAGTGGCAGATTCCATTGCGGCAGGCGCGCTTGTATTAAATCCATTGTTCATGATTCCGCCGCCATATGCTGCACTGTTTCCTGAAATAGATGCGTTGCTGATATTCAGTACTGTCTGAGGATCGTAAAAGCTTTGTATGAATATGCCGCCGCCTTGATCTATAGCCTTGTTTCCATTAAGTTCTCCGCCTGTTATTTCAGCTGTTCCATTCAGGGACATGCCACCGCCGCAAATTGCAGAATTACTGTCAATTGCTCCTCCGGTCATTTTGAAATTGCCGCAGATATAGGCACCTCCGCCGATATAGTAATTACCGCTTTTGGTACTGCCATTGTTGGAGATGCTTCCGCCATTCATAATGACGGAACTCTTGAGGCCGACACAAATTCCGCTGCCGTCAACCGCAACATTTCCATCGATGGATCCGGAGTTAATAGTGAGTGTACAGGTATCGTTTGAAAGATGGTTTTTGCCGACTGCAATTCCACCACCGTCAGAGTTGCCTGATGTGAAACTGTTAGCGGTGATAGTTCCGCCGTTCATTATCATTGTAGCGCTGTCTGTAAGTGCAATGCCGCTTCCACAAGGTGCACTATTGTTTTTAATGATGGCATTGCCTTCCATGAGGATGGAAGCACTGCCAGAAGCCAATACGGCACCGCCGCAGTTGCTGCCGTAGTTGCTTGCAGTAATGTTGTCCGTGCTGGCTGGCATAGTGTTGTTTTCAAGGACAGTTCCATTTCCGATCGTGAGGGTGCCCTCGTCGAGGATCATGGAGTATCTGGTTTCAGTCTTGTTGCCGTCGAAAGTAATGTTAGTTAGTGAAAGTTTATTTGATGCAGGAACGCTGATCATGTAACCAGAATATCCTGACTTTCTCTGAAGCATTTTGCCGCTGTCTGATGAAATCGAAACATCATGATTTAGCGTCAGCTGAGAATCGACAGTTATGTCTGCTTTGATATTAATAGATTTGACTGCGGTATTGGCGAGTGCTGTCTTCAATTCTTCTAATGTGCTTACATCAGCTGAATCAGAAGTTGCATCGCCTTTTGCAGCTTCGGTGACTGTTACGCTGCATATAGCAGACTGGTCACCTGCTGTGGCAGTTACATTTGCAGTTCCTGCTTTTACCCCAGTGATTGTTCCTGTTGCTGATACTGTTGCGATATTGGCATCACTGGTTGTCCATGTTACTGTGGTGCCTTCTGCAGCAGTGGCTGTCATGACAGCAGTTTTGCCCACTTCGATCGTCACACTTGTTTTATCAAGCGTGATGGTTGGAGTACTTGGAGTTGTTCCAGTTCCTGCACCTGAACCAGCAGTTAAAGCTGCAGCTTCACTGGAAGAGCTGGCAGTGTCAGCACCGTCAGCAAAGGCAGTCGCAATGTTGCCAAAGCTGAACATGCAAATGACGGTTACAGCAAGAAATAACGTCAGTAATTTCTTTTTCATTTTTTATCCCCCCGTAATTAATATTTTGAAATACCAAGAGGCGGTTAGCTGACATAAATCGCCAGCATGCTGTACCTCTAAGCCTGGCGACGTTCGCTTTTGCGAAATACGCCTGATTTAACATAAAAACACCATACAGAAATGTCTGCATGGTGCAATAAACGTAGTGATTCCAATGATGCTTACCCAATAATACACCCAACATTTCCGCATTCCACTGTTTCTATGTTAATACGAGTATACTATACGATTGTTATATAGTGGTTAACAATGCATCGTATTTGCGAAATAAATCAAAAGATGAACACTCGGTACAAGTCTGGCGGAGGCAGCTGACCTCAGATTTATTACAAGGATCCAGACAAGCGTGGCGGGAGGCATATACTACTGCGAGCACATTTCGAACATTTGAAGCAGTTATACGGCATAAACGAGGAAAGCATTTGGCTGACATCTGATTCGGCATAAGAACCGTTAATCAGATGTCCCAAATGCTGTGAGTGAGCCGTAATAACTGCCAAATGTGAGAGCAGTGCAGCAGAAGTATATGCCTCCGCCATTTCTTAATAATTCTTAATTCTCCCAAAATCTATATATTTTTCTCCCATAAAGATATAAAATTAACCTTGCGGAAGGGAGAGGTGTAATCTTATGGAAGCAAACAGAATACTGATCGTTGATGACGATCCAAACATAAGAGAAGTCGTTTCCGTTTTGCTTGGGAGCGAAGGATATTTGGTCGATCAGGCAGAAAACGGCGAGATCGCCGTTGAGAAAGTCGCAGGCGACGATGAAATAGATTTGGTCATACTTGATATTATGATGCCAGGGATGACTGGCGTAGAGGCATGTGCGAAGATTAGAGAAACTTCCACCGTGCCTGTGCTTTTCCTTACGGCAAAATCACAAGATCAGGACAAAGTAGAAGCATATACGGAAGGTGGAGACGACTTCCTGGTTAAGCCGTTTTCACAGACAGAGCTTCTGATGAAGGTACAGGCCCTGCTCAGAAGATATAAGGAATACGGAAACGAGCAGCCGGCTGCAGACAAGTCGGTGCCAATGATCGGCGGAAACATTACTGTCGATACCAAGACGAGATCGGCTATGAAAGGCGATGAAAAGATCGCTCTGACAGACAAGGAATTTGACATTCTTTTATACTTTATGGAACATAAAGGCGAGATCGTTGAAAACAAGGATCTCTATGAAGGCGTATGGGGAGAGAAATATCTGCCGTCCGCCGGGAATACGATAATGGTACACGTTTTGAATCTGAGAAAGAAGCTGGAGGATGAGGTAAATAATCCGAAGGTCATCAAGACGATTTGGGGGAAAGGTTATAAAGTTGATTAAGTTAAGGCATAAGAACAAGTTCATATCCCTTAACCTGAAGCTGACTCTGGCAATAATGATCGGAGTTATTCTGGCTGTCGGGATGTATTTTGCGTGCCAGGGATTTACGACACTAGTGGTAAACAAGATATATCTCAGCGACGAGTATGTAAAGGATGTGGCGGACAGTCAGTATGCCAGTCTGGAGCAGTACATCAAGGACGATAACGTAAAGGGTACCGATACCAAGAAGCTTAACGCCTGGATACAGGATGAGAAGTACTCATATCTTTACGTTTACGACAACAAAAAAACGGCTTTTGAGGCTGGCTGGTGGGTCGACAGTGATTCAAACTCAGGCGAGTCGGTTTCCGCCGGGACTGAGGCTGCCGCCAATACAGACTCAGATGTCCGCTTAGATGAAGACAAGTTCGATGCAGATGAGAAGAACAGGATCGTGCAGTTTGCCGATGCCAAATATTACGTTTACCTTGATTCATATAAAGAGATGGGTTTCTACAACATCATGGATCTGGTGACAATAATATTCTGCTTCTCAACGCTGCTGGCGACTTTGCTGATATATAATAAGAGAGTTTTGAACAGACTGATCAACATGTCAGAAGAAGTCAAGAAAGTCAGCGATGGTGATATGGACAGCGCAATCAACATGGGCAAGAATGACGAGCTGGGAATGCTGGCAAAGGGCGTCAATGCCATGCGCGATTCAGTCATAGAGAAACTGCAGAACGAACAAAAGGCATGGGAGGCGAACACGCAGCTGATCACGGCCATGTCACACGATATCAGGACACCGCTCACGGCTATGATCGGGTATCTGGATATAATTGAAGGCAAGAAATACAATACGCCTGAAGAATTGGACAAGTATGTATCTTCGTGCAGGGACAAGGCGTTCCAGCTGAAAGACCTTTCGGATAAGCTGTTCCAGTATTTCCTGGTATTTGGCAACGAAGAGAACGAATCTTCGCTGGAGTGCGTCAACGCAGGCATACTGATCCAGCAGCTAATGGCTGAACATGCCATGGACATAACCAATTACGGATTCAAAATCAATTTCAACTATACGGTGCCGGAAGTCTTCATCATGGCTGACATTTCCAGGATGCAGAGACTTTTCGACAATATCTTCTCTAATGTCAGCAAATATGCAGATAAACAGTTCATCGTGGATATCACAGCATATGCAGACGAACACGACGTGGTGGCAGAAGTCAGCAACCATGTTCTGGAGAGTTCAAGAAAGATAGAAAGCAACCGCATAGGCATTAAGACTTGCGAGAAGATCTGCTCCGATCTTAAGGGCAGCTTCGAGATAAATGAAACAAAAAAGGTTTTCGACGTTGTGGTAAGACTGCCTATCGTCGAGAATCCACCGGAACAGTCTGGGGAGGCTGAACCGGAAGGGGAGTAGAGAAAGGAAAAGGAGGATATGAAGGGGAAGAGCATTTTGAAGAAGGCTATAGCGGTCACCGCTGCAGCCATGGCCTGCATGCTGCTCATGTCAGGCTGCGGACAGAAAATGACAAACAGCAAGGCATGTCTTGACATTGTCGGCAATGCTCTGCAGGATGTGACGACGACAAAAGTTGACACAACGGTCGCCTATGGAGACTCCGACGGGGTGTACGACCAGAACTTTGAGCAGCTTTACGGCTTTTCAATCGACAAGGTCACTGATGGAGCTATCGCCTATGCATCGACGGGAGGATACGCCGATGAGATCTCAATCGTTAAAGTGAAGGACAGCAACGATACGTCTGAGGTAAAGAAGTATATGGACGCGCGTCTGCAGCAGAGACTTCACGACTTTGAGAACTATTCGCCGTCAGAAGCGAAAAAAGTTGAGAACGGCAAGACCTTTGTACAGGGAGATTATGTATGCATGGTCATCGCCGACGAAGCAGACGATATCGTCACAGCAATGAAGGCGGATCTCAGCAAGAGATAACGCCGAACAAAGCGGCCAGCTTCGGCGGCAGCTTTATTTAGCGTCGGTCGTGGCGAGATGTCATCGCCGGCAGAAACAAAAGGGAAAGCAACAGAGGGGTATTAAATTATGGAAAAGAAGAATAAGGGACTGGCTATTTTGCTAGTCATTACGCAGGTGGTATTGCTGGTCGGCATCGGCGGACTGTTCTATCAGAACAGATCCCTTGCGCAGACAGTAAAGGAATACGTGGCGGGACAGGGAGAAGTCCACGATATCTACGACGATACGGCAGTAGTAAAAGCATATAAATCAGGCGATGACAGCAACCTGGGCGAGCAGGACAAATATGTCCTGAAGAAGGCACAGGAAGTCATCAAAGCCAACATAAAAAAGGGCATGACAGCTTATGAGAAGGAAAAGGCAATATACGACTGGCAGGTCGCATATGTGGCATTTTCCGATGACAGCATGGCACCGATCACCAACGGCAGCCAGTACAACTATCTGCCTTATGGCGTTCTTAAATACCACAACGCGATCTGCGTTGGCAACGCCACTACATTTAAACTCTTTATGGATATCCTCGGCATTGACTGCAAGATAATCCATTCTACAGAAAACGGCGAGCACGCCTGGGACGTTGTCAAACTCGACGACGACTGGTATCACGTTGATGTTACCTTTGACGGCGGCAACAACGGAAAGCCTGGCTACAACTATTTCAACGTACCTGACAGCGTCAAAGACGACGGCGCCTATCCTTGGAACCACGACGAGATCCCAGCTGCAGACGGAGTCAAGTACTGCTATGTTTACCACAACGCCGGCAATCTGGCTGACGTATACGCAGTTCCAAAGTACGTGAAACAGCAGATCAAAAAAGGCAGCACGCTGATTTCCTTCACGCTGAAAGACAATTCCGGCTATACCAGTGAAACTTCAGAATACATTACTTCGGCACTTTCAACAGACAGCGGCGCATATTACAGCGGCAATGTCATGAACGACAATAACCAGGGAGTCAACGAAGTGTCTGGCGACGATGCTTACGTAAGCGGCGGAACTGCTGGAACCTATAGCGTTTCAACTGGAAGCGTATACGCAATTGGAGGCAAGACTATCTACACTATGTCGGTTGTTTACAATGAATCAGGCAGCGGAAATACTGACAACTCTGATAAGATCATCAGCAAGCTGCAGGAGATAATCAATGGTCTTCAGTAGTACTGTATTCCTATTCATATTTCTTCCGATAGTGCTGGGCCTGTATTTCGCATGTCCGGCTCGGTTCCGCAACGTTTTGCTTTTGGCAGCGAGTTTGATATTCTATGCCTACGGCGAACCGAAATACGTACTGATAATGATCGCTTCGATCATGTTCAACTACATCTGCGGCGCTGCAATAGAGAAGATCAACAGCAGGCGCGGCCCGAAAGGGTTCGTGCTTGCTTTTTGTGTTGCAGGCAATCTGGCAGTGCTGGGCTATTTCAAGTACACAGATTTCCTTCTGGAAAACATCAACCGGCTGGCAGGCACGACAATAGGACTGATGGAGATCGCCCTGCCAATTGGAATTTCCTTCTATACGTTCCAGGCGATGTCCTACGTGATCGACGTTTATCGAGGTAAAGTCAAGGCGGCGGACAGTCTGATCAATTTTGCGACTTATGTCACCATGTTCCCGCAGCTTATCGCAGGACCGATAGTCCGCTACATAACCGTAGAAGAGCAGCTGAAGGTCAGGACCTGTTCCATTGACAAAGCCTCCGTCGGCGTGCGTCGCTTCATCATCGGACTGGGCAAGAAAGTACTGCTGGCCAATCAGATCGGCATTATCTGGGATGAGATATCACGGATGGACACAGGTACCCTGCCGGCGGCAACAGCTTGGCTTGGAGCAATAGCCTTCACCTTCCAAATCTATTTCGACTTCTCCGGCTACTCAGACATGGCAATTGGTCTAGGCAAGATACTGGGCTTTGACTTTGATGAAAACTTCAACTATCCGTACACTGCCAAAAGCGTTACCGATTTTTGGCGCCGCTGGCATATTTCACTTAGTACATGGTTCAAGGAGTATGTCTACATTCCGCTTGGCGGCAACCGCAAGGGTCTTGCCCGCCAGCTGCTGAACATCTCCATCGTCTGGATGCTGACAGGCCTGTGGCACGGAGCCAGCTGGAATTTCGTGCTTTGGGGCATGTATTTCGGCGTACTTCTGATAATCGAAAAACTCTTTCTGCTGAAGGCGCTAGACAAGGCGCCGGCCGCAGTCGAGCATCTATACGCTTTGTTCATCATCGTCTTTGGATGGGTCATTTTCTCGCTGACAGACGCTGATGCTCTTGGGGCGTACATTCGCGCGCTTTTCGGCGCGGCAGGGTTTGCAGATGCGACGACGGCATATTACATTCGTACGGCAGGCCTGCTTTTCGCAGTCTGCGCCATCGGATCAACAAAACTTCCAGCCAGTCTCTGCGGGAAGATTTTTGGTTGCCTGTCTGCTGGCATCAAAACCGCGGCAGCCGGCAGCAAAACTTCGGCAGCCGTTGGCACGATAGCGAGTGCCGAAACCGCGGCGGGCGACAGCCTGTCAGCAGCGGAACGCAAATCGGCTGCTGCCGCTTTGATCGTCATAGAAAACGCTTTCTTCCTTGTGACGCTGCTCTTGTGCGCGGCGTTCCTGGTAAGCGATACGTATAACCCGTTTCTGTATTTTAGGTTTTAGGAGGCGCGGAGATGAAAAAAATCAACAACATAATCGTCATACTCATATTCGCAGCCTTCATCCTTGTATTTGCGATAGGCAGCCTGATACTGCCGGATAAGAGCTTTTCGGCAGCGGAGAACAGGGAACTGCAGCAGAAGCCTGAATTTACATGGACGGCAGTGCTGAGCGGCGACTATGAAGAGGAACTTCTCAACTATACCAGCGACCAGATCATCGGCCGCAATTTCTGGGTATCAGCGCGTACTGGAGCCAAGCTGGCCATGGGCAGCCGGGATGTTAACGGTGTCTATTTCTGCAGCGGCGGCAGGCTGGTTGAGAAAATAACTCAGGCGGATATCGACAGTGAGATATATAAGAAAAACCTGGCGGCTGTTAAGACATTCTTTGATCGGCTGGATCCATCGGTGGGGCGTTCGCTGATCATCGTGCCGGCAGCGGAAACCATGTTGAGCAATCAGCTTCCGGAGGATGCGGCGACATTTGACTGGACTGCGCTGGAAAAGCAGGCGCTGGAGACGGTTGGAAAGAGCAGTTACGTCAGCCTGACTGCGGCGTTCAGCAAAGAAAAGAAATCAGGGTTGTATTACCTTACCGATCATCATTGGAATTCAGCGGGAACGCAGGCTGCATTCAAACAGTGGATGATGAGTCAGGAAACTCATGGCTTGCCGAAGGTAACATTTCAAGAGAAAAAACTTGCCGACGGATTCTACGGAAGCCTCTGGTCCAAGGTGATCTGGGGGAAGAAGAGCGACACCGTGTCGACCTTCGTGCCGGCTGGCAGCAGCATGGACGGCTTTACGTTCAAAGCCGACGGCAAAGAAATGGGCAGCATTTATCAGATGAAATACGCATCGGAAAAAGATAAATACGCAGCATTTTTCGGAGGCAACTACGGCCGCGTTGAGATCACCGGAGGCCCTAAGAACGGCCGCACGCTGCTGATCGTGAAGGACAGCTATGCAAACAGTTTTGCGCCGCTGGCAGCTGCAGAATATGAAAAAGTCTGCATGGTCGATCTCCGCTATTTCAGCGGCAGCCTGCAGACTTATATGGACGATAATAAAGTTACGGATGTGCTGGTGCTCTACAGCATCAAAAACATGACGCAGGACCGCGGCATTGCAGCGATCGCATCAGCCGGCACGATCCTTCACTGATCATTTTGATCGGTTCTGTGTATGTATGACTTGTCGTAGTTGATGACGATGTTGTACTTAGGATCGATCGCCCTTGCGGCATCCTGAAATGTCATGTGGATCTCGCTGAGAGACAGCTTGCAGGTCGGAGCCAGCACCACGTCGAAAACGATATTGGTGTGGGTCGGTCCAGGGATGACTCTGAGATCGTGGATGTCGGACACGCCGTCCATTTCAGAAACGACATTTTTTGTCACTTCTTTCATCTGATTGACCAGCGGGTCATTGACCTTGACAGGATCAAGGTGCCCTGTGATATGTATGTGCAGCTTGCGCTGGATGTCTTTTTCCATGTTATCGATGATGTCGTGGCTCTCCAGCAGATTCTGGGCTGAGTCGACCTCAACGTGGAGGGACGCAAAGACTCTGCCTGGACCGTAGTTGTGAACTACCAGATCGTGGATGCCAAGGACGCCGTCGTATGAAGTCGCCATTTCACAGATGCTGTTGACCATTTCAGGGTCAGGTGCTTCGCCCAGCAGAGGGCTGATGGTCTCTTTCACCAGAGTGATGCCAGACCAGATGATAAAGGCAGCAACCGCGCAGCCCATGTATCCATCGATCTGCACTCCGCTGAATTTGCCGACCAGCAGACTGATCAAAACAGCTGACGTTGCAATAACGTCGTTACGGCTGTCTGTGCCGGTGGCTTCCAGGGTCAGAGACTTGATCTTGCGGCCAACAAAGATGTAAAAACGAGACTGCCAGACTTTGATAAAGATCGCAGCAACGAGCACGATGACGACGGGTATGCTGAACTCAACCGGTGACGGGTCAAGAATTTTTCCAAAGGAAGTCTTCAGCAGCTCAATGCCGACAACGACGATCATTACGGAAACGATCATGCCGGCGATATATTCTATCCTGCCGTGGCCATATGGATGTTCTTCATCCTCGGGCATGGAGGCAAGCTTGAATCCTGCAAGGGTTATGACTGATGACGATGCGTCGGTAAGGTTGTTGACTCCATCGGCGATGATGGCAATACTGCCGGAAATCGCGCCGACCAGGATCTTGGCTGTACAAAGAAGAACGTTGGAAAGTATGCCAATGATACCTGCAAATTTTCCGTAGGATTCTCTGACTGCCGGGTCTGTGGTCATGTCAGACTTCTTTATAAATTTCCTGCACAAAAATTCATTCATAATACTTACTCCGTGGTAGACATACGCGCCTGAAAGCGCGGAATTTACAGTGTACAGCGAATAAAAACATCAACACTGTATCCTTAACAGTATACCACAGTCTGCCACGTTATTGCACTAAAATAATTGTAAAATCTGCACTGCCGGTGTATAATGAGCGTATGTTAAAACATGCCCCAAGGCGGCATGTTTTATGCGGTGTCAGCATCACACAGAGTTCATGCTGCACCGCTGGAGCTGAAGCTCCATACGCTCCTTGCAGGCGTTCACTTCGCATCAAACATGCGAGCATGATGATGGCTCAGCTCCGCCTTAAATGAGCGTATGTTAAAACATGCCCCAAGGCGGCATGTTTTATGCGGTGTCAGCATCACACAGAGTTCATGCTGCACCGCTGGAGCTGAAGCTCCATACGCCCCTTGCAGGCGTTCGCTTCGCATCAAACATGCGAGCATGATGATGGCTCAGCTCCGCCTTAAATGAGCGTATGTTAAAACATGCCATATTGTGACCTGGGGGAAAATGGTTGCAGATAATTTTACTCAAAGCAGACCGCACTGTATTTAAACAGCAGCGGTTCGGCATAATCTGAAATTAAAGGAGGGTAAACATGGGAGAAATCAAAGATAACAGAGATCTGCCTCGTATCACGGGTACGTTAAGAGCAAAATGTCTTCAGGTTCCAGAGGTGATCTGGCAGGCCAAGGGCATTGTAATAATGGGGAGAAGAATCAAGTCTGTTTTATTTTCAACGGACATAGCGATAATCAGAAACTGCAACGCTGACGCGGTGCTGGCGGTATATCCGTTCACGCCTCAGCAGATCATTTCCCAGTCGATCATCAACGCTTCGGCTATACCGGTGTTTTGCGGTGTGGGCGGAGGCATGACCAACGGCTTCAGATCTGCGATCATTGCCAAGGATGCAGAAGCCCAGGGCGCATTTGGCGTAGTTGTCAATGCACCTATGAGCAATGAGAACATATCACTGATAAGCAAAGTCATCGATATTCCTATCATCACGACAGTAATCAACAGGAACATCGATATTCAGCGGAGACTTGACTCCGGCACGGCGATACTCAACGTTTCAGCAGCATCTAAAACGCCGCAGCTGGTCCGTGACATCAGAAAAGACTTTCCGACGGTGCCGATCATTGCAACTGGCGGACCGACTGACGAGGCTATCATGGAGACGATCAAAGCAGGGGCAAACGCAATCAGCTACACGCCTCCGACTACGGCTGAGATTTTCGGCGAGATCATGGATTCCTATCGTGAGAGCGGCGAGGATGTTAAGAGCCCGGCAGACGGCGACGAGAACCTTATGACAATGCTTGAATTAATCTAATATTGTTAACAACCGGCGCTTCAGACCAGTTCTGAAGCGCTTTGACATAACTGCCGGCAGACGATAACTGCTGGCTGGCGACGCCGCTGCGGACGTGGAAACCGCGGCGGGAAAAAATTCGCTGCAGGTGTGGAAACTGCGGCGGAGCGACATTTTTAGGAGGACAGATATGAAGAAGAAAATTTTGACGATAATGCTGACGGTAGCAGTGATGCTGGCGTTCAGTGTTCCGGTAACTGCGGGTTCAGCTGAGGCGAAGACAGCCGCAGGCACTGCACAGACAGCGACAGCTGCTTTGCAGACGGCGGGCACGTCAGCGCGTACGACAACTACGGTGCCAAAGCTGAGAATCACTTTTGTTGATGTCGGAGCCGGAGACTGTACATACATCGAACTCCCCGGCGGGGCGGATATTTTGATAGATGCCGGCCTGAGCGGCAAGGGAGAAAGCGTCGTCAGCAAACTCGACAGCCTGGAGCCTGGCATGGACCTGGAGTACGTGATCTCAACCCATCCGGATGCGGACCACTGCGGCGGCCTGCAGTCAGTTTTTGAGGAAATGCACGTAAAACACTTCTATTATCCTTCGGATGCGGCATACACGACGACTACCGCAAAGAATGTCATGTCACTGGCGGAGTCGGAAAACGACTGCAAAGTTACTGCGGTCAGCGGGCCGATGACGATCTATTCTAAAGACAATGGAAACATCAAGGTGCAGTTCATTCAGGGCAGTGAAGATTTTGATACAGATAACGCCGACAGCCTGATGACATATATCAAATACAACAAGTTCGATGCGCTGATAGCCGGTGACGTCGAGGGCGACGCCCAGCTTGCCGGCAAAAAGATCAATACCGATGTTCTGCTGGTACCGCATCACGGCTCCAACTACACGTCATCAAGCGCATTCATCAGCCGCTACGATCCGGAAGCTATCGTTATTTCAACCGACGGCCATAAATACGGGCATCCGTCACAGCAGGCAATCAACCGTTATTTTGCCTACGACCCTAACATCAAACTGTACCGCACAGACATTCGCGGCAGCATTACCTGCACATCAACAGGCACAAAATACTGGTTCAACAAAAAGACTGTATCTCAGTACGCAGGCAATACGTCGACATCCAGCGGCAGCACTTCGACTGGATCCACTGGCTCGACTGGCGGCTCGACAGGTTCCGGCTCAACGGTAACCAACTCACAGATTGTCTACATCACAGCGACAGGTACTCACTATCACCTGACTAAGACATGCCGCGGCCTGGCGAATGCAACTAAGATCTACACGACGACCAAAGCAAAGGCTATCGCCCAGGGTCTGACCTTATGCGGCTTCGAGGACAGAAGGTAGGAAGCCAAAAGACTGTCCATTGGTCAACGGCTTGATGTACAGGTTTACAATAATCACTGTTTTCGCGGTGTCTAAGGCCGTGAAATGTGCTGAAATCTTCAGATGTTCCCATTTTGGAAATAATATGCCCATTTTGGGAACATGTGAATAGTCATGTATAGAAGAAATACTCTTTGATCACAGCTGATACACTAAAATCCGATGTCACAGGGACTAAGCCGTGTCATATTATTCCAAAACCCCATAACATGACTTGGTTCTGACATATATTCCCATATAAAGCACTCGAGAAACGCAGAGTTTGGTTAACATAAAATAATATCTGAAATAATCATGTTCCCAAAGTCCTATTTTTTATTGGGAAATGGGAACATTTCACAAAAGGTGGATTTCGGCCGATGTATAGAGCTGTATTAATATTGATTTTCGAATAGCTGTTCTTGTCAATCGGCATCCATCTGTTGCGTATAACGCAGCGGTAATAGTTTTGAAATAAATACAATTTTTAGTGTTGACAATCAAGGCTCGAGATGTTAATATATTAAACGTGCCAAGTCACAAAACATAAATGGAATATGCACCATTAGCTCAGCTGGTAGAGCACCTGACTCTTAATCAGGGTGTCGAGGGTTCGAGCCCCTCATGGTGTACCAACGCAAAACGGAGTAGCAAAGCTACTCCGTTTTGCGTTGGTACACACATGATGGTAGGGGCTCGAACCCGAAAGGGCATCGCCGTGAAGTGAGTGACTCCTGTGGAGTCATGAATAGGCGATGGTCCAAGCAGCCTGAGAGAGGCTGCGCAGGACGGCAGACTTTCCGAAGGAAAGGATGCGAAGCCCCGAATGGTTAGTAAACGGTAAATCATATGTGTCTTGAAGTCAAGTCGCACAGCCTGATGTAAAGATAATCTTACAGCAATGTAAAAGACGTTTGATAGACTGCAGCGGTGGAAAATGCGATAATTGATATTGAAAGGGGGAATGATTTGAGATGAATATAGGAGAACAGATCAGCAAATTAAGGAAGAGCGAGGGAATGAGCCAGGACGATTTTGCTGAGATGCTGCATGTTTCCAGGCAGACAGTATCCAACTGGGAAAACGGCAAGAGCTATCCGGACCTGGAAATGATCATCAGTATCAGCGATCATTTCGGGATATCGGTAGATGAACTGCTGAAGAGTGATCACTTGGCTGTTAAGAACATTGATTCAGAAAAGAAGAAAAAGAATAAGTATCTGGTTTTGCTGATCATCGTACTGGTACTGGGAAGCATGACGGCATTTGGTGCCTATCTCAAATATCAGGACAGCATGGCAGTTGATTTTACAATGGAAAAGGAGGCAACATATCAGGGAAAAGAAACGGAAAGTTTGTCAATGGATGTTGCGGAGGGATATTTTTCAGTGCCGGCCGATGAAAAAAATTGATATTAAGGCAGATGCGTCAACGGACGACGGCAAGCTCCATATCGTCATCAGGAATACTGACGGCAATATCATTTACCGGCTGGATGGAGAGAAACTGAAAGACCAGCAGACACTGCACGTTGACAAGGGCTCATATATCATTCAAATCACCGCTGATGATCACAGTGAAGATGTAATTACCATCGCTTACAATATCAAAATAAGCAGCAAATCGTCATCAGCTACATTGAAATGAAAAAAGTTTTATCGAAAAATCAGCCGCAATACCCCTTGCTTTAGCTATGGGGATGTAGCGGCGTTCGGTTGCTAAAATCTTACAAATAGCCAAAATTCTTTACATATAGCAAATATCGAGAAAGGAGGATTCC
>Ga0183095_10718_pt2 | contig 44688 bp, 38 predicted proteins | sample BioMet4_FD_130346 | JGI IMG/M metagenome (GOLD analysis project Ga0183095, IMG submission 130346) | Microbial communities from bioreactor (seeded with sewage sludge) at LBNL, California, USA - Biofuel metagenome 4 (v2) (version 3) | ecosystem: Engineered > Bioreactor > Anaerobic > Unclassified ...
CCCGACAGGGCCTCGAGCGCCACCTTCGCCTTAAACTCCGCTGAAAACTTCCGTCGCTTGGACATCGAAAACCGTCCTCCCTCGTCGAGGACTAGAGCTTAACAGACTGTCCAATTTTCCGCGATCACCTCAGTGCCATCTCGGCTGCCTAGCCCATGTCCGGCGTAAGTTCGTCGAGGTCGAAAAGTCCGCCGGCAAAGGGGGCGTTCCGACATCATCGAACCTCTCCTTCTCAAAGGATTATCTGTCCATGAAATCGGGTCAACTCCAAACATGGAAGCGGCTACAAATCAGACACTGCATATTTTAATACGGTATTAATAAAAAAAGACATATCAATGACTTCATCGAAGTTTACTGGCCCAAGCGGACCAAGAGAAGTCATCTTCGCAAAACACGCAACAGGACTTTCATACAATAACTGGCCAGTTGGTTCTCCAACTGAAGGATTAATATTTGTTGTGACAAAAATAAATTTATATTTTCGAGCAAGAGCGCTCAATCGATTGGCTACCAACTTAAAGTCATCCAATGACCGCGCTGTCTCCTCTGTAAGAAGAACAAATAATTTTAGTGAATTATTTGTTAATTGGTTGCGAAATCGTTCAACGCACCTGATTACATAACGATAATCTTCATCCGATGCGCACGGATCCCTGTGGTTAAATATACATTTAATTCCATACTTGCTTTTAAAATAAAGATGATCACACAAGTTTGTTGTTGGTGATATCCTTTCAGCTACAGGAACAGTCATAAATTGACTTCGATCAAGAAAAAGAGAAAAATTATCTTGAAGACAGTCGGCAACCATGGCTGGGTTTGAGAAAATCCAGTCAAATGGCCCAGATTCGTGTTTAAGGCCAATGATTTTCCAAATGTAGCTGTTAGCACAATGCGATCCCAGGCTTATGATAGGAATGCCTTTTGCTATTTCCATCAACGGAGCAATCAATTTTGGGACGAGCCTAGCATAGAGCTGTCCACTGGCCTCCTTGCAAGACAAAAAATCATTCAACATTATTTCATAATAAATTGGAAATCCTATTTTTTCTGCTCGAGCAATATGATCCGCAAGTCCTTTTTCGTCAGGTTCTCGTTTAAGAATTGCCCTATACAGTGCGCTGATATAATATTTTTCAACGCTCCGCATGGAGGTATTCTTTGCTTCCATATATTACCTCATTGCTAGCTGTCCGACAAATTCTAAGGGTGTACCGCGCCCTGTTTCCTGGACACTGTTTTTACACCACCCTGCTTGCGCCACTTGATCCATCAATTGCTGTCTGATCTCTAACAGGCTGAAAAATAATTTCTTCGATCCTCCACGCATGGTTTTAACTGGCTATAAAAGTTCAAATTTTCAAAAACCGGCGCCGAAACTCATGCCTCGGCCCCCTCATCCCGAACCGGGGCGATGCAATAGCCAGTCAATGTCATGTCCGTGGCAATGTCCACCGAAAAACGGACCTCCAGGTCCTCAACCCGGCAATCCACTACATGTTCCAAAGCCAGTTCCCACGGCGACTCGGCCGGGCCGTTGAGAACCCGATGCAAAACACGGGTCGTGCCCTTGTTCCAGACGATTTCCACGGTCTCTTTTCCAGTCCAATGCCGGGCTTGACCGCGTAACACGAAACGGTAACTGCCCGGATCGAGCGACACGCACGGACCGAAGACGAGGAAACCCGCCTTGCCGGTGGTGTGGATGTCATGCCCCTGGCGCCGGCCTACCCGGGAACCCAAACGAGGATCGTTGCCCCAAAAATACAGGACACCGTCGGGCAACCACGTCTTGTAGGCCTTGTCTCCCAAGATGAGCGACAGGGCCTGCTGGGCGCTTTCCTTCCAGGTCAGCCAGGGCATGGCATCGCTGCGGGGATGGGAGGACTCCCGGGCCAAGGCGAGCCACTGGGTCAGGCTAGCGGCCAGGGTAGCGGGGTCCTTGTCGTCAGGAAAATAGAAGGCATGTTCGCCAGAGACCTCCCGGAACACGGGGATGTCGCGGGCAATGATCGGAATCTTGTGCCGAGCCGCCTCGATCAGGGGTAGGCCGAAACCTTCGCCGTAGCTGGCCGCGATCAGAGCGTCGCTGGCTTTGTACAGGGTGTCCAGGTACTCGTCGCTGATGTCGTGCATCCAAAACAGGCGCTTACCCTGTTTTGGATGGGTCTGCAGCCGCTCCACGAACGTCTCCATCATCCAGCCCTGCTTGCCCACGATTACCAGATTGACATCCCTGCCCTGCGCCCACAGCCGTTCCACCGCCGCCAGGGCATGGGGATGGGCCTTGCGCGGCTCCACCGTGCCCACCATGAGGAACGTCGGCCGGTTGCCCAGGATGGTGAGCACGTTGTCGGCATCCGGGGGCAATCCCCGGGTGGGGACGGAATTTTCCACATCGGCCCCGAGGTGGAACCAGTTGAGGCGGAAGGGCCGATCGCGCCGGGGGCCGAAGGCCGCCAGCCAATCGTGGTACTCGTCGGCCACGGCCCGGGAGATGCACAGGACGCCGTCGAACTGGGCGAGGTTTTCCAGCCACTTGTTATGCAGGTCCTTGGCCTCCGGCGGAAAGGTTTCCGCCAACAGGACCGGCAGCAGGTCATAGATCACGAAGTGGACCTTCACCCCCCGCTGCCGCCACTGGCGCAACAGCCCGGCCTGACAGGCCACCACGTGGTGTTGCAGGTCCAGACCGAAAAACAGGTCTCCCGGCCAGGCCTCCACCGGATCGTCCTTGCCCCAGTCCTCGGGCATCCCCAGGAGCCGGCTCACAAACTGCCGGGCGTAGCGGTAGCCCGGCGTGTCCATCGAGCCGTACACCGGTTCCACCCGCCAGCCGTCGGGCGGATTGTCCAGCAACTGCGCCAGCAACGAGCGTACCACCCGCTGGATGCCGGTTTTCGCGTCGCGCTGGACCAACTCCGAGATGTCGAGCAGCAGCTGGCGGCAACGCGGCCGGGGGGGGAAATCCGCCGCCAGGGCCGTGGCGACCCGGGCTTGGTCGGTGGGGGACAGGGCCGGTTCCAGGGTGGCCAGCTCGCCCACCAGACCCGACACCCGGGCCGAGGAACCCGCGTAAAAGCCCTCGATGGCGGCCTGGTACAAATCGGCGCAACGGCGCGGCTGGTGGAGGGTGCGGATCTGCTCCAGGGCCCGCTGGCCAAGCGCCTGGCGCTCCTCGCCATGCTCGTACAAACGGGTCAGGGCCGCGCTCAGCTCCGCATCGGAAAACGCGTCGGGGAGATGGCACACCACCGCCTCGGACATTTCCGCCAACGTTCCGTGGTCATTGACGATGGTTGGCACGCCGTAGCCCATGCAATCCAGCACCGTGCCCGAGGTCTCGCCCCGGGACATGGTGCGCAACTGCACGGCGACGTCCGCCACGGACAACCACGTCCGGTAGCGTTCCGTATCCACCCAGCCGGTGATGGTGATGCGCTGCGCCCGCTCGCTGGCAGCGATGGCCTGCTGCATCTCGGTGCCATAGGGGCCCTTGCCCTGGCCCACGAACACCAGCCGGCAACGCGGATCGGCGGCCAGCGGCGAGGCCAGCCAGGCGGCCAGGGTGCGGTGGTTGCACTTGGTCGCCCCGAGCAGGCCGAAACTGCACACGACGATGTCCGTGTCGGCCAAGCCGAGTTTGGCCCGGGCGGCCTGACGCGGCTCCGGAAGCATGGGCACGCGCAGGTGGGGGATGACGGCCCAGTCGTCGGCCGTGCCCGGCCCGTACGACTTGTCGGCCAGCTGGCGGGAATACTCGGAATGGACGATGATGCCGTGGGCGTCCTGGATCACCTGCAGGTTGGCCGGATAGATGTTCCCGCTGCGATAGACGGGAAGGTCTGGATCGAAACGCATGCGCACCGCGTTCCAGCCATGGGCGTGGTACAAGGTGCGGGCGAGTTGGTGGGGCTTGGTGCGCAGTCCCAGATCCTCGTAGGCGACGGCCCCGCTCAGGAAAAAGTCGTGGAGCATGACCACGCCCGGGATGGCGCGGAGCAACTCGAACATGTGGCTGTGAAATTCCGAATTGCCGAAATGGTAGAGCACCCGGTCGAACTGGCCGGCGTTGGCCGCAAACCAGGCCAGATTGCGCGTCCGACAGCCCGCCTGGACCGCCGGGCAGTCGACAGTCTCCGCGTTGACGATGGCGGTGATGTCATAGTGGCGTTCCAATTCGGGAATCAACTCGGCGCTGTAATCGCTGATACCGCTTTGCTGGGGGGGCAAGGGCGAGACGTAGGCCAGACGGGGCCGCCGGCCGGACCGGACCACTGGCAGCGGCGGCGCCTGCCGGGCCACGGCCGCTTCCAGGGCTTTCCAGGCGCGCGCCCCGGTGGTCTGCCAGGAGAACTGCGCCGCCTGGGGCAGACTGTGCGCCCGCAGCGCCTCCAAAAACGCCTCGTCCTCCAGGGCGCGCCGCATCAGGCCCGTGATGGCGGCCGTGTCCAGGGGATCGAACAGGGCCTGAGGATTGCCGATGACCTCGGGCACGCTGGACAGACAAGAGGCAATCACGGGCCGGCCGCAGGCCATGGCCTCCAGGGCGGGCAGCCCGAACCCCTCGTGCCAGGAGGGAAACACGAACAGCCGACAGGCGTTGTACAGGGTCAGCAAGTCGTCCTCGGGCACGAACCCGGTCAGGATGCATTCGCCGTCGGCCAGTTGGTTGTCGCGGGCCAGTTGCAACAGGCGATTCCGTTCCGTGGGCGCCACGGAACAGACGATGACCAGCTGGTGCCGGGCTCGCAGGGGTTCGGGCAGCCGGGCGTAGGCCTCGATCAGGCGCTCGATGTTTTTGCGGTGGTCGATGCCCCCGGTGTACATCACGAACGGCCGGTCGATGCCGTAGGCGTCCTGCAAGTGCCTGTGCCCGGCCGCGTCCACGGGACGGGGCCGGAACCGGCTGTCGCAGGCCGTGGAAATGTTCACGGCCGTGGTGTCGGAAAAACCGAGATGTTCCCGGGCTTCCCGGGCCGAGGACTCGGAAATGGCCAACAGCTGGTCGGCCCGGCGCAGGTGGTCGAGCTTGTGCAGGTACCAGTCCGCCATCCGGGGATTGGCCAGATAGATCCGACTGTGGATATAGGGGATCAGGTCGTAGAGCACCACGGCCGTGGGCAGGTGGCCGCACAGGCCAATGCTGGTCACGGCGTCGTCGATGACCCCCTCGAACAGGGAACTGACCAGGACCAGATCCGGGCGCAGGCCGGCCAGGTAGACTTCGTAGAGGCGTTCGGCCGCCTCGCGCCGGGCGGTGTTGTCGGGCTCCAGGCCGCTGATCGGGCCGGCGATGTTCAGGACGCGGATGTTTTCCTCGGGCAGCAATCCGGCGAAGGCGGCGCGGATCGGCTCGATGGTTTCGGGAAAGGCGTCATTGAGGAGCAACAAGACCTCGTGGGCGCCCCGTTGGCTGACCAGCTGCTCGGCCAAGGACAAAACATACCGTCCGATGCCGCGCTTGGCGTTGGATGCCTGGCATCCCTGCATATCAATAACCAAACGCATCAAGCGCCCCTCCGCATGTTTCCCACAACGCGCATCTGCTGTAAAAATTTTTGAGCATGGCCCGACAATGTTGCATCAAGCGGCGGGACAGACGGCTTCGCCTGGGAAAGAATCGTGTCCAACGGAGCGGCTGTGGCGCGCAATTGCTTGATCAGATTGGCGAAATAATTCTGGTCGTCATGACAGTGCGCGGAATGGTGCTCCAGTTCCTGCGGGTCTGGTAGCCTCCCAAAAAATGCGGCGTAAACCACGCGAACGGCTTGTCTTTCAGGTGTTTCAGGCATCCATCACTCCGAGTGCTACTTCTTTTTGGAAAACAGGTTTCCCACCGTCTCCGGCACGCGCTTATTTGGTCTTACAGTATGACCGGGAGCTAGCGTAAAATAATCGAAATACGACGGGCCTGTCCAGGGACACGAATTTTTATGAATTCTGCCTAGGATGTGTCGACATTTGGTCTGACCTATGTTATCCTATTCTTAATAGGAGAAATATAATGAGGTCTTTCCGGGTTTTCCGTGGGTAGGTGACCGGATATGGTCCGCCCCGGAGGGTGACCATGAAAGACAGGTTCTTCGACGCGCAACGTGGAATTGACTGAGTCACTCGGAGTGACGGTAGCCTTCCCTTGAGGGGGGGGCGGTATGCGCACAGGGGACATCTTCGCTCTTGGCCTGGGGCTGACACCGCCCTGGCAGATCGTCAGCCAGCGACTCGACACCGAGAAGGTTCCGCACGAATCCACTTGACGCTTGGCTCTGATCGGGGCGCCAACCATCCCTGTCCCCAGTGCGGTCGGCTGTGCAAGCCCCATGACTACCAGGAGTTCACGTGGCGTCACCTCAATTTCTTCCAGCACCACTGCTATCTGACCGCGCGGGTGCCGCGAGTCGATTGCCCTGATCATGGCACCCGCCGGGTCACCGTCCCCTGGGCGCGGCCCGGCAGCAGCTTTACGCTCCTTTTCGAGCAGGTGGTCATGACCCTGGCCAGGGAGATGCCCGCGGCCACGATCGCCTCCTTTGTCGGCACCACCGACAAGCGCCTGTGGCGCGTCATCAACCACTACGTGGCCCAGGCCATGAGACGTATAGACTTAAGCGCGCTTGAGGCGTTTGGCCTGGACGAGACCGCCTGCCAACGTGGCCATCGCTATGTGACTGTCTTCATTGATCTGGGTCGTGAGGAGCGGCCGGTGGTCTTCGCCACCGAGGGCAAGGGGAAGGAAACGGTAAAGCGCTTTCGCAATCACCTACGAAGCCACGGCGGCCATCCGGAGCGCGTGCTCGAAGTCGTTAGCGACATGTCCGGCAGCTTTGTGGCGGCGGTCAAGGAGCACTTCCCCCAGGCCGAGGTGACCGTGGACTGGTTCCATGTGGTCCAGCTTTTCACCATGGCCGTAGATGCGGTGCGAAAGGCTGAAGCCCGGGAGCGAGCACTGCCGGCGGGGACGCGATGGGGCGTGCTCAAGGGCCGCGAGACGGCCAAGACGCAGACACAGACTGAGGCCCTGCAGGAGCTTGAGAAGGAAGCCTTCGCCACAGGCGTCGCCTACCGCATCAAAGAGCAGCTCCGCTGGATTCGCCGGGCCGAGACCAGCCAGGCCGCGCGGTGGCGGTCCACCAATTTCCTCAATTACGTCCGGGACAAGGTCGAAGGAGAACCGCTCCTCTCGCCGGTGGCCAAGGCGATTCGGACCTTCGAGAAGCACCTCGAGCGCATCCTGGCCAGGTGGCGATCCTGGCACACCAACGCTCGCCTCGAAGGCCTCAACGGCCTCTTCCAGGCGGCCAGGGCCAGAGGCTACCGGAACGTGGCCAACTTTATCACCATGATCTACCTGATTGCCGCTCCGATTGGGGAGCTCATCAATAAGTAAATTCCATTTTAAACGTCGAAGATCCAAAAATTTTTGCCCGGCTTCTCAAAATGTTGGCCAAAGCGAAGTCGGTCCTGGGCGGCCATATCAGTGTCGACGCCTCAACCATGGAGGCCAAGGCGGCACGGCGTACCATCGTACGCCTTTTGCACGTTCGCCGCCTTCTTGGAAAAGGCCGCAACCATGCCTTCCTGGCCTGACGCTTCCAACCGGTGATCTGCGTCGGATGCACGTCATACTTGCTGGCCAGCTCGGCCAAGGTCAACTCGCCCGACAGGGCCTCGAGCGCCACCTTCGCCTTAAACTCCGCTGAAAACTTCCGTCGCTTGGACATCGAAAACCGTCCTCCCTCGTCGAGGACTAGAGCTTAACAGACTGTCCAATTTTCCGCGATCATCTCACTCCGGCCATCGTGCGAATGCGTTTGATGATCCGGTTGCTCTTGAAACGCTGGAGCAAAAGCCCGGGCAGTTCCCGCCTGAAGCTCCGGCGCAGGCGAATGCCTTCGTCGGCAGCGATCTTCCTGCATCGCTTGATGATTTTTGTCAGCAGCTTCGTATCGGTGGGGAAGGCGATGTTTTTTTCCTGGACCGTGGTGTCCACCGTGACTTCGGCTTCCTTGGCGGCATCCCCGTGCAGCGCCACCGAGACCTCAAAGATCAGGCGCGCACCCTCTTCGCCGATCCGCTTGCGAAAATAGACGAAGTTCGAGGGATTGCAGGGAAACTTCCACTGAAAGCGGGTTTCGCCGCAAAATGCCTGAAAGTAGGGATTGGCAACCCAGGCCTCGACCACGCGCTCGTCGCTGAGGTTTTCAAGTTGTTTGAGCAGCATCAGGCCGACCATGAGCCGGATGGGCTTGGCCAGTTTGAGCAGGGGATGGGCGGGATTGAGCTGATCCCAAAGGTCTGGAAAAAGGAAATTGGCCTGACGATTCCCCCGCGATTTTGCCTTCATGACCGCCCCCAGGAGTGCTCCGCTGCAACCGGTTTTCTGCGGAACCACTGCAGTTCCTGGTCGCAAATGATACATTGATAATGATGTTTTGTTAAGCATTTTCAACGTGATGCATGAACTTCACGGCCGACTAGGTTAAGCAATCTGTCTCAAGACGCGGATCTTGAAATGATTCATCTTGATGGCTCCTATGTCCGAGCGCACCAGCACTCAGCCGGCGCAAAAGGGGGCGCGAAGCTCAAGCCATCGGCCGCAGCCGTGGTGGCTTGACGACGAAAATCCATATTGTCGTTGACGCCTTGGGCAATCCGATCCGGCTGCAAATCACTGGCGGGCAAACGCACGACAGTGTGCCTGCCACAGATTTGATTGAGGGCCTGTTCGCTATACATGTTGTTGCGGATAAGGCTTATGATACTGATTACATAATCAACAAAATCAAGCAACAGGGGGCAATCCCCGTGATACCGCCGAAAAGAAACCGCCGTGATCAACGGTCCTACGATGCACATATTTACAAAGGCAGACATCTTGTTGCGTGTTTCTTTTGTAAAATCAAAGAGTTTCGTCGAGTTGCCACGCGCTACGAGAAGCTGGCAACCACCTTCTTGGCCATGGCCACCATCGCCTCATGCCTGATATGGATGCGATGATTTAGAAACAGGCCCTAATTCCTGCGGTCACGCCAAATTTTCTTCATCCATGCATCCTTCGGGCCACCAGGGTGGCCACGCAGGGCGGCGGTCAGCTCCTCAGGCGACAGTCCATCCCTCCAGGCCTCGAATTGGGCTTGCTCAGCGGCCTGGCGAGCGGCGATGACTGCCTTGGCCTCGGCCTCGACGTCCTTGGCTGCCTGCTCCTCAGGGCTGACATAACCTTTGGGCCGGCGGTAATACCCAGTCCGGGCCAGGGCGGTGAATACCCATGAGCACGGATCGGACACGGGCTGCCCATCCTTGTCGAGCATCTGGCCGCGCTCAAGTTCCCATTCGGCATGATCGAGGCTTTGCACGATCTTATCCATGGGCTTGCCCAGCTCAGCCAGGGCGGCGGTAATTTGGTCGAGTTGCTCACAACCAAAGCCAGCACGGGCAAGATTTGGCCAAGTCAAGATGATGCGTCCGGCGTTAAGAAAGATAGATAGATTTTCTTTCTTTCTATCTTCATTAAATGTGGTTGGGTCATGTGTTGGTGCGCCTGTTGGGTCGTATGTCGGGTCATTTTTTGGGGTAGGGACAAGAGTTGGGTCATAGGTCAGGTCATATTGCTTGAAGGCTTGACAACGAGAGCGGACTAAAAATAAGCGAACTCCTTGACAGATGCCATGGCGATACGTTTCTTTACGGAAAAAGCCCAGTTTAGCAAATTCGGCAAAATATCTTTTTACTGAAATATCAGTGAGATGAAGCAGTTTTGCAACGGCTTGCCGGTTTAGAATATAATCGTCATCGGCAGGTTCGTTATCGATGATAAAATGAAGAAAACGCCGTTTATTTGCCGGTAAGCTGCGAATTAATTTTCGTATAGTTGGATCGCGAGTTGGATCACCGGTCGGATCATGTTTTATAGCTAGATTGCTGGTCGGGACAGGTGTCCCGACAGGTGTCCCGACAGGTGTCCCGACAGGTGTCCCGACAGGTGTCCCGACAGGTGTCCCGACAGGTGTCCCGACAGGTGACCCGACAGTCGGATCATGATCCGACTGTCGGGTCGGGTCATGTACTGGGTTATTTGTTGGGTCACTAGTCGGATCATTTTTTTTAGGATGAGGAAAGACACTGATTTTATCCGCCATCCGTGCGGCCTCGGCCAAGCCAAGCCGTCCGTCCGCCGATTTTTTTAGCGTGTCAAAAATAGATCGCCTTGGCTTGGGCTCGGGCATGACATTCCTCGTTGGTCAATGGGCTATTCGGTAGCGCTGAGGATCTGTTTCAACTCGGTTGCCAACTCACGGTAGGCCTTTGCACCATAGGTCGCGGAGTGATTCCCGAAAACAGTCTGTTTAGTATATTCTGCCTGTTCGAAAACCGTGCTCCGTGGAATATGGGTTTCAAACATCTTGCCTTTAAAATTTTCTTCAATCTCAGAAACGATAACTCTTCCCATGGCTGTTCTTCGGTCAATATTGTTAACGAGTAGCCGTAAAAAACGAAGGTCACGATTTCCATCTTCTTGTATCTTCTCGATGACAGCTAGAACACGCAATAAACCCTCAATGCTGTAAGCTGAGCCTGCGGAAATCGGAACGATACAAAAATCAGCGGCAAAAAGAGATGAAAGAGAAAAATAGCCAAGGTTTGGAGGTGTATCGATTAGTGTAAAATCGTAGATTTCTTTTACATATTTCCGTATTTTTGTTTTTAAAATTAAGTAGTTATCTGGTAAATTTTGCGATAAATCGTATTCAAGAACGGCTGTATCTGAAATATTCGGCAAAAGATCTATTTTTTTTATAGATGATTCTATTATTGATTTCTTTGCTACGATATCATTTGAAGTGAGTATATCATATAACGAATTTTGAAATGTGATGTTGCCACCAGTGAGGAGACTTGTCGAATTACACTGCGAATCCATGTCGATGACCAGAGCCCGGCCACCCTTCAGGGTTAGAGCATGGGCGAGGTTGCACGTGAGGGTCGTTTTGCCGACGCCGCCTTTGTTGTTGGCTATTGTAATGATAATTCCCACGAGTGCACCTGCTTTTATATGATAAGGTGCTTGCTTTCTCCGAAAAAAATTCCTTTATGTCAACGTGTTTGGCTTGCACATGCAAAAAAAAAGATTTTTTTAATTTGGATAGGCCGGTAAAATAAAGTTTTAGGGGCCTGTAACAAAATCTGTGTAAACCTCCACTAAGGGGCGAAAGCTCCAGGAGGTTTTCGGCCTTTGGAGCCGATTTACGCCATCGTGTTCATGGATGCGCTGTTCCTCAAGCTCCGTACGGATGGCCGTGTCAAGAACGTGGCCGCCTACCTGATGGTCGGCATCGACCTGGAGGGCCGCAAGGAGTGCCTGGGCATCTGGCTTGGCCAAAGCGAATCCGCCAAGTACTGGCTCGGCGTGCTCAATGAGTTCAAAAACCGGGGAGTGAACGATGTGCTGATTTTCGCCGTAGATGGGCTAACCGGCTTCCCGGAAGCTATCAGGGCCGTGTATCCCCAGGCCGAGATCCAACGCTGCCTTGTCCATCAGGTCAGGAATTCGCTGGCCCAGATGTCCTGGAAGGATCGCAAGGAGGTTGCCACCTGCCTGCGCTCGATCTACACGGCTCCCACGGAGGACGCGGGCCTCATGGCGCTGGCCCAATTCGAGGAAACGTGGGGCAAAAAATACCCGCACGTGGTCATGTCCTGGAGGCGAAATTGGGACGACCTGGCTACGTTTTTCAAGTATCCGGACGCGCTACGGCGGTTGATTTACACCACCAACCCCATTGAAAGTCTCAACAGCCGGGGGAGAAAGACCGTGAAGGGCAAAAGTGTCTTTCCGACGGAAATCGCCCTGTTCAAGGCGCTCTATCTGGCAGTCACCGAAGCCGCGAAGCGGTGGACGGTGAGAACGCGGAACTGGTCGGAGATCTTGGCCTAGCTCTCGGTCTTCTTCCAGGACAGGCTGAAGGACTCCTTCCGCTGAAACATCAACCAGGGGCGTTTACACAGTTTTCGGGACACTCCCGTTGCCGGCTTTAGCCGGCTCACTCTTAAACCGCTTTGAGCGGTTCACTGCCTTTCATGCCCCTGGCTTTGCCGGGGGTAACTGACTATTTTCTATGGAGTGAATATGACTTTAATATCTCTTAAAAAGTGTTATCAGAATTTTTTAGCTTTTGATGTATTAAAAGTACAGACCATTATGTTTTGGAGCTTTTGGGGGTCGATAGTTTTGTTTCCGCTTGGTTATATAACACGAGAGATTACCCCAACAATTTGTCTTTTTATTTTGCTAAGGTATTATAAATTAAATTGGAAAAAAACAGTTTTACGTAATTTTAATAAAAAAATACTTTTTGTTTTTCTACTTTTCGGAATATGTGTTGGCGTTTTTTTCTCAACTGATCCTATTAATTCTTTTTTTTATGTTTTTAAGCATATTAACAAAGGGTTTGTTTATCCACTTGTCGCCATGGAATGTGTAAATTCGACTGAGAGACTTGAGAAAATAACGCTAGCTTTTGTTGCTGTTTGTTTTTGGCAGGGATGTGACGGTATATATCAAAGTCTACATGGGTATGATTTTATAGATAACATGCCAATTATTAAGCATGCATATCTTAAACACGGCCGTCTTACAGGGTCGATGAATGATTATAGAGTTGGTAATTTTATGGCCCTAACGATTATTCCTGCTAGTGCGTGCTATATTGTTTCTCGGAAAAGAATGGGCTTGTTTTTTTCTGTGTTGGTTCAGTTTATTACTCTTTTCCCAGGGCTTTATCTTCTTTATTTTTCGTATACTCGAAATGCGTATTTTACATTATTAGCTGCATCAATTTTGTTGGCAATTGTTCACTGTAAATTTTCACTGTTGAGACAACTTGTTTTTTATTTTTTGATAATTATTGTTTTTTTTATTATTCTACTTGTTATAATGCCAGAGAGAATTGGATTTGAAGCCATCCTGCATGATGGACGTTGGGACCTGTGGTGGTTTGCTTGGCATGTGTTTTTGCAATTCCCTTGGGTAGGAGCTGGATTTTGGCAATATAATCATGCCTTCCGTTCGTTGGGATTTGTACCTACTCTTGATCCAATAACTATCTCACATCCACATAATATTTATCTCCAGCTACTTTGCGAATCTGGAGTATTAGGAGCTTTATCCATTGGTACTTTTCTTGCTGGTTTTTGTTTGTGGGGATATAGGCAAGTTCGATCAGGGTTGCTGCGTAGTATCCCGAAAAGTAGGGCACAGCAGCATTGGATATTGGCGTCGTTTTTTTGGGTTGCCTGGACGTCTTATCTTTTGAGTGGGATAGCCGGACATGATTTTTTCCGTGATTGGTGGTTTTCTCAGGCGATGATATTGTTCGGTATTTTGGTTGGTGCGTGTTCTTGCCCGGTAACCGGTCAATAAGGCCCTTCTTACGCCGGTTGAGTTTTCTGTCATGGTTTATCCCACAGGAGGACGACCATGACAGCATCAGCAGCAGCGGTATGTTCCGAGAAGGCGGCGTACTGGTCTGAACATATTGAGGCTTGCCAGAGGTGCGGCCTGAGCCAGGGAGCATACTGTCGGCAGCAGGGTCTTTCTCAAAGCTCCCTGAGTTATTGGCGCAAGCGTTTAGGGGCAACGAAAGACAGGGAGACCGGACCTTTCGTCACCATTATTCCCGTACCGCTACCCGGGTCGGCCCAACCAGAGATGCCAACCGCGCCTGAACCGATACTGGTGCAGGTGGGCAACGCCTTTCGCATCGAGATACGCGGCGATTTCGCCGCGCCGGTGCTTGAGAAACTGTAACCGCTCACAGGGTCAGTTTTTGACCTCTTGAATCCAGGCGGTTTCGGGACTGGTACCAGCGAAGAAGGCAGTCATGGCGTCGACGAGAACTGGAAATATTCTCTTCCCCCGCAGTCGGCAGGTCTGGCGCAGGGAGAGGATTCGTTCCGCAAAACGTCCGCCCTTCTCGCTGACGGTGCCAAAGCTGGCTTTTCGCCACAGCACGGCAAAGCGCAGGAGGCGTTCGGCGTGATTGTTCGTCGGGGCAACACCGGCTTCCTTGAGAAACAGCCACAGATGATCCATTTCGTCGATGAGGCGACGGGTCAGTTTGCCGGCGTCGTCTGTCCGGGCGCTGTACTTGGACACTAGGCGAATGAAACGCGCATAGAACATGTTCCATTCGCCGACGGTGGGCGGCGCTTTGGCCATGTGGCACAACCTCTGCAATTCCTTGTGGGTCCAGGTGCCACATTTGGCGATCTCGGGGTCTTTTCGCTCCGCAAGCCCTTTGGCGTGGCGGATCAGATGCGCCAGACAGGTTTGACGCAGCCCCACCCATTTCGCGTAAACGCCATAGCCATCGCTGACCAGAATGCCTTGCCAATCCTGGATCAATGCCTGGAAAGCCTTCTTCGACCGATGTCGGTGAATCATGAAATACGCTGCCAAGCTATTTCCCATGACCCACAGCCATTGCAGCATCCCCCTGCAATACCAAGCGGTTTCGTCCACGTGGTTGACGGGAGACCTTCGAACAAGCGCGCCGATGGCTTGGTAATGGGGGTCGATGGCGCGGGAGACTCGGTCGAGGATCTTCTGAATAGCTCCTTGGCTGACATGCAGACCCAGCACCGAGAAGAAAAAATCCTGGATGGCGCGTCGAGAGTCGGCTTGAGTGCCGGCCATGACGGCAATAATGGAGGAAAGTCTCGGGCCGAAGCCTGTGCGGTGCTCCGGGGGAATGAGCGCCTTACGCATTTTGCCGCAGTGGCGACACCGGCCTCGATGCAAGATGAAATGTGTCACTTCCAGCTTGATCTCAGGCAGTTCAACGACTTGATGGACGTAGTAAGGCTCCACGTCCGTGAGGGTGTTGCAGCCGCAGCTACATTTGCCGGGATAGAGTTCCGTGACCTGGGTTGGACTGAGCGCTTGCTGTCGGAACCCTTTGCGACTTTTCCTGTCTTTTCGATGGGATTTGTTTATTTCTTTGCCTTTGGTAAACGGATTGTCGCTGGATGGCGGCTTGTTGGAATTCGTGGAATCGGCGCTGAGCTTGGCCTCAAGCACCTCAATGCGTTCCCTGAGTGCCTGAATTTCACCGTGCAAAACATGAACGTACCCCAGCATCGGCCACGGGGTGTTCATCACCACTTCGGTGGTAAGGCAGGTTCGTACGGGCACTGCTATACCCATGTGCCAACTATGTGCATTAACTGAAAATTGTCCAGGCCCTGTGAGCGGTTACCCGAAATTTGCTTGGTCCTGATCGCTGAACCGATTGCCCGCGATGGCTGACGTGAGAGTTGCGTCTTGCGTCAGCCACAAGCAGAGTATGTCTCTGCAAACGGCATCCCTGGACTCACATCCAACCCTCGAAATATCATTTTTACCCTTCGTCCTCGCCGATAGGCTTCAAAAAAAACGCAAGGATGCACGAGCATTGCCTTTGCAGAGCCTCAATAGATCAATTTAGATCAAAATCTATCGTAACACCATGATGCTTTACGGCGCTAACATCCCGTACAGCGCAAAACTTCTAAGATAGTCCGACACAGTATCCAAATATCCGTGTAAATTGACCAGTTGTAGACATAAGTGACGTCCAAAGTCACTCGCTGAGCATACGTCGTCTGCGTGCGACCAGAGACCTGCCAGAGCCCAGTTAGACCTGGTTTTACTTGGCTGTAGGTGGCATAATCGCGTCCGTATCGGGGAACTTCTACCGCGACGATAGGGCGTGGTCCGACGAGGGTCATATCTCCGAGCAAAACATTCAATAATTGCGGTAATTCGTCCAGGCTCGTCTTTCTGAGCCAGCCACCGACCCGAGTAATACGCGGATCAGGAATGATTTTTTGATGTTGTATCCATTGTTGTTTAAGATAATTATTTTCATGCAATATAGTATGTAAACGATCTTCAGCATTGATATACATTGTGCGAAATTTAAAAATTTTAAAAGGCTTTTTGTGTTGTCCAAGGCGTGTCTGTGTAAAAATGATGGGGCCTGGGCTATCCAAACGAATTAAAAGAGAAAATACGGCCAAAAACGGCAACAGTACCAAGCCGATGGTAATACAAAATACGATGTCGAATACGCGCTTAAAATGCATGCGCCAAGAATCAAGCAGTTTAAATTGGCAGCTCAAAAAAATTTCTCCACTCAAGGTGATGCAGCGAGTCCAGAGTGGGAGTTGTACGTTTAAGCATGGCCGGTACAGTAGTATATGACGGAAATGGCCCCGCAACAGGCTCATGGTTTCCGCTGTTGGCCAACGTCCCTTGGGGTCAAGCAATAGTATTGCATGACAAGAGGGTCTGGTGGCCGCCAGATCGGGCAGTCTGGTAAAGGGCTGGTGCGGCAAGTTTTGTGGCCCCAGCGAGTTGGCTTCCGTGGAGACGGCGATCAGTCGAAGTCTGGTTCGACCTGTCTGACTAAGCCTCTCCACCAGGGCGGAGACGGCATCACTACGACCTATGACCACACATGGTAGTTGGCACTGAAAAATCGTCGGGAATAGCGCCCGTGCGCCCGTCCTAACTAATGGTACTCCCACCAAAGCGGCGCCCCAGGCTGTTAGGAAAACAGCCTGGGACGTGCCGAATGTCGCGGGTGGAAAGGAGAAAAAGATGGTATCCAAAAGAAAGAACAGGGAAATAAAGCGGTTTAGTTTTTTTAACTCCTCTGGTGGCGATTGTAGAGGATTGTCGTGCAAGTCGGTCAAATAAGCTAGCCCGAGATAAATTAGGGGCGAACCAAGAACACTCCAAACATACCGTTCAGGGTTACAGGACAAACCGGCTATTTTGAATCCGCACAGCACAAGGCCCAGACAGCACAAAATGGTAACGAGATCAAGGAGCATTAGGAGGGTTGTGGAGGTACGCGGATCTGGACCGGCCGGAAGCCGGCCCCTGTTTGGGTCATGGCCGCCTCCGCAAAGGCGGCAAAAGAACGTCGAAAAACGGCCACGTCGAATCGGGCTGCCTGGGCTGCTAGGTATTCCGGTCGCATTGCCGGCGCCTGCTCGAAACGGCGCATGGCCAGGATTAGAGCGTCTGTCGTCCCTCCCTGATAAAGAACGCCTGTCTGCCCATCGAGGACGGTCTCCAGGGCCCCCCCCCGAGCCAGGGCGATAACCGGGGCTCCAGAGGCCATGGCCTCCACCGGGACAAGACCGAAATCCTCTTCGCCCGGGAACAGCAAGGCCCGGCAAGTACTGAGGTGCTCCCGCACTACGGGATCCGGCTGCCGGCCAAGTACGCTCACATCGCCTCGCTTGGCTAGGCGTCGTATCTCCGGCAGCAACGGACCGCCGCCAATCACCGTTAACGGACGCCTCAGGGCCAGACAGGCCTCTACGGCTGTTTGAGGCTGCTTGTACCCCACCAACTCGCCCAGAAAAAGATAGCGGTCTCCCCGAGGTCGACCGCAATCGAAATCGGACACAGACACGGGCGGATGGATAACAATGGCATCCCGGCGACCGTAGCAGCGGGCCAGACGGCGAGCCACATGGATGGAGTTGGCCGCGAATGCGTCCACTCTGGCGGCCGTAGAGACGTCCCATAAACGTAAATAATGGCACAGCGGCGCCATCAGCAATCGAATGGGCCAGGATGCTTCGCGTCGGTAACATGGATAGGCGTCCCAAAGATAGCGCATGGGTGTGTGACAATAGCAGAGATGTGTGGCTCCTGGGGGGACCAACACCCCCTTGGCCGGTCCTGATTCGCTGGAAATGACAAGATCGTACCCCGATAAATCCAGACCTTCTAACGCCAGAGGCATCAGAGGAAGATAACTGCGATAATGGCGTGCCGCCTGCGGCAGACGCGCAATGGCCGTCGTATATACCGGATGTGCACGAATTTTCGCAGACACCGCCTCTGGGACGTAAACATGGGTGAAGATGTCGGCTTCCGGATACAGATCCAGCAGCGCCTCCAGAACACGTTCGCCCCCCCTCATGCCGACCAACCAATAGTGCACCAGGGCGATCCGCATGTCGGCTCTCCTTTTTGCTCACGGTAGTCACTTGCATTAAAAACTCGACTTTCTGGGATGTTTCAACAGTCCAAGAATCTTTTAGAATCTTTTAGAGGATGTCCAGCACAGATGTTGCTTAATTCTTGATTTTCTTTAAAAGTTGTGGACATTGGTACACCGTATGATTTCACCGAACTACCGGACGAATTATGGGCAAAGGTGGCTCAGCCCATGCCGTCCTCGATCTGATCGGCAAACTCTATGGCGTGGAGCACCAAGCCAAAAAGCAGAAACTCGATCCCGAGCAAACCAAGGCCTTGCGAGCCGAAAAATCCAGACCGATCCTGGACAAGCTCAAGGCGCTGCTCGATGTCCGCGCCGCCCAAGAGCCTGCTCGGCAAGGCTATCGGCTATGCCCAGCGCGAGGCTCTCCTGCCGCAGCACATCGATCCTCAGAGCCTGATCATCCCTGCCTGAGCTTATCCCCCTTCCTGCTCGCCCTGACAAGAAGCGGCTTATTGAGCGCTTACGGTGCGCCGTTGCCGCTTGGGCCAAGCAGGATCACGTTCTCGCGACGCTCGACAAAGGCCAGTGCACCCAGTTCGAGGAGGTGCTGGCGCGGCGCGCCAACCGCGAAATCGAAATCGTAGCCATCGAGGGTCTTGATGCCGGGGAAGCCGACTGGCCAGGGGGACGTAAAAACTGCGACGCAGATAGAGCCGATGAAGCGTTCCACCTTGCCCTTGGTCTGTGCCCGATACGGCGCGCATAGACGTGGCACGAAACCGAAGTGCTTGGCCGCGTCCCAAAGACCAGGATGAAAGCGGTGCTTGCCCTGGCCATGGGCGTTTCGCTCGACGACGACGGTACGCATGTTGTCGTAAAGCACCTCGCGTGGCACGCCGCCGATGTCCTTCTGGCGCTTTTTGACGATGGCCGGCGTGAACTTGGATTTCCGGTTCCGGGGCACATCGATGGCAATGGGCCCGACTGTCGAGGCAAGCTCTTTCTGGCTGTAGCCGTTGCGGCGATTGCCGGGATCGCTGTCCGGTGTCTGGTAGTGGTCGTAGCCGAGGAAGCCGGTCATCTCGGCTCCCATACCCTGGCCCGAAGCGCCATGCGCTGCTCGGTCTTTCCTGAACCTGCCCACATCTTGAGCGTCGCAGACTAGAACTCATCTCATAAATCGCCCTTGTCCCGGGCCAATCGGAGGGTTATTCTCTATTTCATGAGTAAAGCTGAGCTGTTAACCGATGAACAGTGGTCGATCCTTGAGCCGTTGATCCCAGAGCCAGTACGTCGGGCTGATGGTCGCGGTAGGCCCTGGCGCGCCAACCGTGAAGTACTCAACGGCATCTTGTGGATTTTGCGTACAGGTGTCAACGGCAGCTTAAAAGTGACCCACCTTGGGTTTGTTTCGGCAAGTTGGAATTGACCCACCAGCCTTAGCCTTCGAGTTTTTGTGAAGGCAGTTCTTGCCCAATAACTCCTGCTTTCCGTTTGTCTTTGAGTCGGTAGCTCTCCCCCCTGATCTGAATCACATGGGCATGGTGCAGCAGCCGGTCGAGCATGGCCGAAGTCAGTGCGGTGTTGCCGCCGAAGGCCTGTTCCCACTGTCCGAAGCTCAGGTTTGACGTCAGGATGAGCGAACCTTGCTCGTAGCGTTTGGCGACCACCTGGAAGAACAGGCTGGCCTGCTGGTCGGAAAACGGCAGGTAGCCGATCTCGTCGATGATCAGCAGTTTCGGGCTCAGGATGCCACGCTTGATGAATTCCTTGGCTCTGCCCTGGCGATGGGCGCTCTCGAGCAGCAGCATAAGATCGGCGGCGGTCGTGAAGCGGACCTTTTGACCGGCCTGAGCCGCCAGATAGCCGAGAGCAATGGCCAGGTGGGTTTTGCCGGTGCCGCTTGGGCCAAGCAGGATCACGTTTTCGCGACGCTCGACAAAGGCCAGCCCACCCAGTTCGAGCAGGTGTTGGCGCGGCGCGCCGACCGCGAAATCGAAATCGTAGCCATCAAGGGTCTTGATGCCGGGGAAACCGGCCAGCTTGGTCAGGGTGTGCCTGGAGCGGCTCTGGCGCACATCGAGTTCCGAGCGCAGCACATTCTCGAGGAATTCTGCCAGGCTGGCCTCGCGTTGGACTGCTTCATCGGCCAGGGAGGCATACTGGCTGGTGACGGCCACCAGGCGAAGCTGCTCGCAAAGCCGTGCGATCCGTTCATGGCGCAATTCGCTCATGGCCGCACCTCCGGCGCCAGCAGGCTTTCGTAAAAGGCCGGCGGGCGTTGCAACATCTCCGTTGGCCATGCCGTCTTGGCCAGAGGCTTCGATGCTGGCGTCTGGACGGTCTGGCGCACCGGCAGTGGCAGCAGTTCGGGCGTTTCCTGCTCCAGGAGGTCGATCGGACGCTGGCCTGTGGTGGCATGCTCCCGGACGTTGGCCACGTCGCGAAGCCAACGCCAGACCTCGGCATTGGCCGTGGCGGCATCAAGCACCAATCCCGATCCGGCAAGCCGGCTGGCCAGGGGGACGTAAAAACTGCGGCGCAGATAGCCGATGAAGCGTTCCACCTTGCCCTTGGTCTGTGCCCGATACGGTGCGCACAACCGTGGCACGAAGCCGAAGTGCTTGGCCGCGTCCCAAAGACCGGGATGGAAGCGGTGCTTGCCCTGGCCATGGGCGTTTCGCTCGACGACGACGGTACGCATGTTGTCGTAAAGCACTTCGCGTGGCACGCCGCCGATGGCGGCAAAGGCATGCTCATGGCAGGCCCGCAGGGTCTCGAAGCGTTCGTCGGTGACGAACTCGACATACGTGAACCGGCTATAGCCGAGGGTCATGACGAAGGCCGAAAGTGATCGCTGGCCGCGTCTGAAAACGCACCAGTCGACCTGAGCCTGCCTGCCGGGAGACGTTTCAAAGCGGACGATCGGCTCCTCGGGTGGCTTCTGGCACAGCTTGGCAATAAATGCTCGAAGAATGCGTTCGCGCCCCGTGTAGCCCATTGCCACGATCTCCCGCAGCAGGACATTGGCAGGCAATCTGTCCGGTTTGGCCGCCTTGATCCGTCCGGCGATGTACGCTTTGAACGGATCGAGTTTGCTTGCCCGTTTCACGCGCAATGCCGGCTGCGGCTCTACCTGGCCATCGCGGAGATATTTGCGCACCGTGTTCCTGGAGTGCCCCGTCAGCTTGACGATCTCCCGGATTCCCTTGCCCTGTCGTCGGAGAATTTGGATCTCCATCCACCGTTCCCTCGTAATCATGGGCCTGAACCTGACGGATCAGACCACGTTTCAGGAAGGGTGGGTCAAATCTCAATTGCCGACCTGGGTCAGTTTGCCACTGCCGCTCACACAGGAGCAGCTTGGCAGCACCTGCCCGATCGTTTCCCGCCTTATCAAACCTGTCATCGACGGTTTCAGATGTGGGTCCGAGACGGCGTCATGCGTTCCATCCTTGAAACTTTGGCCCGCGATCTCGAACAACGGGGCCAGATCGATCTTTCCGAGTGCTTCATCGACGGTACCTTCGTGGTAGCAAAAGAGGGGGTGCCGACGTTGGCAAGACCAAGCGGGGCAAAGGTACGAAGATCATGGCTGTTGCTGACTCTTCAGGTCTTCCAGTCGGAGTGTACACGTCTTCTGCTTCTCCACATGAAGTCACCCTTGTCCAAGCTACCATCGATGCAACCATCACCTTACGACGACCCAGACGCATTATCGGGGATCGCGCCTATGACAGTGATCCGCTCGATACGAAGCTTGCTGAACAAGATATCGAGTTGATTGCTCCGCATAGGAGAAACCGTAAAAGAGCAAAGACGCAAGATGGAAGACCATTACGCCGTTACCGACGAAGATGGAAGATAGAACGTCTGGCCCTTCCGGGTTTAGCGTGGGTGATGACTCGCAATGATACCAGCCAGTTGGAGTCTACGATGAATCCGTTGAGGGCGGCATTTTTTACGCTACGTGAGTTACAGTCGTATCCCTCTAACTCAATAAAATCATAAAAGAATCTATCTATCTTCTTTTCTTGGAACAGCCCCTTAGGGGCAAAAAAACAATGAAACGGTGAAAATTTTTCTGTTCAAAAAATATCCACCATTAAAGCTAACCCGCTGATACTTCAAAGGGTGGTTACCCACGGGAAACCCGGAAGGACCGAACGTCTTTTTGCTTGGCTTGGGTCTTTTCGTCGCGTCCTCACTCGCTGGGAATACTACGCAGACAACTTCAGGGGGGGTGTTCATCTCGCCTGCGCCATTATCCTGTTGCGACGGTATTTATGAGATGACTTCTAGGCAAAAAATGTCTTATAATATTCAACAAATGCATCTTTATTGTGATAAACCAACGAAAAAGCTTTGTCATATCTAGAGTTAAACTTCCATTTTATTTTTTTATAGTACTCAACTATCCCTTCAATCCAACTAGAATATAAGTCTAACATAGAAATAGGCATTTGGCATCCCTGACATATTGTCCCAGTTCTGACAAAGTCATCAACTGTAATAATGTTTTTCAACACGCCTTTGTGACGAAGTTTCTCTATAAGATATCTTCCAGACACGTCATAACGTGAAGTTTTAAGATATTTACTATTCCATATGTCGGCGAAAGTTGTTGCTCCTGGAACAATTGATCCTATATCCCAGTCAGATTCCCATGGTGAACAACATGGAGAAACACTTCCATCTGCGTTTACAATTGAATAGTAATAATGCCAAGCGCAACTTTTATCTGGACGCTGTAGAATGCTTCTTGGATGAAAGAGATGCTGCCGCTGCTCAAAGAACCCCTCAAGACGTTCCCCCTCTCGGTAACTCGGCAGAAATTCTTTGCGTAGTGCCTCAGAAATAGCCGCTTCACGGCGAACAAACATAATACCGTGATCCTCGCAGAAACGACGTGCTGGCTCAATTTCCGTCTCATTGAAGCGAAACACTAAAAAATTCCAGACAATCCTGACATCTTTGCCCATCCTATCTCGAGCGGCGGCCAGGCGCACTAGATTGTCTCTGGCTAGCTCAAAATGACCTTTCACCCGATAACGTCCATACGACGCTTGGCTAAACCCATCGATGGAAGCCTCGATCCGAGCGATACCGGAATCAATTAGAGCATCAATGGCGTGGTCTGCAAGAGAAAGTGATAGATTTGTGTTTGTCACAACAACAATATCACGAAGAGCTAATTCTTGTATAAAATACACTAGATTAGAATTAAGTAGTGGCTCACCCCAGTTGTAAAGATGAACAAAAAATAAAACATCTCCAAGTTCATCTATCACAGTGTTAAAAATATCTCTACTCAGTAATTTTCTCGGATTACGGTAGTACCTCCGACCATATCCTACCGATCCTGCATTTTCTAAGCCTGTAGGACACATCGGGCATTGGAGCTGGCAAAGAGATGACGGGTCGAGCAACAACAGAAAAGGACGTGAGTTCACTTTTATTTTGCGTACTGCTCGCTCGTAATGCGCGAGCAAAAAATTATCGTAGGCCAAGCGATTAGTTTTGCGGGGCACCTCGTACAGGGGGTGTAGGGGGGGGGCAATGGCTTTTTCCTGCCAACAAGACGACAACGCTCGCCACATACCTACAATCCAAGGGAACACGGCCACGGCTAGCCTTACAGGCCAGGCCGAATCTTTCGGTGGCAGGGGATGGACATAAGTCCAGTAATGGCAGGCTTCGTTTCGATCGTCACAGTAAATACCTCGTCAATCCAATGATGGTAGATATGGTCGAACTGGTCTCCCTCGGAAATGGCCACGGTTATGGTGTACACTCCTGAACATAGAATCGGCAGAGCAAACAGGAATTCGACGTACATCTGGTCCCCTGCAAGGAGGATTTCACTGTCACTAAGCGCCGCCAGGGTATTGCTGCCAAAAATTTCTTGGCCGCGGGAGTCCTTCCAGGAAAAACCGATGATCGGGCTGATGATCTCCTGTTCGCTCGTGGCGGTTACCGCCAGCCTAACCCTATCCCCCTGGTAGAATGTCCGGCAATCGGGCGCATCCACCAAGCCGATCTCGACCGAAACAATCTTGGCTCCCAAATAGCCGTGCCAGGGACTTTGTGGGTCAAAATCCCCGACAGTCGCAACGCACTGGCAAGCTGGCTCGTCCAGAGCTGTGTCGATTACAGCATGCACCTGGGACGCGGCCGTGTAGCCTCCGCGGCGTTCGGTATTCAAGGCTTCCTGATAGGCGCGACAAATCATTCGGGCTGGGCCAACCGCCTGAACTACCCCGTGATCGAGCCAGAGGGCCGTATCGCATAAGGCCAGGATGGAAGCCGTATCGTGGGAAACAAAACACAAAGTTCCCCGCTCCCGGAAGGCGCGCATGAAGCGCAGGCATTGCTGGGAAAAAGCACTGTCACCCACAGCCAGAGCTTCATCTACGATTAGGATATCCGCGTCGACGTGGCAGATCAAGGCAAATGCTAGCCGAGCCTGCATGCCAGAAGAATACAATTTGACCGGACGTTCAAAAAAAGGCCCTATATCGGCGAAGCGGGCGATAACCGGAAGGCGAGCCTCAATGGTTTCCGGGTCTAGGCCAAGCAACGACGCTCCAAGACGACAATTATCAATACCGGAAAATTCAGAATTAAATCCAGATCCCAATTCGAGAATAGTTGCAATACGACCGTTCGTCCGCACAGATCCATACGATGGCTGCAAAACACCGGCAATCAATTGCAGAAAAGTCGATTTTCCAGAACCGTTCCGACCGATAATGCCAACAGATTGACCTGGGGCAATGGTTAAGGACACATTGTCAAGAGCTTTAAAAAGTTGACGTCTTTTCACGTTATGGGGAAAGAGCCATTCAAGAAACCGATCATATGGATGTTCATAAATAGCATAGTTTTTTCCAAGCTCGCTACAGACAATGGCCATATTCGCGATAGGGGCTGCGCAGGCCCCATCACCATTCTCTTGCATCGCACTGTGGCCCATAGCAACAACTATCCTTCCTCAAATCCAAACAAGACTCGAAACGACGCGACAAATCGTTCCGGTGTGTATTGCCGGCTGGTAACCAACGCAGCTTGGCGCATGGACACGATCTCAGGGTCATTCGGATCCAGAGACAGCAGGTGATCACTTTGATCGATCAATGTGGCCAAGTCCTCAAAAACATACCCCACCCGCCTGTCGTGAAGAATTTCCGCCGGTCCGCCCCGGTTCACTGCCAAAGGAATACAACCGGCCGCCATGGCCTCGACAAGGGTGCCCCCGAAATGCTCACACCGGTGAGGCTCCAGATCTTCGGACACGCCATAGCCGGCCAGATGCCAGTATAACGAAGCTTCCGTATAAAGCGTTTTCAATGTCTGCGCCGATGCGTTGACATGAAAGTGGACAGGCAATCCCTCGGCCCGACGCCGCAGTTCCATGAGATAGTTACGACAGATCTCGTAGGGTGGCAAAGCACCAACCAAATGCAAGCTGACGTCCGGATGCTTGGTGTGAAGCGCCCGAAAGGCCTCCAACATCAAGTCCTGGCGTTTTGAATGGCCTTCAACAAAAAAACGTCCGACGCCAAGAATCATGGGCTGCTTGTCTGTCGTCGTCCAGGGTGCCCCACAACAGGGGGGATTGATGACCGTGACCAGAGGTAACTGCTTGCCCAATTGCTGCACGACTCGGACGTAATGGCGCAAGACAAACTGGCTGTAAACAACGGTTTGTTCATAGTCGTCCGCCAAGTCCCAACGTTCAGCCAGAATTTCATCCGGAGCCGGAAACGGAAACTGACAAAGAAAAATATTACGTTTTGCCTTACCCGGGACACTAGGGAAGGCCTCGTTATTCATGACAACCGACCAGTCGTAGCTCGTCCCTTGGGTGGCGAGCTCCAAGGTAGTAATTCGGACCGCATCCAAATCCAGGCATAATTCTCTGCCCATGGTGCGCAAACGCAGACGGGAATACGGCTGGGCTGTAGCTAATGTTACCTCGGCCTCGTCCGACAAGGACGAGGCCAGTGTGAGCAAATAACGCTCACCGCCTCCTAGAAGAAGGGGAAAAGGCGTATACAGCAGGATGGAGGGACTTCGCCGCCCAAAACACAATGGCCCGACCGGTGGCAGCAGCAGCCCATGCACTTTGTGTGCCCGATCCACGAATACCCCACCCCAGCGAGCCAAAAAACGATCCCGGTTCAGTTCGAGCAGACCGTCTTCCCCCTTTATTCGGCCAAGGGTCTGCCGCTGGAGTACCACGCATGACCAGGGGCAAAAGACAATACGCAGCCCCAATTGGGTGATCTTCAGGCACAGATCACTGTCCGCGTAAAAATCCGGCTCGAAAAGCAAGTCAAAACCGAGCGCGCGTTCAAAAGTTTCACGGCTCACGGCCAGCACCGCCGTCGCAAGGCACATGACCTCGCGCAACGTACCGTGGGCGGGATCATCCGGGGCGCAACCACAGCCATGATCCTGCCGGCGGCCATCTGGAGCAACTTCTGAGCCCGCCGCCAGGAGCCTGCCGTCCGGAGCAAGCAGCTTAGGACCTATGGCGCCAATATCCGGCTCCTGTTCCAAACAATCGATGAGGGGTTCCAGCCAGCCGGGAGCAACGATAACATCCGGGTCGAGCAGTACAATATATCGTCCCCGCGCCACCTCGACTCCGAGGTTGCAGCTCTCCCCAAAAGAGTGGGCCGCAGTCAAACGTACGATCCGTGCGGCCGCACGCGCCCTGGTCAGACGCAGGAAAGCCGAAGCGGTGCTGCCGTTATCCACCAAGACAATCTCATAGCGGTAGCCTCTTGTGTACTGCCAAACCGCGTCTAAGCAGGATAAGGTCATGTTCGGTTTATCGCGATTCACGATGATCAGCGAGACCTCCGGGGTCTCTGGCTCGTACCACTCCTCGAGCAGCCCATAGTGCTCGCTCAGAAGAAACGGTTCCGCATCGGCAGCCTCTTGTTCTCCCTGGGGAGCGCGATATCCTTTCAGCATCTCACGCCAACGTTGCGCGTGGTGCTTGGCAAACCGCAGGGGCTCGGTCAGTCGCCAGGACAGGGATCGCTGCATACCGGCAAGCTCGGTCCGGCTTTTCAACAGCGCTTTGTTGGTCTCTGCCAGGGCCGCACGACACACGGCCAAATCGCACTGGAAGGATGCCTGTGACCGACGCAGGCGTGCCGCCTGCTCCTGGGCTCGGGCCAAAGCGGAACGGCTTTCCAAGCGCTCGCCGAGTAGACCAAAAAAATGCGCCACCGCCGCATCATCATCCTCACGTCGCTCCCCCAGGCATAGCCAACGCAAGGGCTCCGCCACCTCGTTCCCGACCACCGCGATCCCCAGGCCGTGTCCGTAGGAAAAGGTAAAAGACGGATAGCGCCCACGCACCTCATCCCACAGACGCCAGACCCCAAAATCCCTCTCCCGCTCCATGATATCGTGGAAAAGCACCACCCCCCGGGACGAAACCGCCGGAAGCCACGTTTCGAAATCGTGACGCACTGCCTGGTACGTGTGCAGACCGTCGATATGCAACAAATCCACGGTCCCGTCGGGAAAATGTTCCCGAGCATTGTCAAACGTGGCTCGCACTAGATGGGAGAACCAGGAATAGAGTCGATCGTGATGGCTCTGTAGGGTCAAAAAAACATTGTCCCCGTAGATACCGGCGTGGGGATCGCCCAACCACGTATCCACGCCATAGGCAGCCGTTGGCAAACCAAGCTGCGCTATTGCTTGGCAAAAAGCGCAATAGGAAACACCGGTATGTACGCCCAACTCGACCAGTACTGTCGGACGCAACGCCTCAATAAGCCAGAAAGCAAATGGCAAATGCTGACTCCAAGCCGTGTCACCGGTGGTTAACAATGGGTCGCCAAGAACAAGCGTCGTCGCGAGGCGCCGAAATGTATCATGAGAAAGGTTCATATCTCCCGGCCTTTGATCCGTGTTTTGTCTGAATGATCGTGTATTCTGTCACGACTGGAATGGGCAACAGGCCGTGAGTTATCTGGGTCGGATCGACCCTTACGACCACGCACTCATCCAGGCGCACGTACACAACAGGATCGGGCCATTCCGCAATGAGCAGGGCGGTCAGCGAAAAATTTCCCGCCCGTAACGCCGGCAAATCGAATTCAAATTCCACTTCGAACCTACCAGATTCGCTGACCACATCAAAATTGACCGGAGCGCCGGAAGCAAACAAGGCTTGCCCCAACCTGTCCTTCAAGATAAACCCAGCCAATACCGTCCCGACTTCACGAATAATCCGGCCGGCCAACAACAAACGCAGCCGTTCCCCACCACGCAGCATCCTCAAGGATGCACCCTGGTCATCACACAAGTCTACGGAGGTGATAGTACAATCCGGCCTTGATTGAACGGGCGTGTCCAGCCAAGGGACGAACACATGCCCGGTTGACGCAGGCAAACGGGAGCGACCGCCCGAGGATAGGGCTTCTTGCTGGCGTACCGGCTTTTGGCAGGTGGCGGCTGCGTATTCGCGGCATACCAGTCGCGCCTTATCAAAGGCACGCACAGCGCCTTTTTCCAACCACAGCGCGCTATCACAAAGGTTGATGACGGCGGCAATATCGTGGGAGACAAAACACAAGGTGCCGCGCTCCCGAAAAGCCCGCAAAAATCTCATGCATTTCTGAGCAAAGGCAGCATCGCCTACAGCCAGGGCCTCATCCACAATCAAGATATCAGCATCCACGTGGGAGACCAGGGCGAAGGCCAGTCTGGCCTGCATCCCCGACGAATATAATCGCACCGGTCGATCAAAAAACGGTCCGATATCGGCAAAATGGGCGATGTCTGGAATACGTGCCTCGATGGTATCCGGATTTAGCCCGAGCACGGAGGCGCCCAAACGAACATTTTCTCGTCCCGTAAATTCCTGGTTAAAACAGGATCCAAGCTCCAGCAAGGCCCCAATGCGACCGCTAGTGGTTAATCGGCCTTCGGTCGGTCGGATCACCCCGGCGACCAGCTGCAACAAAGTCGACTTGCCGGATCCGTTACGCCCAACAATACCAACAGTTTCCCCGCGTCGGATCGTCACGGAGATGTCGCGCAGGGCCCAAAACGGATGCCCATGCCCGCTATGCCAGCCCAGCCACTCCCAAAGCCGGTCCTGGGGTTGAGAATAAATCGTGTAGGCCTTGCCAACCCCCTCACAACAGATAGCTGCCGGCGCGTCCTCCCCCGCCTTTTCACACGACATCGGCAAACCCCGGGCGTAGCGCCATGAACACACGATAGCCTAAAATCAGCACGGACAAATTAACCAAAAACTGGATACCGTACGCGCCCGGAGCGGGCAGGCTTCCCGCGAACAACGCGCCCCGTACCCAACCGATGGTGGCGGCCATGGGATTTGCTTCCAACCAGGTACGCCAAGGCATGGGAATGACTTCGGTGGCATAAAATACCGGCGATAAAAACATCAAAATCAGCACCAAGGTGCCGGTAAACTGACCGATGTCACGCAAAAACACGCCCAAAGCCGCAAGCAAATAGGTCGCGCCAAGGCACAGAAACAAAAAAGGCAACGTCAGCAAGGGCAGCAGCAAAATGGTCCACGGGGGTAGGCCGGTCAGACACAACTGAAACACAAGTAGCACAGACCCGTTAATCATGGCCGAAGTCAAAGCGCCCAGGAGTGCGACCAGAGGCAAGATCTCGACTGGGAAAATCATTTTTTTAACGTAGCTTGGATTTTCCAATATCAACCGGGGCGCTCGGCTCAGACACTCTGCCGCGACGTTAAATACCGTCAAACCAGCTAGCAGGTTCAAAGCGTAACCAAACTGGTCGTCGGCCTTGTGTCCTGGCCAACGCGACTCCAACACGTAATGAAACACAAAGGTGTACATGACCATCATGGCCACGGGCGTGATTACGGACCAAGCTAGGCCGAGTATCGAGCCACGGTAGCGTGCTTCGAACTCCCGGCGGGTTAGACGCCTCAACAAGATCCAATGGCGAGAACCAAGGGTCAAGACATCCAGCAAAAAATGCATGGGCACCTCAAATCAAACAGCCCTCGACTAAATGAGGGCTAATTTTAAGTCAAGAGCACATGGTTGTCATGTCTTTTTGCCAGCTCGGCCTAGGGCCTGGAGTTGACCCGATTTCGTGGACAGATAATCCTGAGGCGGCGGAACTCGACATGGCAGTTGCCGTGCAGCTTCACCTTAGCCCAAACAGCCAGTTCCGGCGGCACGTCCGGCAAAGGGCGCAGGATGTGCTTTTCCGTCTCGGCAAACAACGCCAACGGCTGGGTCTTGGTTGTGCCGTGGGTGCGATTCCCCGCATAGCCCATGACCCATTCCAGAAGCTGCGCGTTGGTGTCATGGAGGCTGCGAAAGGTCCGTGTCGGCAAGAAGTTGATTTTGATGGACTTCACCCCAGACTCGACCCTGCCCTTTTTCTGCGGTTCACGCGGCGGGCAGGGCGAAATCAGAAAGCCATACGCCTCGGCAAAGGCCTCATAGGAGCGCTGGACCTCAGGATCGTGGTAGCAGGCCTTGGTGATGGCGCACTTGGGATTGTCGATGATGACCCTGGCCGGGACACCGCCGAAGAACTCGAATGCCCGGCGATGACAGCCAAGCCAGGTCTCGATCTTCTGGTCGCGTACGATCTCCGCGTACTGATGCCGGCTCCAGGCCAGCGTCATCACGAAGAAATGCGTCTTGATGACTTCGCCGGTCACGGCGTCGGTGATCTCCGGGCCGGCCCCGAAATCCACCTGCACCGCCTCGCCCGGTGCAAAATCCAGCATCACCGTGGCTTTCGGTGGCGTTTGCTTGATCTTGGCGATGAAGCGTCTGACGCTGGAATACGCGCCCGTGAAGCCGTACTTGCGCATCAGGGCCTGGTGGATCGTGCAGCCGGCAATGCCCTGCCTGACCCAGTCCCGGACTTCGTCCTGGAAGGGGACGATGCTGGACGTGGATGGCTGCTTCGCTGTCCGGCCGGAGAAAAACAGCGCCAGGTCCCCCATTTGGCTGGCAATTGCCGCCAACGGGGCGAAAACATCCTGGACCTGGAGGAAAATCGGCCACAACTATCGTCTCGAGAACCTGAAAAACGGGACAAATAGAGACTTGAGAGAATTACGCAGCGGTCTCAAGCTGTCATTAGTTTATTTTATTCAATTTTAGTCTGCTGTATTGACCTTATGCTGTTGTGTTTTGAATCAAACCGTTCTGAACCGAGTTATATTGAATTGTATTGAATTTTGTAAAAAAATCAAATTTACGTTTTAATAAAACACATTATGGCACACTACCTTCAGAAGGCAGGACAGGTGAAGTAGGCCCACCTTCGGCGGTCCACTCACGTCCTGCCAGCAGTTGTACGTTGGCTTATTCGCCGGTGGCTCAACGTTCCTGGTTCCGATCTGCTCGACCAAGGAGGTCTTCGGGGAGTATCCCTTGCTTCGTTTGTGTCAATTTGAAGTATGGCTGAACCTGACACCATTCGCTACCGCTGATTACCGGCACCTCGTACAACGTAACCGCTCACAGGGTCTGGACAATTTTCAGTTAATGCACATAGTTGGCACATGGGGATAGCAGTGCCCGTACGAACCTGTCTTACCACCGAAGTGGTGATGAACACCCCGTGGCCGATGCTGGGGTACGTGCATGTTTTGCACGGTGAAATTCAGGCTCTCAGGGAACGCATCGAGGTGCTCGAAGCCAAACTCAGCGCCGACTCCACGAATTCCAACAAGCCACCCTCCAGCGATAATCCGTTCGCCAAGGGCAAGGGAGCGCAGAACTCCAATCGAAAAGACAGAAAAAAGCGCAAGGGGTTCCGACAGCAAGCTCTCAGTCCAACCCAGATCACGGAACTCTATCCCGGCAAGTGTAGCTGCGGCTGCAACAGCCTCACGGACGTGGAGCCTTACTACGTCCACCAAGTCGTTGAACTGCCTGAGATCAAGCTGGAAGTGACACACTTCATCCTGCATCGAGGTCGGTGCCGCCACTGCGGCAAATTGCTCAAGGCGCTCATCCCCCCGCAGCACCGCACGGGCTACGGCCCGAGACTCTCCTCCATTATTGCCGTCATGGTCGGCACCCAAGCCGACTCTCGACGAACCACCCAGGACTTTCTCTTTTCGGTGCTGGGCCTGCATGTCAGCCAAGGCGCCATCCAGAAAATCCTCGACCGGGTTTCCCGCGCCATCACCCCGCATTACCAAACCGTCGGCGCGAGTGTCCGAAGTTCTCCCGTCAATCACGTGGACGAAACAGCTTGGTATTGCAAGGGAACGCTGCAATGGCTGTGGGTCATGGGGAATAGCTTGGCGGCTTATTTCATGATTCACCGGCATCGGTCGAAGAAGGCTTTCCAGGCATTGATCCAGGATTGGCAAGGCATTCTGGTCAGCGACGGCTACGCCGTTTACACGAAATGGGTGGGGCTGCGTCAAACCTGTCTGGCGCATCTGATCCGCCACGCCAAAGGGCTTGCGGAGCGAAAAGATCCCGAGATCGCCAAATGTGGCACCTGGATCCATAAGGAATTGCAGCGGTTGTGCCACATGGCCAAAGCACCGCCCACAGTCGGCGAATGGAACATGTTCTATGCGCGTTTCATTCGCCTGGTATCCACATACAGCGACCGGACTGACGACGCCGGCAAACTGACCCGTCGCCTCATCGACGAAATGGATCATCTGTGGCTCTTTCTCAAGGAAGCCGGTGTTGCCCCGACGAACAATCACGCCGAACGCCTCCTGCGCTTTGCTGTGCTGTGGCGAAAAGCCAGCTTTGGCACCGTCAGCGAGAACGGCGGACGTTTTGCGGAACGAATCCTCTCCCTGCGCCAGACCTGCCGACTTCGAGGAAAGAGAATATTTCCGGTTCTCGTCGATGCCATGACTGCCTTCTTCGCTGGCACCAGTCCCGAAACCGCCTGGATTCATGAGGCCAAAAGCTGACCCTGTGAGCGGTTACCGTACAACAACTTGCCGAACTGGCCAAGCAAACCGACCGGGGTATCGTGCTCGCCGAAGCGTTTGTCGAACTGCTGCGGCAGCAATGCATCATTCTGCCGGCGCTCGACGTGATCGACCGGGTATGCAGCGAAGCGTTGACGCGTGGCACGCGACAGGTCTATGAGGCGCTGACAACGCCCCTGACCGATCTCCACCGTCGAGCGCTCGACGCACTGCTGACAATTCGTGAGGGCTCCAAGGGCAGCGGGTTGATCTGGATGCGTCAGCCGCCGGGGTCACCCAAGCCCAAGCATGTGCTGGCCCACCTGGAACGGCTGAAGACCCTGCGCGAACTGGGGCTGCCAGATGGGTTGGAACACGCGGTCCACCAGAACCGGCTGCTGAAGCTCGCCCGTGAGGGCGGGCAGATGACCGCTCAACACCTGCGCGATCTGCTACGCGACGTTGGTAGCGGTCCTCCTCGACACCCGCGCCACCCTGATTGACGAGATCATCGACCTTCACGACCGATTTATCAGTTCGCTGTTCAGCAAAGCCAAGCGCAAGCACGCCGACCGCTTCCAGGAATCCGGCAAGGCGATCATCCGCGCTCCTCCCGTTTGTGGATCGAGAGGACGTACGCGGCGTCTCGAAGGTCCGAAACCCGGTCGCCTATCGCTGCCTGCGGATTTCGGTGAAATCGGCCACTCTTGAGGGTGAGGGGTTGAGCGCGCTGGTGTTTTGGTCCTGCTTCAGGTGGCCGATTTGGTCAAGTCCGATGTCCGCTTCCGCATGGAATCCCCCGACAGCTCGATCCGGTAGGAGTCATGGACGATCCTGTCCAAGACCGCATCCGCCAGGGTCGGATCCTGGAAACGCCCCACTCCGGAAGAACGTGTGGGCGTCGTGGCCCTGGCCTGCACTACGCCTGCCGACGGCGGTAGTCGCTGGAGCGTGCGCAAGCTGGCGGAGGCCACCGGCCACAGCAAGTCCGCTGTTCAAAAAATCTTGACCGAGGGTGCCATCAAGCCCCACAGTACCAAGTACTGGTGCGGAAGAGCCCTGACCCTGAGTTCGAGCAAAAGCAGGCGGCTATCATCGGTCTGTACCTGAACCCGCCGGAAAACGCCTTGGTCCTCTCCGTGGATGAGAAGTCGCAAATTCAGGCTCTCGACCGGACCCAGCCGCTGCTGCCCATGCGATCAGGGCACCCAAAGCGGCTGACTGCCACCTACAAACGCCACGGCACAACCTGCCTCCTTGCCGCCCTGGCAGTTCACGCCGGGACCGTCGAAGGGCGGTGCGTTGAGAGCACGAACCATGAGGAATTCCTAAAGTTCTTAAAACTGCTCTACCGCAAATATCCTGGCAAGCACCTGCACGTGATCGTGGATAATTTGGCTGTCCACAAACACCAGAAGATCAAGGAGTGGGTGGCAGGCAAGCGGCGGATGACCATGCATTACACGCCGACCTACTCTTCCTGGCTGAACCAAGTGGAAATTTGGTTCAACATCTTCGCCCGCGATGTGCTTCGGGACGGTGTCTGGCGCTCAAAGCAGCAGCTCGTCGGCCAGATCATGGAGTACATCAAGAGCTACAACCAGCTCTGGGCGAGACCCTTCAAGTGGACTTACACCGGCAAGCCTCTGGTAGCTTAAGTGTCTATCAATTTTGAGGACGTGACACTAGAACTCATCTCATAAATCGCCCTTGTCCCGGGCCAATCGGAGGGTTATTCTCTATTTCATGAGTAAAGCTGAGCTGTTAACTGATGAACAGTGGTCGATCCTTGAGCCGTTGATCCCAGAGCCAGTACGTCGGGCTGATGGTCGCGGTAGGCCCTGGCCGCCCGGATCATCCAGCCGGCCAAGGTCCCCCGGGAGATGTCCAGCCCCAGGCGCATAAACTGGTCTTCCTGGCGATACAGGGGGAGCGCGTCAGCGTACTTGGCCACCGCAACATGGGCTAATAGGCCCGGGCTGACGATGCCCTGAGGAATAATCTGCGGCATAGGCACGGTTTTTACCGTCGGGCCGTCGTTCTCCACGCCTTCACAGGCCCGGCAGGCATACTTGGGACGGATGTGGCGGATAACCTGGATTTTGGCCGGCACGATGTCGAGCTTCTCGCTGACTTCCTCGCCGATGCGGACCAAGACCGCACCGCAGGGGCAGGCCTTCTCCGATTCCGGCAGGTCGTGGACGATCTCCACACGGGGCAGATCGACGGGGATAGGGCGACGACCGCGTTTGCCACGGGTAAGGATCGGGGCGCAGGCCTCCTCGAAGGTCTGCGGATTGTGCTCCTCCGCAGCCTGCTCGGCCTCATCGAACAGGGAAAGCTGCTGCTCTTGACCGGTGCGGGGCTTTTTCTCGGACTTCGGGCCGTCGATGATCAGGTTCAGGAGACGAAGGCGCTGCTCCAACTGGGCAATCTGCGCCTGACGATCGGCGATGACGCTCTTGAGGACGGCGGGGTCGTCAGGGAGGAAATTGATGTCCACGACCCGGAGAATATGTCAGAATTATTCAATTTAATCAATGAAATACTGATCAAAAAACCGTTGAATACTCTAGTCGAGAATGCCCTTTTACGGCCAGGGGATCAAGACCGTCGAGCAGCCAGGCGAGCGGCCTTGAGTCGATGGCCAGCACCTCGGCCTCGTGGGTCGGCCAGCGAAACACATGGCGCTCCAGGCGTTTGTGCCATAGGCAAAAGCCGTTACGATCCCAGTAGAGCAGCTTGATTATGGTCCTGCTGCGGTTGCAAAAGCCGAACAAGTGGCCAGCGAACGGATCGAGTCGCAGCTGCCGCGAAATCAGGATGGACAGTCCGTCGATGGACTTGCGCATGTCCGTGGCTCCCAGAGCCAGGTAGACCCGGACGCCGTTTGCTGGCAGCATCATAGCCGCGTCAACGTGCGGACAAGCTTTTCCAGCACCGGCGTGGCGAAGTCGCCTCTGATCTCGATGCGAAAGGCGTGGCCCACGTGCACCAGCATCGGTTCAGATGTGATCGCCATGTCTGCTTGAGCCGACGCGGGCAGCGGCACGGGGACGATGGAGACGAAAGGTGCGGCCTCCCAGTCGTTCGTTACTCCTAAACGCTTGCGCCAATAGCTCAAGGAACTCCGGGAAAGACCATGCCGCCGGCAGTAGGCCCCCTGGCTCAGGCCGCTCCTCTGCCAAGCCTTAAGATGTTCAGACCAGTACGCCGCCTTCTCGGAACATGCCGCTGCAGCTGATGCTGTCATGGTCGTCCTCCTGTGAAACTTTCCATGACAGAAAACTCAAGCGGCGTAAGATGGGCCTGATTGAACGCTTACTGTTCGCTATACATGTTGTTGCGGATAAAGCTTATGATGCTGATTACATAATCAACAAAATCAAGCAACAGAGGGCAATCCTCGTGATACCGCCGAAAAGAAACCGCCGTGATCAACGGTCCTACGATGCACATATTTACAAAGACAGACATCTTGTTGCGTGTTTCTTTTGTAAAATCAAAGAGTTTCGTCGAGTTGCCACGCGCTACGAGAAGCTGGCAACCACCTTCTTGGCCATGGCCACCATCGCCTCATGCCTGATATGGATGCGATGATTTAGAAACAGGTCCTAGGGCCTGTTCACAATAATCGAATTATTGCAGCCAGATGAAGGCAAAGACGAGATGCAGCATTGCCATAAATCGTCGCGCGAGTTTCTCATAGCGCGTCGCCAATCGCCGAAACTGCTTGATACGATTGAAAAATCGTTCAACAAGGTTGCGGTCTTTGTAAACATGGTGATCGTATTCTCGCCCGATAATTCGGTTTTTCCGGCTGGGGATGACCGCCTCTGCATTTCGAGACGTAATGCTGATGACAAACGCGTTGGAGTCGTATCCCTTGTCAGCCACAATCGACAAGGCATCAAATCCCTCAATCAAGGCTTGGGCTTGCGTTATGTCCGCAGCTTCGCCACCAGTCAAAAGCAAACGAACGGGATTTCCCAATCCATCAACCGCAGCATGAATCTTTGTTGTCAGTCCACCACGCGAACGTCCGATGTCTTGCGGCCCTTCTTTTTTTGGGCACCTGCCGCATGCTGGTGGGTACGAACAATGGTACTGTCAATGAAGAGCATTTCTAAATCTGGATCCCCAGATACAGCTTCGGCTAACCTAGCCCAGGTCCCTTTTTCGCACCATCGAGCAAATCGCACATACGCGCTGTGCCAGTTCCCGAACTCCTTTGGCAGATCGCGCCAGGGAGAACCTGTTCGCGCTATCCAAAGCACAGCTTCGAGAAATAACCTATTATCCTTAGCTGTTACGCCGCGATCACGTTGTTTTCCCGCACAGAATGGTTCCAATCGAGCCCATTGGTCATCACGTAATAATAACCGTTCCATGCCTCTGTCTCCCCTGGGAGACAGAGTTGAACGATCTTAGATTGTTAGTAAACCATTAATTGTGAACAGACCCTAGCGATATTTAAATTTGGGCGGCTAATCGTTTTTTATGAGCACGTTATTACCTGCGTCCTGTGTTGTTGTCCTCGTGCACTATCGGGATATATCACACACTATAGCCTGTCTACAATCGATTGAGCTGTTGGAATCAGAGCCATGTGGCATTGTTGTGGTAAAAAATTCGCGCGATGACGATGATGGATTTGTGACGTCCTTACGGGAGAGTACGTCTTCTTTCCGATATGGGGAGATAACCATTTTTGTTGATGGCTTCGTTACGGCACCATCCCGATTTGTTGTGGTCCTTAATAAGGACAATAAGGGATTCTCTGGGGGGTGTAATGCCGGGATTAAAGCGGCGTTTGAAATGGAATGTTGTAGGGCTGTTTGGTTTTTGAATAATGATACTATTGTTTCTAGTAATTCACTTGGTGAATTGTGTAGTGAATTAAATAACAAAACAGCGGTTGGGCTGTGCGGTTCCACGTTGTATTATTATGACAAAGAAAAAAGCATGCAGTGTGCTGGGGGGTGTCATCTTTCTCTTTGGACTGGTGCGACGAAGTTTGTTTCTATTGCAGATGAATTTCTGAACGGTTCTGATATTAAAGCAGTTGTTTTAAAAAAATTGGACTATCTTTGTGGAGCCTCCTTTTTGGTGCGCCGTGAGGTGCTGGAAACTGTTGGCATTTTTGATACTCGCTATTTTTTATACTACGAAGACGCGGACTTGTGCTTGCGAGCACGTCGGGCCGGGTACGCTCTGGGGTGGGCGAGCCACAGCGTCGTTTGGCACCATGAAGGCGGGGCTTCCGGGGCTCGCGGGGCGAGGTCGGGCCTGCCGCCAGATCGATCTCGGCTCGTGGACTACCTGTGCCTGCGTAACCGAGTTTGGATCATGCGCCAGTACTATCCATTTTTTTTGCCAGTTGTTTGTCTGAGCTTTCTGGCGGTCCTGCTGCGTCGGATGTGGCGCGGCCAGATCGACCGGTTAGGCTTGGTGGGGCGAGCCTTTGCCGATGGTCTAACCGGACGCATGGGGAATCCGGATCCCGCCCGCTATGCTCCAAGGCGCCGATAAAGCGCTAGGATTTGGCTGGCCATGCTCTGGATGTTATACGCGTGCAAGGCCCGGGCATGGGCCTGTACGCCGAGTTGTTGGCGCAGTCCGGCGTCGTGCAGCAGTTTGCCAATCCAGTCCGCTGCCATTGCCGGTTGGTGCAGTGGGAAAAGCCAGCCCGTCTCCCCGTGCCGCACGGCATCTCGGTTGCCAACGACATCGGAGGCCACAACGGGAACGCCTTCGGCCATGGCTTCCAATACGGCCAAGGGCAAGCCCTCCCAGCGCGAAGTGGACAGATAGCAGCCGGCACCACGCAGAATCTGGCGCGGGTCGGGGTGAAAGCCAAGGATTTGGAACATGGTCTCGCAGCGTGCGCTTTGGATGGCCTCTTGTAAGGCGGGCAATCGTTCTCCTTGGCCAAGGAGCACAAACTGTACTGCTTCGCCCAAGCCCCTGGCTTTAAGGGCCAGGGCGATGGGAACAAGGGCCTCGCTGTTTTTTTGGACAGGGTCGAAACGTGAACAATGTACGATGCGAAACGGAGGCAGTGTCTCCGGCGGACAGACGGTTTGTTCAACGATTACCCCGTTGGCGATGTGAAAGAGCCGGGATCGACGGCAGAATCCGAGGGCGAGGATGTTTTCATATTCTCCTGGCGAAACGGCGATGGCTGCTGCCGTGACATGGCCGAGCACGCGTTCGAGACGGCGGTAGAGGACATTTTGTAGTCTGCCTGGGGGCAAGTGCAAGCCGTGATAAGTGTGCACGCACGCCAAGCCAGGAAGACAGGCGAGAAGGCGGCCGTAGATCCCCGCGCCCTTTCCATGCGAGTGCACGAGGTGGATGCCGTGTTTTTGGGTAAACAAGGCCAGTCGAGTAAAGGCGGCGAGAGTTAGGCGTCTTACCGGTAGGGCAAGCATGCGCTTCTCCCCGACGAGAGAGGCATAGCGGTCCCAATAGGGTTTGGAACGCGGGGCCGCAATATAGGGGGTAAGCGTGTCCGGATCGGTGCGCTGTAGGAGACGGTAGATGTGCTCAGGACCACCGCCAAGCGTGCTGGACAATGTGACATATAGCACTTTCATTTCATTTCCTCCCGGTGATTCCCTGCCTAGCCCGGCCAGTGTACCTACAAAGGTGGGGCTGCTCAAATCGCTTTGTGTCTAGGGTCTGTTCACAATTAATGGTTTACTAGAACCTAAATTGATCGATTGAGGCTCTGCAAAGGCAATGTTCGTGCATCCTGACGGATTTTTTGAAGCCTATCGGCGCGGGCGAGGGGTAAAACGACATTTTGAGGGTCGGATGTGAGTCCAAGGATGCCGTTTGGATGGAAATATTCTGCTTGGCGATGGCGTTGGACGCAACTCACCCGTCAGCTCTCGCCTGGAGTCCGTTCAGCGATCAGGCCCAGGCAAATTTCGGGACGCTGAGACAACGTTCCCACAGTTCTTTGAAATGAAGGCTCTCCATGGCCACGTCTGTGAGCTTGAGGATGGTCCTGCCAGCGTGTGTGACGATCTTGGCGGCGACGTCGACGAGCTTTCTGCGCAGGGTGACTGGCATGGCCGTTACCGGGACGACTGGAGTCGTGACGTCCTCTTTGAAAGCTTCGAAGATGAAAAAGGCGACGAGCATGCAGTAATAGAAGGCCGCGTTCGGAGCAAATCGCAAAAAAGGCAACTCCTCGAACCCAAAGTTCTTCAGGGAGCGGTGGACGAGTTCATCCGCGCCCCGGCCATGGTAGGTGGCGATAACGCTTTCCGCCTGAACCAAGCTGGAGAGTCCAGCCTTTTCGAGCTGTTCGTCCACGGCAAAGCCCATGCCGAGGTTGGTGTACGCGAGTGTACCTGGCCGGCTTCCCGGGAGAAGAAACTGTTTTTCTTCAAGGAACGGTCGCCAGAAGATCGCCCGTCGGAAGCGGTTCCAGGCTCCCCGCCGATCGCCGAACTCAAAGAATTCCCAGATGTCCTCGTCGGTGCGGCCAAAGTGGCGCTGAAAATTTTCTGGCGGCATGGCTTCAAGAAGCCCTTTGATTTCGGCAAGAAAGCGCCCGCCACAGACGTAGCCAACGCCGAGAGCGTCAATGGATTTCATGAGTTTTTGGTCGCAGAAGCCTGAATCCATCCGGATGATGATCGGTACGTCCGTGGCGTAACGAGTCCTGATGAGGTGCACGGCATGCTGGATCATTTTGGCCGCCGTATCCTCGTGGTTGGAGTGCTTGTCTCCACCCCGGAAAACGGCGTCGATGATGTACCTGCCCCAGGTCATCTGTAGCGGCTGGAAACCGAGAACTTTTTTGTAGGTTGGCTTGACGCCGTGGCGTTTGGGCGCGTCATCGTTGTCCATGACCATGGTATCGAGACCCAAAATGACGACAGGCGGCTTGCTCACCTTGAGTCGCCAGAGAAAAAGCTGAAGAAGTAGGCGGCGGAACAGAAATATGCGGGGCCAATAAAACGCTTGAAAAAACCGCTTAACAGAATGGGATGACACCATCTCCTGTGGTGCGAATTCGATAGTGGCAGCGTACCCTACGTCCTTTGCCAATCTGTCGAAATGGGTCAAGTGCCTGCTGGTTCCGTCGAAGAAGAAGGAGAGTACCTGGGTGAAGAGGTCAACGATCGGATGCCCCTTGGAATGCTTGCGCATGGAGCCAAAGAGCCGGTCCAGATGCGGGTAAAGCTCGATCCCACGCAGGTATCGGGCAAAAAGATGGAGCCCGGCCCGCCCAGTCAGGCAGTCGGACGTGACTTCAACAGCATCGATGCGACGGGAACTCTTGAACTTGGACTGGGACATGGACAGCTCCACCAGTTGGGTGACGACAATCGCGCCATGACGATGAAGCAATTTGTAATATATTTCGGCCAATTGAAAAAGAATTACTGTATCGGCAGGGGCGTGAATCGCTCAGGTTAGGTTATATACACTTCGAAGTTTGAAAATAACGCTTCAACAAATCTGGCAATCGGGTAGGCTTCACTGTAGGCGGAATTGTAGTCTCCGAGAAAGGCTTCCCCGCTTAAAAAGACACTTTTTGCGCCTGTTTTGGTCAGGTCTTCCTCTAGAGAAGGAATCATGTGCGGAATCATGCGAATAGTGAGTTCTTTGTCACGTATTTTTTGAGCCAGATTGTACCCAAACGGGTAATAGAGCAGTTTGTCACCAAACAGTGGCGCCGCTTGTGCGAAATAATCCTGAATCGTTGTTGATCCGGCTTTGTGCGTTCCGATATGGATATATGCTTTCATAAACACTCCCCCCTCGAGTGGAGCGGCCGGATGCGAAGGACGGTTTTTGCCAAGCGTCGCAGAAGGTAAGCTCGTATTTTTAGTCTAGCCTACGGGAGACATGGCGTCGAGTAACCAGGCCACCGCGCAAGGGCTCAGGGCGTTGCCCAGGGCTTGTCACGAACGCAGTGGCGACCGCCACCCGGCTCCCCGGTGAGACGTTCCCGAGAGCGCGGCCCTGACGAAAGCCTGCCCCGGCTGCGCACGGTCGGGGAGAGGCGCTCCCGGCGCCTGGACTCCAGGCCGTTTGACACGGGCCAGCCTCAACCGAAGACGTCCACGGCCAAGCGTAACAGCAAGCCCGCGTGTCCGTACGGTCAAACGGTCCGGGGCAGGCCTGGGCCGGCGATCCGTCGGGGCGCGTGTGGTCATGGGTTCGCGCCAGCGTTTTAACGCTAAAGCGCTAAAACATTAAGACGCTAAAACGTGTTGACGGCAGAGCGCTTTAGCGTTAAGGCGTAAAAACATCAAAACACTAAAGCGCTCAGGCGCTAAGGCCCTAAAGCGCTAAGGCATTAAAACATTTAAGCGTTAACACGTTAAAGCGCCAAAGCGCCAAAGCGTTAAGGAGTTGGAAGCTATGCGGATCATAGCGTTTGCAAACCAGAAGGGCGGCGTGGGCAAGACCACCACGGTGCATAATTTGGGGGCCGCCCTGGCCAGGATGGCGCGAAAGGTCCTTTTGGTCGATTTGGATGCGCAAGGCAGTTTGACCGCGTCCTGTGGTTTCAAGCCGGAGGATTGTCGCAGTCTGTATGAGGCGTTGGAGGGCAAAGCCACCCTACAGGAAATCAAAATCCCTGTTGAAGAGGTCAAGGGCCTGGACCTTGTTCCAGCTGGGATCGATCTCGCCCAAGCAGATTTGGCGTTTGCGGCGAGAATTGGTCGAGAAAATATGCTTCGTAAAATTCTCAATAACGTTACGGAATATGACTATGTCCTGCTCGACTGTCCTCCGAATCTTGGACTCATAACCTTGAATGCTCTTATCGCCGCGACAGAAATTGTCATTCCTGTGCAAGCCGAATACCACGCCTTACGGGGGCTTGAGCTTCTACAAGATACGGTAACGATGGTCAAAGAATTAAATCCATCTTTGAAAGTTCTTGGTATTGTCGTTACCTTTTTCGACAAGAGGAAAACGCTCAATCGCGATGTCTTTAATGAACTTCGCAAAGTTTTCCGTGAATTGTTGTTTGAAGTCCGTATTCGTGATGCGGTGGCGCTTGCGGAGGCTCCGAGCAACGGCCAAGATATTTTTGCCTATCGCCCAACATCCGCCGGAACACAAGATTATGAACGTCTGGCAAAAGAAATTGAGAAGAGGGGCTAGTCATGGGACTCGGGAAAAAGAGACCAGAATTGAAGCGTGAATTGTTCCGAAGCACCGAACCTCCCGCACAAATGGAAAAGAAACATCAAGAGACGTCGTCACCGGTCCTCGCCGTTGAAGTTCCGGCCGAAAAGAATCCCAAAGAACGTTTCTCCTTGTATCTCGACCAAGAAACAGCAAAAGAGTTGCGAGTTTATGCCGCGAAGCATGGTATAAAAAATCTAAGCGGATTTATTACTGGATTGATCGGAAAATTTCTTGGCGAGAACACCTAGCGCCCCTGAACCGTGTGCCTCTCCTTGGTAAAACCTCTGAAAAGGCCCGGTGCTGCGCCCCCCCGGGCCAGCCTCCCGGCATGCACCGGAGTCGGTCAAAGGAGTGACCCAGTGACCTCCAAAAAGGACCCTCAGCAGACCATTGACGCGAAACAAGCCCGTAAAGAGCCCTCACTCCACGAGGAACCAGAAGAGGTCCAGCAAAATCCGCCGGTTCAAGATAGTGAGGCCGTGACTAGAGTCAAACGTAGCCGTCTTGTGCAACTCTCGCTTGTGCCCGAATTGGTTCCGGCTGCAAATGCGGCAATTCGTTCTTGTCTTTTTACGACCGGTGTAGGCACACGAGCAATATTTCATGACTATACACCAATAATGACTTGGCACAAAAATTTAACCATACGGTATAAAGGAGAAGAATTAAGGCAGGATGATTGCTCGCTTTGGATTCAACTTTGTAAAAAGGCCGCGGCAAATCCTCATTTTCGTGTTTCGTGTTCATTCTATCAACTATTGAAAGAATTAAAATTGACAGATACAGGCCCAAACAGAAAGAAACTTCGTGAGCAGCTTGACCGCCTTTTTGAAGGAAGACTACATATAACATTTGGGAATGTTGAATATAAGGGATCAATTCTGCCCGAGTTTGCAATCGATAGCACGGGGAAAATTGTTGCCAATCTTAGCATCACCATTTCAAAATTGCTTGGTATCCATGATTTTTCAATGCTCAATTGGAATGTACGACTTTCATTACCGCCAACCAGCCAATGGTTTCACGGATTTTTAAAATCACAAAGTGGGCCAGACGTGATTATTACCTGGGAAAAAATCAAAGGGCTGTCTGGTTCGAAAGAACACAATATGGACAATTTCAAGAGAAATTTTAGAAGAGTCGTTATAAAGCCGCTGCAAAATGTTGGGTTTATTTTGTCAGCCAGAACGCAAAAGGGGAAATTGCACGTCATCATTGATAAAAGTAAAGGCTAGCTCCCGTGACCGAGAAGCGGGTGTCTCAGAAAATGGAAAAATTCGAAGATGGCACCCTGCGGTAGCGCGTCGGAAAGTATACCGTTGTCTCTCACCCCTCCTTGCTAGAAACTCTATCAGTTCAGTCTGTTACAAAAAAATTTCGCCTTATTTTTTGAGGGAAGTATACCGTTATATCTCACCCCTTGGATCGGCATAGGGTTTTCTTGGACACCAACTTAGGCGACTATCGAGGTCGTCGAGGAGGTGTCCGATGAGTCTTGATGGAGGTACCCCCAAGCGATTTTGGGCGAAGCACAAGGTTCAAGCGGTG
>Ga0183095_10687_pt2 | contig 44439 bp, 31 predicted proteins | sample BioMet4_FD_130346 | JGI IMG/M metagenome (GOLD analysis project Ga0183095, IMG submission 130346) | Microbial communities from bioreactor (seeded with sewage sludge) at LBNL, California, USA - Biofuel metagenome 4 (v2) (version 3) | ecosystem: Engineered > Bioreactor > Anaerobic > Unclassified ...
TATATGACCACGGCGCAGATTCAGGCCATGGAAGGCAGTGATGCCATGCTGACGTATCTGAAGAACAAATACGGCATCGCCTTTTCCTATCAGTATTATTCCAGAACTTACAGCGGACAGTCCGTGTTCGCCTACCCGGAAGGCGGAGATCCGGAGGATATGTTCAGCGTCAGCTGCGGCATCCTGAACGAGGACTTTGAAGACAGCTTTCCATCATCCGCCGCATTTGATGAATACACCCGGGAACATCTGCAATTATCCACAGAAAAAGCGGAATAAAATGAAACCGGGGCAATGACCGGAAGAAGTCTGTGAACTGCCCGAAAAGGGGAACACATTACCTGCAGTCTCCGGTTCACTTGACAGTTTCCTGAATGAAGGGTAAGTTGGAATCAGTAGGCTGTTAATTGCATTAAGTAAACAGCTGATTACATGTGCTGATTCCTAGAAGAAAAATAATATTGAAAATCCAGGCAACTGCAGCAGTCGCAAAACGACGTCATTTTATATCTCTTATGGATTTCAGAAGCAGGCGGTCTGAAAGCGCCCGGTGAACTGTCATGGTTTTGAAAGCAAGGAACCAATCGAAGAAGCGGCTTGTGTTACTGATCTGCGGAATCGTCTTTTCAGCATTTGTAGCGCTGTTCTATTACCAGTCGCAGGATTCCCGCAGCAAAAAGAACATCGAGAACATCCGCACCATCTATACGGAACGGACAGAGAACCTGGTCAACAATATGTTCCATAAAACCGATGTTCTGGCCGCGGTCGTGAAACTTGAGAACGGCAATATTACGGAAGATATCTTTGACAAGACCGCTGCGCTGGTCTATCAGGAAAACAGCGGCATCCGCGGCATCCAGTATATGCCGGACGCTGTTGTCACCTATTCCTATCCGTTGGAAGGCAATGAGGCGGTCATGGGCAAGAACTTTCTGGAGATTCCGGAGCGCCGGGAAGACTGTCTGCTGGCAATCAACACCAAAAGCATCGCCCTGTCCGGACCGTACCATCTGATCCAGGGCGGACTGGGGCTGGTCGCCCGCAACCCGGTATTTCTGACCGACGATTCCGGCAAGGAATACTTCTGGGGGTTCTCCACAATCGTACTGGATTTGCCGGATGCGCTGACCAGCGTCGGTCTGGATCATCTGCCGGAATCCGGGTATGAATTCCAGCTGTTCTGCGTCAACGAGAACAATGAGAAAATCGTCATTTGCGGCAATGAGAATCTGGACATGGATCATGCGGTCTTCGGCATGGTCCAGGTTCCGAACCATGAGTGGACGCTGGCAATTACTGAGGAGAATCCACACCAGAAATATTTTGGACCGCTGATCGTGTTCACCGTAGGCATTGTTATTTCCCTGATCGTATGGAAACTGTACAGCACGATTGCCAGCGAACACGAAGCCATTGAAGCAAAGGATGCCTTCTTCTCCAACATCAGCCACGACATGCGCACACCGCTCAATGCGGTGCTCGGATTCACTTCCCTGGCAAAATCCTCCGGCCTGTCAATCCAGCAAAAAGACGATTATCTGAACAAGATTGAAACCTCAGGCCGGCTGCTGCTGGATCTGATCAACGATACGCTGACAATCTCAAAGGCCGGCAACGGGAAGATCATCCTGCGGCCGGAACCGTGCCGTACGGACAAGCTGGGTGCTTCTGTTCTGGCGGCGGTGCAGGAACTGGCCAAGCAGAAAGGCGTTCAACTGATTGTCGAAAAAACGGATTACCGGGAGAGAACCGTTCTTGCGGACCGGCTGAACTCGGAAAAGATTTTCCTGAATCTGCTGACCAATGCGGTCAAGTACACACCGCCGGGCGGCCATGTCTGGGCTTCCGTTCATGATGAACCGCCGAATGCCAAAGATGCAGATCTGGTGTTTGTAATCCGTGATGACGGCATCGGCATGTCGCCGGAATTCCTGAAGCATGTATACGAACCGTTTGCCCAGGAGAACCGGCCCGGCTATGAGTCTGTCGGCACCGGTCTGGGCCTTGCCATTGTCAAGCAGATGCTGGACCTGATGGGCGGTACCATACAGATCCGCAGTGAAATCAATAAAGGAACCGAGATTACGGTCCGTCTGCATTTCCCGGAAGTGGATGCGGACGTCCAGACAGAACCGTACAGAGAAATATCCGGAACGGATGATATGACTCCGGCTGGAAAGAAGGCCCTTCTCTGTGAGGACAACGCCATGAACCGGGAAATCGCCGTTGCACTTCTGCAGAGCCGGAACATGAAGGTAGTCACCGCCGAAAACGGGGAAGCCGGTGTGCATGCATTCATGCGGAGTGCGGAGCATGAGTATGATGCGGTTCTGATGGATCTGCGCATGCCGGTCATGGACGGTCTGGAAGCGGCAAAGAAAATCCGCGCACTGGACCGCGCGGATGCGAAGACCGTACCGATCATTGCGATGACGGCGGATGTGTTCAACGAGACCATTCTTGCCGCCAAGGAAGCCGGCATGAATGAATACGTAACCAAACCGATTGATCAGGACAGCCTGTTCAAGATCCTGGCCCGGTGCACCAGCCGCAGGAATTGAGACGATTCTCAGCTTCCTGCATTCTTCTGCAGCAGCAGATCACTGTTGCTGCGCGGTTTTGGAAAAGAGCCAGCTGCGGATGGCGGACAGCTTGTAGGCGTAATCAAACGAAGCCATGTGTTCACTGGTCATGCCGGCGGATACGCCTTCCAGAACACTGCCGGCTGTCCAGGTCATAAAATTGATATTGCTGCCTTCGGCCAGCATTGCTTCCACCTGGGCGTTCAGTTCCTCACGGTCCGCCTGAGCATCCACATCCGTCAGTTCGGAGTAGGCGACACTGTCTGCCGTCAGCATGTCTTTGACATTGGCCTGACCCTGAGAAGCCTTCTGGTCGCCGCCGGCGGCCAGGTAGATGACATTCTGTGTCTCAAGACCTTTGAGGGCGCTGACATCCCACTGTCCGTCCACAATCAGCACGGCCGCATAGAGATCCGGATTATTGGCGGCCAGATACATCGTGGTCATTGCACCCATCGACTGGCCGGTGCCGTAGATGCGCGAGGTGTCGACGGAATACTGTCCGGCCACATCGGCAATCATGCGCGGCGTCAGATACAGATAGTCGGAGATGGTGGCAGTGCCGTTGTCATCGATGACCGTCGCCGGATAGACCGGTACAAGGACAATGCATTCCTGACTGCTCTGGACTTCCGAAGAGGCCCAGATGAGACCGCCCCAGCCTTGTGTCAGGGGATACTGCATATCGGTGCCGACGGTGGTGGCATCACCGATGAAGACGACCATCGGATAGGTCTTGGAAGCGTCATAGTCCGCCGGCACATAGATATCGTAAGGAACTGTCAGGCCGGTTTCGGCATCGGTATAAGAACCTTGGGTGAACGCACTGGCGGTTGCACTGATCAGCGCCTGCAGTTCCGTATCAGCGCTCTTGTCTGTGCTCATGGAACCGCCGTTCCTGCCGGACATCAGACCTGTCTGGGCAGCAGCTGGGACGGAAGCGGAAGCAGTGACAGATGCGGTGGCGGTCTGTCCGGAAGCGCAGCCGCTCAGCAGGAGCAGGAAGGATAAGGCGGAAACCGCAGTCTTTTGCAGCAATTTCATATTGGGTATCTCCTTTGAACGTCTGCCAGTTTACCAGACAGAATGTGAACAGGCTGTGATTCCGGTCTGAAAACAAACGGAAAGAAGAAAATTGCCGGAACGGTCCCAGGTCAGCCGGAACAGTGTACAATGAAACAGGAGAACTGGATCGATGAATGAGAAACCGAAAGGGAAAGAATCAGAAAACAGCGTTGAAGCAAAGAAACGGCAGCTTTTCGATTCACAGAAGGAACTGCTGGACCAGTTTCTGAAGAATGGTGCTATTGACCGCAGACAGTATGAAACCAGTCTGTACGGCCTGATGGAGAAAATGGGCATGACCGGCAGCGGCAGGACAGAAGGAAAACAAAGCTCCGGAGACAGCCGGGGAGGCAGGTCCTCCTGAAATCCTCCGGCATTTCCCTGGTTTTCACGGCGACATCTCAAAAACAGTTTCTCGTATGGGACGGGCATACCGGTGCTGCTTTTTTTTTTGCGTTTTGACATGAATAATACGGGAAATGTAACGTATAATACAATTAACCGCGTCAGTAATTGAAACCGCCGCAATCATGATCTGCAACCATGGCATCAGAAAAGGAGCGTAACCCGTGGAAATAGACGCTCATGTGCTGTCTGTAATGGAAAGCACCATTTCAGGAGACTATGCCGTTTACTGTCTGGAAAACGGTGCTTTGCACATGCTTCTGCGGTCGGCGGGACTGCCTTTACTGTCGGGGATGAGCGCTCGGGAATATGATGCGCTGACGGAAAAGGATGCTGCGGAGATTGTGCTGGCGGCTGACCGTCAGGCAGTCGCCGACAGGCTGGAAGAAATCCGGAAGAATGCGGATCCGGATTCGGAATATCCGCTTTGCTACCGTATCCTGCATAAAGAAAATGGCTTTACCTGGATCCGGGCCAGAGCACGCATCATCGGCAGAAAGCAGGGCGTTCCGGTGCTGATGGTGGCTTTTGCCGCGATGTCCGCCGGTTCCGCTGAATATGCGGATCTGCTGGACAACGCGGACAGCAGCATCTATGTGATTGACAAACGCACCTATGAACTGCTGTATGTGAATGGCGCCGCCGTCAGGTCCGGCGGCCGGCGCAGCCATTTGAATGAATTGTGCTTTCACTACTTCAACGGTCTTTCCGCCCCCTGCTCCTGGTGCTCAATGCCAGCGATGAAGAACGGTTTTGCACATGTGGAAGAAAACTATGTCCCGGTCTTGAAACGGTGGTTCCGGCACGATGTCCGCGACATGGACTGGTACGGACACGACGCGGCTGCGTTCTATATCACGGATATCACAAAACAGAAACTGCGTCAGAATATGGAAAAAGAGCGGTTTGACAACCTGTATCATCAGATTGCGTCCGCCAACCCGGATGCCATGGCCATATACCGGCTGAATCTGACCCGGAATATCTGTTCTGATGTGCAGAGTTCCTATGAAGAAGCCAGGCAGGAGCAGAGTGCAGGAACCGTGGACGGCTATCTGGAAGCCAGCATCCGCCGCATTGCGGATGAGAAAATCCGGTCGGACTGCCGGCGGCGTTTCACGCTTCCGAATCTGCTGCGGGAATTTCAGAACGGCGTCACGGAAATGACCATTGAATATCCGCTGAAGGCGTCTTCCGGTGACATCATCTGGGTGGACGGCATCATCACGATGATGCAGAATTCGGTCAGCGGTGACATCGAGGGAATCGCCTATGCGGTCAATGTCACGGACCGTAAGATTTCAGACAGCATTCTCACCCGGATTTCCGAAGAAAAGTATGATCATATCGGTCTTATCAATCCCGGTACCGGAATCTATGAGCTGTGGAAGAAAGACGGCTCATACGGACTCGGTCAGCGTCAGCGCGTGGACTACAGCCTAGCATTCGGAGATATCCTGAATAATTATGTCTGTCCGGAAGACCGGGAACTTTTTGCGGATCACGGCAGTCTGAAGAACATCATTGCCCGCCTCAATGAAAACGGAGCGGACACTTTTGTCTACCGCTGCCGATCCGCGGAAGGCGGGTATCTGTACAAGCAGGTACGCTATACATGGCTGGATTCTCAGCACGACCGTATTATGGAAGCACAGACGGATCTGACGCCGCTCTATGAGCATCAGATTGAACAGGTCAAGCGCCAGCATGAGGCGGAGCTGACCAAGAAACGCGCACTCAGCGCGGAGTCCATTCCAGCCGGTATCGGCGTCTTTGACTTCAGGAACGGTGTTCTTCATCTGAATTATCTGAACAACGGTTTCTACCAGATGACGGGCCTCCGGAAGGAAAGCTATGTGAATGAGAACAACGGCGACGCGCTCAAGGCGGTATTTGCCGAAGACCGTCCGGTACTGCTTCAGAATCTGGAGGCGGCGATCCGGGAAAAGCGCCCGCTCCGCATGCGGTTCCGCCAGCTGGACGGCAAAGGGCAATGCCGCTGGGTGGAAATTGCCGCGAACCATGTTCCTCTGAATGCGGACACCGAACGGTTCTATGTGGCCTATTATGATGTCGATGAACTGATCCGCATACAGATGGAACTGCAGGAAAAAGAACTGGTATTCCACGATATTCTGTCCTATTCCGACATTATCCATTTTACCTATTATCCCAGTCAGCATCGCTATAAGGCAGAGATTCTGCCGGCCCGTCTCAGCAAGCTTCCGAAGGCCATGGACAATTATCCGGAGGACTTCATCCGCTATATCGGTCTGGATGAGAACGACGCCGCCAGCTACCGTCAGATGGTGAAGGCCATTGACGCCGGCGCGCCGGAGGCGGAGTGTACGGTGCGGATGACCTATGAGGGGAAGTCCGGCTGGTATCTGGTCCACCTGATGAGCGTCCGGAACAGCAGCGGCGAAACCGCAAAGGCAATCGGCAATGTATTCAATGTGGACCGGACCGTGGAAGCGGAGCGGGCGATTGCGGAAGAACGGTTGCGCATGGAATCACTGCGCGGCGTATATCTGGTCACGGGCAGTTTCAATGTCACGAAGGACATGGAGATCACTTTCAATGCGGGCGGCAAACTGCCGCGTCCGCTTGATCTCGATGCAGAAGCTCTGGCAGAAGCCAGAGAGGCGGAACCGGAGATTGATCAGCAGCGTCCGGAGACGCTGCATACGCTGCTTGCCGGAGCCAAACAGATTCCGGATCCGCGGCAGCGGCGCAGCTTCATCTGCTGCTTCAGCCATGCAGGCATGCTCAGGCTCTACCGGAAGGGGCAGAAAGACATCACTCTTGAGTACCGGCGCCGGCTGGACGGTGAACTCATATGGGTTTCTACCCAGGTCATCCTGATGGCGGAACCGCATACAGGCGATATCCTGGCATTCTTCTACACCCGGGATATCAGTGAACAGAAGCGCACGGAGCAGATCACACGGCTGACGCTGGAGAAGAACTGTGATTACATCGCGCTGATCAACACCCGGAAGCATACACTGAATTTCCGCAGCATTTCTGCAGAGGAGAAGGCATACCGCGACAACTGGCAGATGAACGGCGAGAACGGCTATGAGGCGAACATGCTGACTTCATTGAACAGGCATTTCATCGTGGCGGACCGCGCCGGGCTCAGCCGGCAGCTGTCCATTAAGAATATCGTCCGCAGTCTGGAGAAGGCGGAGGAGTATTCCGCAACCTATGACCGGGCCGGAGCGGATGGATCAATCCGCCGCAAACAGGTGCAGTACCGCTGGCTGGATGAGACGAAGACGGAAATACTGCTCGTACAGACGGACATCACCAGCGCCTATGTTCAGGAACAGGAGCGCACCAGCCGGATGAAGGAAGCGCTTGCCGCTGCTGAAAAGGCGGACAATGCGAAGACGGAATTCATCTCCCGCATCAGCCACGACATCCGCACGCCGATCAGCGCCATCACGAATATGACCGCGTTTGCAAAAGAGGACGTGGATGACCGGGAGAAGCTCCTGCATGACCTGGACCGTATTCAGTCTTCCAATTCCTTTCTGCTGAGTCTGATCAATGATGTGCTTGACATCTCCAAAATTGACAGCGGCCGGATTGAACTGCATCCGGAGCCATACTCGTTTGAGGAATATATCGCCGGCATCCGCACCATCTTTGAACCTCTGTGCCGCCAGAATGGTCTGACTTTCCGTCTGGTCGGCGGTCGTACGGCCAGGGGGCATGGCGTGCTGGTGGACCGGGTGCGCTACAATCAGATTTCGCTGAATCTGCTTTCCAATGCTGTGAAGTACACGCCGGCCGGCGGTACCGTCACCTACCGTTCCCATGCCCGAAAACGTTCCGACGGAATGGTGGAATGCGGTTTCATCATCAGCGACACCGGCATCGGCATGAGCAGGGAGTTCCAGAAGACCATGTTTGAGCCGTTCACGCAGGAATTTGACAATCCGGCAAGAAAGAAACTTGCGAGCGGAACCGGGCTGGGTCTTTCCATCGTCAAACGGCTCGTGGATCTGATGGGCGGCCGCATCCAGGTGGAAAGCAAGCTTGGCAAAGGCACCCGAATTTCTGTTGATTTCGTTCTGCCTGCAGCCGTGGAAGAACCTTTGCAGTCCGCTCCGCAGACGGCTGCCGGCGCATCCGCAGAACAGATGAGAGGCAAGGTGCTGCTGGCCGAGGACAATGCAATGAATACAGAGATCGCAGTCCGGATTCTGGAGAATTTCGGTCTGACGATTGACTGCGCGGAGGATGGCGGACAGGCAGTCCGCATGTTTGAAGCTTCCCGTCCTTGCCAGTATCTGGCGGTTCTGATGGATATTCAGATGCCAAATATGAACGGCTATGAAGCAACGAAGGCCATCCGCGCCCTGGCCCGGCCGGATGCCAATACCATTCCCATTCTGGCCATGACTGCCGATGCCTTCGAGGAAAGCATCCGGACGGCAATGAAGGCGGGCATGAATGATTACATCACCAAACCGATTGATCCGCAGAAACTGTATCAGATACTGAATAAAAACATTGCCGGATCTGATCAGGCATAGCATGCTGTTTGCCCGGGCAGGCCGGCACATGCAGAAAAATGACCGGATTCCGTTCTCACGCCTTCAGGCGTTAGCGGGTCCGGTCCTGAGTTTTTCCATCGGTTCTGCCGGCCGTTGAGAACGGCTTCCGGTTCTTTCCCGGCAGCGGTTCTGCGAAGCTCAGTTGAGACGGCGCAGGCAGTCTTCCACCAGATCCCAGAAACGGACAAGATCCAGCTCCAGCCCCACCAGCGCATTCGGCTGATGACCGAGACGGTTGTTGATATCACAGACCGTTCTTCCATAGGACGGGCCATGATTGAGCTCCAGTTCCACGTACATCGGCTGCATCCGGAAGATCTCCGGTGCGACCAGATAGACCACGGCCAGGACATCATGTACCGGACCTGCGGCCAGGCCGTTGACCTGCTGAGACTTCAGAGTGAAGCTCATGATATCGGCAAAAAGTTTGCCGGCTTTGTTGCCGATGGCATTCATGCGGGCGATGATTTCCGGGGTCGCCAGAGCCTGGTTGGTGACGTCCAGTCCCATCATCACAACCGGCACGCCGGATGTGAAGACCACATGCGCCGCTTCCGGATCCGCATAGATATTGAACTCTGCAGCCGGCGTCGTATTGCCGACGTTCACAGCACCGCCCATCAGCGAGATGCGGCGTATTTTTTTTGCGATCCGCGGTTCCGTCCGCAAAGCCATCGCAATGTTCGTCAGCGGACCGGTCGGCACCAGGCAGATGTCTCCATCACTGTTCATCAGTGTATCAATCAGAAACTGCACAGCATGCTTTGCTTCCGCTGTCCTGGTCAGCTGTTCAAAGACCGGTCCGTCTAGACCGCTTTTTCCATGCACATCACCGGCGATGATCTGATCACGCACCAGCGGCCGGTCGCAGCCGCCGTAGACCGGAACCTGAAGGTCCAGATGCTGGCAGACATGCAGGGTATTGGGAAGGGTTTTTTCCAGGGTCTGGTTGCCGGCGACGACGGTTACACCGAGCAGGTCCAGCGCAGGGTGGGCATAGGCGACCATCAGCGCGATGGCATCATCATGTCCGGTATCACAGTCGAGTATCATTTTGGTCTTTTCCATTTTCACATCTCCTTTATTGCTTTCTCTGATTGCATTATACTGAGGCTGGAACGGAGCGTAATAGGAAATATTTCCTGTTTTACAATGAATATGGATGAACTGAAGAATGAAAATCTGAAAAAACATTATCTGGCCGATCCCTTTTACCGGCAGTTCTTTCCGGAAGATCTGGCGGACCGGATTTCGCTCGTGCGCTGCCGGAATGGTGAGGACATCATCTGCCAGGGACAGGCCGGAACGGCGCTGTATGTTCTGCTATCCGGCCGCTGCTCCGTATCCCAGCTGCTTCCCAGCGGCCGCACCGTCATCCTTCGCACGCACGCCGCGCCCTGTCTGTTCGGTGAAATCGAGCTGCTGCGGGGCCAGGAGGCGGCCATGAGCATCCGCACTCTGCAGGACTGCGATCTGTTCCGGCTGCCGTTGGACCAGGTCCGGAACCGGCTGATCAATGACAATAGGTTTCTCCGGAATCTCTGTATGTACATCACGGAAAAGGAAGCGAAGAATTCGATGCAGCTGTTTCAGACTTTTGCATATCCTTTGGAAAACCGTCTGGCCTTGTTCATTCTCAACAACCTGGAAGGCAGCCGGTTCCGGATCAAGAAAGTGTATATCGCCGACAGTCTGGGTGTTTCCTACCGCCAGACGGAGAATATCATGCGCCGTTTCACCGAACAGGGGGTCCTTCGGAAACAGGGACTGGTGTATACGGTCAGAGACAGAGAGGCTCTCGAGACTTTGTGCCGGGAGATGAAACCGCTGGAATCCGGATTATGAAGACCTCCGCCGGTCTGAAACTCACCGGCGAATAATCACAATTGCAGAAACAAAATGATGTTATAATTTCTATACTTATTAGAATTTCGCAGCCCTCTTTCCAAACAATGCCATAATTTGCCGCCGCCAGCTGCTGCGGAAGGAATGATGGGATGGATATTACACAGGAAACACTGGAGTATCTGGAACAGGTGACGCCGGGTAATGTCGTGATCTACCGGCTCAACGGCGATGTTTTTGAAACGCTCTATGTTGCGCCGGCGGTTCCTGCCCTCAACGGCCTGAGCCGGGAAGAATATCTGGAAAGCACGAAGAAGAATGCCAGCAGCATGGTGCTGCCGCAGGATCTGCCGCTGCTGATGGAACAGGTGCATGAATGCGTCCGTACCGGCAAGCCGGTGGACTGCACGTTCCGGGTCTTTCATAAGACGCTTGGCGTTGACTGGGCGCATATCAACGCCCGCATCTGCGGCCGGCTGAGTGGCTGCCCGGTTTTTCTGGCGATCTACACCAATGCCTCTATGGAAACGGACATGTATCAGCGCGTGCTGGATCATTCCACCAATATGGCGTATGTCTGCGATGCCAGCACATTTGAGATTCTCTACGCGAACAAGGCCGCCCGCGCCCACCGGAAACAGAAGGACGAGACTTTCACCGGCATTGCCTGCTACGAATACATTCAGGGAAAGAAACAGCAGTGCAGAGACTGCATCATCAGCCATGTGAAGGAGAAGGAAAGCTTCCGGCTGAAAAGATACAATTCCGTTTACCAGCGCTGGGAACAGCTCTCCGGCGAATTCATCAACTGGAACGGACATGAGGCGTTTGTCCAGTACATCACCGATGTCACAGAAAACATGAAGCGCCAGCAGGAACTTGAGGCGCTGCTGGGCGGCGCGGAAACGCAGCTGAAGGCGGTTCAGGTCCTTAACGGCACCGAAGACATTGATGTGCGTGTGCAGGAAGCACTGCGCGTGATCGGCGAGTTCTTTGAGGCGGACCGCACCTATATCATCAACGCGGATGCCGGCGGGGCAACGCTCTCCAATGCGTATGAATGGTGCAGTCAGGGCGTCAAGCCGATGATTTCGATGCTGCAGCATGTGGATAAGCATTATATCGACCGCTGGATGAAGTACTTCAGTCAAAGAAAGACAGTGGTAATTCCGGACATCAACATGATCAAAGAGAAAATGCCCGATGAATATGACATCATGACCAGACAGGAAATCCACAGCTACATTGAAGCGCCGATCTTTCTGGACGGTGAATTTGCAGGTTTTGTCGGAGCGGATAATCCGTCAAAAGAAAAGGTTCGGCATTCCGGAGATCTGTTTCTGACGTTCGCCTATTCCATTGCCGCCACCTATCAGAGAGTGCGGGCGGAACGGCAGACGGAGAATCATGCCCGGGAGCTTGAGGATATCATCAACAATATCCCGGTCGGCATCAGCATGATCCGCATGCAGGACGGAAAATCGGCCAAGAAGATCGTCAATCCGCTGCTCTGCCGCCTGTACGGCGTACCTCCGGAACAGGCCGGTGAGGCAGATCAGCTCAGCATGAACAACATACCGGAAACGGACCGGGCGGAATTGCTGAAGAACATGCAGAAACTCCAGACTCCGGGCACTTCTGTCAAACAGATATTCCGTTATCAGTATCCGGGAGAATCCGCACAGCGCTGGTATGAGATGGCGTCGCAGTCGGTGCAGGTCAATGCGGAGATCCTGCTGTGCTCGTGCATGTCCGACATCACGGAGGAAATCGAGGCTGAATCACAGGTCCGTCAGAACCGGCGCATGTATGAAGCGGCGGCGGAACTGGCGAATCTCAGTGTCTGGGTGTATGACATACCGAACCACCGCATCATTCTTTCGGACAGCCTGGCTTCTCAGAATGATGCCGCGGACTTTTCCATCCCCAGGATCATTGAAAACGTACCGGAAGCCACGGCGGAATGGATCGACGAAACGGATTATCCCAAGGTTGAGCGGATGTACCGGCTGATTGAAGACGGTGCACCCTCCGCATCCTGTGAGTACTGGTACAAGCGCCGGCCGGGTACGAAACCGCGCTATGAGCGGGTCCGGTACACAACAGTATTTGACGAGAAGGGGCATCCCGTCCAGGCTTACGGCATGGGTGCGGACATCACGGAATTAAAACAGGAGCGGGACGCCTATCAGCAGGCAATCCAGACGCTGGTCACGATCAATCCTGATGCGATCGCATCGTTCCGGCTGAATCTGACGGCAAACACCTGCGGAGAAGGCATGAGCCGGTTTGCCAAGATCAAGAAGGCGCTGCAGTCGAACACGGCGGACGGTCTTTTGAACAATCTCTGCGCGCTGATGTTCAGCGAAAAGGAGAAACAGGAATTCTACAGCCGGTTTAACCGGATGAAGCTTCTTGACGAATTCACCGCCGGAAAACGGAGCATGGAGACCTCATACCGCCGCCGGGACGGCAGCGGCGGCATCCAGTGGGTCCATACCTATTTTAATCTGCTGCGCAACCCGGACAGCGGCGATGTGGAGTGCTTTATCTATTCCAGCGATTTCACAAAGGCGAAGCGCAATGAGGAAGTCTTCGCCCGCATAGCGGATCAGGAACTGGACTATGTTGCGCTTCTGCACATGCAGGCAGGGAAGATCGAGTTCATGAGTGTCAGCAGCAGGCTTTCCGCGAAGTACCGCCAGCTGCTGGACAAGCCGGGTGTCCTGTATGACTTTGATGAGATCCGCCTGTTCACGAGGGATTCCTGGGTGGATCAGGCGGACCGGGATTATTACTGGGAAAACAGCCCGGTCCCGGTTGTCCGCCGGCATCTGGACCAGGACGGACATTTTGAGATGAGCCTGCGCGGGCATGCTGAGCGCAATCCGGAGAACATCATGTGCCGCCGGATCGAGCACTTCTATCTCGGGGACGACCGGGACACGGTTCTGATCATCCAGACGGATGTGACCGCGACCTATCTGCAGCAGCAGCTGGAACTGGAACACGCGAAGACGGAAGCGGACTATGTCCGGGATATTCTGGATTCCGTGGCTGCCGGCATCTGCGTTCTCTACATGCCGGATGCCGACCATCTGCAGGGCGGTCTGGTCAGTCTGCAGATGTACCGGATTCTCGGATATGAGGAAACCAACGCTCCGGACTTCCGCGAAAAAATCGCCCGGGATCCGGTCATTGCCGCCTATCTGAACGATGCGTTTCAGGCGGTTCATCCGGAGGACCGTGAACGGATCCGCAGGGTTTTTCACGACAATTACAATTCCCGCTATTTCGATACCGGCAACTACCGGGTGATCACCAAAGACGGTGAACCGGTCTGGGTGGATCAGGAAGTGACGCTGCATGAGTCGCTTCCGGAGCACAAGGTCTTCTACGTAAATTATCATGTGGTCAGCAGGGAGGTGCAGCTGCAGGACCGCCTCGCAAAACAGCTGCTGGAAGAAAAAGACCTGCGCAAGCAGGCGGATGCGGCCAACCAGGCGAAGACCGAGTTCCTGTCACGGATGAGCCACGATATCCGCACCCCGCTCAACGGCATCATCGGCATGACCTATCTGGCGAAAGAGGAGAACAATCCTCCGAAGACAAGCGCATATCTGGCCAAGATCGATACCTCGTCCAAGTTCCTGCTCAGTCTGGTCAATGACATTCTCGATATGTCCAAAGCGGAAAGCAACAAGATTGAGCTTCATCCGGAACCGTATCCTTCCACGGTCTTTGTCAGTTACATCGACTCGGTGATCCGGCCGCTGTGCGACGAGAAACGGCAGAAACTGTTTTTTGATATACAACCGCTGCCCGGTTACCAGCCGCTGATGGATATCATGAGGTTCAACCAGGTGTTTTTCAATCTGCTTTCAAACGCCGTGAAATACACTCCGGAAAACGGTACCATCACCTGCGTCCTGAAGTCAAAGCGGGATTCCGGCGGGAGATTCCTGCTGGATTCTACGGTCAGCGACACCGGCATCGGCATGAGCGAAGAGTTCCAGCGCCGTCTGTTCGAACCGTTCTCCCAGGAGAACCGCGTGGATGCTTCCGCCCAGCGCGGATCCGGTCTGGGGCTGGCGATTGTCAAGAAGATCATCGATATCATGGGCGGAACGATCGAAGTGGAAAGCAGACTGAACCAGGGCACGACATTCCGCATCCATCTGGTCTTCGACTGCATCAGTGATCAGCAGGAAGAGCCGAACCGGAAAGAGTATGCTCCGGGCATGGATGAATCTCTGCTGGCCGGCCGGCATGTCCTCATCTGCGAGGACCATCCGATGAACCAGGAGATCGTGAAGATGCTGCTGGAGGAAAAGGGCATGATCACGACGTTATGCGATGACGGCAGACTGGGTCTGGACACGTTCCGCCGGTCGCCGGCCGGCTTCTATGACGCCATACTGATGGATATCCGCATGCCGGTTATGGACGGCTATGAGGCAACCCGCAGAATCCGCGCCCTGTCCCGAACAGACGCAGGCAAAGTGCCGATCATTGCAATGACCGCGGATGCCTTTCAGGATGATGTTGAAAAATGCTACAAGATAGGCATGAATGCGCACATCGCCAAGCCGCTGGACCCCGAACGGATGTTCCGGACCATACTTGAGCAGCTGCCGCGCAAATGATCCGGCTCAGCGGAGGGATCTTCCGCTGGCTGCTTCAAAATGATATTTCACGATGCCAAGATCGATCATTGAGTAAAAACCGCCGAGGGATTTTGCTTCGGCTTGATCACCGGCCAGCGTGAGCAGAAATTTCTGCTGGTTGACGGCGGTCGGCGCCAGCATCGCCGCTTCCATGCCGGCCTTGAACCAGTCCGGCATCACACCCTCGCATTTGCAGAGATCTGTCATCGGTTTGGATGTATGCGCTTTCCCCGGTACAGCGCCGTAGCCGAGCGCGAGCACACAGGCCAGTTTTTCTCCGCTGCCGATCACGCAGCGTTTTTTGACGGTTCCCTTGGAGAAGGTCATGGCGACCCAACAGGTGTTCAGACCGAGCTGCTGTGCGAGCAGCGCGATGCGCTCACCGTAATAGCCGGCCTGCTCCTCCAGATGTCCGCTGCTTTTGCCGATCAGGGCGATGTAGTTGCGGACACCGCTGAATTTGCCGTAGTGCGCCATCATGCCGTCAAAGGCTTTCGGCTCCTCCGTCACCAGCTGAATGTGCAGCCCGCTTTCCAGGTTGCAGGCGCTGATCTCCTCCTGCAGGCGGTCGACGGTTTCCGCCGGGATTCTCTTGTCCGTATAGCTGCGTACGGAATGACGCTGCTGCATGGCTTCAATGATAGTCATCCTATGTTTTCCTCCTTAAGATCAATTTCGGTTCGTTTTTCCTGAGCATCATGGGCAGCCAGTACGGCCAGACAATGCGGGTCCCGGCGCATGCGGGCCACCCAGGCCAGCGCCGCATGAAGATTCTGCTTGTTCTGGACCGGTCCCGGCAGACACAGTGTCTCCCAGGAACGGCGGTTGTAGCCGGTGTCGCCGACGATCAGTACGAAGCCGTCAGCACCGGTGACGGCGATGGTCACGGACCCGGCGGTATGGCCGGGGGTTGAAAGGACTTTGACGCTGCCATCCGCAAATACATCCCATGATTCGCCAAACGGCGCCGCCGGATCCTGCTGCAGCGGCATCTTGCCAATGACGACTCCGCGCCATGGGCGTCGGGCATAGCGTACGCCGCCGGCATGAAACGCATCCCATTCCCGGGGACTGACGAGAATCCGCCGGGCGTCCTTGACCAGACGCAGACCGGAGTCATGGTCGATGTCCATATGAGTCATCAGCACATAATCAAGATCCTGCGTTTGGATTCCCAGAGCCTGCAGCTGTTCATCCACTGCGGTGCCCTGCGGCAGCCGGGGTTTGGATGTGCACCACAGCGGCCAGGTCAGCGTACGGACCGGATGTGTACGCACCTCACTGTCCCAGCCGGTATCCACAAGGATGCGGCCTTTGGGGTGTTCAATCAGAAAGGCCTTCACCGGCAGCCAGATCCGCCGCTTCGGACTGCGGAACAGACCGGTATAGGCGATGGGATTGGCGGAAACGCCGCGGTCCGGTACAGCCGGATCCACGCCGACCTCCCCGCAGCTCAGGACATGAATGCGGATCACGGCTGCTCATCCTCCTGCAGGCGCGGATAGGCGTTTGCCGCTGCCGTCTGTACGGCATCGTCGACATGCCCGATCAGCGTTTTCAGGCCGCCCCAGCAGTTCTCATCCGCATCCACGTAATAGTAGTTGCGGGTGCCGGTGCGGTGCATGCGGATCAGGCCGGTATCTTTCAGTATCTGCAGGTGATGCGAGACCGCCGGCCGTGACAGATGCGTCCGGGCCGTGATTTCCGGTACCCGCATGCCGATCTTTTCATTTTCCAGCAGGGTGAGAAAGATCTGCTGGCGCGTCTCATCGCCAAGTGCGATGAACACCTTCCGGTAGATGCGGAATTCTTCCGCCAGCTGCCGCCGCTTCACAGCGCATTCGTCCATAGTCCGCCTCCGCAGCAATGGTTCAACTGCTTAAACCATCATACATTGGTTCTTGGAAAACGGTGCAATGGGAAAGAAAATCGAGACGGTTCCGGCTGCCTGTCTTCCCGGTTTTCGGCAGTCAGGGGACGTATAATGGAAGCGTGAAAAGAAACTGTCCGGACAAATGGTTCCGATGAGATCATCGCTTCCATGCCGCGTTCCTTTTCTGCGGCTGTGCCAGTTCCGCGGCTGTGGTCATATTCATGATACTGAATGGTTTCAGCAGGGGCTGCTTCAATGTCACGTACCCGAAATACGGCAAATTGAATTAAAGTATGTGCCCCGGAAGAACGGTATCTTTCAAATGATGACGCTGATTCCCCTGTGCCGGCGTGCCGGCATTGCTGCTGGTGCTTGTCTTCTGCTGCAGGCTGAAGGACAGCGGCATCATCCGCTTCACTGCGGAAAACATAGCGTGCGGAAGACCAAAATCTGAAATGGAGGCTGAATGATATGGCATTCATGCAAGTAAACTGCTTTTCAAAAACCCTGCTGGAAAACGTCGATCTCAATGTTGTGATTCCTACTTATGATTCTGCGGATCTGTCCGCGGGCAGACCTGCAGAACGGCTGCCGGAATCCGGGAAATTTCCGGTGCTCTACCTGCTTCACGGACTCTACGGTGATTACAGCGACTGGATCCGGAATACCGGCATCGAACGTTATGCGCAGGAAGCAAACATTGCTGTTGTCATGCCCGGCGCCCGTAACAGCTTCTATGCGGACATGGCGCACGGCGGCCGGTACTTCACCTATATCTCCGAAGAAGTCCCGCAGCTTGCGGAAACATTGTTCCCGGTATCTGCAAAACGGGAGGAACGGTACATCGCCGGTCTGTCCATGGGCGGTTACGGAGCCTTCCGCATTGCTTTTGCGGCGGCAGACCGCTTTTCCTGCGCGGCCAGCCTTTCCGGTGCGCTTGCGGTCGAAACGCTGTATCAGATGGCGCTGCAGCCGAATGCCTTCCCCGGCAATGTAAGGGATATCTGGGAGGATGAGACGCATATTCACGGCACTGCCAGCGATCTGCTGTATTCCATCCGTCAAAAGAAGAAGCAGGGATATCCGCTTCCCAGACTGTTTCAGGCCTGCGGTACCGAAGACGTCCTGTATCCGATGAATATCAGTATGCGGGATGCGCTTCTTGCAGCCGGTGCAGATCTGACCTGGCATGAGGAACACGGAGCCCATGAATGGGATTTCTGGGACCGCAACATCAAGAGGGTCATCAACTGGCTGCCCAAGACCCCGGCGGAAAACGCTGAGTAGGAGGGAGCATCTCTTCCGCACAACATGAAAAGAACCGCTTTGCAGAAAGCGGTTCTTTTTGTTCTGGGAAAAATACTCAGTTGTTGATGATCCAGGTTTCCGCCTTGTCGACCGGAATCCAGGCGTGGTCGCCGATCTGAATCCAGTCATAGGTGTCGCCAATCTTGAAGTCATAGGTGTAGTAGGTCTGGCCGTAGTAGACGGAACCAATCTTGCTGCCGTTGTAGTTGTCATAGAGCACGATAGAACTGACGTTGATCGTGATCGTGCCGGATGCCTTCGCCGCTTCCGGGACATTGCTGTCCGCGTAGTTGTTGTCGTTCATCGTGCTGGTGTTGGCATGCAGCCACGTCCAGCCCTTGTCGACCGGCAGCCAGCGGTTGGATGCGATCTGGACCCAGTCATAGGAAGGTCCGTGATAGACCGACAGGCACGGATAGGTTTCACCGGCATGAACCAGACCGACGGACTTGCCGCCGACCGCGTCACGGACACGGATGGCCTGCACATCAATGCTGACTGTGCCGTTGACCGGATCGACCTGCGGCACATCACAGGCTGCGCTGAATCCGGAGGAATTCGTGTTTGTCGGTTCACTGGTCCCGCCCGGCTGGCCTTCCGGGGTGTTGCCGTAGGAGTAGGCGCCGTCATTCATTGTGCTGTTGTTTGCGGATACCCAGGTCCAGCCTTTGTCGGTTGCAATCCACTCGTAGCCGGAAATGCGCAGCCAGTCGTAATCGTCTTCCTTGCGGACCTCATACAGCGGATAGGATTCGCCGGCATGAACCTCGCCGACGATCTCACCATCCATGGAAGGTGAAGTGCGGACGTTGATGGAATCCGCCAGAACGGTGATGGTGCCGTTGACGGGATCGCACTGCTGGAAGTTGTCAATATTTCCATTCGTGCGGACCAGAGAAGCGGATGGTGTGTACGTGCAGGGTGAAATGCAGGTTGCGGATGCCAGAAGAAGACTGATCAGCAGTTTCATGTTTTGCCCCCAAATGGTGTATTGCCTTATCCATTATAGGATGGTTGGGTGAAGCTGGCGCAAAACTATGAACGATTGTTTAGATTTTTTTGCTTCCGGGTCCGAAGCTCGGGACCGGTCCTCTGAAAGCATCCCGGAAGCGGTCTTCCGTGTTGTCATTGACTAACAATTCCCTCCTACCATACAATTCAGTTGAACCTCTTTGCACTGCATTACATGCCGGTTCTCCGGGGTGCGGGATCAACAGTACAAACTGAGCAGGCGATGTCTGGAGACAGGCATGTGGCCGGGCCGTATCCAAAGACGGCAGCAGCGTGCGCTGATGCACACCTGTGGGACAGTTGTATGTTCCACGGGTGTGCTTTTCTATACTTTTCTACCGCTTCAGACGTTTTCAAGGGAAGCGTCATCAGAAGTCAGGCACCGCAGAAATCGGAGTGCGGAAACGGAGGACCCTTTTATGGCTGCTGAATGGTTTTGCTCATGCATAAAACCCGGAATCTGCAATTTGCGAAGGCCTGCGGCATGAAACCGCATCGTTCTGAAATAGAGGAGGCTGTCCAAGCCAAGGAAAGGCTGCGCATTGCGGCGGGAATGGCGGAAAAGGAACTGTTTTTGCAGTATGGCCTGACCGCCGGCGGACTGGATGAAGCCCGGGTCCGGCAGAGCCGCGGGCAGTACGGCGGCAATTCCATTGCCCGCAAGAAGCGCGACAGTCTCGGGAAAAGACTGCTGAAGTCTTTCGTGACGCCGTTTACCATCGTTCTGTTTGTGCTGGCCGGCATATCCCTGTTCACGGACATCCTGCTGGCCAGTCCGCAGAACCGCAGCTATACGACGGTTGGCATGGTTGTCACTATGGTTCTGATCAGCGGACTGATGACGTTTGTACAGGAAGCCCGCTCTGAGCAGTCTGCGGAAAAGCTGAACGCCCTGGTCCGCAATTCAATTTCCGTGCTGCGGGAAGGACAGCGCCGGGAACTGCCGATGAATGAGCTGGTGGCCGGTGACATTGTCTATCTCGCCTCCGGTGACATGATTCCGGCTGATCTGCGGCTGATCCGGACCAAGGATCTGTTTATCAGCCAGTCGGCTTTGACGGGTGAAAGCAATCCGGTTGAGAAATTTGCGGAGCCTGACAGTCTTGCTCCGGCAGTCCTGATTGAGTGCCGGGATCTCACGTTCATGGGCAGCAATGTCGTCAGCGGTTCTGCGGAAGGCGTTGTGATTGTCACCGGCAGAAACACCATGTTCGGCGCTCTGGCGGAAAAACTGACAGGGAAGAAGCAGGCGACCAGTTTTGATGAAGGCATCAGCAAGGTTTCCTGGCTGCTGATCCGCTTCATCCTGATCATGGCGCCTTCGGTTTTCCTGATCAACGGACTCTTCAAATCCGGACCGGACCGCTGGCTGAATGCACTGCTGTTCGCATTGTCGGTGGCGGTCGGACTGACACCGGAAATGCTGCCGATGATTGTCTCCGCCAATCTGGCCAAAGGCGCCGTTGCGATGTCCCGCAAGAAGGTTATCATCAAGAATCTCAGCTCTATTCAGAATTTCGGCGCCATGGACATGCTATGCACGGACAAAACCGGAACCCTGACGGAAGACCGGGTTGCGCTGGAATTCCATTGCAACACCGAAGGCAGAGAAGATCTGCGCATCCTGAAGCATGCCTTTCTGAATTCCTATTTTCAGACCGGTCTGAAGAATCTGATGGATCTCGCCATCATCCGGCATGCGGATGAGGATGCGCTGAAGCCGCTGTGCGAAGATTATCGGAAGGTGGATGAGATTCCGTTTGATTTCAGCCGCCGCCGGATGAGCGTCGCCGTTGCGGATTGCAGCGGGAAATGCCAGCTGATCACCAAAGGCGCCATTGAGGAGATGCTGTCCGTCTGCTCATTTGCGGAATACCACGGCTGCGTGCAGCCGCTGAACGCGGAACTGCGCGCTGTTGTTCTGGACAAGGTGAATGACTTCAACAAACGCGGTTTTCGTGTTCTCGGCATCGCCCACAAGAACTATGGGCAGGCAAAGAGCGTCTACACGGTGGAAGATGAGAAGGACATGGTGCTGATTGGTTATCTGGCGTTTCTGGACCCTCCGAAAGCGAGTTCCCGGGAGGCGATTGCCAAGCTGCAGGATTACGGTGTCTATGTCAAAATCCTGACCGGAGATAATGATGCGGTCACCAGGTATATCTGCAGTCAGGTCGGAATCGATGCCGCACAGACTCTGCTCGGCCCGGAGATTGAGGGCATGAATGATGAGGAGCTTGGCCGCAAAGCAGAACAGACCAGCGTCTTTGCAAAACTGACGCCGGATCAGAAGACCCGGATCGTATCCGTACTGCGGAAACGCCATGTCGTCGGATTCATGGGTGACGGCATCAATGATGCGGCGGCCATGAAAGCGGCGGATGCCGGCATTTCCGTCGATACAGCAGTTGACATCGCCAAGGAATCCGCTGACATCATTCTGACGGAAAAGGATCTGAATGTTCTTGGGGACGGCATCATTGAAGGTCGCAAGACCTACGCCAATACGATCAAATACGTCAAGATGACCTCCAGCAGTAATTTCGGCAATATGTTTTCAATTCTGGCGGCCTGCATCTTTCTGCCGTTTCTGCCGATGCTGCCGATCCAGCTGCTGATTCTGAACATGATCTACGATATTTCCTGTCTGGCGCTGCCGTTTGACAATGTGGACGCCGATTATCTGAAGACTCCCCGGCGCTGGGATGCGTCCTCCATTGAGAAGTTCATGCTGTGGTTCGGCCCGGCCAGTTCCGTATTTGACATCACGACCTATCTGGTCATGTTCTTCCTCATCTGCCCGCAGATGTTCGGCGGCGCCTATTCCGCTTTGTCGCCTGCCCGACAGCTGCAGTTTGCGGCGCTGTTCCAGGCGGGCTGGTTCATCGAATCACAGTGGACGCAGACCCTGGTTATTCATACCCTGCGGACGGAGAAGACGCCGGTTCTTCAGAGCATGGCTTCGCTGCCGGTCTGCGTGCTTTCCGGACTGGGAATCCTGGCCAGTACGCTGCTGGCCTGCGTCATCGGTTTCGGAGCAGGTCCGCAGCCCCTGACGGTTTTCTATTTCATTTATCTGCTGGCTGTGGTTATTCTCTATTCCCTTCTGGTTTCGATTGTCAAGAAACGGTTCCTGCAGAAATACGGAAGTCTGTTGTAAACTGCGGCGGTAAACGTCCGGCACATAGGAAAACAGCGGCTGTCTGCAGCTGCTGAAGGCAAAAACCAAGGGAAGGACCGGCTGCTTCCTCCTGAAGCGGAAGCATTTTCTTGTCTTCTTTGCCGTGATGGCTGATACTGGAAAGGAGTCTGGACCGCCCGTTCACAGGTTTCTGGCGTGCCACGGAAAGTGAAGGCAGTCATGCATAAGGTATCCATCCGCAGAATGATGATCCTGGTCGGTCTGTACAGTCTGGCCGCGAACTTTGCGCACCCGGCAGAGCCGACATTTTTTCTCAGTCTCGGCATGCCGGACTGGATGTTCGGCGTCGCTTTCGCATGCATGGCAGCGGGCAGCTTCCTGATGTCGCCGCTGTGGGGCAGACTTGCAGAGCACTACGGCGCTTCGCGGATTATGACCGTCGGGCTGTACGGCTATGCGGCCGGCCAGCTGATGTTCTGCCTTTCACGCACCGCCGCATCCATCATCATTGCCCGGCTGATCGCCGGTTTCTTCACCAGCAGCTTCGTTGTCGGCGAAATCCTGTATCTGATGCGTCACTCCGAGCAGGGGGAACAGGGTCGAAATCTTGCGGCGGCGGCGACAGTCATGACGGTGATGTCCGCCTTCGGCTACATGATCGGAGGACTGCTGGGCGACCGGTCAGTGTATCTCTGCTTTCATACGCAGTGGATCAGCCTGGCACTGATCGGCCTGTATGCACAGGTGATGCTCAGCGACGGGGATCAAAGAGGCAGAAAACTGGACCGGAAGGAGCTTCTGCAGCAATCCAATCCGTTTCAGGCGTTTGCGGAAGCTGCGCATGTCATGACCGTTTCCTTTGCGCTGTTTCTCGGCGTGACGGCATTGACGTCCTTTGCTGGAACCGCCTTTGACAACTGCTTCAATTACTTCATCATTGATCAGTTCAACTTTCCGCCCTCCATGAACGGCTGGGTGAAGGGGGCGGTGGCGCTGATCACACTGGCGGCCAATTCCACCATCAGCGTACAGCTGATGAAGCGTACGGATATTTTCCGCTCCATCATTCCGGTGCTCGCAATCTGTACAGCCATGGCAGCTGCCATATGCGGGATCCGGCAGATAGTGCCGTTTCTGACAGCAAACATCATTTTCTTCGGCTTCAGTGCCGTCTACAAACCGCTCCTGCAGGCGATGATCGGCATGTTCGGAACAAAGGAGAACCAGGGTATTCATGTCGGTGTCTACAACTCACTCAGTGCAATCGGCACCGTGGCAGGCTCGCTGACGGCCGGCTTCGTGTACGGGCTCGGCGCTTCCGGTCCGCGGCTGTCCTTTGTTCTCAGTGCAGCTGCTTTCCTTGCGGCGGTGATTCTGGCCTCAATTCTGGCCGGAAAACGCCGGCAGACAGCTTGAAGCAGGGCAGGTCAGGATCAGATCTTCAAACTGCAAAAAAGGCCGGTATGATCCGGCCTTTCCTTTGTTCTTGTGGAGAATTCCTGTTTACTGCCACTGCAGAGTGATGCGGCCGTCCTTCACCGGTGCAATCGTGCCGGCTTTCTGAATGGCGGCGGTCATGATGTCCTTGTTGGCACCGAGGTCCGGGTATTCCTGTACGATGCCGGACAGATAGCTGCTGTCGATGGATCCCGCCCAGGCGGATACTGTGTAAACGGCAGCGTCATCAAGCGCCGTACCATCGGCCAGACTCAGACTGATTACATTGGCGCCGGCATCCGCCCAGGGCGCATAGGTCATCTTCAGCCCGGACACCGCATACATGGCATTGACTTCATTGCCGTTGATGATCGGATGTTCAATCAGCTTTTTCAGACTGGCGCCGGTAATCCGGTATTTGGTCAGATAGGATTTGGCGCTGACGCCTTTCAGAATGAAGCGCTCCGGCAGCAGGATGCTGCCTTTTTCAATCTCTGCCAGATTGCCGGTGAAGTAATAGTCGTTCAGGATCAGACCGATATCCGCATCTGTGTCAGTCCGGATGACATCCGCATTCAGCAGGCTGGTCTCCAGGACGGTGAATCCTTCGGAAGCGGTGCCGATCGGCTCTTTGCTGAGAGCGGACATCAGATCCGGTATCTGGAAACCGTCGTTTGCGGCGATGATGTCCTCAAGGCTGCACTGTCCCGTGATCCACTTCTGGAAGGCGGGTACGATGTCGTCATTGCTGCCGTAGTAGGTGGTATACATGATCCGCCCGCCGGCAATGCAGTTGTTCACCTCTTCCGAACCGGCCGACACATTGCTCTGATAGGAGGAGAGGCTGCTGATGCCGGTAAAGCACTGGAAGATGGTCTGCTGGCCTTCATCCGTGCTGAGGTAATCAAGAATTTTCAGAATCGCCTGTTTCTTGACCGCATCCTTCATGGCCGCTTTCGCTACGGAAATGCGGTTTCCCGGCGACATCTGCATCCAGCTTTTGCCGGCTGCCGCAGTGGGAAAACCCATGAAGCCGATTTCATCCGCCGGCTTCTCATCCTTTATGAACGTGATAATATCAGTATTGTTCGGTATCATCGCTATCTGTTCTTTATAAAGGGCCTGGCGGTTGTCCGTTGCGCTGGAGGAAAAGTCATCAGCGGTGATGTAGCCCTTGTCATAGAGATTTTTCAGCACGTTGAACATCGGCTCCAGCAGTTCTTTGCTGGAACCTTTCTTGTTCAGAAAATCATCAAACCGGGCCTGGCAGCCGGCATCACGGAATACCTGGTCATGAGCCAGCAGCAGTCCGGTGGATTCAATGACGGTATAGTACTTGAAACAGGGCACGAAGGGGCGGATGCCGGCTGCCTGAATCGTGTCGCAAAGCGCATAGAATTCGTCCAGGGTGGCGGGAACCTGCCAGCCGTTCTTGTCAAACAGCGTTTTGTTATAGGCGATGCCGAACAGCGTGTTCGTGACCGGAATCTGGTAGAGTTTGCCGTCCACGCTGACGGAATTCAGAGACGACATGTTGTAGCGGCCGGTGAAACTCTCAGCGGAGAAATCATAAAGAAAGTCGTTTTCCGGTGCAACGGCCACAGAGAACTGGATGTCCGCCAGGGTGCCGTTCTGTGCCTGCAGCGCCATGTAGGCAATCATGTTTGTGCCCGGCGCCGCCGGCAGCGCGACCAGCTCCACATCCGGGAATTTCTTTTCAACTGCATTCTTGAGCACGGAGAAATCATACAGCGTCGCATTTTCTACTGTGATGATCGTTCTGCCGCCTTCCACCGGTTCATAGGTCAGGATTTCGTCAGTAGCCCGGAAGGCGGCGGAGTCGGTATTTCCGGTACCGGCAGCACTGCATCCGGCCAGCATGAGTACAATGGCAAGACCCAGCTGAAACGTTTTTTTTCTGCGCATGATTCTTCTCCTCTTATTATTGTATGTAACGGCTCAGTGTGCGGATCAGTTCATCCACATTGATGGGCTTTGCCAGATGATCCTGCATGCCTGCATTGATGGAACGCTGCACGTCATCCGAGTAGGCGTTTGCAGACAGGGCGACAATGGGGATGGACTTCGCATCCGGCCGGTCCAGAGCGCGGATCCGCCGGGCTGCCTCCAGTCCGCCCATGACCGGCATGTTGATGTCCATGAGCATCATGGACAGTTCGCCCGGATGCGAACGGCTGAATTCCTCAACAGCGGCTTCGCCGTTTTCAGCTTTTACGGTCGTCAGGCCCATCTTTTCCAGAAGCATGGAGATGATCTTCATGTTCATTTCATTGTCTTCCGCAACCAGAATCTTGCGGCCGGTCCACTGTTTCTTCAGCGCCTCCTCATCGACGCTGCCGCCGGCAGAGGCTTTCGTCGTCTCCAGCGGCACTTCGATTGTGAAACGGCTGCCGGCGTTCAGCTTGCTCTCTGCAGTGACGCTTCCGCCCATCAGACTCACGAGGTTGTAGACAATGGAAAGGCCCAGGCCGCTGCCGGCATTCCCTGAGGTCATGGAATTGGTTTCCTGCTCAAACGGTTTGAAGATCCGCTTCATGAATTCCGGGCTCATGCCGATGCCGTTGTCCGCAACGGACAGACGGACAAGCAGGAGGCCGTTCTCCGCCGCGACGCTTTCATATCCGATCCGGATGGTGCCGTTTTCCGGTGTGAACTTCACAGCATTGGAGATCAGGTTCGTCAGACACTGCTCTAGGCGGGTCGCATCACCGATGAAATCCGTCTGCACCGGAGAATTCTTTTCCAGCAGCAGCTGGATATGTTTCTGTTCCGCCGGTATCTGTTCCATCTGCATCACATAGTCCAGCAGTTCGTTCATGCTGAATTCCCGGCGGGCTACCGTCATCTTGCCGCTTTCAATCTTGCTCATGTCCAGAACGTCATTGATGACCGAGACCAGGTACTGGCTGGAAGCGCGTGAGTTCTTCAGGCAGTTTTCAACGACACCGCGGTCATCCAGCGACCGCAGCGCCAGTTCGTTCATGCCGACAATGGAGTTCAGCGGCGTACGGATGTCATGAGACATCTTGTCCATGAAGTCGCTCTTTGTCTTGGCCTTGGTCTGTTCGATGCTGAGCTCCTGGGTCCGCTTCTGTCCGAAATACGTATTGACGAAAAGAATAGCCGCCAGCAGGGCGATGACGGTTGCGATGCTGATCATCTCATCCCGCAGGCCGCTGTACGTGCTCTGCGCCGTCTTGGAAATAGGAACCGCGACCACAATGCTGCGGTCGGATTCGGAAGGCTGGCTCTGAATCAGCCAGGTGACGCCGCTGATGGTTGCCGTGAAGGAGTATTCGGTGCCGTTCAGAAGGGCATCCGCAAGTTTCGCGCGGTCGGTTTCCGACACATGATATTCCTGCAGCATGCTGAGAATGCTGTATCCGCCGAACAGCGGATTTCCGGTGGTGTCCTTCGGTTTCATCAGAATCGCACCGTTGCTGCTGACCACATAAGAAGACCCGGAATGATCATACAGGCTGATCGTCGCGACATCCGCGTATTCCTGTGCATCGACCGCGCAGGCGACGCCGATCACCGTGTTGTCATCAATCTGCTTGTCAGCGATGCTCTGCGAAAACAGCCAGTAATCGCCTTTGGTAGCAATCGTGGCAAAGGAGGAATTCACTTCTGAACCGCTGAGGATCCCCTGAATCAGATCCGCATCATTGACGATGAGATGGGTTCCGTCCAGGGTCAGATAGGAGCCGTCCTTACAGATCAGGATGATTTCCTCATCGCCGCCGAGAAGATCCCGGAGATGCGAGAGCGTCGCAACATGAACGTATTCCACCGCATAGGCGTCCTGAATGGTCTTCTTGACATAGGAATCCTTCAGGATTGTGATCTTCTCTGTGATCTGATTGCCAATCTGGCGGACAGATGCAACCCGTTCCTCCTGAATTGAGGCTTTCAGCTTCTGGTTGGAATTCAGAAGCAGTCCAATGGAAAATACCAGCAGAACGGAAAGAACAGTGTTCAAAACTGCCTGACGTTTTTGAAATGGAGTTTGGGAGGTTCCAGCTTTTTTTCTGCTCATGATTTCAATGGTTTTCTTATTATATCCGGGCAAATAAAACCCGCCGCATTCACGCCGATGTACGCACGCCCCGGTATCACGGCAGCCCATATCCCGGCGTAAGTCGTTATAAATAGTTTATCACTTCCTCTGCGTTTTTATGACAGTGATCTGTGTGCAGAACAGCGTTTTTTACAGCTGCCGGCGGAAATCCGAGGAATACGCATCCGAAAAGAACCGGCGCGGCGGCGCCGGTTCCCGGCCGGGCATGAAAAGGGCAGGCGGAAGTGATCCGTCTGCCGGGTGTATGGCGGCTATTCCTTTCCCACAAAGGAACAGCCGTTTCTGCGGTTCCATACTTCGCGGAAGATTAACCCGCGGCTTCCGCTTCCATGGAACTGATGATGTAAAGGGTGCTGTTGACGGCATCGAAGCTCAATGCGACAAACCGGCCGGTGCTGTCTGAAGCCTGATAATAGAGGGTATCCGCGCTTTGTGACGTGACAGCATCGGTGGTAAAGCCGTCCGCCTTAATCAGGCCGACATAGTCCTCATAATCGGCTTTTGTGATGCTCTCAATGTTGATGGCGAAATAGCCTTCTGAGGTGACGACGGAAGTGACGGTTCCTTTCTCCAGTTTCGGCAGGTGATTGGTTTCTTCATCAGAAGGCCATTGCGTGCCGCCGAATTCCACCGTTGTGCCGTCAGTGCTTGTGACTGACATCGTATCCCCCTTGATGTCAACTTTGGCGCCGTCTCCAAGCGCGTTTTCCATGATCTGTTCTTCGGCGGATTTCGTGCAGGCGGCCAGCGGCAGAACCAAGGCCAGGAGGAGGACAGCAGATGCTTTTCTCATGTTGGATTCTCCTTTCCGCAGTGCTGATATAAAATGATCAGCTGTGCGCGTGTGCAGACTTTCAGTTTTCTGTAGATGCTTGTCATATGAGTGTTGACCGTGCTGTAGCCGATGCTGAGGCAGCCGGCGGTTTCCTTCAGCGTGCATCCCTGCAGCAGTAGCCGGAAGACCTCCTTTTCCCGGACGGTGAGCTTTGCCAGGTTTGTCTGCAAGTCCTTGCCTTCATCGGCGGCCGGCAGCGCAGCAGTGAATGGTTCGGAAGGACTGCTGGAATCACGGAAATGTTCCCGCTGCAACATCCTGGTTTCTCACCTCCTGGGCGTATCTGTCTTCAATCTGATTTTTGCCGGTTCTGCCGGCAGCGGCAATTCATTAGTTCAAATGAAAACAAAAAAAGCTGTCTGCCGACAGCCGGAATGTCCCGGCGGATGGTCAGGGCCGGATGTAGTCTTTGAACATCAGAATCAGTTCTGTACGGCTGTTGATGTTCAGCTTGCGGTAGAGGGAGGTCTGATAGGTGTTGACGGTCGCATAGCTGAGTCCGAGCATGCCGGCGATCTGCCGCATGGTGTATCCTTCCAGAAACAGCCGGCAAAGTTCCGTCTCCCGGCGTGACAGTGAGTACTTGGCAAAGATATAGTTCTGCTCATTGTCAATTTCCGGTTTCCGGGAGTCATCGGACCAGTTTTCATGAAAGTATATCCTCGCCAGGCCGGGAGAAAGCATGAGCAGGATGACGACGGCGACGGCGGAAACGGAAACGGCAATGATGCTTGAACGTTCGCCCCAGGCGGCCAGCAGTTTACCCAGCAGTATCGCCGCCAGCCCGCCGGCTATGCCGATGATGACAACCGAGCAGCGTACATAGCGGATGCTGTCGTGTTTTTTGCCGATGACGCCGAGGATGTAATACATGCTGATCATTCCCATTACGGAACTGATGCCGAGCAGCAGTGAAGTGAGGGTCAGCACCGCCGGACTGGCAGGAGAAGAGGCATACAGCAGCAAGGCGATGACAAAGGAGCCGAAGGTGATGTTCCAGGTCAGCTGGCTGGCGCTGGCCGCCAGGACATAAATCAGGAAATAGAACAGGCATCCCAGCAGAGCTCCCAGATAGTATCCGGCGCTTAGATTCAGAGATGTGCGGCTGGCGGCCGTCATCAAAAAGACTTTGCCGATGCTCTTGCAGAAGACAGCATACAGGCAGTTCAGGACGATGGTCAGAATGAAGACGCGCAGCGGTGCCGGACGTGCTGCCGCCGCCGGTGTTCCGGTTTCCGGAGTTCCGGCGGGAAAACGCAGAATCGGCAGCAATCCGGCAGCCAGCATGATCAGAGCTCCCGCGGCGCCGGCGGTGATGTCCCAAATCCGCGTTTCGCGCAGCAGCAGGAGAATGCTGATCAGCAGATTCGCGCCGATGACGGAATAGAATTTTTCTGTGTTGTTCAACCGGAATACGAACGGGATCAGAATGCTGGAATTCAGCGTTCCCATGCAGATGCCGAACAGAAACAGCATGCTGCTGCGGAAAGCGCCTGCGGCGATGAAAAACAGCGCTGCGGAAACAAACAGCAGGACGGCGGAAAAACGAGTAACCGCCAGGGCGTTGGCCTTGGAAATCAACAGGATGGCAGCGGCTGCTGAAAACAGATTGAGAGTATGCAAAAGGGTTCGGATCTCTGCATTGAGTATTTTGCCGTCCAGTGCGGATGCCGCCCACCAGGTCGTAAAAATGATGACCCAGGCATAATAAATGATCCAGGTGGCGATGAGGGGGATGTTCTCTCTCCGGATGTTGGAGACATGTGCAATATTGTACGGTTTCATCAGATTCCTGCGTTCTCTGGGAGACAGCGTCGGACTGCGGCCGGGAAGGCGGAAAACAGCTTGTGTTTTCATTATACAGGAGAAGCATTCCGGTTGGCGAGCAAAACGCGGGAAGTCATTAGAACTAGTGAGAAGACAGCGGCTCATGCGAACTAATGAATAGGCGGAACCGGCAATATCAGGCATATTGATCACGAACAAGGCGGATAGCCAGACAAGGAGGAAGACATGACAGAACATGAGCGGCAGAAACCTGAAGCATCTCCAGCACAGCCGGCCGGAACGACAGCAGAAAATCAGTTTGCAGAGGATGACATCGAAAAAGGAAAGACCATGGCGGGGTTGTCCTATCTGCTGTTCTTCCTGCCGCTGATTGCGTGCCCGGAATCCAAGTATGCCCGGTTCCACGCCAATCAGTCCCTGATTCTGCTGATCGTCAGTATCGCCGGCAACATCATCCTCGGGATCATTCCGGTGATCGGCTGGATTCTCCTGCCGATTTTCGGCTTGGCCGTACTGGCCGGCATGATCATCGGCATGATCAACGGATTCGGGGGAAAAGCGAAGAAGCTGCCGCTGATTGGCGGCTTTGAACTGCTGCGGTAAGCTGCATGAGACCGGGCAGAACAGTTCTTTTCCTGCTGGCTGTGCTGCTGGCCGGATGCGGCAGTCCGGCGGCAGTCAAGGAAGCGGAAACTTCACCGCCGGAAGGCATGGCCGCGGCGGAGGTGACCGCGGCTGGACGAGAGGCCGGAACAACCGTTGTCACAATCACGCCGCCGGCCGGCTGGCAGCCGGTGGAAGGGTCCGTTCTGGATGTACAGTATCTGAAAGGAACGGCAAGCTTCATGGTCAAGGCAGAAGACTTCGGCGGTGCGGATCTTGAAGATGTCGTCCGCCAGGCGGAAGACATCTTCCGCAAGAATTTTGCGGATCTGCAGATGGAGTCGGAACCGGAAGCGGTCACCATTGACGGCAAGGATGCCCGGCAGCTGATTTTTACCTGCCGGGTCAGCAGCATCGATATGAAATATATGTATGTTTATCTCTACGCGGCGGATGCGCTGTACGTGATTACCTTTGCGGATGCCGCTTCCACATTCGATGATCTGGCAGGGGATTACCGGCAGATTCTCGAAACCATCCGCTTTGTCAGCGCATAGCCGGCCGGTACCGGCGGATTATCCGCATTGTGCGGTTCCCGCTGCGCGGAGTGCCGCCTGTACAGGCCGCGGCGCCGTACCTTCAGGTTGTGCAATGATCCCGTCGGTGATATTCTGAACTTAGTCTTGGATTCAGAATCACCGGATTGTTTCTGCATGTTCCGGTCCTCGAAAACCGGTTTTGCAGGACAATGGGGATAATCAAGTGGCAAGAATGATGTCTGCAGGAAATATCCGATCACAATCCGATTCTCTTGACGGGAGTCATTCTTTTGACCGGCTGCGGAAACCCGCTGCCGGAGAATGCATCCCGTCTGTTTTTTGTGCCGGCGGCCGGCGGCCGCGGACGTACGTTCAGAAATATGCGGCAGACAAAAGGCATAATGATGTGCTGCTGCCTGCGCGATGCGGGGAGGTCATGCCATGAGTCTGACAAAGGAACAGCTTCAGCTGCTGATTGACTGTGCACCGGAACCGACCGTTCTCTATCTTTGCGAAGATGAGAAATCCGATCTTGTGCCGTTTTTATATACAGCAGACGTGCCGGCTTTTTCCGGATTGACGGAAGCGGAATACCAGGAGTTATACTGCGACAACGCATTCCAGGCGGTTTTGCCGCAGGATCTGCCGGTGCTGGAGAATATCGTCCGGCGCATCTTTCGGGAAAAGGTGCCCGGAACCTGCACCTACCGTACCTTTCACAAGACAAAAGGAACAGTATGGACGCACGCCGCACTGAAGTGGATCGGTGAATTTGAGGGGAAATCCGTCCTGCTCGGCATCTTCACAGATGTCAGCGGACAGGTTGCCGAGAATACACCCGGAGGCTTCTTCGTATATGCCGCCCAGGAAGACGACCAGTTTTTCTTCGTCGGCGAGAACATGCTGGAAATGCTCGGCTACACCCGCAGTGAATTCACGGAGAAATATCATAACCGTTTCCGCTATATGGTCTATGAGGAAGACCGGGAAGCAACTCTGCAATCCATTGAACGGCAGATCGCTGAAAACGGCCATTATGACAAAGTAGACTACCGGATTGAAAAGAAAGACGGCAGCCTGCTCTGGGTGCATGATGAAGGTCATTACATTGTGGACAGCGAGTCGCGCCCGTGGTACTACGTGACCATCAACGACATGAGCGATGTGGTCGAGAAGAACAGCCGCCTGCAGAAGGAAAACAAAGAACTGAGCGGCATCATCCACTCCATCCCGGTGGGACTGGCTGTTTACATGATGAAGAATAGCCGTGCTTCGCTGGTTGCCTTGAATGATACGGCCTGTGAAATTCTGTGCGTGACGCAGAAACAGGTCGAGGAAGGCACGCAGCATATCTTTTCAGAGCGGATTCATCCGGAAGATATCGGCCGGCAGAATGTTCATATGAAGGATATCCAGAATCCCGGCCGCCATGAGAGCGTGCCGTTCCGCTACGCCGGCCTGGACGGCCGGTGGAGATGGCTGCGGCTGGCAACGGAGACCATAAAAGGAGCAGACGGCACCCTGTTCCTCTATAACGTCATCACGGATCTGACGGCGGAACGGCAGGCCGAGGAAAAGCTGGAGCATGAGCACCACATCCAGCAGGAGCAGTTCCAGTCCTCTCTGAAGGCGCTGATTCTTGCCAACCCGAATTCCCTGTGCACGGTCCGTCTCAATCTGAGCGGCAACCGGTGTGAGGAGTGGTTCGGCACATCCGCATTTGTCATCCGCACCATCCAGGCTGAGACTGCGGAAGGCGTCATCGACAATATCTCCCGCATCATCATCAATGAAAATGACCGGCTTCAATTCCGCGAACACTTCAATCGCGCCGCCCTGATCAAGGCATTTCACAGCGGCCGCCGGCAGGATACCCTCCGTTACCGCCGTACGGTGGAAGACGGCAGTTCCATCTGGGTGGAAACGGTCATCAATATGGTGGAGAATCCGGAAACGCATGAGATTGAGGCGGTGCTTTTCTCCGAGAATGTCAACAGACAGGTGCTGAACGAGAAAATCATCCAGATCAGCACTGATACCGGCTCTGAATACATTGCTACACTGCAGCTGCCGCAGCAGGTTTTTCAGTTCCGTTTCATGGGCGATTACATTTCCAGCCGGTACCGGGAACTGTATGAATCCATAAACCGGCATCGGCCGTTCGCCGAGGTGGTGGATTACGCGGTCCGGACCTGGGTGGCGCCGGAGGAGACGGAACATTTCCGGAAGGAAGCGGAAATTGCCAGCATCGTTGATCATCTCAACCGGACGGGCAGCTATACCATCACCATCAAATCCAGACAGACCGGCGGTCAGGACGGCTGGAAGCAGATCCGCCTTGCCTGGCTGTTTGAAACGAAGGATTGGATCCTGATCCAGCAGGCGGATATTTCTGATGCCGTGCACCGTCAGCAGGCGGAGCTTCTGGAACGCCTGAATACGGAAAAGGCGCTGCGCTATGAAGCGGACAAAGCCAATGAATCAAAATCCAATTTTATTGCGAATGTCAGCCATGACATGCGTACGCCGCTGAATGCCATTCTGGGCTATGACCGCCTTGCTCTGGAAAGCGGGAACAATGCGGAACAGACAGATTATCTGCAGAAGATTGGCGAAGCCGGTGAGACTCTGCTTTCCCTGATCAACGATACGCTGGATCTGCAGAAAATTGAAAACGGCGTGACAACGCTGCATCCGGAACCGGTGGCCTGCAGTACGGTCGTGAACGGCATTATCACCGCCGTGAAGCCGATGATGGACGCCAAGGATATCCATTTTGTCTTTGACAATTCCAAGGCGTGCTGGGCGACGATCAACGTCGATGCGATGCGGCTGGAGGAAATCTTCATCAATCTTCTCAGCAACGCCGCGAAGTTCACGCCCAGAGGCGGTGAGGTTCTGTTCGCCGTTGAATGCGTGAAGGAGACAGAGACGGAGATTCATGACAAGCTGACCGTCAGAGATAATGGAATCGGAATTTCATCGGAGTTTCTGTCAAAGATCTATGAACCATTCACCCAGGAGCGCACGGAAAAGACGGCGGGCATCGGCGGTTCCGGTCTGGGGCTTTCCATTGTCCGCCGGCTGGTTGATCTGATGCACGGCCGGATTGAGGTTACAAGCCGGCTCGGAGAAGGCACGGAATTCATGGTCTATCTGACCTTTGAAAAAGCGTCAGCAGAGACGGCTCCGCACCCGGAAAAGACGGCCGGAGAATGGTCTTTTCTGCAGGGAAAGACGATTCTTCTGTGTGAGGACAATGCAATGAACCGGGAGATTGCGACGGCGCTTCTCGAGAAGCACGGCATGGCGGTCACAGCCGCCGCCAACGGCAGGGAAGGCGCCAGGACATTTACGGAATCCGCCGCCGGCGCCATCGCGGCGGTTCTGATGGACATCCGCATGCCGGTCATGGACGGCTATGAGGCGGCCCGGGCGATACGGACATCGAGTCATCCGGATGCCGGCCGCGTACCGATCATTGCACTCTCCGCGGATGTCTATGCCGGAGATGTTGAAAAGGCAAGGGAATGCGGGATGAACGGGCATCTGTCCAAGCCGCTGGACCCGGAACTGCTGCTGGAAATGTTGCAGCAGGAGATCGGCCGGGCGGAATCCGGACGTTGATCCTGCGGTTATGATGAATGCAAAAAGACGTCCCTGACCGGAACGTCTTTTTCTGCGGCATCCATGCATGGTGGATTTCAAAAACCTTCCGCTGTTTAATAAATTCTTAATGGTTTGACCGGTATCTTCTTAAACAAAGTCTCTTCTATAATGAAGAGGCAAAGGGGAACGATACACATGTACAACATTCTGATCTGTGATGATGAGAGGGACATCGTAAGCGCCCTGAAGATCTATCTGGCAGACCCGCAGTACCGGCTGTTTGAAGCCTATACCGGCAAGGAGGCGCTGGCGGCTGTGGCAGCCAACGACATCCAGCTGATCCTGATGGATATCATGATGCCGGAAATGGACGGCATTTCCGCCATGGTCCAAATCCGCGAGCAGTCCAATGTGCCGGTCATCCTGGTGACGGCCAAGAGCGAAGACAGCGACAAGATCCTCGGCCTGAACATCGGCGCCGATGACTACATCACCAAGCCATTCAATCCGGTCGAGGTCAGCGCCCGCGTGAAGTCGCAGCTGCGCCGCTACACGCAGCTGGGCAGCGCCAGGGTGCAGCCGCAGCAGCTGGCCATCGCCGGCATCGAGCTGGATGACCTGGCGAAGACGGTGACGCTGGACGGCGATCCGGTAACGCTGACGCCGACGGAATTCGATATTCTGAAGCTGCTGATGGAGCATCCGGACACGGTTTATTCCCCGAAGGACATCTACAAGAAAGTCTGGAAAGAGGAACCGATCGGCAACGAAAGCATGACCGTTGCCGTGCACATCCGCCACCTGCGCGAAAAGCTGGAGATCGACCCCAACGAGCCTCGCCATCTGAAGGTGGTCTGGGGCCAGGGCTACAAGATGGAAGGAGAAAACCGCAAATGAGAAAGCAGAAATGGATGTATTCCGTCTGGAGCAAACTGTTCTGCTGGGCGGTGCTGGTCTCCATGGCCTGCCTGACGCTGCTGCTGGCAGCCGGCATCAATTTCATCCAGAATTATTCCTTTTCCTCCGCAACGCTGGCCGAAGCCGAAAAGCAGGTTCTGTATGCGGAGGCGGGCGGCTGGGAGGATGCTTCCAGCGTGCTGAACTTTGTCAGTGGCGGGGATCTGAAGAATGCCGCCGCCATCAGCGAACAGAAGAACATCACTTTCCGCGTCACGGACGCCGCCGGCACGGTGCTGTATGACAACCACAAGACGCTGAACAATCCCATCACGTTTGAAGACCACGGCAGCACGGCCGCCACACAGAAACAGGGCACGACTGTCACTGCCTATGTTGACACAGCTTTCCCGTATCAGGATCAGTACGCCTGGTGGGATCAGCTGACCCGGCTGCTGTATGGCATGAAGAATGCCATTTACGGTTATGCGGTCTGCGCCGTCATCTTCGGCTTTCTGGCTTTCCTGGAGCTTGTCAGCGCCGCCGGCCGCCGGCCGCAGGATGAGGAAATCCATACCGGTCCGCTGCACGCGATTCCCGGCGATCTGTATGTGCTGGGCGCACTGGGCTGCATGGCGCTGATCGCAAACATCACTTCCAACATGGTGCCGGGCGGCTCGCGGAATGTGATAGCGGCTTTGTACAGTGAGGAGATTATCTTCGCCATCGAAGGCAGCCTGCTGACCGTCTGCATCCTGAACATCGCCGTGCGCGTCAAGGCCGGCGGCTTCTGGAAACACACCGCCATCTGGTGGATTCTAAAGAACATCGCCGCGGTCATCGGCCGCATGGGCATCGTGCCCAAGACCGTCTGGATCCTGCTCGGAGCCTTTGCGCTGGATGCCTTCTCCATTGTTCTGTACAGCCGCAGCGGCTATGCCGTATTCTGGTTCTTCAAGTCAGCGGCGCTGTTCTGCCTGGGCCTGTGGATTGCGGAAATGCTGAAGAGCCTGCAGCTGGCGACGGCGGCCATGGCGGCCGGCAACCTCGGCTATCAGGTGGATACGGATCATCTGAAAGGGGAATTCCGGACCGCCGGTGAGAATCTGAACCACATCGCCCAGGGCATGAGCGCGGCGGTTGACGAACGCATGAAGAGCGAGCGCATGAAGACGGAGCTCATCACGAATGTCTCCCACGACATCAAGACACCGCTGACCTCCATCATCAATTACACGGATCTGATTGCCAAAGAGCCTTCGGACAATGCCCAGACAAAGGAATACGCCCAGGTGCTGATCCGTCAGTCCGTGCGCCTGAAAAAGCTGATTGAGGATCTGATCGAAGCGTCCAAGGCTTCCACCGGCAATCTCGACGTCCTGCTGGCGCCCTGTGAGGCGAATGTGTTCCTGACCCAGGCGGCCGGCGAGTATGAACAGAAGATGAAGGACCTCGGCCTGGAGCTGGTCTTGAGCCAGCCGGACCATCCGGTCCGCATCCTGGCCGACGGCCGGCGCATGTGGCGCATCTTTGACAACCTGCTCAACAACATCTGCAAGTATTCCCAGCACGGCACCCGCGTGTATCTGGATCTGTCGGAAGCGGACGGCCAGGCCGTTCTGTCCTTCAAGAACACTTCCCGGGAGCCGCTGAACATTTCCGCAGACGAACTGAAGGAACGCTTCGTGCGCGGCGACAGTTCCCGCAACACGGAAGGCAACGGTCTCGGCCTGTCCATCGCCCAGAGTCTGACGGAACTGCAGAAGGGAACGCTGGAACTCAACGTGGACGGCGACCTGTTCAAGGTGACGCTGCGGTTTCCGCAGATTGCGGAATATCCGCCGGTTAAGAAGTCCGCTTTGCCGGTCCGCAGTGAAGCACAGGCTCTGAACCGGACCTGGACCGGCCGCCAGGCAGAGCTGCAGAAGAACTGGAGCGGCTATCACAAAGGCATGTACATCATCGGCATAGTTCTCTTCCTGCTGATGCTGTACTTGATGTTCGGCATCTAGATGAAACGAATCTGGTGGTTTCTCGCCATGGCGGGAGTCATCGGCGCCTTCTGCCGGTGACGGATGGATCAGACAGGAAGCCCTGCCGGGCTGGAAACAGCCGGCAGGGTTTCCTGCGTTCGGGCAGAAACAGGTCCACGCGGATGTTTTTGGCGCTTTGACAAGTAATGCTTGAAATCCAAAAGACAGTGCCATTACAATAGAACTGCCGAACAAATGAATCAAAAGTCATCATTGCGGTAATTAAACGCAGAATCCAGTGCTGCCGAAAATCTGCGTTGCATCTCATATCATGGCATCAGCGGCTGCTTCGGGGAGGCTGCCGGCATGGAGGTGGTTGCAGGATGAGACATGGAATACTCAGCAGACTTCTGGCCTGTGTCCTTGCGGCCGCCGGCATCCTGAGTCCGCAGCCTTTTTCTGTGAATGCGCAGTCTGCAGAGGACAGCCAGCAGACAGTAAAAGTCGGCGTGCTGAACAACACCACCTATGCCTATCAGGATCAGGACGGCGTCTGGCGCGGCATTGATGTCGAATGCATGATCAGCATCGCCCAGAAGGCAGGTTTCAAAGTGGAGTTTGTGGATTCATCCGATGATCCGGATTTCATGGCGAATCTGGACAACGGCACCTATGATATTCTTGCGGACATCGTGCAGACAGAGGAACGCAAGGCGGATTACCTGTTCACGGATGAAGCAATCGGCAGCAACAATAGTATGATTTCCGTGCGGGCGGAGGATGACCGATGGGATTACGGCAATGTCAACCAGATTTCGCAGATGAGTATCGGCGTTCTGGCTTCCTATGCCAACAACGCGGATTTCCGCAGCTGGTGCACAAGCCATGCGCTGACTCCCAAGATCATTGAATACAAGAATTTGCAGGAGATGATTCCCGCCCTGGCGTCCGGAGAGATCGACGGCGCTGTCCACAGCACGGCATTTGATGAAAACAACAAGGACCGTTTCCGCACGATCATGAATTTTCTGCCGGAATCGTACTATTATGCGTTCCGCAAGGATGACGTGGAGCTGAAGAACAAGGTCGATTCTGCGCTGGCGCAGATTCTGTCCGCCAATGCGGATTATCTGATCAGCCTCAAGAACAAGTATGAGGTGCAGTTTGAAAGCAATATCCTGCCGTATTCCTCCGCGGAGAAGGAGTATCTTGCTGCGCATCCTGTCATCCGCCTGGCGGTTGTAACCGGCGACCAGCCCTACTACAGCAAGTCCGCAGATGGCACTGCCGCCGGTATTCTGCCGGATTACTACGATCTGGTTGCCCGGCAGATGGGTGTGAAGTTTGAATATGAGGAATATGCGAGCCATGAAGAAGCAGTCGCGGCTGTCCGGTCCGGCGAAACGGATGCGGTCGCCTTGTTCAGCGGCGGATCGATTGCCGCGTATCAGGATGGTATCGCGCTGACGGACAGCATTGCTACCGTCAACAACATTCTGCTGACGAAGGCCGGCGTCAATACAGCATCCATTACATCTATTGCTGTCAAAAGCCGGGCGATGGACGGTCTGCGCAGCAACATCCGGAAGCTGTTTTCAGATGCTCGTCTGGTCGGTTATGCAAATGCGCAGGAGTGTTTTACGGCCATGGAAAACGGCACGACGGATGCAGCCCTGATGGGGATGCCCAGCGCCACCTGGCTGATCAATCAGACGAATTCCACGCAGTACAGCGTCATTCCGGTATCCGGCATCACGTCCGAAATGTGTGCCGGCGTCAGCTCCGACAATCAGATTCTCTGCAGTATTCTGAACAAGTCCATTTCTGCAACCAAGGGCAGTTTCACCGGCATCTACACAAGAGACACGCTGCCGCAGAATGACTGGCGGACAGCCATTTCCCGGATACCGCCGGCTCTCACCGTCAGCATTGGTCTGCTGCTGGTACTGCTGGTCATCGGCCTGGCCTGGGCCATGTTTCAGCTGCGCATCCGCCAGAAGGAACGTTCTGCGGTGCTGGCGGCGCAGGCTGAGACCCGGCTGCAGAAGGTGCAGGTGGAATCCATGCGCAAGAATGCGGAGGACCGCAACCAGTTCTTTGCGAACATCAGCCATGACATGCGGACGCCTCTGAACGCCATCACCGGCTATATCCGCCTGGCCCAGAAAGACACGGTGGAACCCGAACAGAGAGCGGTGTATCTCGACAAGGCGGAGAAATCCAGCCAGCTGCTGCTGGATCTGATCAATGATACCCTGACGGTTTCGAAGATGAGCAGCGGCAAGATGGAGCTGCATCCGGATGCCTGCCGGACGACGGATCTGGTAGAAGCGGTCGTCACCCCGGTGCGGGCGGCGGCCGAGAAGAAGAACATCACCTTTATCGTGGATACGTCTGAGATGAAGGATCGCTGGATTCAGGCCGACCGGCTGAACCTGGAGAAAATTTTCCTGAATCTGCTGACTAATGCGGTCAAATACACGCCGGAAGGCGGACATGTCTGGTTCATCGTGCGCCAGGATCCGGCTGAGCAGGAGGATATTCATTTCACGGCCACAGTCCGCGACGACGGCATCGGCGTCAGCAGGGATTTCATTTCCCATATCTTCGAACCGTTTGTGCAGGAGAAGCGCCGCGGCTATGATTCTGGCGGAACCGGACTCGGTCTTTCCATCGTCCGCCAGCTTGTGCATTTGATGGGCGGAACCGTGGATGTTCAGAGTGAGATGAATGCCGGGACCACCTTTGTAGTCCGCCTGCAGTTTGAAGCGGCGCATCCGGATACGGCGGCGGTGCCGTCATCGGCAGCGGACGATCACTTGAAGGGTATCCGGGTCCTGCTGTGTGAGGACAATGAATTCAACCGTGAGATTGCCGTCAGCGTGCTTTCTGAAAAAGATCTGATTGTGGAAACGGCAGAAGACGGCCAGGAGGGAGTGGAAAAGTTTGAACAGAGCGCACCGGGTTATTATCAGATCATATTGATGGATCTGCGCATGCCGGTAATGGATGGCTATCAGGCCGCCAGCAGGATCCGCAGCCTGGAGCGTGCGGACGCGAAAACCGTGCCGATCCTGGCAATGACCGCGGACGCATTTGACGATGACGTCAAGGCCTGTCTGGAGGCGGGCATGAACGGACACCTTGCCAAGCCGATCGACCCGGAAGTCATGTTCCGTGAGATGCGGAAAGCCCTGTATTCGAAATAAGGCACATGAGAAAATGAAAACGCCGTGACTCATTTCACGGCGTTTTCAGTTGGATGGAGAGACGTTACCGCAGCTTGGAGATGACGCCGGTGTAGTCTGTATCCGGCTGACGCTGACCGTTGAGCCGGCGCTGTTTCACCTCGTACATCTTCTTGTCCGCTTCGTCAAGGATCTTATCGGCATTCACCTCATCCTTGGATCCGCACAGAATGTAGCCGATGCTGAGGGACAGGTTATAAGGATATTCGCAGGTGGCGTTTTTGGAGTCCAGGGCCTGCTTCAGGCGCTGGAAAATCGTATTGGCGTTTTCCTGGCTCTTGACGTGGCCGATCAGCAGAAACTCATCACCTCCGAAGCGGCCGATAAAGTCCGTCCGCCGGCAGTTGGCAACCAGAGTGGAGGCAACAGTGACCAACGCTTCATCGCCGCGCAGATGACCGTAGGTGTCATTGATGCTCTTGAAGTGGTCGACGTCCAGCATGGCGACCATTAGCAGATCATCACTGCCGGAAAGTCTTTCTGTTTCCCAGCGCAGCTGGACATCCGTCTGGCGCCGGTTGTAGACACCGGTCAGCGCATCCCGGGACAGCTGGTCATTCTGCATGTTCGCAAAAATGATCAGCAGTGAAATCGCAGAAGCGATCCAAACGATCGACAGTCCGTACAGCTTCATCTGGATGATATTGCCCACAAGCATGGGTATGGGAATGAACAGCAGCCAGAGATATTCCTCCGGTCTGCGGCTGGCTTTTGGGTTCCAGTATTCCCGGCAGATAATGACGGAGCTTTCCACCAGATAGGCCAGGGAGCAGAAGAACGTGACCAGAATGAGCGGTCCGCGGTGATAGACATTGTTTTCCGTAAGCGTATAGATCCAGCCGGTCAGCGGCGTCAAGGCGACGAAAAACGTGCTGATCAGCGCCGGCAGAAGCAGCAGGACATGCTGTTTGGAGTTCAGCTGGTAGCGCGGATACAGCTGGATGATCACATACCGGATCCATTCATAGCTGAACCATGTATGCAGGAAGAAGAAACTGCTGCACAGAATATGGTTCAGGATGCTGAGGCCGAGAGATGAAGTCCCGCGCAGCAGATAGATGCCTATGTCGGCTGCCAGAATGCAGGCATTGTAAACAAGCATGCGGATGAAATGGCTGTGTCCTTCGCTCCGCGTGATGCCGTGGTTCCGGTGATCGATGACCAGCATTGTTAAAAGCAGCGTGATGCCGATCAGATTGACTTCAATGTATTCCGACATTTCTAGTGACATCTGCAATCCCCTTTTGCATGAGTTCCGGAAAATGATTCGCCTGCAGAGGGCACTCCGCAATGCGTAAACGATCTAGAATAATATTTATTATTATATCAGTTGAAGAGGGCTTCGGGTTGAAGTATCGACAATCAGAAGACCTTTCTCATGCGGCCGGTGTCTGCATTGTATCCGCCGGGCGGAATGTACAAGATTGTGTACAAAGCTTTACTGCTTTATAATATGGAAGGAATCGAGATCAAACCATGGACTATCAGGATCAGCTATTAAGCAAAAACGGCATCGCAATCATCAATCTGGCAAAAGTGCTGCTCAGTTTTGATATCGGACAAAGGACGCCGACCGTCACTGAGCTCTGCGAGCAGCTGAACCTTTCACGAGGAACAGTTCAGAATGCGTTGAAGACGCTGCAGACGAATGATGCCGTACGGATCGAATCCAAAGGCCACTTGGGATCCTATATCGTGAAAAAGAATACGAAAATTCTTCTGCAGTATGCAGGAATATCATCACTGGTGGGGGCAATGCCGCTTCCATATTCCAAAAAATATGAAGGACTAGCTTCCGGGCTGGTCACAGCGATGGAGAATAATTACAACATTCCAATCACCATGAGCTATATGCGGGGCGCTAAGAACCGTATCGCAATGGTACTAGCACACCGATATGATTTTGCGGTTGTATCAAAGTATGCGGCATTGGAACAAATCAACCGGAAACTGCCGATTACGATTATCAAAGACTTCGGACGGTATTCCTACTGTTCTGCCCATGTCGTGATTTTTCATGATCCGAAAGCAAAGGCAATCACGGATGGAATGCGGATTGGGATCGATGCAGATTCCATTGATCAGAGCGACATGACCAAGCGGGCATGCCGGGGCAAGAGCGTCAAATACTATCCGGTGGAATACAGCAGTCTTTTGAAGAGGGTCATCAGCGGCGATCTGGACGCGACGGTCTGGAATCAGGATGAGATTACGGATACTCTGGCAAAAGTGAATTACACGGAAATCACAATGGACAATGTGCTTGACACGGAAGCGGTCATAGTTGTCAACAGCGGAGCAAAAGAAATCGAATCGCTGCTGTCAGAAGTCATCAATACGGAAGCAGTGCTGAAAATTCAAAAATTGGTCATGGAAGGGAAAGTCACGCCCAGCTACTGATGCATTGATTATAGTATCAATCATCATCGGAAAAATCATTGAAATATGATGTTGACAGTGAAAAACAATAGACTTATATTATAAATATACAAAATATAGTATATTGAATATATGAACAGGACATCAGAAATTTTAAAAAACAGAATCAGCCTGCTGAAAGAAAGCAATGTCATCTCCGCGGAAGTCGCCGAATACGTGAATTCCGTGATTGATATGCTTTCTTCCGGAAGCTACGAACCGCAGAAACTGGAAACGCTGACCACGCACCTCGCCATGGCTGCGGAACGGACCAGGCGCGGAGAACTGCCGGCGGAATTCGATGCCGGCATCTGGAAACAGGTGGAAGCCTCTGCTCACTACAGCGAAGCAGTCGTCCTCTGCACGAAAATCATCTCGACATGTCCGGTCAGGTTTCCGGACGGTGAAACGAAATTCATCATCATGCATCTCTGCAATCTTCTGCAGAGCCGTGAATAGGAAAGGAAGAGGATCAGAATGCTGCGTGTGGTTGTCGGCGGTCAGATCGCAAAGAATGAAAT
>Ga0183095_10918_pt1 | contig 44406 bp, 38 predicted proteins | sample BioMet4_FD_130346 | JGI IMG/M metagenome (GOLD analysis project Ga0183095, IMG submission 130346) | Microbial communities from bioreactor (seeded with sewage sludge) at LBNL, California, USA - Biofuel metagenome 4 (v2) (version 3) | ecosystem: Engineered > Bioreactor > Anaerobic > Unclassified ...
ACTAACGTGTATTCTTTGTTGGCTTTTTTAAAGAGCGCCAACCCTCTTTGTCCGAAAGTACATTTAAACTCTCTATAATTACGGGTTCCTTAATTCTTCTTCGTTGTTTAATTTTCAAGGTCCTGGTCTCCGTCAAACTACACAGGAGAACGCTTTGAAGTTTACCACAATTCGGTGAACTTGTCAAGCATTTTGTTCCCGTTTTTCGACGGCTTCACTATAATACCACTTCGGTTGTACATTGTCAACGCTTTTTTCACTATTTTATGAAACTTTCAATATTTTGCAGTATATTGCAGTATTTATAGATGTTTGATATAATAAATTCATTGTCTCTAACAGGGAGGGCGAAACATGCCAATTAAAATACAGGAAAATCTTCCGGCAGTGGAAGTGCTGGAATCGGAAAATATATTCGTTATGACGCATCAGCGTGCCATGACGCAGGATATCCGCCCGCTGAAAATCGTTATTCTCAACCTGATGCCCACCAAAATCGATACGGAAACACAGCTTTTGCGGCTTTTGGGCAATTCCCCGCTGCAGGTGGACGTAGAACTGATGCAGATGGCAACACACGTTTCAAAAAATACATCTTCTTCTCATCTTAACACGTTTTATAAAACTTTTGATGAACTAAAAGATGATAAATTCGATGGAATGATTATTACGGGTGCACCGGTCGAAAATATGCCTTTTGAGGATGTCGATTACTGGGAGGAACTTTGTAAAATCATGACCTGGAGCAGACGCAATGTCTATTCGACCCTGCACATCTGCTGGGGGGCGCAGGCGGGGCTGTATTATCACTTTGGCGTACCCAAATATCAGCTGCCGGAAAAGCTTTCCGGCGTCTTTCTGCACCATCTGCTCGACGGCCGTCATCCTCTGGTGCGCGGTTTTGACGACAATTTTTTCTCGCCGCATTCCAGAAATACCGAAGTGAGGCTTGAGGACATTGAAAAAATAGGCGATCTGGTCGTACTGACTGCTTCAGAAGAGGCGGGGGTTCATATCATTGCCAGAAAAAACGGGAGGCAGTTCTTTGTTACCGGTCATTTGGAATACGACTGCAACACACTGGCAAACGAATATTTCAGGGATTTGAAGAAGGGAATCCACCCCAATATTCCAAAACATTATTTCCCCAATGATGATATCACGCAGGAACCACCTTTTGTATGGCGCAGCCACGCAAACCTTTTGTTTATCAACTGGCTGAACTATTATGTATACCAACAGACGCCGTATGATCTGAAAGATCTTACCGATAACTGAAAAAATCTCTCTGTCGGCCGGCAGAGAGATTTTTTATGCTCATAAAATTAAGATAACTTGGCGCGCAGCTGATTCAGAATTACTTTTTCCCGCCGTGAAACCTGCACCTGCGTCATGCCGAGCGCTTCTGCGGTCTGTGTCTGCGTTCGGCTTTTAAAGTAACGGAAAACGATAATGCTCCTATCTTTCGGCGGTAATTCCGTAACTACCTGCTTTAATGACAGAAGTTCCGCGATTTTATCGTCGCCGCAGTCCACGCTGACGTCGATCTGCCCTCCGCCCTCTTCCGGCGAGGCAGTGAGCGAAAGCGGCAGCTGTGAAGCGCCGAGCGCCTGAGCGGCCTCGGCAGGTTCCACATGCAAAAGCTCTGCAAGCTCGCTGACGGTCGGCATGCGCCCCTCCCGTTCACTGAACAAAGACGATTCCCGCGAAGCCCGCATGGCCAGCTCTTTTAAGCTTCTGCCAACCTTCACGGCGCCGCCGTCACGGAAAAGGCGCCGGATTTCTCCCAGAATGACCGGAACGGCATAAGTGGAAAACTTCACGCCGCGCTCACTGTCAAAGTTATCCACCGCTTTGACAAGTCCCAGACACCCGGCCTGAAAAAGGTCGTCATATTCCACCCCGCGTCCTTTGAAATGCTTGACACAGGCATGTACAAGACCGATATTGTCGTTGATGGTTTGATCTCTGTCCATATTAATGGTTCTTTTCCGTCCGGCGGCGTTCAATGGTTTTATACATGGTAACCGACGTTCCGTGCCCCGGCTTGGACGTGACCCGCAGAACATCCATAAAGCTCTCCATAACGGCAAAGCCCAGACCCGCGCGCTCTCCGTCTTCCGCAGTGCTGAACAGAGGCTGCATGGCCTGCTTTACATCCTCTATGCCGCAGCCCTTGTCTCTGACACGAATGCTGATTTTTCCGCTGTCATATAATTTACAGGTTATGTATATGATCCCGATGGTGTTGCGGTATGCGTGGACAATGCAGTTGGTAACCGCTTCGGAAACTGCCGTTTTCATGTCGCTCAGTTCGTCGATGGTCGGGTCAAGCTGCGCCGCAAATGCCGCGACCGCCGCCCTCCCGAATGATTCGTTTGCTGAACAGCTTAAGAAGGAAACAGACATTTCATTAATTGGCTTCATGAATCTTCACATCCTTTACAATACTGCAGAGTTGATTTAAGCCCGCAAGGGAAACAATTTTTTCTATTTTGGGCTGCAAATTTGCGATTCTGACACTGCCGCCCCAAATCTGCATCAGCTTGCAGCGCCCCATGATCAGCCCCACGCCGGAGCTGTCCATAAACTGTACCGCCGAAAAATCCAGCGTTAACAGTTTCGGTTTTACCTTTGACGCCGCTTCGTCAATTGCGCCGCGGATTTCCCGTGCGGAATGATGGTCGATTTCGCCGCTCAGCACCGCAGTCATCTCGCCGTCTTTCAATATTAATCTGACGCCCATACGGATACCTCCATGATTTATGTAATCTTATAGTATTGACAGAATCCATATCCATTATTCGCTTTTTTAGAATTTTCTTTTGACCTATATAAATAAAAACCCTTATCTATAAAGATAAGGGTTTTTGTGTAAAATTTTACTCGAAATTTGCGGACAGGCTGTTTTTATTTTGTATGGAGCGAATTCAGAATACGGGGTCGGATGTCTCCCGCAAGGTAGAGCGAACCACAGATCAGCAGCGCACGATCGCCTTCGAGCAGAGAAAGCCCTTTCGCAAGGGCCGCGTCGGCGTCGGCTGACGGTTCGGCAGGAATGCCGATCTTCTGGAAATGCTCCGCAAGCCGCTGTGCATCCAGTGCGCGTGGGCTGTCCGGCGCAAGGGTGATAACGCGGGAAAATAGACCGGCGAAATTCTGTACGGCACCTTTAACGTCCTTGTCGGCAAGCATACCGACAATCGCGATGATTTTTTTATTTCCAAGATATTTTCTGACGGCGTCTGCCAGAGCGGCTGTGCCGTCAGGGTTATGCGCGCCGTCGAGTACAATCAGCGGGTCGGTGGACAAAATTTCCATTCTGGCGGGAAAAACCGCCGAGGAAAAGCCCGCCTCAATGCTGTGGTCCGCAATATTGTATCCCATTTTTTTCAGTTCTTCGATCACGGCCAGCGCGGTCACCGCGTTTTTCACCTGATGCTCGCCGATAAACGGCAGGCTGACCAGCAGCCCCCTGTATTCAAGCCCGGTTCCAGTAATGTTCATGGAGAGCACTTCCACGCTGTCCATGTCGGCGACAACCAAGCGGTTATTGCGGTCGGCGGAGGTGCTGCGGATGACTTCAAGCGCCTCCGCCCGCTGGTCGGGATAGCAGACGGTCACGCCGTTTTCTTTAATGATACCGCATTTTTCATAGGCGATCTTTGCAAGCGTATCGCCTAAAACGGCGGTGTGGTCAAGTGAAATAGCAGTGATGACAGACACGAGCGGCACGGAAATGACGTTGGTGGAATCCAGTCGGCCGCCGAGGCCCACCTCAAGCACCACGACATCACAGCGGTTCTCTGCAAACCACTGCATTGCCAGCGCGGTAATCAGTTCAAACTCCGTGATAATTTCACCGTTTGCCGCCATCTGTTCCACAAGGGGAAATACCCTCTCAACAAGTGTACTCAGTTCTTCATGGCTGACCATTTCGCCGTTGATCTGCATTCTCTCACAAAAATCCGTGACGAAGGGAGAAATAAACAGCCCTGTTTTATACTGGGATTTTTTCAGCACAGAGGCTATCAGCGCACAGGTGGAGCCTTTTCCGTTCGTGCCCGCAACATGGACGAATTTCAGTTTATCCTGCGGATTTCCAAGCAGGGAAAGAAGCTTTTGTACCCGCTCCAGACCCGGTCGGGAGCCAAAACGCTGAAGCGAGTTTATTTTTTTCAGTGCTTCCTCATAAGTCATATCTGTCATTTACACCTACATTCATTGCACAAGAGAAGGCGGACAAACGTCCGCCTTCCGTCTATTATTTTAACGCGTCAATACCGGACTGGATCAGCGCAATATGGTCGCTCAGCTTTGCGGCGTTTTGTTTCACTCCGTCCACAACGTTAGCGGGCGCCTTTGACATGAATTTTTCATTGTTAAGCTTATCCTGCGCGTTCTGATACTGTTTTTTCGCGGATTCCAGTTCTTTGCTCAGGCGGTCAAGCTCCGCTTTTTTATCGACGAGTTCGGACATGGGAATATACAGTTTGGCACTGGCCGTCACAATCGTCGCCACGCCCTCAAGCTGATAATTCGTCCCGATTTCCACCTCGCTGGCATAGGCAAGCTTTTTCATGATCTCCCTGCCTGCCTCAAACACGGAAGCGTCATTGGAATCAATATAAAGATGAGTTTTGCGTGAAGGCGGCACATTCATTTCCGAACGGCGGTTGCGAATGGCGCGCACCGCTTCCATAATGCACTGCATATCTGCCGCGGCCTGCGGGAAGCAGTGGCTTTCCTCGTACTGCGGCCACCGGGAAACCATAATGGAATCGCCGTCATGGGGAAGCGTCTGCCAGATTTCCTCCGTAATAAACGGCATAAACGGATGCATCAGCTTCAGCGTGCCGCTCATGACCCACACAAGCACCTGACGCACATCCTGCGCCTTGTCCTCATCGTTGGAGTTCAGGCGGATTTTGGCAATTTCAATATACCAGTCACAGAACTCGTCCCACAGAAAATCGTAAAGCTTCTGCACGGCGATGCCAAGTTCAAAATGTTCAAGGTTTTCCGTCATTTCCTTCGCCACACGGTTGAAGGAATCGACAATCCACCGGTCCTCCGTCGCAAGCTCCGCGGGCAGCTCGTTTTTTACGTCGTGCCCGTCAATATTCATGAGGATAAAACGCGAGGCGTTCCAGATCTTATTGGCAAAGTTGCGGCTGGACTCCACCTTTTCGTCGGAAAAGCGCGTGTCGTTTCCGGGGCTGATCCCCGTTACCAGCGTAAACCGCAGCGCATCCGCGCCGTATTTGTCAATAACCTCCAGCGGGTCAATTCCGTTGCCGAGCGATTTGCTCATTTTCCTCCCCTGTGAGTCACGCACAAGGCCGTGGAAAAACACCGTATTGAAAGGGACTTCCCCCGTGTGCTCAATTCCGGAAAAAATCATGCGCGCGACCCAGAAGAAAATAATATCATAGGCCGTAACAAGCGTATTGGTGGGATAGAAATATTTCAGATCCTCGGTCTTGTCCGGCCAGCCGAGCGTGGAAAACGGCCAGAGCGCGGAACTGAACCAGGTATCAAGGGTATCCTCGTCCTGTTTCAGATTTTTGGAGCCGCACTTCGGACAGATATGGGGTTCCTCGCGGGAAACGATCGTTTCGCCGCAGTCCTGACAGTACCATGCAGGAATACGGTGACCCCACCAGAGCTGGCGCGAAATGCACCAGTCCCGGATGTTCTCCATCCAATGATCATATATTTTCTCAAAGCGGTCGGGAACAAATTTCACCTTTCCGTCCTTAACCTCTTTGAGCGCCGGTTCCGCCAGCGGCTTCATTTTTACAAACCACTGTTTTGAAACGCGCGGCTCCACAACGGTGCCGCAGCGGTAGCAGGAGCCGACATTGTGCTTGATTGGTTCAACCGCGACAAGGAAGCCCTGCGCCTTCAGATCCTCTACAATCTGCTTACGGGCCTCCTGTGCGGACATTCCGGCATATTTCCCGGCGTTTTCGTTCATGTTGCCGCCGTCGTCCATCACGTTGATGACCGGCAGGTTGTGGCGCAGGCCGACTTCAAAATCGTTCGGGTCGTGCGCGGGCGTGATTTTCACCACGCCGGTTCCGAAATCGTGTTCAACATAAGTATCCGCTATCAGCGGAATTTCCCGGTTCACAAGCGGAAGAACCAGGGTCTTTCCCACCAGATCCGCATAGCGCTCATCATCCGGATGAACCGCAACCGCGGTGTCGCCGAGCATGGTTTCCGGTCTGGTTGTCGCAAGCTGAATGGTACCGCTGCCATCCTTAAACGGATAGCGAATATGCCAGAAGAAACCGTCGCGCTCGCTGAATTCTACCTCGGCGTCCGAAATAGAGGTGCGGCAGTGTGGGCACCAGTTGATAATGCGCTCGCCGCGGTAGATCAGGCCCTTATCGTAAAGCCTTACAAAAACTTCTTTGACCGCCTTGGAACAGCCTTCGTCCAGCGTGAAGCGCTCGCGTTCCCAGTCGCACGAGGAACCCAGCTTCTTCAGCTGCTCAATAATCCGTCCGCCGTATTTCTCCTTCCACTTCCACGCGCGCTCCAAAAAAGCGTCGCGGCCGATATCCTCTTTGGTAAGGCCCTCCTCGCGCATCGCCTCGACAATCTTCGCCTCTGTCGCAATGGAGGCATGATCGGTTCCCGGCAGCCACAGCGCCGAATATCCCTGCATCCTTCTCCAGCGGATCAGAATATCCTGCAGGGTCTCGTCCAGAGCGTGTCCCATATGGAGCTGACCGGTGATGTTCGGGGGCGGAATGACAATGGTATATGGTTGCTTCTTTGGATCCGGTTCGGCGTGGAAATAACCACCGGACAGCCAGAAGTCATAAATTCTGTCCTCCACTTCCTGTGGGTCATAAGTTTTTGCAAGTTCCCTGCTCATACATTTTCCTCCTGAATCTTATCCCTGAATTTCAAAATCATCGTAACTTCATGTTCTCCCCGCAAAGACGGGGGGAGATATGACCGCTGCCAAACGACCTGTTTATTATGGCATTTTAAGGATATTTTGTCAATTTTCAGCTTGCCGGAACCGCCTTGGCGGAACCGCCGATGACGGTGCTGTCCAGGATAACGGCAATACAAAGGCATAAAAGCACATTTGATTCACTGGCAATATCCACGGCAAAGCAGTCGCCGTTCTCGTTCCAGCAGCGGCCGTGGGACATAATGACAGCGGAGTCCACATCAATCAGGTCATAGGAACGTGTCAGCAGGTCGCCGCGGAAGCGCCAGCTGATCCCCTTGAATTTGACGGGATGGTGCGCTGCGGTAAGATTCAGCGTAACGCGCACACGCTCCTTGTCGTCTATGAAAACAGCGTATTTGGACAAGGCTGAAATACCTAAGCTGAATATGCGGGCCGCCTCGTTTTTATTGTTGTCTATCAGATATACTTTGCTGCCGATGGACAAAGAGTCGCCGGTCACACTGTAGACAGACTGACCGAGCGCATCGATTACGGTAAAAAGAGCGTCCGTACCGGTACTCTGCTTAATGTAGAATTTCATGCGCCAGCCTCCCTGTTGGAAATAGATTATTAATGTTTATCATACCATTTTTCATCCGCATAGGCAACTGAATTTAAGTATAAAAATGGTAAAACCATAGTCAGCCGGGCCGCGTTACTCCATTTTTGCGAAATGCTGAATTGCATTGACGGATTCCCGCTAATATACTACAATAAACGGGATTGAAGGTGTTGCCGTGAAAAAAATAATGCGTTTCAGGCGGATCTGGCTGACCGTCTTAGCACCCGCCGCGTTTGTACTAATACTCGCAGCGGAAAACAGCCCGGATTTTGCGGAACGGTACGCAAATACGGTTTATCCCGTTTTGTCGCGCGGTGTAAATCGGATGACATCTCTCGCGCCGTTTTCAATTATGGAGCTTTTGATCGCCGCGCTGGCCGCCGGTGCTGTGATTTATATGATTTTCTATATTGTCAAAATCATACATCATCGGGAAAACCGCAGGAAGAATCTTTTCCTGTTTGCAGTGAATCTGATCTGTATTGCCAGCGCGCTTTACTTTCTATTTGTGATTTCATGCGGAATCAATTATTACCGCTATCCGTTTGCGCAGACCTGCGGGCTGAATGTCAAGCCCTCGTCAAAAGCCGAACTGACCGGGCTTTGCAGCGAGTTGGCCGAAAAGGCAAACACCCTGCGAAATCAGGTACAAACCGGAAAAAACGGAGTCATGCGGCTGAACGGGGACAATATTTATACAACGGCCAAGGAAGCGCAGGCTTCCTTCGATCTGATCAGCGGGGATTATCCGCTCCTTCGCGCGGGGTACGGCCAGCCCAAGCCGGTGTTTTTCTCTCGGCTGATGTCCTACTGCGACATCACCGGCATCTTTTTCCCGTTTACCTTTGAAGCAAACGTCAACGTGGATATTCCGGAGTATTCCATCCCATCGACAATGTGCCATGAGCTTTCCCATCTGCGCGGATATATGCGCGAAGACGAGGCGAATTTTATCGGATACCTTGCCTGTGAGAAAAGCGGCAACGCGGATTTCCGGTATTCGGGCGTGATGCTGGCCTATATTTACGCGTCCAACGCGCTTTACGGGACGGACAGCGACGCGGCAAACGGGATCTATGCGGCACTCAGCGACGGCGTAAAGCGCGACCTGGCGGACAATTCCGCCTACTGGAAGCAGTTTGAGGGGCCGGTCGCCAAAGTTGCGGACCAGGTAAATGACAGTTATCTGAAAGCCAACAAACAGGGGGACGGCGTAAAGAGCTACGGCCGGATGGTTGACTTGCTGCTCGCCGAATACCGCATAAAAAAAGGAACCGGCTGAGTGCGGGTTCCTTTTTTATTGTGTGGGGACTTTGAATATATATGGCGTATTGTCCACACCCGGGTCGAGTTTATCAAAAGAATAGCCTTCTTTTTGAAGCGTTGCTATGATTTTCGGAAGTTCAACCAGCGTATTGCCTTTGTATTTTGTATTGTGAAACAAGACAACGGAATCATTATGCCGGCGCACTTCGCTGACCGTGCTCCTGTAAATTGACTGCGCAGTGCTGCCGCGCTCGGCATCTCCCGAGCTGACATTCCAGTCATAATAAACATAGCCGCGCCGATTCATCTCCGTTATAATCGCCCTTGCCGTGCCGCGGTTATAATCGTTGACGCTTCCGCCTGCAAAACGGTAGATTTTTGTATCAAATCCTGTATTTTTTAAAATCAAATCGTGCATCTCGGAAAAATCAGTCAGAAACGCCGCTGGTGTGGCATAGATCTGCTGATACCGATGGGTGTAGGAATGTACGCCGATCGCGTGGCCGCGGTCCACAATTTCTTTCATCGCCTTTACGCTCTGCGGGTCGGTATGCCCCACGACAAAAAACGTTGCCTTTATGTGAAACCGGTCCAGCACATCCAGCAGCGGAACCGTAAGGCTGGACGGGCCGTCGTCAAAAGTCAGGTACACGGTTTTATTTTTTTTCTCAGCGGCAGGTTCTATGGGGCCGGCATACAGACCGGGATACATAGCCTGGTAAACGGCAGGGTCCATCGGTTTTTCCGGGGCGCCGGAATCCTTCGTGCCGGAAGAATTCGGCTGAGGAGAACTTTCCGGGAGCAGACGGGAAGATACGCCGCCAGAAGATGTGTCCGCCGTATTCCCTGTATGAGGCAGCACTGTGGCCATGGTCGGCTTCGCCATGCGGGTCATCCCAGCCTGACCCCCAATATCAAAAGCCAGCGCTCCCACGGAAACAAAAAGAATGAAAACCGCCGTCACAATGAGAACATGGCGGGTTCTTTTTGTTAGTTTCGGGTTTTTGGGTTTACTCATATTCACTCATTCCTTGTCAGAAATTGAACTTTTATGGTTCTATTATATGGCTGAACGAAGCAATATGACAGTTAAATATTTGTAATGTATTAATTAAAAAAGCGGAGAGAAATTTTACAAACAAAAAGAGCTTGAAAGCAGCGGATTTCACGCCAATTCCAAACTCTTTATTTCGTCTATATTTTTCAAACATTTTTCACACTTCCGGAATGCTCCCTCTTTCGTTCAGGGAGCTGAACCGGCAGCGCCGCTCTGCTCCGGGCCTTTGCTGACAACGATGACAACCTGTGAACCGTAAGCCATCTGGCTGCCTTCCTTAACATCCTTGTAGCCGATTACCGTTCCCTGTTCCACCGTAGAACTGTATTCCTCTGTTTTTGTAGGCGTAAAGCCTGCGGATGTGACGGCTTCCGAAGCGTCTGCAAGAGATTTTCCCGCAATCGGCGGAAGCGTGCGCACGGCGGCTCCTTCGCTGACAACCACTACAATTGCCGTTCCCTTTGCCATTTTAGTGCCCGCGGCGGGCGACTGAGAAATAATGCTGCCCTCCGGTATCGTATCGCTGAATTGTTTGCTGGACAGCAGCACCTGATAATCCTGGCTGGCGGAAGAGGCATCGGACTCCGTCTGCTCCTGGAAAATCTGGCCTACCAGATTGGGCGCCTCAATCAGGTTGGGGTCGGTGGATTCCACAGAATCCATCGCGGCATTCACAGAATCCGACGCAGCGGATTCAACCTGTGAGGCTTCCGACGCAAGCGTCGCCGCATCGCCCTTATCCGTGTTGGAAATCCAGATAATCCCCACAATGGTGAATACGATCAGCGCAGCCACACACGTAAGGATAACCCACACAAAATTGGGAACGCCCTTTTTTCCGTCGTCTTCCTCCGGTTCGGGAGAAGACCGGTGTATTCTCTGCGTCTCTTCAATGGTTGCGGTCACGGTTGGCGCGGCAGACAGCTCGGCGCGGAGCCTTTCAAAAGTCGGCGTTCGTTTATCGGGAGATACCTGCAGCGCATTGGCCATTGCGGTCACAACATGGGGCGGCAGATTGCGCATAATACTGGTCGGAATCAAGAGACGCATATCGGTGCGTCTTTTTAAGGCGTCCTGCGGAATGGTGCCCGTCAGGGCAAAAAACAAAGAAGCGGCAAACCCGTAGACATCCGTCGATTCATTGGGCACATAATCCATCACATACTGTTCAATGGCGGCGCAGCCCGGAACCAGGTCCGGGGGCAGATCGGTGTCCATACGGCGGACGGCGCCGATGCAGAAGCTGCCAAGCTTCATTCTGCCGTCCTGCATAATATTCAGTGTATCGGGAGAAATGCCAAGATGCCTGATTCCCGCCGCCTGCATGGAACTCAGCGCAGACAAAACCGGCATAAACAGCTGGCGGGCGGCGTTCCAGCTCAGGTTGCCGCCGCTGCGCTCCACAAAATAGCGAAGCGTAATACTTTCGTTCCACTCGGAAACGGTATAAGCCGTATGATTTTCCTCAAATATATCATAAATCTGCACAATGGCAGAGAGCTCGCGCATGTGCGCGACCTCTCGTGAATAATTTAAAAAAGCGGCAAGACACTCGTCAAATATGATCTCACTGCCGCCGACCACACGGATATCCGCCCCGTTGCCGGGTCTTTCGCATAGGGTCTGCGGAAAGAACTCGCGCAGTTCGATCGGTATGTTCAAAACCGTATCATAGCCGATATAGGTAATGCCCTCGCCGTTGCTTTTCTTGGCGCGCCCGACGATATACCGTTTCTGCAATCGGGTCCTGTACGGAAGCGCATGGCGCATTTGAGGCTCGGCAGAACTGAAACCGCAATTGGAACATTCGGCTTTACCGTTTGTATCGGACATACAGTTCATACATAGATTGTCAAAGCCAGTCATCTTGCTTCCTCCATGTTTCACAAAATATGGAAAAACTTTCTAATATTGTTAGTCATCCATATCCGGATTATCCCAATTGTGCCAAACATTTTGCACATCGTCGTTGTCCTCAAGGGCATCCAGCAGACGCTGCATCTTGGTGACGGACTCCGCATCGGTCAGCGTTGAATAGGTATTGGGCACCATTTCCACCTCTGCGGAAACAAACTCATAACCCTTCTTTTCAAGGTCGTCGCGCACGCCGCTGAAATCATCCGGCTCCGTATAGATTTCAAATACGTCGTCATCCGCCTGAAAATCGGACGCGCCCGCTTCAAGGCAGTCTTCCATGACTTTGTCCTCTTCCAGCCCTTCCTTTTCAATGATAATGACGCCCTTTGACGCAAACATAAACGAAACGCAACCGCTGGTTCCGAGGTTTCCGCCGAATTTATCGAAATAATGGCGGACGTCTCCGGCGGTACGGTTGCGGTTGTCCGTCAGCGTTTCCACAATTACCGCGATGCCGTTCGGGCCGTATCCCTCGTATGTAATGTTTTCATACTTGGTATCGTCCCCGTCTCCGGCTGCCTTTTTAATGATGCGTTCAATATTGTCATTCGGCACATTGTTTGCTTTCGCCTTGGCAATGCAGTCCTTTAATTTCGAGTTCGTGTCGGGATCCGGGCCACCGCCCTCTTTTACCGCTACGGCAAGCTCACGGCCGATTTTCGTAAATACCTTGGCTTTTGCGCCGTCTGTTTTTTCTTTTTTACGTTTAATATTATTCCATTTTGAATGGCCTGACATATTTTAATCCTCCCAAATAATAAGGCTACATTTTATAATATCACAATTCACATTGCATGGCAAGTGCGAGGTCCCGGGCGGACTTGCACGCTTTTTCGAGCGTTTCGCGGCCCCCGTCAAAATCCGTTCCCGGCCAGACAACCATTCCCTCCATCGACGTATTGATAACGGAAAACACCAATTTCAACTGACGGGAAATGATTGCCGCGCCTTCGCAGTCCTTGGAACCGCAGGTGACCAACAGGGCCCCAGTTTTATGCTTTTCGACCGAATTGGGAATACCGAGCGAAAAGCGAGCCGCAAAGTACCGCTGCGTACGGTCGACAATCGCCTTGAGCGGCGCGGGCAGGCTGAGATTGTAAACCGGCGTGGCGACAACAATCACGTCCGCGGCACGGATCAGAGCGTCGATATCGTCGAAGTCCGGCTGTGAGCATCTCTCTTCCCCAGCGCAGACGTTGCAGGCGATGCACGGCGCAATATTCCGTTCGTAAGCGTTAACCGTCTCGACCCGGGCAGACCCTTCAAACGGCTTCAGAAATTCGTGTAAAAGCTCCGCGGTGGTTCCGTTTTGATTCGGCGAACCGAAAAATACAAGAACCCGTCTTTGTTCCGGCAAACCTTCCCGTATGACATCCGCACGCAAACCAACCACCCGCTTTCGCAATAATTAAAGAAACATCGTTTGGAATCATTTCGGACTGTTTCAGGACAAGCCCGTTCGAAATGTTAATTTCTCTTTAAAAGCCTGTCAGTCTTCGAATATAATAATTGTAGCATATTACGCCGTCTATGGAAAGAGCAAACCTGTCGAAACCCGCGCATTGCGTATGGCAGTTCGGTATTTTCCCTAAACCTGAAGCATGAAAGGGCAAGAAGATTGACAGGGTAATCGCTTGACAATGTGGACTAATTTGGGCTAAAATGTATTATTATCGTTCATGAAACAATATAATCAGAAACGGTGGCATTTTATGAAAATAGGCTTGGATGTCGGCTCCACCACGATCAAATGTGTGGTACTGGACGACGGAAATCAAATTATATATCAGTCTTACGAGAGGCATTTTTCCCAGATTACGCAAAAAATGTCGGAGCTTCTCACAAAAATCAACAAAGATATCCTCAAGGGCAAAAGCGCCCAGCTCACGGTTTCGGGTTCTGCCGGAATGGGTATTTCACAGTCATGCAAACTGCCGTTTATTCAGGAAGTCTATGCGACGCGCGTGGCAATCGGCAAGCTGATCCCGGACGCGGACGTTATCATTGAACTCGGCGGAGAAGACGCGAAAATGCTGTTTTTATCCGGCGGCACAGAGGTTCGCATGAACGGCTCCTGTGCCGGGGGGACAGGAGCGTTTATCGACCAGATGGCGACATTGCTGAACATTTCCCTGGATGAGATGGATAAACTCGCCGAGCAGTACGAGAAAATTTACACCATTGCCTCACGCTGCGGCGTGTTTGCGAAATCGGACGTTCAACCCCTGCTGAACCAGGGTGCGCGCAAAAGCGATATTTCGGCCAGCATCTTCGCCGCCGTGGCGAATCAGACGATTGCCGGACTGGCGCAGGGCCGGAGAATTGCCGGAAAAGTGATTTACCTCGGCGGGCCGCTCACCTTTCTGCCCCAGCTGCGCGCAAGCTTTGACCAGGCGCTGAAAACAGTGGGCGTATGCCCCGAAAATTCCCTGTATTTTGTAGCGCTTGGCGCGGCGCTGAGCAGTGATACCGAAACGGATATGGAAACGGCGCTTGCGAGCATTGCCGCCTACGGCAGCACCGCGAACTTTCTTTCCATTCCTCCGCTGTTTGAAACGCAGGCGGACTACGACGCGTTTACACACCGCCACGCGCAGTGCAAAGCGCCGCGCGGCGACGCGGGAAGCTACACCGGAGAGGCGTATCTCGGCATTGACGCGGGTTCCACCACGGTAAAGGCCGTTCTGCTCGGGAAAGACGGCGAGGTGCTGGATTCCATATACCGCAGCAATTCAGGCAACCCGGTACCGATTATTCGGGAATACTTGCTCAGCCTTTACAGCCGTTACCCGCGGATTCAGATCGCCGCGGGCGCCGTGACGGGTTACGGCGAGGAGCTTTTAAAAAACGCCTTCAATATTGACTTTGGCATCGTGGAAACCGTGGCGCATTTCACGGCGGCCAAATGTTTTCTGCCGAACGTCGATTTTGTCATCGACATCGGCGGGCAGGATATGAAATGCTTCAAAATCCGCAACGGGGCGGTTGACAACATTTTTCTGAATGAAGCCTGTTCCTCCGGCTGCGGTTCGTTTTTACAGACTTTCGCCAACACGCTCGGCTATAAAATAGAAGATTTTGCAAAACTCGGCCTGTTCGCAAAGCACCCCGTCGATCTGGGTTCACGCTGCACCGTATTTATGAATTCGCAGGTCAAACAGGCGCAGAAGGACGGCGCGACCACTGAGGACATTTCCGCCGGTCTTTCCGTCAGCGTGGTGAAAAACGCCATCTACAAGGTCATCCGCGCCGCCTCCGCCGAAGAACTGGGCCGCAACATTGTCGTACAGGGCGGCACCTTCTTAAACGACGCTGTGCTGCGCGTATTTGAAAACGAACTGGGCGTCGATGTCTCCCGCCCGGATATTTCCGGCCTGATGGGCGCATACGGCGCGGGAATTTACGCCAAAAACAGATCCACGGGAAAAAGCACCATGATCGGCAAAGACGAACTGGAGAATTTCAAGCATGAGGTAAAAGTCACTTCATGCGGGCTGTGCAACAACAACTGCCGGCTGACCATCAATATTTTCGGCGGAAACCGCCGTTTTATCGGTGGAAACCGCTGTGAGAAGCCGGTGACCAAACGTTCGTCAAGCGACGAACTCAATATGTACGCCTACAAACTCGGCGTTCTGCGTTCCTACCAGCCCGCAGCCGGCAAAAGAGGTAAAATCGGAATCCCGATGGGTCTGAACCTGTATGAGCTGCTGCCGTTCTGGCACACATTTTTTACACAGCTTGGTTTTGAAGTAATCCTGTCCCCTCTGTCAAACAGGGAGCTTTACATCGAAGGGCAGAGCACCATTCCCTCCGATACGGTATGCTTCCCCGCAAAGCTAATGCACGGCCACGTGCAAGCGCTGCTCGACGAGGGCGTGAAAACCATTTTCTACCCCTGCATGTCTTATAATTTTGACGAGGGCCTTGGCGACAATCATTACAACTGCCCGGTGGTCGCCTATTATCCCGAAGTCATTTCCGCAAATATGCATATACCGGAGGGCTTCCGCCTCATCCACGATTACGTGGGAATTCACCGCAAGCATGATTTTCCGATAAAAATGCACGGGATACTTTCCAAATATTTTGAAGATATTTCCTTTCTTGAGGTAAAGAAGGCGGCTAAAGAAGCGTACCGGGAATATGACGGCTACTTTGCGAAAATACATGAAAAAGGCGACCGGATCATTGCCGAAGCGCAGAAGCAGCACCGGCAGATCATTGTGCTGAGCGGAAGGCCCTATCACCTTGACCCGGAAATCAACCACGGAATCGACAAGCTGATTGTCAGCCTTGGCGCGGCGGTCATTTCGGAGGACGTTTTGAGCAGCAAGGTCAAACGCTTTCCCACAAAGGTGCTGAACCAGTGGACCTACCATGCGAGGCTGTACGCGGCGGCCGAGTATATTGGCGACAAGCCCGACATGAACCTGGTGCAGCTGGTATCGTTCGGCTGCGGCGTAGACGCCATCACCACCGACGAAGTGCGCAGTATTCTGGAAGCACATGACAAGATTTACACACAGATCAAGATAGATGAAATTACGAATCTCGGCGCGGTGAAAATCCGGCTTCGCAGCCTGTTCGCCGCACTGGAAAAATGAGGTGATTACTTGGCGGAATTGAAATTCAGCAAGGACGGACGCCTGCTTTTTACAAAGGAAATGAAAAAGGAATATACGATTCTTTGTCCGATGATGGCACCGATTCATTTTCAGCTGATTGTAAATGTGCTGAACAACTGTGGATACCACATTGAGCTTTTGACAAACGACGGGCCGAACGTGGTGCAGGAAGGTCTGAAATACGTCCATAACGACACGTGCTATCCGGCTTTGCTGGTCATCGGCCAGTTTATCGACGCGCTGCATTCCGGAAAATACGACCTTGACCGCACCGCGCTGATCATAACCCAGACAGGCGGCGGCTGCCGTGCATCGAACTATATCCACCTGCTGAGAAAAGCGCTGAAAAAAGCCGGGCTGGAACGGATTCCGGTCGTCTCACTGAACATGTCCGGGCTGGAAAGCAATCCCGGCTTCACGCTGACCCTGCCGATGCTTCGGAAATTTATCGCCGCGCTTGTATACGGTGACGCGCTGATGCTGCTGGACAACCAGACAAAGGCATATGAAGAGGTACCCGGCGAAAGCGGACGGATGGTCAAAAAGTGGACGGATGCGCTGACAGAGCAGTTCAACAACGGACAGGGCCTGTCCTTAAAGCAGCTGAAAGAAAATTTAAATCGGATTGTACACGATTTTGCGCAAATTAAAGTCAACCGCAGGAAGAAAATCAAGGTCGGCGTTGTCGGGGAGATTTATGTAAAATACTCCGCGCTGGGCAACAACCATCTTGAGGATTTTCTGGCGGAGCAGGACTGTGAGGTCAACGTGCCGGGCATCATGAATTTCGCCCTGTTCAAGGTTGACAACCGTCTGGAGGATATCAAGCTTTACGGCGGCAGTTCGGCAAAATTCGTGGTGGTTCACGCGCTGATGGATTATCTTTTGAAGATGCAGAACATCCTGATCCATGCGGTACAGACAGAGCCGCAATTTCTGGCACCCGAACCCTATGCGCACACAAAAAGCCTTGTGAAGGGCGTCATCGGCTACGGTGACAAAATGGGTGAAGGCTGGCTTTTAACCGCGGAAATGCTGGAGCTGGTCGAACAGGGCTATGAGAATATCGTCTGTACGCAGCCGTTCGGCTGTCTGCCGAACCACATCTGCGGCAAGGGCATGATCCACCGGATTAAGGCCGTGGACGAACGTTCCAACATCGTCCCCATCGATTACGACCCGAGCGCGACGCGCGTCAACCAGGAAAACAGAATTAAACTGATGCTTGCCGTTGCGAAGGAAAAGCTCGCTGCGGACAAAAAAGATTAACCGGAGTGTACTGAATGAAAAAACTGCTCAATGAATTCAAGGAATTTGCCGTGCGCGGCAATGTCATGGACATGGCCGTCGGCGTCGTCATCGGCGGCGCGTTCGGCAAAATCGTATCCTCGCTCGTAGCCGACATCATCATGCCGGTGCTTTCCCTGATTACCGGCAGAATTAATCTGACGGCGCTGGCGGTAACGGTTCCCGCCGCGCTGGAGGGTGCAAAGCCGATTACGATCACCTACGGGAATTTTTTGCAGACCGTGCTTGATTTTGTCGCAATCGCTTTTTCTATTTTCCTTGTGATTAAGGCGATGAACCGCCTGAAACGGAAAAAAGAAGCCGCCGCGCCCCCGCCGGCTGAACCGGGGCGTGAGGAAGTCCTGCTGACGGAAATCCGGGACCTGCTCAAGAAAAAAGACTGATGTCTGCCCGGAAAACGGTCAGTAAATAATTCATCCCCGGCCGATGCTTTTGGCATCGGCCGGGGATTTTTTCATGATCTGTTTGTGTTCAGAAAACCGCCTACCTGTTCCATTTGTCACTCAGCGCGTTGATTTGGTCTGCAAACTTTGCAAGATCCTTGTTCGCCCCGCCCTCATTCTTCTGAATAACCTGCAAAAGCCGTTTTCCTGCTTCCATCAGGCGGGCAAACGGAGCGGAGAACTTCTTTCCCCTGCCCTCTTTCTGCGGGCTGCGCAGTTCGGGCGCGATGCCCTCCTCCAGTACACGGTTGTCGGCCAGGTCAAAGGAGGCTTCAAAATTGGGAACCAGCACGTTGTACCCCAGCTGCCTTAATGTGTCGCCGAACAGCTCGCTAACCTGCAGTTCGCCGTGAACCACAAACACGCGCTTCGGTTTTTGTTCAAACGCCTGTATCCACTGAAGCAAGCCCGACCGGTCGGCATGGGCGGAAAGTGCCCGGAAATTATAAATATGCGCTTGCACCGTAATTTCCTCGCCGAACAGCTTCACTTTATCAATCCCATCGACCAGAATTCTGCCGAGGGTACCGTTGGCTTGGTAGCCGACAAACACGACCGCGCATTCCGGCCGCCATAAATTATGCTTGAGGTGATGGCGGATTCTGCCCGCCTCGCACATGCCGCTGGAAGAAATAATCACCTTGGGGATTCCGTCCATATTCAGCGCCTTGGACTCTTCCACGCTGGCACAGATGTTCAGATTAGAGAAATGAATCGGTTCAAATCCGGCCTTGATCACCTTGACGGCGGCTTCGTCGGCGTAGCCCGTCAGATTGCCGCTGTAGATTTTGGTTGCCTCCGCCGCTAGCGGGCTGTCCACATAAACCGGGAAATCCGGGTTGCTTTTGACCAGTCCCCGTTCCTTCATTTCGCGGATATAATAAAGCAGCTCCTGCGTGCGGCCAACCGCAAAACTGGGGATGACCACATTGCCGCCGCCGGAAAGCGTTCTGTCAAAAATTTCGGCAAGCAGAGGAACATAATCATCCATTTTCTCATGTTCCCTGTCTCCGTAGGTTGACTCCATCACCACATAATCCGCCTCATGGATATACTGCGGGTCCTGGATAATCGGCTGGTTCTTGTTGCCGATGTCGCCGGAAAAGACGATTTTTTCGGTCTGCCCGTTTTCGGTCAGCCACAGTTCCACCGCCGCGGAACCGAGCAGGTGGCCTGCGTCGGTGAACCGGAAACGGACGCCCTCGCACAGCTCAATCATTTCGCCGTAAGCGTATGGAACAAGGCGGTTCAGCGTTTCCTGCGCATCCTCTATGGTGTAAATCGGCTCTTCCGGTTCGCGGCCGGCACGTCTTCCCTTGCGGTTTTCATTAATCGCGTCCATTTCCTGAATATGCGCGCTGTCACGGAGCATGACCGAAAGCAGCTTGCAGGTCATCCCGGTCGCATATATTTTCCCGTCGTAACCGTTCTTCACCAGAAGAGGAAGCCTGCCGCTGTGGTCAATATGGGCGTGCGTTACAATGACATAATCAATCTGCGACGCGTAAAACGGCAATCTGTGATTGTCATCCTCGTCCGCGCCCTGCTGCAGACCGCAGTCAATTAAAATCTTTTTCCCGTTTACCATCAGGCAGTGGCAGCTGCCGGTAACCTCTTTATCCGCGCCGTAAAAAATCAGTTGCATTCTCTTTCTCCTATCTGTGTATTTCTATGGCAACTTCAAAATCATAGCAATTTTAAATAAGAACTGAAAAAGCGGATGGCATTTTCCCCACGTTTTGTAATTGCTATAAAGACAATATGAGCTCAACAGGGCAGTGGTCGCTGCCCATTATTTCAGGGTGTATGCTGCTTGTTTCTATTTTTTCCCTGATAGAATCGGATACCAGAAAATAATCGATGCGCCATCCCGCGTTTTTCTCCCGCGCCTTGAACATATAGGACCACCATGTATACGCCCCCGCCTCATCCGGATGCAGATAGCGGAAGCTGTCTGTAAATCCCGACGCAAGCAGCTCTGTCATTTTCCCCCTTTCTTCATAGGAAAACCCGGCGTTCCCGATGTTGCTTTTGGGATTTTTTAGATCAATTTCATTGTGTGCCACATTCATATCCCCGCACACAATCACCGGCTTTTCCGCGTCGAGCCTTTTCAGATAGGCGCGGAAGGCATCTTCCCAGCGCATGCGGTAGTCAATGCGCACCAAGTCCCGCTGCGCGTTTGGCGTGTATACCGTCACCAGATAAAAATCCTTGAATTCCAGCGTAATGGAGCGTCCCTCGCCGACATGCTCCGGCTCGTCGATATCGTACCGTACGGACAGAGGCTCCATTCTGGTAAAAACCGCCGTGCCGGAATAGCCTTTTTTTACAGCGGAATTCCAGTACTGCCGGTAACCCGGCAAAACAATCTCCGCCTGATCAGGCTGCATCTTTGTTTCCTGAATGCACACGGCGTCGGCGTCCGCCGCGTTGAAAAAGTCCATAAACCCTTTATTCAGGCAGGCGCGCAGTCCGTTGACATTCCATGATATCAGCTTCACCATTTCATCCCCCAGTTTTTCCATATCCGCCTCCGTTAAGCCGGAGGGATATCCAATCAGCGAATCAAAATCGCTTTTCGGTTATTATATCATATCCATACGGAAAATAGTAAAATAATTTTCAGGAAAACCATGTGCCTGATCCATTGCGACACCATGCAGACAAGACTGGTTCAGTTTATTTGATTTTACACTTACCATGTGGCGCCTGTGTAAACAAGCAATTTTTTCAATAAAAACTATACCTTGAATGAAACTTTGATTACCGTTATAATAGGAATATGACTTTTACAGAATAGATGGAGGAAGATTATGAAAAATCCAATTGTTACCGTGAAAACCAACGGCGGCACTATGAAAATTGAGCTTTATCCGGAAATTGCCCCAAATACCGTAAAAAACTTTATTTCCCTTGTAAAAAAAGGGTTTTATGACGGAACGATTTTCCACCGCGTGATCCCCGGATTCATGATTCAGGGCGGCGACCCGGAAGGAACCGGCATGGGCGGACCCGGCTACAGCATCAAGGGCGAATTCCGCTCCAATCATTTTCAGAACGATCTGAAGCACACCAAAGGCGTGATTTCCATGGCAAGATCCATGAGCCCGAACAGCGCTGGTTCGCAGTTCTTCATTATGGTAGCCGACGCGCCGCATCTTGACGGCGAGTACGCCGCTTTCGGCAAAGTGATTGAAGGGCTGGAGGAAGCCGACCGCATTGTGTCGGTCCGCCGCAACCGCAGCGATAAACCGCTGGAGGATGAAATGATGAAAAGCGTTACCGTTGAAACCTTTGGAGAGGAATACGGTGAACCGGAAAAACAGTAAATTACAGGGAGTATTGAATGTCGATTTTTAAGAAATTCATAAAATATTACAAGCCCTACCGCGCCATATTTTACTTTGATATGTTCTGCGCGCTGATTGTGTCGGCGGTAGACGTGGCGTTTCCACAGATTTTAAACTTTTTGACAAAGGGCCTGTTCGCAGGAAGCGCGCGGACGATTTTACACGCACTGCCGTGGGTTGCGGCGGCGCTTTTGGTAATGGAACTCATCCGCCTTGGCTGCCAGTATTACATTACGAGCTGGGGCCACGTGATGGGCGCGAGAATGGAAAGTGATATGCGGCAGGATCTGTTCGACCATTTGCAGCGGCTTTCCTTTTCTTATTACGACCATAACAATACCGGCGAAATGATGAGCAAGCTTGTGTCCGATCTATTTGATATCAGCGAGCTTGCCCACCACGGCCCGGAAAACATTTTGATTTCCATGCTGAAAATTGTGGGAAGCTTTGTGCTGATGATGATGATTAACGTGCCCATGACTTTGGTTTTGCTGGCCGTTACGCTTATCATGATTGATTTCAGCCTCCGGAAAAACAAAAAAATGCGCGCGGTGTTTATGGATAACCGCAAAAAAATAGCAAGCGTCAATTCCCGCGTGCAGGACAGCCTGGCCGGCATCCGCGTGGTAAAAAGCTTTGGCAACGAGGAACTGGAACACGAAAAATTTTCCGAAAGCAACCTGAATTTTCTGGACTCCAAAGAGAGCAGCTACCGGGTGATGGGAAGTTTTCGCGCAGGCACCTCGTTTTTCGAAGGGCTTCTTTTTCTGACTGTTCTGGTGAGCGGCGGGCTGTTTATCGCGCAGGGCTCGCTGCATGTCACCGATCTGGCGGTTTACGCCCTGTACATCAATATTATCATCAACCCCATTGACATATTGATTGAGTTTACCGAGCAGTTTCAGAAAGGGTATTCCGGCTTCCGGCGTTTCATAGAGGTAGTGGAAACGGAGCCGGACATTGTTGACCGGCCCGGTGCGGCAGAACTGAGAGAGGTAAAAGGGAAAATCGAGTATAAGAATGTTTCTTTCAGCTACGACGACGCGAACAACGTACTGGAAAATATCAACATTTCCATCGAGGCGGGAAAAACCGTCGCGCTGGTCGGCCCGTCCGGCGGCGGCAAGACCACTCTTTGCTCCCTGCTTCCCCGCTTTTACGACGTCACCGCCGGAAGCGTCCTCATTGACGGCAGGGATGTCCGGGATATCAAGCTGAAATCTCTGCGCAGAGTAATTGGAATCGTACAGCAGGATGTTTATATGTTTGCGGGAAGCATCAAAGAAAACATCTCCTACGGGAAACCGGACGCTACGGAGGAGGAAATCATTGCGGCCGCCAAAAACGCAAACATCCACGACTTTATCGCGGGGCTTGACGACGGCTACGACACCTATGTTGGCGAGCGCGGCACCCGTCTCTCCGGCGGCCAGAAGCAGCGCCTCGCTATCGCCCGCGTATTTTTGAAAAACCCGAAAATTCTGATACTGGATGAAGCGACCAGTGCGCTTGACAACGAGAGCGAGCGCCACATCCAGAATTCACTGGAAACGCTCTCTAAAGACCGAACCACCATTGTCATTGCCCACCGCCTGAGCACCATCCGAAACGCGGATGAAATCATCGTAATCGGCGACGAAGGCATTGAGGAACGCGGTACCCATCAGGATCTGATTGAGAAAAACGGCATCTACGCCAAATACTACAATATGCAATTTGAAGGGCTGGATGCCTAGGAAAGAGTTCCACGGCGCAGGCCGCCGAGGGAAAACGCATGCCTAAATAAGAAAACCGGGAAGCATAATGTGCTTTCCGGTTTTCTTATTTAATATTTCTCCACGCCGTCCGCGGTAACCCTTCCGTGGACTATGGGAACAAATTTCGGCTCAGATGAACGGATGGAAACCGCGCTTTCAAACAGTTTTTCCGCTTCCGCGCATTTTTCCGGTGAGGAGGTATAAAACTCCGCGATCACGTCTCCCTTTTTGACATAATCGCCGATTTTTCTGCGCAGCATGATACCGGCGCTGAAATCAATCGAATCCTCCTTCTTCTCCCTGCCCGCGCCGAGCTCCACGGAAGCGATGCCGCATTGCTCCGTATTCATGGAATACAGGTAGCCCTCGTTCTGCGCCAGCACGTCGTGCTTTACCTTCGCCTGTTCAAACTTCGCATTGTCGTCCAGGACAGCGGTATCTCCGCCCTGCGCCGCGACCATTTCCCGCAGCTTTGCAAAGGCTTCACCGTTGTCAATTTGTCGTTTGGCAAGCGCCTTACATTCCGCCATACCGCCCTTTCCTGCTAAAAACAGCATATTGGCGGCAAGCTCCAGACAGATTTCCGTCAAATCCGCGGGCCCATGGCCCTTCAGTGTCTGACAGACTTCCATAATTTCCAGCGAATTTCCGATTGCATTGCCGAGCGGACGGTCCATGTCGGTGATCAGCGCGATGGTTTTTCGGCCTACATGCTCGCCGATTGCCACCATTGCCTGTGCAAGGCGGATGGAATCGTCCACGGTTTTCATAAAGGCGCCGCTGCCGGTCTTGACATCCAGCAGGATGCAGTCGGAACCGGCCGCAATTTTTTTGCTCATAATGCTGGAGGCAATCAGCGGAATGCTCTCAATCGTCGCGGTGACGTCGCGCAGGGCGTAAAGCTTTTTATCCGCCGGCACCAGATTGCCGGACTGCCCGATGACGCTGACGCCCACCTTCCGCACGATATCGAAGAATTTTTCCCGGTCAATGGAGGTCTGCATTCCTGGAATGGACTCCATCTTGTCGACCGTGCCGCCGGTATGGCCCAGCCCGCGCCCGCTCATTTTCGCGACCCGCACCCCAAGGGACGCGACAATCGGCGAAATAATCAGCGTGGTTTTATCGCCGACCCCGCCGGTGCTGTGTTTGTCAACCTTGATGCCGTCTATGGAGGACAAATCCACGGTTTCTCCGGAATTCGCCATACACATGGTCAGGGAAGCGGTTTCCCTGTCCGTCATGCCCTTAAAAAAAATTGCCATCAGCAGAGCGGACACCTGATAATCGGGAATCTCTCCCTTTACATAGCCATTGATAAAAAATTGGATTTCCGCGTCGGAAAGCGCCCCGCCGTCGCGTTTTTTTGCGATAATATCATACATTCTCATTTTCAGTCACCTTCATACGATCATTTTATCCAGCAGGAAGATTCCGTTTTCCTGAAGGGCTGTACGGAGCACGTCCGGGTCTCCTTCATAGCAGTGCCCTTCCATGCCGAGCCTTCTTCCCGCTTCCACATTGTCCACACGGTCGTCAATAAAGTAACATTCGCGCGGATCGAGCGAAAACTCCTTAAAAAACTTCAAGTAGATTTCCTCATCCGGCTTGATGCAGTGGAAATCCGCAGAAAAGAAAATGCCGGAAAAATACCGCAGGGCCTGAATTTTCGGGGTAAAATGATGGATATTTTTCCCCGCGTTGGAAAGCAGATACAAAGAATAACCGTTTTCCCTGAGTTCACGCACCAAAGGCAGGATATTGTCAAACACCACCATATAATCCTGCCAATGCAGAAGCAGCCCTGTAACCGCTGTGTGCAGCCGCTCCGGCAGACGGGCGCAGACCGGGGCAACGAGGTCCTCTTCCGTAATGGTTCCGCGGTCAACTTCAGTCCACTGCGCCGTTTCAAACACCTCGGTACGGATGAGACGGACATCCTCCGGGTCGGTGGTATAATGGCTGATAAAAGCGTCTGGATCAAAATCCACCAAAACCTGGCCCATATCAAATACAATATTTTTAATCATGTTTATCCACCAGATTTGCCCGGCTGAATCCAAGCGGAAGCAATTCTTTCAGGGTATAAACTTCCCATTGATCCGGACTTTTCCCCAAAATGATTTGAAAGCTTTCCGGGTCGCAGAATTCCATCATTACCTGCCGGCACACGCCGCAGGGAGGGCAAAGCCCGCCGATGGCGCCGCCTGTTCTGCCCCCGACAATCGCGATACAGCGGAACTCTGTTTCCCCTTCGCTCACCGCCTTAAAAAAAGCCGTGCGCTCCGCGCAGTTCGTCGGTGTATAGGTTGCGTTTTCAATATTGCAGCCCTTGTAAATTTTCCCGCTTTGGGTCAGCAGCGCCGCGCCCACCGCGAATTTGGAGTAAGGCGTATAGGCCATTTCACGCGCGGAAATGGCGGCCGCGACCAGTTCTTTATAATCTTCCATTTCTTCACCTGTTTTCATAGATAAATTTGAGGAACGACAATCGCCGCTCCTCAAATGATATCGCCGGGAGCCGGTTAATACCCGTTCGCTTCTTCGTTTTTAATGATTTTGATAATCCTGCTTGTGCCGAGGCGCGAAGCCCCAAGCGACACAAATTTTTCCGCGTCCTCCATTGTTTTAATGCCGCCGGCCGCCTTGATTCTTACATTCGGGCCTACATGGGCGGCAAAGAGCGCGACATCGTCAAACGTGGCACCCGCGGTGGAAAAACCGGTGGAGGTCTTAATGAAGTCCGCGCCCGATTCGGTCACTACCTCACACATTTTTATTTTCTCCGCATCCGTCAGCAGACAGGTTTCAATAATCACCTTTAAAAGATGTGTGCCGCAGGCGGCTTTCACCTGTTTGATTTCGTCAAGCTGCAAATCGTAAAGCCCGTCCTTGACATAGCCGATATTAATCACCATATCGATTTCATCGGCGCCGTTCTGAATGGCGTCTTTTGCTTCAAAGACCTTGACCGCGGTCGTGGAATAGCCGTTGGGAAAGCCGATGACGGTGCAAACCGCCATTTTGCCGCCGACATACTCTTTCGCACGTTTTACGTAGGAAGCCGGGATACAGACCGACGCGGTGCGGTACTTTACAGCGTCGTCGCAGATCTGTTTCATCTCGTCCCATGTCGCGGTCTGTGTCAGCAAAGTGTGGTCAACTTTACTGAGTATTTCCTGGTGATTCATCAATATCGATCTCCTTTTTTCATTTACCTGTTTGTGCATCCGTTATCTTACGCCCTTTTCATAGGGTTCGCCGTCCGCCTTCGGTGCGACGGAACGCCCGACAAACAGGATCAGAACCACGATGGTCAGAATGTACGGAAGCATTGCAAGAATCTGGGACGGAACGGCAAAATCGCCGCCGCCCAGTACGATGGTCAGCGCCTGCGCAAACCCGAACAGCAGGCACGCGCCGTATGCGCCGAACGGAGTCCATTTGCCGAAAATAACAGCCGCCAGCGCGATGAAGCCCTGCCCGCTGATGGCAGTCGGCGTAAACTGGGAAATAATGGCGAGCGTCATGGAAGCGCCGCCGAAGCCCGCCAGAATGCCGGATATCAATACGCAGACATAACGGATGCCGCTCACGCTGATTCCCAGCGTATCGGCCGCCGCTGGATGTTCACCCACCGACCGCACATGGAGCCCCCATTTTGTCCGGTAGAGGAAAAACCACATCACCACTGTAGTGGCCAGCGCCAGTATGACAGTGACATCTACATTCAAATTTTTCATAGCGCTGTCGCCGAATGCGCTTTCCCCAAACAGCTTCGGCAGCGTTTTCGCCGGAAGCGTCATGGTTGCGTTATCGAACAGCAGCCGGCAGAAAAACAGAGCAAAGCCCGGCCCAATCAGATTGATCGCAATGCCAGAAATGGTCTGGTCCGCCTTAAAGGTCACAGACGCGACAGCATGGAGCAAAGCAGTCGCTCCGCCCGCGGCGCCCGCCGCCAAAAAACCAAGCCACGGATTGCCGGTAAAATAGCTGACCGCAGCCGCGGTAAAAGCACCCGTGGTCATCATTCCTTCAATACCGATGTTGACAACGCCGGAGCGCTCCGAAATCACGCCGCCCAACGCACCAAACACCAATGGCGTGGAGTACATCAGCGTAATGCCAATCAGCAAAATCAGTTTACTTAGCACGTTGAGCACCTCTTCTTTCAAGCTTGTCGGCCAGCGAAGGCACAATTTTTGTCAGCGCCACGAAAAATACGATGGTCCCGATCATAATATTGATAATTTCCGTGGGAGCGCCGACATCCTGCTGTACGCTCTGCCCGCCGTAAAGCAGGCCGCCGAACAGCAACCCGGCAAAGATACACCCAATCGGCGACGAACCGGCAATCAGCGCGACGCTCAAGCCGTTGAATCCATTATTTTCAAAAGCAGCCATCTGGGAAATTTTATGCGGCGAGGTTCCGGTAATGGCAAGTGCACCGGCAAGGCCAGCCAGCGCACCGGCAATCAGCATCGCTTGGGTGATATTCCGTCCGACATTGATGCCGGCAAACTCCGCGGCGTCGCGGTTAAATCCTACCGCGCGCAACTCGTAACCCTTGGAGGAACGGTAGAGCAGCACCCAGATAATAATTGCCATAACGACGGCAATCAGGATACCGAAATTCACATCCGTTTTCAGCATCATTTCATACAGCCATTTGTTTGGCTTCAGGGCCGCCATTCCCGCCTTGGAGGTTTTCCAGTCTGGAAGGAGCATGGTGAAGCTCGACTCATTGACGGCATAGGAGCTGGTGGAATTCGGCTGATGGTACGTGGCCGTATTGACAATAAAATTAGACAGATAAAGGCCGATCCAGTTCAGCATGATGCTGGTGATGACCTCGTGAATACCAAACCTGGCTTTCAAAAAACCGATGATTCCGCCGAAAACCGCCCCGGCAAGCACGCCGGAAAGGACAACAAGGGGAACCTGTACGACGGGTGCAAAATTAAACTTTACCCCGACACAGACAGCGGCAATGGTTCCCGCTATGTACTGGCCCTCCGCACCGATATTGAACAGTCCGGTTTTAAAGGCGAACGCAACGCTCAGGCCGGTTAAAATGATCGGCGTCGCCTTGATGATCACGTTGGAAATATATTTCGGTTTTGCAAAAATGCCTTTGAACAGCGCCCCGAAAGACTCCCACGGATTGTAGCCTGCAAACACAAGCACGACCGCTGCGACCAAAAAGCCAAACAGGATGGCAATCAGCGTGGAGGTAATCGGTTTTTTAAGAATTCTGACGAATGTTTTCATTGAGCTTACCTCCCGCCATTAAAAGTCCAATTGTTTTTTCGTCAACCTCGCCTTGCTGAAAGCTGTCGACAATGGTTCCTGCGTAAATTACGTCAATCGTATCGGCAACATTCATCACTTCATCCAGTTCCAGCGAAATCAGAAGGATTGCCCTGCCGTTGTCGCGTTCGCGTATCAGGGTTTTATGAACATATTCGATCGCGCCCACGTCAAGCCCGCGGGTCGGCTGCACGGCAATCAAAAGATCCGGCTCGTTTGAAATTTCCCGCGCGAGAATCACCTTCTGCTGATTTCCGCCGGAAAGACCGCGCACCGGCTGGCTTTCACAATTATCCGGACGGATATCGAAATCCTTGATCAGCCCTTTGGTATAGGCTAGAATTTCACTCCTGTTGAGCATGCCGCCTTTGTTGTAAGGCTGGCTTCGGTATTTTTCTATCACCATATTTTCCGCTACCGTAAACGGAAGGATCAGCCCGCGTTTCTGCCGATCTTCGTGTACGGTGGATATTTTATGGTCAATGACGTTGCGCGGCGACGTATTCTGGATTTCCGCCCCGTTGATTCTGATGGTGCCGCTCTCCGCCCGCGTCAGGTTGGTAATCGCTTCGACCAGCTCTTTCTGGCCGTTTCCGTCAATGCCGGCCACGCCGACAATTTCGCCCCTGCGCACTTTCAGCGACAAATTTTTGACCGCGTCCAGCTTGCGTTCGTCCTTTACCGTCAGGCCGTCAATTTCAAAAACGACTTCTCCGGGTTCCGCCGGCGTTTTCTCAACGACAAGCTGTACTGCATGGCCGACCATCTTTGTAGCAAGCTCTTCCTGATCGACATCGGCGACATTCACCGTGTCAATATACTCGCCCCGGCGGATAATGGTGCAGACATCCGACGAAGCCTTAATCTCTTTGAGCTTGTGGGTGATGATGATAATTGTTTTTCCATCCGCTATCAGGTTATGCATAATCTGAATCAGATCGTCAATCTCCTGCGGAGTAAGAACCGCGGTCGGCTCATCCAGAATGAGCAAATCCACGCCGCGGTAAAGTGCTTTCAATATTTCAACACGCTGCTGCATGCCAACGGAAATATCCTCTATTTTTGCATCCGGATCCACTTCAAGACCGTATTTCTTTACAATTTCAAGAATTTCCTCACGTGCTTTTTTCATATTCAATACGCCGAACCGGTTCGCAATTTCATTGCCTAAAATAATATTCTGCGTAACGGTAAAATTGTCTACCAGCATAAAATGCTGATGAACCATGCCTATCCCGTGTTCAATGGCAACATTGGGGTTTTTGATGTTTACTTTTTCCCCATTTAAAAAGATTTCTCCCGCTTCGGCCTGATACAGGCCGTACAGGACATTCATAAGCGTACTTTTTCCGGCGCCGTTCTCGCCCAGTATGGCATGAATTGTACCCTTTTTAACATCCAGACTGACGTTGTTCAGAGCGCAAAAGGAGCCGAACATTTTTGTAATACCATGCATCTGCACCGCGTATTGCCTGCTGACTTCCATTACAATAGACCCCCTGCCCGTTAATAAGTCTCTTTAAATGCAACGGGGCGCCATAAAAACTATGCGCCCCGTTGCTTAAAGAAATAATAGAATCGAAATTATTTAAGTCCTTTTTCGAACTCTGCGAATTCTGCTTTATTCGCCGGAGGAGTGATTGTCTTATCCTTGATTTTGCCTTCCAGCGCAATCGCCGCGTTATAGGTGTCGTCACCCATCAGCGTGTGCTCTTCCGGAATGCCGACAGCACTTTCGGTAAGACCATAAGTGTAAGTTTTTCCGCCAATTTCCTTGCCGTCGATTGCTTCCTTGGAAACAAGCTCAACCGCCTGGTTGACAAGCTTTAATGCAGAGGTAAGAACATTTTTAGGAGCAAGATAAGCCTGGTCACGGTCAACGCCGATTGCATACTTGTTTGCTTCCTTGGCAGCCTCAATAACGCCGACACCTACGCCGCCGGCAGCATGGAACACAACGTCGCATCCGTTGGAGAACATCTTTGTGGCAATTGCCTTGCCCTTTGCGGAATCGGTAAAGCTTTCAGCGTACTGGGATTCAACCGTGATCTTTTTGCCAAGCTCTTTAGCTGCGTACGCGACGCCGGCCCTGTAGCCGTATTCAAACTGGTCGATAATGGCGCTGGTCATGCCGCCGACGAAACCGACTTTGCCGGTCTTTGTTGTTTTAGCGGCAATGTAGCCTACGAGGAACGAAGGCTCCTGCGCACGGAACATAACGCCGGTTACATTTGCAGGCGTTTTGTCTCCATAGGAGTTATCAACAATCGCATAGTTAATGTCAGGATTCTGCTTAGCGGAATTTGTAACGGCGTCAGCCATTGCAAAACCGATTCCCCAGATCAGGTTGTTGCCGTCATCGGCAGCCTTGTCCAGATTCGTTGCGTAATCGGACTCCTGTTTGGACTCGGAGTACTTTACCGTAGCGCCCGTATCCTTGGAAAGCTTCTGCAGGCCTTCCCAGGCGGACTGGTTGAAGGACTGGTCGTTTACACCGCCGGTATCGGTTACCATTCCAATTTTAAAATCGGTCTTCGCAGCCGTGGATTCCGCTTTGCTTTCAGCAGCCGCTGCCGAGCTGGCCGCTGCCGCACTGCTGGAAGCCGCCGGGGTATTGGAAGCGCATGCTGTTACGGAAGCTGTCATCATAACTGCAAGAAAAAGTGCTACAATCTTCTTCATTCATTTTTCCTCCTGATAATTTTTTTGGATATTTAGAATACCACGTTACGTGATATTGATCCCATCATCTCTTTTACGCCGAAAATTATCTTACTTTATTTTATCACGTTTTGCAATACATTTCCGTGAAGTCAGGCAATCGCCAGAGCAATTTCCATCATTTGGGTAAAGCCGGTCTGGCGCTCCTGTGCCGACAGGGATTCGCCGGTAAACGGGCAGTCGGAAATCGTCAGCAGGCAGAGCGCGTTTTTGCCCGCCCTTGCCGCGTTCATATACAGGGCCGCGGCCTCCATTTCGACAGCCAGCACGCCCATTTTTTTCCACGCGGAAAGCGCGTCGGGATTATCATCGTAAAACGTATCCGAAGAAAGCACATTGCCGACCACCGTATGGACATTCAGTCTTTCGGCGGCGGCAGCCGCGCTCTTCAGAAGATCGTAGCTTGCAACCGGTGCGAAGGTTCCCGGCAGATTGTACTGAGCGGCATAATTGGAATTGGTGCAGGCACCCATGCCGATCACGACGTCGCGCACATGCACATTGTCCGCTATTCCGCCGGCGGAGCCGATGCGGATGATATTTTCCACGCCGTAGAAGTTAAAAAGCTCATACGTGTATATGCCGACGGAGGGGATTCCCATCCCGCCGCCCATGACGGACACGCGTTTGCCGTGATACATTCCGGTATAGCCGAGCATGTTGCGCACCGTGTTAAAGCACAAGACATCGGTCAGATAGGTTTCCGCAATAAATTTAGCGCGGAGCGGGTCGCCCGGCATCAGGACGGTTTTCGCAATTTCTCCTTCTTTGGCTCCGTTGTGGGGCGTAGGTACGTTAGACATAAGCTCCTCCTGTTTTAATCAACAATATTTTTCAACCGGGACGTTCCCGTAATTTCCGGTTTTACATCGAAATAATCAAGGATGGTGGCAGCGATATCGGCAAAGGTCGGCAATGTTCCCAGATTGGCACCGGCTTTCACATGGCTGCCGTAAATCACCCAAGGCGTATACTCGCGCGAATGGTCGGTCGAAGGCGTTGCCGGGTCGCAGCCGTGGTCGGCGGTAATCATCAGCAGATCGTCTTCACGCAGCCCCGCCAGAATTTCCGGTAGCTTACCGTCAAAGTAAGTCAGTCCTTTAGCATAACCGTCTATATCGTTGCGGTGGCCGTAAAGCATGTCAAAATCAACCAAATTAATAAAGCACAGCCCGTTAAAATCCTCTTTTGTCAGTTCAATGGTGCGCGCAATCCCCTCTTCGTTCCCCTTGGTTCTCATAAACCGGCTGATTCCCTTTCCGGCGAAAATATCATTGATTTTTCCGACGGCAATCACATCGAAATCCTTTTCTTTCAGCTGGTCCAGCATCGTCGTTTTCGGGGGCAGGAGCGAGAAATCATGGCGGTTGGTGGTGCGCGTGTAATTGGGATAGGTTCCGATAAACGGCCTTGCGATCACCCTGCCGACGCCATGTTCGCCGACAAGCAGTTCCCTTGCAATCCGGCAGTAGCGGTACAGCTCTTCTACCGGCACGATTGCTTCATTCGCCGCAATCTGGAACACGCTGTCCGCCGAGGTGTAAACAATGAGCGCGCCCGTTTCCGCATGTTCTTTTCCGTAATCCATGATCACGTCGGTACCCGAGTACGGTTTGTTGCAGATGGCTCTTCTGCCGGTCTTTTCCTCAAACGCGCGAATAATCTCATCCGGAAAACCGTTCGGATAAGTCGGAAGCGGCTTTGGAGAATTGATTCCCGCAATTTCCCAGTGGCCGATGGTGGTATCCTTGCCCTTGGAAATTTCCCTCATGCGCGCAAAAGCGCCCGTGGGATGCTCCGCTTTCGGGCGGCAAGTCACCCCGTCGATATTAAAGAGTCCCAGCTTCTGCATATTCGGCATATTGAAATAACTGCTTGTTGCGGCGGCGGCAAGCGTGTTGCTTCCCTCATCGCCATATTCCGCGGCATCCGGTTCTTCGCCGATGCCGACACTGTCAAGTACAATTAAAAATATACGTTTGTTCATCGTATCCGCCTTTCTTTATTCAGCTGCGCGGCCTGGTCGTCTGCCGCACCTTCAGCGAAACAGGTAAAACATTTTCCCTGCAGCTGATCTTCCCATCCGTGACCTGTTCTATAATCAGCTTGGCCGCAAGCCGCCCGATTTCTTCAATCGGCTGCACAACAGTGGTCAGTGCCGGCGTCATGAGTGCGCCGAGCTCGACCCCGTCATAACCGACAATCATAATTTCATCCGGAACTTTTCTTCCCTGCTCGCACAGCACCTTATAAAGAGAGAGCGCGGTCATGTCGCTCAAAGCCAGGATGCCGTCCACATCGGGAAACCGCTTCAAAAGCTCACGTGAAGTCTGAACCGCGTCGAACCGGTACTGGCTTTCCATAAACAGCGGCTGGATGCCGTGTTCGTTGCAGACATCCACATAGCCGAGAAAGCGCTGGCTGCCGCTCGAATATTTCTGAGGCCCGCGCATAAGGACGATATGGCGGCACCCGCATTCAATCAGATGTTCGGTGGCAATGCGCCCGCCTGAATAATTGTCCGACTGAACAACTGCGGTATAACGGCTGCCGGCGTCTTTATCCAGCGCGACAACAGGAAGCGGACAACTGCGGATTTCTTCATCAAGATTGTCATTGTTCGCGGTAATAATGATGCCGTCCGCATTCATGGCGGTAAGCATATTAATATAAGCCACTTCTTTTTTCGGATTTTCATCCGAATTGCATAAAATCATTTTGTAGCCGTTCTGAAACGCCTCATCTTCAATCGCGCGGCCGATTTCAGTCAGAAAAACATTCAGGATGCTCGGCACAATATAGCCGATAATTTTAGAGGATTTTTTATAAAGAGAACGCGCGATTTCATTTGGCTTGAAACCGGTTGCATCAATTGCTTCCATAACGCGTTTTATCTTTTCCTCGCTTACCTTTGCCGTCCCGTTGATGACACGTGATACAGTTGCCGATGAAACACCGGCTAATCTTGCCACATCGCTGATCTGAGCCAAAATGATCACCATAACTTTCCTGTAAAAATGCAGCTGAAACGGGCTTTTAATTTCATTTTCTTGAAACCGGTTTCAAATCATTTATACTATACACCAACGTTGTGATATTGTCAATATTTTTTCACTCGGCTTATATTTTTTGTTCACTATAACGGAACAACAGCCTTATTTTGCCCCGAAAAGTATTTTATTTACAATAATTATAGTACACTGTGCAAAATACTTCCAGCCTTTTCTGAAAATTACTTTCAAATAATAAATCTTTTACAGCATCTTCTTTTTTTTAAAATAAAGAATGCAGAACACCACAACGCCGACGGAAAGACAGACCACGAAGGCGTAGCCGTACCGCCACTGAAGTTCCGGCATATTTTTAAAATTCATGCCATACCAGCCGACCAGCAGCGTGAGGGGCAGAAAAATGGCGGTGATGACGGTAAACAGCTTCATAATAGCGTTCAGTCCGATATCCACCTGCGACTGGTAAGCCTCCCGCACCTGCGTGATATAGTCGCGCAGATTGAGGACGCTGCGGTTCAGACGGTCCACGCGGGACGTAAACATTTTGAAATAGCGCAGCGCGCCGGAGGACAAAATTCCGTTGGAATTTTCCTCAATGCTTTCCGCTACATCCAGCAGCTGCTCATAATATTTTTTATAGAACATCAATTTCTTCCGCATAGTGACGATGTCCTTTATAAAATCCTCGGAAGCCCCCTCCATCACTCGTTCCTCAATATCGGAGATCTCCTCCTCCAGTGCTTCCAGTTCTTCCGAATCATGAATGGTCAAATTATTGAAAAACGCATAAAGGATGCGCGTGATATTCAGATTGGACGTTTTTCCCGCAGCAAAGACATCCAGCACATCCTGAACCGCCTTGTTCTCCCAGTTACTGACAAAAACAATAAAATCCGGCATAAGATAAAGCCCGATCCGATGGGTAAGATACCGTTCATTGTCATTTACCACATTGAGCAGAATAAAATCATATCCGTCGTAAGCCTCCAGCTTGGCTGGCCCGGGGTTTGCGCACTCTTCAAACGTGTGCGGCGCCGCGTTAAAATGACGGTCGCGCAGTTCGTCCGGCGTACAGACACACACCGTGTCCGGTGTAAACGGCGTTTCTGTTTCTTTCAGTGTTTCCTCTGTAATTTGATAGCACTTCATAACCATGCTCCTACATCAAAAATTGTTTCCTTTTTTCTTTTTACAGTAATTTCAAAAATGATTAGAAGGAATTTTATTATCTCCCCGCCTTCGGCGGGGGAGATAACGTCCGATTTGAATGACAAAACGGTTTTGACTGAAATTACTGTAAATAAGCGGATTAATCCTATTGTAGCAAAATACGCTGTCTATTTCAACGCAAAACACCTGTGCGTAAAAAATCCGCACAGGTGTTCCGAGACTCATTGCAATTCCGTTTATTTTACAGGAACCACGGCCCCGTTAAAAGTTTTGGTGATGAAGGTTTTCATTTCGTCGCTCTTGAGCACTTCGACAAGCGCCTTGATGTCCTCACGGTTCTCGTCGCCCGAACGGACAGCAATAATGTTGGCGTAAGTGGTTGCCGCAAGGGAGTCTGCCGCTTCCACTGCGAGTGCGTCGGAAACCTTCAGGTTACCCTCAAGGGCATAGTTGCCGTTGATAACGGCGAGATCTACGTCGGGCAGAGCCCGCACCAGCTGGGCGGCTTCAATTTCCGTAAATTTCAGATTTTTCTTGTTTTCCGTAATGTCCTTCTGTGTCGCGGTAATGCCGGCGTCATCCTTCAGCTTGATCAGCCCCTGCGCCTGAAGAAGGAGGAGCGCTCTCGCTTCATTGGAGGTATCATTCGGCACCGCAATGGTGGCGCCGTCCTTTAAATCGGCAAGCGTCTTGGTTTTTCCTGCATAAATGCCAAACGGCTCATAATGAATGGAGCCCGCGGAAACAATCTTGGTGCCCTTTTCCTTGTTGAATTCATCCAGATACGGCTGGTGCTGGAAATAGTTTGCGTCAAGCTCTTTGCCGTCCAGCGCGGTGTTAGGCATCACATAATCGGAAAATTCCTTGATTTCAAGGTCATAGCCCTTTGCCTTCAAAAGCTTGGCCGCTTCCTTTAAAATGACTTCATGCGGTGTCGGAGAAGCGCCGATCACAATTTTCTTTGCTGTCGCGGCCGTGCTTGCGGCAGCGGCGGAACCCGCAGCTGAAGAAGCAGCGCCCGAATTTGCACAGCCGGCAAACACGGAAACGGACAGTGCCGCAATTAATATTGTTGATAATAGCTTTTTCATAAATAATACCTCCAATTTTAAATGAACGAACTTATTTTCTTTTGTCGCTCAGTCCGGCAGCTTTCATTCCGATGCCCTGAAGCACCTGAACGATCACGACCAGCAGAACCGTGGCGGCAAGCATCATTTCGCCCTGCCAGCGATAGAGGCCGTAATTGATTGCAATGGTGCCAAGTCCGCCGCCGCCGACAATCCCCGCCATGGCGGAGTATCCCAGAATCGTGGTGACCGCGATGGCGCAGCCGACAATCAGGGACGGCCTTGACTCCGGAAGCAAAACCTTCCAGATGATCTGAAAATCAGACGCACCCATGGACTGCGCGGCTTCAATCACACCGATGTCAACCTCTTTGAGCGAGGACTCAACAAGCCTTGCAATAAAAGGAGCCGCCGATAAAGTCAGCGGAACAATGGTTGCTGTTGAACCGATAGAAGTGCCGACAACCAGTCTGGTAAACGGAATGATGGCAATCAGCAGAATCAGAAAAGGAATGGAACGTGTCAGATTGACGATCACGTCTAAAATTTTATACAACGCGGCGTGCGGGCGGATCCCGTCCTTTGCGCTGGTGTACAGCAGGATGCCCACGGGCAATCCGACAATGTAGGCGAACAGTGTGGAAACCAGCGTCATATACAGGGTTTCACCAATGCCCTGCACCAACATGCTCAGCGTCGACTCATCCCACATAACCGCTCACCTCCTCAGCGGACAATCCCCTTGCGCGCACATAGGCAAACATCTTCTGCGCCAGAGCCTCGTCCTGCGGCAGTTGAACCACCATTTGGCCAAATGCCTTACCGTCTATATTTTTGGTGTCTGCGTAAAGGATATTGACGGGCGCCTTGCAGTCAAGCACCATATTTGCAATAACAGGCTCAAAAGAAGAATTGCCGTCAAACACAATGCGCATACATCGCTTGCTGATGATTTTATCGGCATGCTTGCCTTCGGGATAAACCAGTTTTTGCGCAGCCGCCGTCTGCGGCCTGTAAAATATGTCTTCCACGGCGCCCGATTCGGCAATCTGGCTTTCATCAATAATGGCGACGCGGTTGCAGATTTCCTCAATCACACTCATCTGGTGCGTAATAATCACAATGGTGATGCCCATGCGGCAGTTAATGTCCTTGAGCAGCGCCAGAATGGACGTGGTGGTAGTCGGGTCAAGCGCGCTGGTGGCTTCGTCGCACAGAAGCACCTTCGGATTGGTCGCAAGCGCGCGGGCAATGGCCACGCGCTGCTTTTGGCCGCCGGAAAGCTGGGATGGATACGACTGCGCCTTATCGGACAGTCCTACAAGCTCCAGAAGCTCCTTTGCCCTTTTTCTTGCGGATGTCTTATCCGCGCCAGCCAGTTCCAGCGGAAAGCAGATATTCCGCTCTGCCGTACGCTGCATTAAAAGGTTAAATTGCTGGAAAATCATCCCCATGGAATGACGGACTTCCCGCAGCTCCGCATTTGACAGGCTGGATAAGTCGCGTCCGTCAAACAACACAGTCCCTTTCGACGGTTTCTCCAGCATATTGATACATCGCACCAGTGTGCTCTTTCCGGCTCCGCTCATACCGATAATGCCAAAAATATCGCCCTTTTCAATCGTAAGGTTAATATTGTTTAAAGCGCGCACCTCTGAGTCCTTTGTTCGAAAGGTCTTGCTCAGCGACTGAATTTCGATGATAGCCTCGCCCAAATCGGCACCCCCCTCAAATAACACTACTAAACTTATAGGAATTATAATGAATATTGCAATGTTTGTCAATGCATACTGCAAAAATAAATAAAAGCGAACTTAATTTTCTGCGCGCCGCGCAACCAGCGCCTTTATTTTAACACCTTTCTCCATGAACATTTTTTCATGTTCCGTCAGCACATTCCCCCGGCAGTTGCCGGCATGCAGGTCGTATGTTAAGGTCAGAATTTCAAATCCGCTTTCTTTAAAATAGACAAGGGAATCGTCAAAAAGGGAATCGTCATCCGTTTTAAAATGGATTTCCCCTCTGCAGGCCAGTATTTGTTTATAATTTTCAAGCTGGCGGGGATAGGTCAGGCGCCGCTTGTGATGCTTGGCCTTTGGCCACGGGTTGCAGAAATTAATATAGATTCTATCCACTGTGTCGTCGGAATTCATCACCGTCAAAATGCGTTCAATATCCTGCGCCATTAGAACCACATTGGCGGGTTTCCCGCCCCGCTGCTGAAACGCCTGTTCAATGTTGCGCTTGGCCGGAGCGAGAACCGCATCCTTCAAATCAATGCCCATATAGTTTATCTGCGGATTTTCAGGCGCAAGCCCGGCAATAAAAAGGCCCTTTCCACAGCCGAGTTCAAGGTGAATGGGCTGTCGCCGCTGAAAAAAGCTGTGCCACTTTCCCATATACTGCGCGGGATTACGGACAAAAAAATCACACGCGTCCAGCTCCGGCGCAGCCCACGGTTTATTGCGCATCCTCATATGATCAGTCCCTTATCCCTTTTCCTGTGAATCCTGCCAGTTTTTGCAGACATCCACCCACTTTATGCTTTTAGAGACGTCAAAGAGTTCCTCACAGCTCAGTGCCACACACGAGCTCGCGCTGCCGCCTGCCGGAAAAATTTTGGAGAACCGTTTCAACGAAACATCACAGTACACCTTCGCACAGGGCGGATTTCCAAACGGGCAGACGCCTCCGACCCGATACCCCGTCAGCTGCTCCACCTCATCGGGAGCAAGCATTTTTGCTTTTGTCCCGAACTCAGCCTTGAATTTTGCGTTGTCCACCTTCGCATCACCCGCGGTGACAATGATGATGCAGCCGTCATCACAATGAAAAGAGATGGACTTGGCAATGCGCGCTTCCTCAACACCCAGTGCCTGCGCGGCCAGCTCCACCGTTGCGCTTGAAACCGAAAACTCGTGAAGCCGCTCCTCCATGCCGTATAATTTTAAATAATCCTTTACCTTCTGAACCGACATCGTTTCCTCCCAAAATACAAATATATCCTGACAGCAATATAAAAGCACAACTGCCGCCGCAATTTTAACTGGAATTGCCGTAATAATTGGATTTTTTATAGTATAGCATATTGTGTGAAAGTAAAAAGTATTTTTATGCAAATTTGTAATAAAATACAAATTCACACCGGTTATATATGTGTTTTATGTATTGGTTTCCATCAGCTAAATCACAGATGTTTGATTACCTTCACGAGGTTCCCTCAATCCCGGCATTGCATCCGGCGGCGGCGCGGCGGACGTCAAGCATAACGCAGTCATAATCTGCATAAAAATTATCGCCTGCAAAAATACGGGACCTATCCTCACACCGGAAATAATAAATTTCCGTATCCACCTCTGTTTTTAAGTTCGTATTTGAAATTGCTGCAACAATTATTGCTGTCAAATCAGGTCTTATTTGTAAAATTAAGAATCTTGTCTGTTCCGGCTAAAATTACGCCGATTTTTAATTTGCAAACAAGGCCTATTTAAAGATTGCACTGAAAAATGAAATAGTGTATATTTTAATTACAGCAATGCCAGATGTTGGAAATTCTGTAACCTGTCACCGCGATCCCATACTGCATGGAAAGAACGTGAGAGCATGAAAATCAAGCCGAAACTGAAGGCCGCTCTGATTCCCGCTGTTTGCTTCTCCATTCTGGCCGCCTCATTTATCGTATTTACGGTACAGCTAAACAAAGATGTTCTCACGTCCGTCAATAAAGAGATTGCAGAAAACGAACGGCGCGATTCCACGTCCATGACTGCAAAGCTGAATGAAAAATTTGCCGTGTTAAGCTCTTTATCCTCTTTTATCGGCGGCAGAAATGTTCAGAGTGATAAAAGTGTTCTGGATACCATGCATTCTTTTTCAAAGAACGGTGCGTTCGTGCAGACCTTCGTTGCCGATCAGAATGGTGACGGCACCACGGACACCGGTGCGAAAAGCAACATGGCCGGATATTATTTTTTTAAGAAATCCCTGAACGGAAACAAAGTGATCTGTGATTCCAGCGCTTCTCCTCTGTTTGGAAAAGAAAGCCTGCTTTTTTCCGTTCCGGTTTATCGGGATAAAACCGTTTCCGGAGTCCTGCTGGGTGTCTCCGACGCCGGCCCGGCAAAGAACATCCTTAATACCCCCGTATATAACGGCGCGGGTTCCCGCCTGCTGATCAGGCGGGACGGCAGCGTCATCTTGCAGTCGGACACGCCGTTCGATAATCATGAAAAAAATCTCTTTTCCTTTCTCCTCAACGCAAATCGTGAAAACAGCAACAGCGTCGACAGCATCCGCAGTATCATCGGCCATTCTACAAGCGGCACAGCACCGTGCAAGTCCGGCGGCAAGGTCAGCCATCTGTACTTTACTCCCGTCAGCGGCACAGACTGGTATCTGGTTGCCGCCGTTCAGGACGACACAATATTTTCTGCATTCAGACACATTCTGCTGCTGTCAGGAATCCCCGTGCTTGGCACCGCGCTGACCTTTCTGCTGCTTGGAATTTACGCCGTAGCACTCCTGCGGCGCAAAAACAGCGACCTGAAGAAAGGGAGCCAGGAGCTGAAGGCTCTGGCCGCGAATATTCCCGGCTGTGTACAGCGCTGCAAATACGACGGCTTCCTTACCATGGTATATTGCAGCGACGGTTTTCTGCAGTTGACCGGCTTTACTTCGGAAGAAATAGACCGTCTTTTCCATAATCAGTTCATCGGAATGATTTATGAACCCGACCGGGAAACCATCCGGCACAGCATTGACATCCAGCTTCAGGCAGGCAGCGTCATAGACGTGCAGTATCGCCTGCTGCGAAAAGACGGCTCCCTGATCTGGATTCTTGACAAGGGGCAGCTGATGGCTGAAAGCGGGCTGGAGGCTGAGCTGTACTGTCTGCTGACAGATATTACCGGCCAGCGGGAAATCATGCAGGAACTGGAAATCAGCAACGAACGCTATAAAATTGTACTTGACCAGTCGGACAGCATGATTTTTGAATACGACATATTAAATGGCATGGTGTCCCACAGTTCCAGCAGCCTGTACATGTTCGGCAGCGACCGGGGCATCCGTGACTTTCCGGACAGCGTGCTGAAAAGCCAGATCATTCACCCGGATGACGTCGGTATGTTCCGGTCTCTGTTTTCCAGCGTAAAAGACGGAGCCCACAGCGCGGAGGGCGAATGCAGGCTGAAAGATGAGAAAGGCGCCTATCTCTGGTACAACATCAAAATAACCACCATTTTCAATAAAGACGGCAAACCGGTTCGGGCAATCGGAAGAATCAGCGATATCACCTGCCAAAAGGAAGCCACGCAAAAACTGATGCAGAAGGCGCAGCGCGACGGGCTGACAGGATTGCTGAACAAATCCGCTACAAAAGTCTCTATTGAACAGGCGCTTGTCGGCAATGCGCTTTCCGCCCTCTATATTATTGATGTCGACCACTTCAAAGAAATCAACGACAACCTTGGCCATATGTTCGGCGACGCGGTACTGGCAGGTATCGGCAGCAAGCTGAAAAAGCTTTTCCGCGCTTCCGACGTGGTGGGGCGCATCGGCGGGGACGAATTTATGGTACTGTTAAAAAATATCAGCGACCTGTCCCTTGTCGCCGAAAAAGCATCCGCCATCCACCAGAGCCTGAAACAGACCTTCGGCAATGATTCAAAGCACTACTGTATCTCCGGCAGCATCGGAATCGCCACTTATCCCAAAGACGGCCTGTCCTATACAGATTTATACAAAAAAGCGGACGCCGCCCTTTACGAGGCAAAACGTCGCGGCAGAAACCAGTATGTTGTTTTTGATAGCAATATTGCGGCGCTCCGGAGCATGAACACCGCTGCCGAATTTTGCAACACATTGACCCCGACCCTGAAAAGCACTCTAAAGCAGCACAAGTCCTTCCAGGACGACATGCTGTCCTATGTATTCGATATGCTTTATCATGCCAAAGACACGGACAGCGCGGTCGGCATTGTGCTGAAAATCGCCGGAGAGCGCTTTCATGTGAGTCGGGCATATATCTACGAGGCCGCACCGGACCATTCCTGTGCGATAAACACACACGAATGGTGCGCCGAAAGCCCCGATGTCCCCGGCAGCCATACACAATATATAGCTGTTAGGGACATGGACGGTTATTTCGAGTTCTTTAATGAAGAAGGTATCTTTTTCTGCGGCGATACCGGCCAACTGCCGCATCCCCTGCGCGGCCTGTTTCAGGCCCGCGGAGTCCGCTCGCTTCTTCATTTGGCAATTTTCGAAGGGGAATCCTTTAAGGGGATTGTGGGGTTTGATGAATGTGACCCGAACCGGATCTGGCCCCTTGAGGAAATTGACGCCCTCTCCTCCATTGCAAAAATAATCAGCCTGTTCCTGTTCATAAGACATTTTGGAAGCACGGACGGCGGCGATAAATGGAAGCCATCTTCCGGCAATTAAGCCGGGGGCCGGCTTCCATTTTAAATAAACCTTGAAATAACCTGAAATCATGATATAATTCTAAGCAGTTCTATCGGGAGGAAAAAATGGAGAAAAATAAAAAAATCATTCTGGCGCTCAGCACCCTGCTGACCGTCATTCTTGTCTGTCTTGTCTCTATCTGGGTCAGATACGGGCAGCGTGTAAAAAGCTACGAATGTACAAACTACGCCATGGGGACTTACGTTCAGCAGACGGTTTACGGTAAAAACGCACAAGCTGCGGCGACAGCCGCCGCCAAAAAAACAGGGGAACTGGAAAGCCTGATTTCGTGGAGGATTACGGATTCGGATATTTACAAATTGAATCAGGCCTCCGGTTCCGACTGGGTCAAACTTGATGCAAGAACAATCGCGCTGCTGCAAAAGAGTCTTGATGTCGCGCAAAAATCCGGCGGGGCCTTTGACCCCACTATTCTGCCGATTACCTCCATGTGGGATTTCGGCGGCAGCAACCAGCACGTGCCCGCAAAGTCAGATATCTCGAAATATTTAAAATATGTTAACTTCAATGATTTGAGGGTAAACACGGAAGATTCCACTGCTTCCTTAAAGCTGCACTACATGGCGGTTGACCTTGGCGCCATCGGAAAAGGCGCCGCCTGTGATGAAGCGGTTGCAGCCTACCGTCAGGCGGGCGCGGATTGCGGCGTTGTTGCCGTGGGCGGCAGCGTCGGGGTATTTGGTGCAAAGGCTGACAAATCCGCCTGGCACATTGCCGTGCGCGACCCCCGCAGCACGGAAACGCAGAGCGCTTCCATGGGTACGATTGACCTTGCTTCCGGGTTTGTGTCCACCTCTGGTACATACGAAAAAACCTTTACGGAAAACGGCGTTACCTATCATCATCTTTTGAACCCGAAAACAGGCTATCCCGAAAACAACGGTCTGATTTCTGTTACGGTAGTATGTGACAACGGTGCATTGAGCGACGCGCTTTCTACGGCATGTTTTGTTCTGGGAAAAGAAAAAGGAGCCGCCCTTTTAAAAGAATACAACGCGGCCGGCATTTTTATAGACACAAAAAACAGAGTATTTGTAACAGATAAAATTGGAAATTCTTTTAAAATTGTAAACAAGCAATATAATTTGATAAACAATGGAGTAGAATAAGCTATTAAGATTTTCATACATTATTCAATTTTCAATTATTGCCGCTTTATGCACGGCACGCCTGCGGACAGGTTCCGCGGGCTTGTTTTTATAGTCGTCATAGCCGATATTTGGCCATTGATAATAGATTGAATAAGTAATGGAGGACAAAGAACATGGAATTGACATTTCCGACCAAGCCATACAAAACGCATGGCGGTGCGGACGTTCCCCACAAAAAGAACACGGCGCAGACAGAGTCCGCCGTGATGCCGCCTCCGGC
>Ga0183095_10919_pt1 | contig 44313 bp, 42 predicted proteins | sample BioMet4_FD_130346 | JGI IMG/M metagenome (GOLD analysis project Ga0183095, IMG submission 130346) | Microbial communities from bioreactor (seeded with sewage sludge) at LBNL, California, USA - Biofuel metagenome 4 (v2) (version 3) | ecosystem: Engineered > Bioreactor > Anaerobic > Unclassified ...
AGGAAGGTCTGTATACGTATACAGTTACTGAGTCCGCCGGTACTGCAAAAAGTACTTTGAGTCAAGGTATCAACGCATACTATGGATACGATACTGCAAGTACATATAAATTAAGATTATATGTCAAGAAAAGCGGAGAAAGCTATTATGTCGATCAGGCTACAGTAATTAAAACTGCTGACAGTACCGGTGCTTTGACAGAGAGCAACAATGCCAAAATCGATGCCAGCACCAACGGAGATGCTAATGGAAATGCAAATGGCTTTGTATTTTCCAGCAATTATCTGGTGATAGTCGGAGGCGCTGATACGAGCAGGGTGAATACCAATAGTACATATGGCTATGATTTTGCGTTAGGCATCAAGAGCTCCATAGTAAATAACTATAAGAGTGCAACCAGTACAACTGTAGCATATAAAATAATGATCAAGTACCCGGAGATAACAGCAGGCAGTTTTAGCACAAAGAACAATACGGATATTTTGCAAAGAAACTATGAGTATGATCCAAGAGGTGATTTGGGTGGCGGAGAATACGTATATGCAAATGGTGTAGAAGAAACTGTTTATATTAATGCAGGAGATACGTTGAGGTTTGAAAGGTTACCTGTAGGTGCAACGGTAACTGTAACAGATGTAGCATCATCTGGCAAGACTACAGCCTATCAGTACACAGTCGCTGGCACAGCCGGAGAGCTTGTTAATAATGATACTGTAAACACTGATCAGACATTCAGTACATCCTTTAATTCCTCAGGCACGGCAACACTTTTGACTGGTGATACCTTCAAAGCTGGTCTGTTCAATGTAGTAGAGTTTACAAACACATGGGCAGATATGAGTGTAACGGGTGTAGTAGTAGAGAACATGCCGTTCATCCTCATGGGCATTGCACTTGCTGGAGCAGCATTGCTACTGATCATGAGAAAACGCAGAAGAGAAGATGAAGAATAACTTCCAATAGAGAACTCATTAAAATAAGAATTATGACAAGGCCCGCGGAAGCGGGCTTTTGTCATGGAAAAATTAATTTAAAAAGTGGTGAATTGGGGATGGATTTGTTGACATTTTGTTGACATGGTTATGCTATAGTAACCATAAAGTAATTCTATAAATGAAAGTGTTTAGAATATATTGATTGAAAACGACGGTAGAATGAGTTTCTCGAGGAGGAAGAGTTATGAGTAAGAAGATATTTAGAAAGGCAGCAGTCATAGCATTGTCAGCAGCGACGATAATGACGTTCAGCTTCGCATCAGTATTTGCAGATGTAGTTCAGTCAAAAAGTGATACGGAAGGCACGGATGCAGCCGTTTATCTAACTGTACAGTTGACTATGGGTCAGGGAACAGCGATCCCAGCGCAGACCCATAAGTTCATCTTTGTTCAGGATGTGAGCAATTCGATAGCTACGCAGACATTATCTCCCGTTACAGTCAGTTACACTGCGGGCGGAGATGCTTCGACATCTTCGGTGAATGATGATAGCAGCCGGATTAAACATGTATATAAACAGTCGGCACAAATCGCTAGTGGCAGTGAATTTTCACAGCCGGGGTTATATACATACACTGTGGGAGAATCGGTTAGTGATGATAGTACTTTAATCACGCAGCCGAGTCAAGCGGATTCGACTTCAAGTACAAATAAGTATAGGACTAGTTATTTGTGTACGAAGTATAAAGTTAGATTTTATGTAGCAAAGGCAACAGGTGGGGGATGTTACATAAAAGCGGCGACGGTTTCCAATTCTGCAAGTTGGAATGGCGCCGCTGTGACAGGAACGAAAATCGATCCAAGCGTCAAGACAGACAATAAGAATAATTTCATATTTCAGGATATATATTATGATTTAGTAGGCAATACAGATAATAAACTATCAGACAGTAATATGGCATTTGCAATAAAAAATAATGTTGATGATAAGTACAAGATGGCAGGAGATGGCAGTATAACATATACACTGATGACAAATAAGTCTGTATATACATATTCAGGTGCTATTACTGGAAATATATACACACGTAGCAGTGACGGAACTTATACGAAAGTATCGGAGACTGCAACAACATTATGTAGCGACGGCGCACTCGAAAACAATACAGTGACAGTGACTTTAAAACCAGATCAGTACTTCATAGTTGAATCGGCAGGTACAGGAACACATATTTCTGTAACGGATCCTGCCGCAACAGGGAATGTAATATCGTATGAAAGTACTACTGCGGGTAAGGCAGCTGCTTCAGTTACAGGAAATTCTGGGGTTGAAGCCACTACAGCAATGTATGTGAGTGATGGTGCCAGCAACAGTACGACTCATATGGTAAATGGAGTGATATTCAATAACACATGGGCAGAGATGAGCGTAACAGGCGTAGTAGTTGAGAACATGCCATTCATCCTCATGGGAATCGCGCTTGCTGGAGCAGCAATGATTCTGATCATGAGAAGAAGAAAACAGGACGAGGAGTAAATTGAAAAAAAATAAACTAATGTGATTTTAGGCCATATTTGTTGACATTTTGTTGACATGGTTATGCTAAAATAACCGTAAAGTAATTAAAGATAATGATCTGTGGCCCAGAAGCCGCGGATAGAATGAGTTGTTCAATGAAAGTTACAAAGACTTCAGGAGGAGGAAAAATGAAGAAGAGTATATTTAAAAAAGCAGCAGTCATAGCGCTATCAGTAGCGACTATAATGACGTTCAGCTTTGCATCAGTATTTGCTACCACAGCATCAAGCGGCACAAATGCAGGTAATGGCACAAATGCAGCAGTATATTTGACTAAACAGCTGCAGATGCCGGAAGGTACGACCACACCGACCAAGGACTATACATTTAGCTTTACTCAGAATACAGACAAGTCTGTAGCAACAGTAGCCATTGCAGACAAAATAATCAGTTTTACCAGCGCTGATGCGGGTTCAGCGTCCGACAAAGTGAAAACTGTTACCAAGCAGTCTGATAATATTACAAATGGTCTGTCATTTACTCAGGAAGGTGTTTATACTTACACTGTAAAAGAAACAACTACAGCTGCAAATTCAGATATAGCAAAAGAAACTGTTGACAGCAATACGACATATACTTTGAGACTCTATGTAAAGTCTGCAGAAACTACGGGGAAATATTATGTAGATAAGGCGTCTGTAATCAAGACCGTAGGCAGCGATGGCTCAGCGATCGCAGAAAATGATGCAAACAAGATCGATGCCAGTGTTCAGACAGATAGTACTAATGGATTTATTTTCACAGGTAAATACAAAGAGTTTGTAATTGCAGGCGCATTCCAATTAGTCAACACTATTTCAGATGTATATAAAACTGCACCTGATGCTGATACTTCAAGAACGTATTCAATAACAGTAATGATACCGACATTTACATCAACTGATACTGCGGTAACTTCAGTAATCGCTATACAAGGAGCAGGAACGGAAGTTTCATTTACAAGCGGAACCGCCCAAGATGTAACGTTGACAAAGGGTCAGGCATTGAAATTCACTTCACTGCCAGTAGGTACTGTAATAACAGTAACAGATCCTTCAACAACTGCAATGACACCTTCATATATTCAGACGGTAGGTGGCACTTCAGCGGCAGCAAAAGCTGGATCATTAGGCGCGGAACAGACATCGACTCAGACAATAACATCTGGCACAGCAATCAGCGATACTAACAGCGTAATGAACGGCTATGTCAATGGACTTGAATTCATCAACACATGGGCAACTATGAGCGTAACAGGCGTAGTAGTTGAGAACATGCCATTCATCCTCATGGGAATCGCACTTGCTGGAGCAGCATTGCTACTGATTATGAGAAGAAGAAGAGAGCAGGACGAAGAGTAACTTCAACCTGAAGAACTCATTGAAAAATAAACACTTTTGGCAAGACCCGCGGAAGCGGGTTTTTGCCATAATGGCAGATAGAAAAAATTGTACCGGAAAGAGTTTTGTGATATATTGTTCTTAGCAGAAGGAGACAGCGCGATGAAACTGAAGGCCCTCAAGAAAAGTTTCATAATAATGTTATCCATAGCGACGCTGATGGTGATGTCCATGGCGCCTTCTTTTGCTGACAATGTTACAAAGATGACTAGCACTGCTGATGGTACCAATGCTGTCGTTTATCTTTTGAAGACCGTGGAAATGCCGTCAGGCACCACATTCCCGGGAGAGACATATACGTTCCATTTCGACACGCAGTCGACGGGAACACCGACTGACACGACCATTGCTGATGAGACTGTGACTATCAGTTCACAGCTGGCTTCGGCGACGACGGCAAATACGACTTTGTCAGCCGCAAAGAATGTACTTGATGGAATCAGTTTTAAGAGTGAAGGCATATACGAGTACGTCGTCACTGAAACATCTGCTTTGAAAAACGGAGATACGTATAAGATTGTTGATAATTCTTATGGGCCAAAGGAGACCAAGCAGTCGGATAAATACCTGATGACTGTTTACAGCGCAAAGACTTCTGATGGCAGTAAATGCTATGCAAAAGAGGTCACTGTGCAGAAGTGGAATGACAGCAAGAGCAGCTACGATTTTAAACTGGATGCAAGCTCAAGCACTGAAAGTGCATTTGTCTTCACTGATGGGTTCTCTCATGCCAATGTAAATGGAACTACCGAGGCTGGGCTTGCAGCAGATGCAGAAGCTGGCATCAGTGAGAGCAACGTGGCATTCAAATTGAGTTGTAAAGTCGGAGATAATGGTGGATTTGATCCTGCTAAAGTAAAAAGCGGATTTACATATGACGTAACATTGGGCAAGGCTTTGAACGGTGCTGACAAATATTATGGTATAATATGCACATATTATTCTGGAGATAAGAAATACTACAAGGTTTCGGGTGCGAAGCCAATAGAGTTTACGGCCGGCGGAGATGCCAAGGAGGTAACACTGAAGGATGGACAGTGCCTGATCTTTGAGTCGGTGACCATTGGCGCAAATTATAAGACCAGTGCTGAAGCCGTGTCGCATTGGCAGCATATACTGACTCAGATAACGAGAAATCCAAAATACGAATATAAGATGGCAAGCAGTGATGCAGCGGCCACCTTCAGTTTGATGTCAACGGAAGATCCTACAGTCAGCACTAACACCAGCGGCACTGTCGGTGATACTCTTGCAAGCCAAGCGCTGACCATAAATGAAATCGCAAATACAGTCGAATATACAGAAGCTTATACAAGCACTGACGTGACAGGAGTAGTCACAGACAATCTGCCGGTTATAGTTATGATATTGCCGGTAATCGCGGCACTGGCTCTGTTTGTTTTGAGAAAACGTAGAAGTGAGTATGATGACGAAGGAAGAGAAGGATAAAAGGGGAATAAGGATAATTCACAAGGCAGACCGGGTCATTGACGCGGTCCTTCTTGTATTTTTTGCCATCTGCTTTCTCTATGGCGTTTACACAATATGGGACAACCACCAGATTTACGATGGTGCCAGCACGACACTGTATTCCAAATATAACCCGACCCAGAATGAGATACTTTCCACATATTCATTCAAGCAGTTCCAGAAAATCAACAGTGAGGCCTTTGGGTGGATCGAGGTGTACGGTACGGGGATCAACTATCCTTTGCTACAGTCATCGACTACTGATGACCAAAAATACATCAAGACCAATGCCATAGGGAATTATTCTTTGTCTGGCAGCATCTACCTGGACTCACGGAACAAAAAAGACATGAGTGACTTTGTGAGCATAATTTACGGACATCACATGGAGAAGCATGAGATGTTCGGCGACCTTCAGGAGTTTGATTCACGTTCGTTTTTTAAGTCGCACAAGTACGGAAATCTGTATTACGGAGGGCGGAACTATGGCCTGCAAATATTCGCGTACATTGATGCAGATGCCTCGGATTATTCCATATACAGTCCGGGAAATCCAAAAAGCTATAAGAAGTATGTAGCTAATCTATATAACAAGGCAAAATACACTAGAAAAATCAGTATAGGAAAGAATGATCACATTGCTTTGCTCAGCACCTGCGCCTCATATAAGAGCAACAGCAGGCAGCTGGTGGCGGCAAAAATCACCGATAAAACTTACAAGAATATATTCGGCTCTAGCAAATTGCCGTGGTGGAAGGGTCTGCTTAATTGGTTCAAGGCTATGCCGACATGGCTGGGGGTAACCCTGGTATCGTTCATAATACTGTTACTGTTGGCGTTGTATGTTTATATCGAACGCAGGTACAGAAAAGGGCATAATAAAGCAAATAACTAAAAGACGAGGAACTAATGACCACCGGCTGAGCCGGTGGTCATGATTTAGGATATAGATTGAACGATGAACTCTTTTAGAGCTGCATCCATATAGTTTTTGTCTCTGTGTATTGTCTTGTCGACCAGGTCGACTTGTCTCTGCTGAAGAAGCCTGACTGCTTGAAACCGCCGAACGGTGTAGCGATGCTTCCTTCTGAATAGCAGTTGACTGAGACTGTGCCTGCGCGCAAAGCTCTTGACATGCGGTGCGCTGTCTTGACATCGTCTGTGAAGACGGAGGCCTGCAGTCCGTATTGAGTATCGTTAGCTATGCGTATAGCATCAGCTTCGTCTTTGAACGTCATTATGGCGAGTACTGGTCCGAAGATCTCTTCGCGGGCAATGGTCATGTCCGGAGTCACGCCGTCGAATACGGTTGGAGCGACGAAGTTACCGCCGGTCTCCTTGAGTATCTGATTTCCGCCGCAGACTACTTTGCCGCCGTCCTTCTTGCCGATCTCTATGTAATTCAGAATGGTTTCCATGTGGCTCTTTTCGATGAGAGCGCCAAGGCGGTTCTGCGGATCAAGCGGGTCGCCGGTCTTCCATTCTTTAGTCTTCTCTAATACCTTTTCCAGGAAGGCATCCTTGATGCTTTCGTGTACCAGGAGACGGGAGTTTGAAGTACAGTTTTCGCCCATATTCCAGAACACTGCCTCAACTGCCTGCTCTGCCGCGCTGTCAAGATCTTTGACGTCCGGCATTATGATGCAAGGATTTTTGCCGCCCATTTCCAGGAGTATCCTCTTGGCATTGGTCTGACCGGAACAGCCAAGGAGCTGCTTGCCGACTTCCGTAGAACCGGTGAAGGTCAGAGCCTCCAGATCCGGATGCAGGGCCAGCGCGTTTCCGATGACTGAACCGCTGCCTGGCAGGATATTCAAAACTCCGTCAGGAACGCCTGCTTCCATGGCCAGTTCTCCGAGCCTTAAGGTGGTCAGCGGTGTAAGCTTTGCCGGCTTTACGATGGCGCTGTTACCTGATGCCAGGATAGGCGCGATTTTCCACGCTGCCATATTTATAGGGAAGTTCCAAGGCAGGATCGCTCCCACTACGCCCATTGGCTCGTGGACCACCATGCCGAGATGTTCGGCGTCGCTGGCTATAATGGTATCTTCCAGCTTATCTATGACTTCAGCCTGCCATTTAAAGGAATCTATGGTGTCTGGAATGTCGCCCTGAATGTTATCATATATAGGTTTGCCGCTGTCGAGGGTCTCCATGACTGCCAGCTCTTCATGATGCTCTGCTATGAGGCTTGCCAGCTTCAGGAGAACTTCTTTCCTTGCGGAAGGATCCATCTTGGACCAGCGTCCGTCCTCAAAAGCTTTCCTGGCTGCACGCTCTGCAGTGTAAACGTCTTCTTCGCTGCAGCTAGTCACCTCTGTTATGGCTTCGCCAGTAGCAGGGTTTACAGTTACGAATTTCTTCCCTGATGATGACTCGACGAATTTACCATCGATCAAAGCCCTGGTATTGAATTTAAGCTTACCGACATAGTCGGCATAATATTCACGGGTTTTCAGTTCCATATCATTAAACTCCTTTCAATTTGTCTTCATTAATTATCGCAAATAGTATCACAATTATTTAAAACTGTAAATACCTGCAAATATTTGAAAATGCCAAATTCGCAGTATTTGTGTGGAGTTTTTTGTTGTTTTCAAAAAAAGTCCACAAAACTGTGGGCATTATCGCGGAAAATGTGTTTCCAAGGCTGTGGAGCTTTTTCGAAACACCAAAAAAGACAAAATTTTCGCCTGTTGAAGAGACTTCGGAACCGTAACCCCAAAATGATTGTTATATTTTGTGGAAATAGTAAAAAACTCCACAAAGAATGGGCTATACTGAATGCATAAATTACATTTTAATTTATTATCGCGATAAAGCGAACCCTTGAATTTTCAACAAATGGCAAATGAGAGCATTGAATATTTATGAATCTGACGAATGTTGCGATTTGATACGTTCTCGAATTTCGACGCATAAATATAAAATTTACTAAATATTTAATCAATTTTTTATTTACAAAAGGCAACGGTTGTGGTACTCTATTCATTGAAAACAGTAGTTGTAATTTTTAATCGTTTATAACCAGAGGTGTTGCAAAAATGAATAAATATGCAGATGTTGTAATAATTGGCGCAGGAGCTGTTGGCAGCACAATTGCTCGTGAATTGTCAAAATATCGCCTGAAGGTGATGTTGATCGAAAAGAACGAAGATGTCGGCGGATACGCATCCAAGTGCAATAGCGGTACCCTTTGTGACGGGCATGATGCCCCTCCAGGATCCCTGGAAGCACAGATGATAACTCCTTCTAACAGGAATTATGATCGTATCTGCAAGGAACTCGATGTAGAGATGAAGCGTGTAGGTATGATCTACGTTGCTCAGGATGCTGATGAACTCAAGCAGCTGGATGGTATAAGGAAACAGGCTATCAGAAATGGTTCCTTTAATATAGAGCAGCTGACAGCTGAAAAGGTACATGAGCTTGAGCCAAGCGTGAATACGTCCATAGTCGGCGGTCTGCTGGTGCCTAACGAAGCCATCGTCGACGTAATGGAGCTGATGCTGGCAAACGTCGAGAATGCTATGGATAACGGCGTTGAGGTCATGGTCAGCACCAGGGTCGAGAGGATAAACGTAGATGAAAAGGAGCATTGTGTCAAGTCGGTAACGACGGACAAAGGCGATATTGAATGCGAATACGTCATCAATGCGGCCGCCATCTACGCAGATGAAATAGCCAAGACAGTGGGACTTTGCGATTACCGCAATTATCCGCGTACGGGAGAATTCTACGTATTAGATAAGAAGCTTCCTTATGCACCGAGCCACATCATAGCTCCGCTGCCAACGCCTTTGTCACGTGGAAAGCTGATTACGCCTACCATAAACGGAAATATGCTTATCGGACCGTCCGCAGTCAACGGCTGGGACAAGGAAGATACCAAGACGGACAAGCCTACATTAGACAGCGTCCTTGATGACTGCAGGAAGATGATACCGGCCATAGATCCAAGAGATTCCGTAACACAGTTCACAGGTGTGCGTCCGGCGATCTGCCCAAAGACCGACTGGAGAGTCAGAGCCAACGAGGCCTGCAAGGGTTACATTGAAGCAGTAGGGATCTCACAGGGAATCAGCGGTTCGCCTGGAGTTGCCAAATATATCGTAGAGATACTCGACGACGAGGGACTGAAGATGGTGCCGAAGGATGAATGGAATCCAGAGCGTAAGGCCATCAAGAGACTGGCCCGCATGACGGACGAAGAACGCGACGCAGCGATCAAAGCAGATCCTTTGTACGGTAACGTCATCTGCAGATGTGAGACCGTCAGCGAGTCCGAGATCATACAGGCCATCCACAGAGGTCCAGGTGCACGTTCCGTAGATGCCATCAAGCGCAGACTTCGCGCAGGCATGGGACGATGCCAGGGAGGCTTTTGCGGCCCGCGTGTAATAGAGATACTGGCAAGAGAACTTGGAGTACCAGCTGAAGAGATTTGCAAGAATGAAAAAGGTTCTGAAATGCTGGCATGCGTAAACAGAAAGTGAGGTGCGCAGCATGAATGATTATAAATACGATGTTGCAGTAATAGGCGCTGGCCCTGCAGGTCTTGCAGCGGCCGTAGCAGCCAGCAAAGAAGGCGCTGGACAGGTAGTCCTAATAGAAAGAGACTTTCGACTGGGCGGAATCCTGGAGCAGTGCATACATACAGGATTTGGACTTAAATATTTCGGCGAGGAGCTTTCCGGACCTGAATACGCGGACAGATTTATAGAGATACTTAAGGGGATGAATATAGACGTTTTGCTGGACACCATGGTGCTGTCAATAGATGGCAAAGAGCATGTTATCCATGCGGCCAACAAAACAGGCGCAGTCGCTATCAAGGCGAAGTCGATAATCCTTTCCATGGGCTGTAGAGAAAAGACGAGAGCTGCCCTTTGTATACCGGGCTCACGCCCTGCAGGAATATACACCGCAGGCACGGCACAGAGATTATGCAATGTGCAGAACCACCTCGTAGGCAAGAATATAGTAATACTCGGTTCAGGAGATATCGGCATGATCATGGCAAGGCGTATGACGCTGGAAGGTGCCAAGGTCAATGCAGTCATCGAGGTAATGCCTTATCTGGCAGGATTGACACGTAACAGAGTACAGTGTCTGGACGACTTCGGGATCCCTTTGTACCTGAGCCACACCATAACGGACATCGACGGCAAGCTCCGCGTGAAAAAGGTCACCGTATCCGAGGTCGACGACAGACGTCAGCCGATACCGGGCACGGAATTTGATATCGAGTGCGACACTTTGCTCCTCTCCGTAGGACTTATCCCGGAGAACGAGGTCTCCAAGACCGCGGGAGTAATGCTCGACGATATAACTAAGGGACCTGTAGTGGACAACAATATGATGACTAACGTCAAAGGCATTTTTGCCTGCGGCAATGTAGTCCACGTTAACGACCTGGTAGACAACGTCTCCACAGAGAGCGAGCTGGCAGGAAGAGCAGCGGCAAGATTTGCCATGGCCAATGGAGAGCAGAGCTCCAGCGAGATCAAGGTAGATCCGGGCAGCCATGTCAGGTACGTCGTGCCTCAGAACGTTGAGACTAAAGGACTTACGGATGACGTCAAGATGTACTTCCGCGTGACAGATCCTATGAAAAACGTAAGGATCAAGGCCACATGCGGCGATACGGTTTTGTACGATGCCAAGAAGCAGTTCGTGAATCCTGGAGAGATAGAGAACATAAAGGTAAAGGGCGAGCAGCTGCAAGCCCTGAATGCAAACGATGGTAATAACATCACCGTGACTGTAGCTACGGAATAATGGAGGTGAACGATATGGAAGAAAGAGAAATCATATGTGTCATTTGCCCTTCAAGCTGTCATGTAAAGGTCAAGGGTGAAAAAGGTAAGATAGAAAGTATAGAAGGATATACGTGCAAGCGCGGCAAGGAATATGCCGAGGAAGAGTTCATTGCACCAAAACGTATCCTGACTTCAACGGTCAAGGCAGTGGGCTATACATGTCCTGTCATAGCGGTGAGATCGGAAAAACCGATCCCTAAGGAGCTGTTGCTGCCGGCCATGGATGAGATCAGGAAGGTAGAAGCAAAGCCTCCTTTCGTAATAGGAAAGCCGGTAATCGAAAATATTCTGGGCACTGGAGTGAACATAGTGCTTTCTAATTGTTAATAGCATCGTGGAGGAGGTAACACCATGAATGATCTATGTGGATTTGTTGCAAAACTACTGAGCGATAATTACGATCTCGGGCAGAATATAAAGGTCGCAGTCATAAAAGAAGGAGATACCAACAACAGCTTCTTTGCCTTTGCGGACAAAGACGGCAAGACGATAAAATGGTACGTGAGACAATATAACACCGGAGAAGGCGAGCCGGAGCTTATATATGAGCATGCCTTTGACAAATACTTTGCCGAGCAGCATGGTGACGTCGTTGACTCGCCGGTGCCTATCGCCAACAAAAAAGGCTCTACCTGGGTTAAGGCGGAGTACAACGCAGCTTCCAACTACTACGCGGTGTTCAACGTCATCACAGGAAGAGAGCCGTATTCCTGGGAGTTCAACGATTTGACGCCGAAGGCCTTTGATGCCTGCGCCGTAGCGACGGCACAGTTCCAAGCCTGGTCATACGGGTTCAAGGGACCTGAAGGCAGCGGCTGCCAGCAGGCGCCTTTGATGGAGCTTTACAAGAACTGGCGTGAGGACCTGAAGCACTGCTTCGACGAAAAGAAAGATCCAGCCTTCAGAAGATTCAACGAATATTTTGCCAAGGAGATGCCGTTCTTCCTGTCGACCATCGATAAACTGGAAGCGGAAACGGCCAAGTACGAAAAAGATATGCCTATCTGCGTCAACCACGGAGATATGAATCCGGGCAACGTCATGTTCGATGACGATGACAACGTATGCTGCATCTTCGACCTGGACTGGGTCGCAGACAACATGAGGCTGTACGACGTATGCTGGATGGGATATCAGATCATGGCATCATGGGATGCAGATAAATGGGGCTTTGTGCCTGTAGAAAGCATCAAGAGATTCCTGGACGTCTACAACAAGACCATAGTAGACATGAAATGTCCGCTGGGTCCTTTGTCTGAAAAGGAAAAGGAATTCATGCCGACGATGATGATGATAGGAATAGCCAAGGTCATCATGGACTTCTCTTGTTACGAGGATCATCGCGGAGATGAATATCGCGTATTCGTTAACACCTGGAGATTCATGAGCAGTCTGCATTACATTCAGGAACATTATGAAGAGGTAGCTGCTGCTGCAAAATAAGGAGGAAAACATGGACATAGATTTAAAAGCCATAGAAGAAGTGATCGAAGTCGCAAAGAGACTTGATGACAAAGGCCTGGTAAATGCCTTTGAGGGAAACATCTCCATCAAGAGAGGCGGCAAGATCTATATCACGCCGACGGGAAAGAGCAAAGCGACTCTGACGCCGGAAAAGATATGCGTAATGGATTCAGAAGGAAAGCAGATAGCCGGTATTTTCGAGCCGACATCAGAGCTGAAGATGCACACCGCAGTCTACAAGATGCGCGATGACATAAGCGGCATCGTCCACGCTCATCCGCCTTTCATGACGGCATACGCAATGGCAGGGATCCCTATCGAATCCAAGTGCCATGCCGAGATGATCTGGGACCACAAAACCATCGAGATCGTTCCTTACGGCAGACCTGGATCAGATGAGATATATGCAGGCGTAAAGCCTATCCTGGACAAAGGTCGCGACATAATGTTGCTGTCAAACCACGGAGTCCTCTCCGTAGGTACAGACGTATTCGCTGCCTTGAACAAGCTGGAATCCGTAGAGAACGCGGCCAAGATACTTACCATAGCCAAGTTCGTCGGAGACGGCAAATACGCGGATCTTCCTAATGAAGAGGTACAGATCCTGATGAGCTTATAAACGAATGGGAGGTTTATGAGAAATGAATATAAAAGCAAAAGAAATGTATGAAAGCAAAATGATGCATGTTGTACTCTTCGGACTCATACTGGCATTCGTTTCTGCAGCAGCAAACACCACATTCCAGAATTTCAACGTAGCAGCCACCGGAATCATATCACAGGATTTTCCAACGACACTGCTGGCGTCGTATGTACTGAGCGTATTGGCCCTGGCCATATGCGAGTGCCTGGGCGGAATAATAATGGTGATCTTCAATCTGTTCAAGGGAATTCCACTTGCTGAATACGGTCGTGTATTCGGAGTCAGGTCTTCGAGAACGATCCTTATCTCAGCCATCATGGGAAGTCCTGTGGCAACGGCATCAGCCGTAATGTCCATCGCTCTCTGCGGTTCGACATATACCAACTGCATCATTGGTCTTACACCGGCAGTAACGGCTATCTTCGGTACGATCTTCCTGAGAGAGAAGACCGGAGCCAGAGTATGGCTTGGCATCGTCATCGTCACCATGGGCGTCCTGCTTGCCACCATCTCACCACCGGAAGGCGTCGTTAACTTCTACACAGGCATTGCACTTGCATGCGTCTGCCCGATAGCATACACCGCGGAAAACATAATCAGCGCCCATGCCGTAGACGTTACAGATCCTATGATCGCCTGCCCGATGTACAGAATGATCGGCAGCGCAATAATAGAATTCATCATCGTCGTATGCGTATGCGCAGTCACAGGTCACATCGGCTGGCTGGCACTGGCATTCCATATCATCTTTTCATCAAAGATGTGCCTGATATACATCCTTTGCTGCGGTTCATTCATGGCCCTGCAGTACAACGGCACTTATACGTCATACACATATTGCGGAGCAACAAAGGCTGCAGCCATCCTCTGGACGGGCACATTCTGGACTATCCCTATCGGCTTCACAATGTCAGCAATGGGAATCCTCCAGTACAACGTAACTACACTGGGAATCTTCGGAGCCATTGCAGTAGTAGTCGGCATCGGATTAGTTGTTGCTAAACCTTCAGAGCTATTCAGCCTGAGAAATAATCAGTAAGGAGGAATTACGATGAAACTCCCTATCAAAACGAGAATACTGGACTGGGCGATCACTAAAGACGGTCCGTTCACCGCCAAGGAAATGGCCGACGAGCTGTGCGAGGAGTACAACCACGAGAGGACCACGACGGTGAGAAACATAGAAAAACAGATAGACACATACTGCCGAGTTGGATTCATCGAAGCGACCAACGCTGACTTTGATGATCACGACGAGTTGGTAGTTACATATAACATCACCGAAGCAGGCAAGAAGGAATCAAAATACCTGCCTGGCCACGGCAACAAGCTGTTCTAGGTTGACGTCATTACGGCCAGAGACTATAATGAATTAACGAGATAAATCTTTAGCTGATGATGGTAGGTGAAGCGTATTGAAACAAGATCGATTTGATAAAATATTAGAGATACTGGCAAAGAATCATAGTGTACAGATACGGTCTCTGGCAAGGGAACTGGATGTTTCCAATGAAACGATACGCCGAGATCTCCTGGAGCTTCAAAGCCAGAGCCTGCTGCGCTGCGTACGCGGCGGCGCGGTACTGGACAATCAGACCACAGGCGAGTATGACATCTATGTCAGGACGAAGACCAGCCCGGTGGAAAAGGAAGCCATATGTCGAAGAGCCATCGAACTCATCGATGACGGAGATTCCATCGCCATCGAGGCTTCGACTACAACGCTGACCATGGGCTCGCTGATGGCAGAGAAAAATGGACTTACGGTGATCACCAATTCCATCTATATCGGCAATGAGGTGGCCAAAAATCCAAGCAACACGGTCATCATAGCCGGCGGTATCCTTAACAGCGAGGCACAAAAAAACATGGGATCCATGACGGTCAGCGCTTTCAGAGGTATCCGGGTCGACAAAGGGTTGTTCAGCGTTTCCGGTCTGTCAGCAGAATTCGGAGTAACTGAGTACAACGAAGGTGAAGCCGACGTGGTCAAAGCCATCGTAGACGTCGCCAAGTATTCCATAATACTCAGCGATTACCTCAAGTTCAACACCGTAGGATTCATGAAGACCTGCGACCTTAACCAGGTCGATACCATAGTCACCGACTGGCATGTCACAGAAAAAGAGCTTTTGCCTTTTAAAAAGGCCGGCATCAAGATACTCACGGCGGAAGAGCCTGGTACAGGATCATTGATTTAGGCAGGACCCAGGTTGACGAAAAAGTTAAAACAGTGTACTATAGTGATATAACTTAATAAAGCATTTGTGTTCTCTATGCGTAATGTGTAGAGCCAAGAGGGAAGCAGGTCAAAGTCCTGCGCGGTCCCGCCACTGTAATTGGTGAGTTGAGGTTTGCGGCATGCGTGCCATCCACTGGTCGAACAAAGTATCGGCTGGGAAGGAAAACCGAGACAGAGATCCATGAGCCAGGAGACCTGCATAGATGTAATTCCATTGGAGAGCAGCGGCGAACTGCTCCAGGACAAAAGATCAGCGAAAACGGGCTGTGGTTAAATACCACAGCCTTTTTTATTTAACAAAACGGAGGTATGAAAAAATGAATGTAAACTGGTTCAAAAATCCTAATCACGTCGTCTATGCACCAATAGATGAGTTTGCCGATAATTTCGGCAAGGAAGTCGGCATCTCTAACCTGAGGGATGAACTCGTCGATTTCCGCACAGCGCCAACATATGAGGGCAGAAGCCTGAAAGGCCGTCGCCGCACGACGCTCAAACTGATTATTCCAAACATGATCTTTGATGAAAAGATCGAAATGGGCAACAACGTCTGGGTTTACCTGGGCGAACATTATCCAACATACTGCGTTTACTGGCCAGATGAAGGCTTTGACCAGACCGCGGTTTAATATTGCTACTACATCTACCCATAATATAAGGCAGGACGCTCAGACGTTCTGCTTTTGCTTTAATAAAAAAACTCTTGACTCTGACGTTACGTCATAGTATATATTGAAAATGTAGTTCGAACACAACGATTATAGAGGAGGATCTAAAATGAAGATCAATGATGTGGCAAAACTGACAGGGGTTACTGTCCGTACCTTGCACTATTATGACCAGATAGGCATTCTTAAACCAAGCGGGGTCACAGAGGCCGGCTATCGTATTTATGATGACAAAGATCTTGAAACTTTGCAGCAGATCATGTTCTTCAGAGAGCTGGACTTTCCGCTAAAGGGAATCGGGAATATAATGACAGATCCTCATTACGATAAACGAGAAGCTCTGGCAGATCACCGGGAGCTGCTTCTGCAGAAGCGCCGCCGGATAGATGGGATAATCGGACTTCTCGATGATACATTGAAGGGAGAGAGAATTATGAGTTTTCAAGAATTCGACATGACTGAAATTGAGGAAAACAAGAGGAAGTATGCCGCTGAAGTCAAGGAACGCTGGGGTCGGACAGAAGCGTATAAAGAAAGCGCACAAAAGACCGCCTCTTACGATAAGGAGCAGTGGATCGCAATCAATAACGAGGCTGATGAAATCATGCAGGCCTTTGCTGACGCGCGTGCTTTGTCGCCATCATCAAGTGAGGCACATGCCCTCGTGGAGCGCTGGCAGGCACATATCACAAAGTGCTACTACACCTGCACCAAAGAGATACTGGCGGGCCTTGGTCAGATGTACATCGGTGATAAACGATTTACCGAAAACATTGATAAACATGGCGCTGGAACCGCCAGGTTCATGGCTGAAGCCATAGCAGAGTACTGCAAATAAAGGTAATAGTATGACATCTTTAATCTCGTTGACAGCGTCCAGTGTAAATGCTATTATATGAGTGTAAATAGAGATATTTACAACGGACTTAAATATATGGTCATCAAAAAACACGGAAGGTGTGGACTTCCGTGTTTTTTATTTGGCTGACTACCTTTTACTATTGTAGCTGTCCAGCCATTTGCAAATATAGTGGACCACTATACCTGCCGTGACAGCAATTATAACGGACCTAAATATACTCATACGGTCACCTCCCTTCCGCACCATGTCTGGCCCAAAGGGCAGGTAGCCCTATGATTATAGCATGGTAAAATATGGTAATGCAATGGTTCGGCAGTATGGGAATTGTATGAATATTTAAGGATAAAATATGCTATAATGGCAATAGTAGTTATTTAATTAATAGTTTTGAATGAGAGAATAGAAATGGAAGATAAAGTAATTGATTTAATGAAAGAAGGCTTTGAGACGGCATTTGTAGATCAAAATACAATCTCAAATTTAGCATTCAAGCCAGAATTCATATCAAACAATTATAACGAAGGGCAGAAGGTCGTAGCTTCTATAGAAAATGAACTGCTGCAATGCGATCAATTCTATATAAGTGTTGCATTTATTACAATGGGAGGCTTGACTCCTTTGCTGCAAACATTGAAGCAGTTGGACGAAAGAGATATACCTGGTCAAATTTTAACCACGGATTATTTGACATTTAGTCAGCCAGATGCTTTACGGAAAATATCAAAACTTAAAAATATTGAGTTGAGAATGTTTTGCACGGATGAAAAACCTGACATTGGCTTCCACACAAAGGGATATATTTTTAAAAAGAATGGCATATATAGCATTATCGTAGGCAGCTCTAATGTAACACTTGGAGCGCTTACTAGAAATAGAGAATGGAATACAAAACTTCTATCTACAGAAAATGGAGAATATGCTAGTAAGATAATAAATGAATATAGCGAATTGTGGAATTCGAAACAAACAAAGCCATTTGCTGATTTTATTGATGATTATTCAAAGAAATATGCAATGGTAAAAATCCAAAAAGAAATTGCTAAGAATGCAAAAGTTCCTAACATTGAAGATTACAGTTTAACCCCTAACAAAATGCAAGTTTCATTCATCAATAATCTTGATGCAATGCAACATGATGGAAAAGACAAAGCGCTACTAATATCTGCAACGGGTACAGGAAAAACATATGCTTCTGCCTTTGCGGTTAGAGAACAGAATCCAAAGAAGACTTTATTTGTTGTACATAGAGAGCAGATAGCAAAGCAAGCGATGAAAAGTTATAAGAAAGTACTTGGCGAGGAGAAATCATACGGATTACTTTCGGGTACGGCTAAGGATTATAATACAGACTTGCTTTTTTCAACTATGCAAATGATGTCAAAAAAAGAAACCCTTGAAAGGTTTAGTAGGGATGAATTTGATACGATTATCATAGATGAAGTCCATAGAGCAGGGGCCGAAAGTTACCAGCGTATAATGGATTATTTCCGCCCTAAATTCTGGCTCGGCATGACCGCAAGCCCTGATAGAATGGATGGGTTTGATATCTACAATCTGTTTGATCACAATATAGCATATGAAATTAGGTTACAGCAGGCATTAGAGGAAAACATGCTTTGCCCGTTCCACTATTTTGGCATAAAAGAGTTAAACATTAATGGTGAAGTATTTGACGATAATACAGGTATGAGGAATTTCAATTACCTCGTTTGTGATGACCGTGTCGATTATATTATTGAACAAGCTCAATACTATGGTCACAGTGGAGATAGAGTTAAGGGCCTTATTTTCTGTAGTAGAAAAAAAGAGGCAGAAATGCTGGCGAATAAATTTAATGAACGGAAGAAAGAAAATGGTGAAAAGTATAAAACCGTATCTTTAAGCGGTGAAGATAGTCAAGAGCATAGAGAAGAATGCATTGATAAATTAGTTTCCAATGATTCTGATAACTACTTGGATTATATTATTACAGTAGATATTTTCAATGAAGGTGTTGATATTCCTGAAATTAATCAGGTAATAATGCTTAGACCAACGGAAAGCCCAATAGTTTTTGTTCAACAACTTGGAAGAGGACTGCGAAAGGCCGACAATAAGGAATATGTGGTTATTATTGATTTCATTGGAAATTATACAAACAATTTTATGATTCCGATTGCATTATCGGGTGACAGAACATATAACAAAGATAATATACGCAGACATGTAATGGAAGGATCACGCATTATTCCAGGCAGTTCTACAATACACTTTGATGAGGTATCAAAAGAAAGAATCTTTGAATCTATAGATAAGTCGAGCACTAAGTACAATTTGCTCAAAGAGAAGTATATTAGTCTAAAAAATAAAATAGGAAGGATTCCAAGCATATTAGATTTCTACGAATATGGAGAAATAGATCCTAAGCTTTTTATTGAGTGTTCAAAAACTTATGATGCATTTGTACGTAGAGCAGATGAGGATTATACAGTTAAGTTTAATGATGGTGAAGAAAAAACTTTGGAATTCGTATCGAACTTGTTAATTGATGGTAAAAGGCCTCATGAACTAATCTTATTAAAAATGTTGATTGATAGTGGATCTGTTAATAAAGACACATTTAAATGCAAGTTAAATGACATTGGTGAAAAATATAGTGATAAAAGTTATAATTCCGCATTAAATATTTTGACAAAAGATTTTAGTAATCAAACTGAAAAAGACAGATATAAGTTGGTAGAATTTTTTAATATGGATGAAATTAAGATGCAGCGTTATAGCAGAACCAAATTCTTTTTAGATAATATTAAAGACAGAAATTTCTTGCACGAACTAGAAAACTTAATTAGTCTGGGTCTAAAAAGGTATGAGGATATTTACTTTAGTCATGATGAAAATGGCTTCACTTTATATCAGAAATATTCACGCAAGGACGTATGCCGTTTACTCAACTGGAAAACAGATGAACATGGTACAATATTTGGATATAAAATCAAATACAATACTTGTCCAATTTTTGTTACATACGAAAAGGATGATAGCATATCAAGCAGCACAAAGTATGAAGATGAATTTATTAATAGTAGAATATTTAGTTGGATGACAAGAAGTCGTGTTAAAATTGATAGCAAAGAACCACAAGCTATAATCAATTACAAAAATACTGGTTTGAAAATAATGCTATTTGTAAAAAAGAGTGATGATGAAGGTTCGGATTTCTATTATATGGGTGAAATGATTCCTGTTAAATGGGAAGAATTAACGATGAGAGCTGATAATGGTAAGTGTTTGCCTGTGGTCAATTTTAAAATGGAATTGAAACATGAAGTACGTAAAGATATTTATGATTATTTTCAAATAAAGGCAGATACTAAGGAGGCATAATGAAAACAATCAGAGTAGTGGCAGCAATAATCAAAAAAGATGACAAAATCTTTGCGACTCAGCGAGGTTATGGCGAGTTCAAGGACGGCTGGGAATTCCCAGGTGGAAAGATAGAAGCTGGAGAGACTTCGCAGCAGGCTTTGATTCGTGAGATCATGGAAGAACTTGAAACGGAGATCGAGGTAGGAGACTTACTGCAAACCGTGGAGTACGATTACCCAAACTTCCATTTATCAATGGATTGTTTCCTTTGTTCAATTAAAAAGGGTGACCTGATTTTGAAGGAACATGAAGCCGCCACATGGTTATCCAAAAATGATTTATATAGCGTCGACTGGCTGCCAGCCGACAAAGGTTTAATAGAACTGATCGATAAGACAATACTATAATGGTATTGCCTTATTTTTTCTTATCCTTTATCCATTTCCACACTACGCAGCCGACGAAGATCAGTCCGATGTAGCCGACCAGCGGATAGAGGATGCCAATGAGTCCGCTGAAGGAGAAGAGCCCCAGCAGGAAGGTGAATATAGCCAGGCCTACTGCCAGGGGCTTTGTTTTTTTGACACCCAGGGCAGCGACGGAGTCGCAGACCGTCCACATCATGGTCGAGCATGATGAGAAAATGCCGAGTATCAGGAAGATGGAGAAGAAGGCGCCTAAGACGTAGGAGATCTTCTTTGCAAGATACAGAGTCGGGATTGCCAGGGCCGCGGTGGTATTGCCGTTGAGCATTATGGCCGTGCTTATTAGAAATATGGCGATGATCAGTGCTATGGAGCCGACGATGGCGCCCCACTTTGCTTCTCTGCGGTTGCTTGCGCTTGCGCCGAGGGCTGAATAGTATTTGCTGCCTCCGAGGAACTGCAGAGGAACGTAAAGTATGCCGCTGATCAGCCAGCTGGGGGAGTTTTGAGACTTGGAAAGCATAGGCTCGTAGCTGGCGATGTCGCTGAAGTGACTTATATCGTGGATCACGGTGAATAAACCGACGAACAAAGTGAAGACGACGATCACCGGTGCGATGAAGGCGACGACGTTGACCAGTTTATCGAAGCCGGCGAGGTAGGCTGCTAACACCATTACCGCCATCAGCGCGGCACCCGCATAGTGGTTAAGACCGTAATACTCGGACAGGGTCGCACCTGCACCAGAGATGAGCACGGACATGGCCAGGGTCAAAGTGATCATGATAAGGAACGAATAGAAAGTGCCCAGCTTTTCGCCGCAGAAGTATTTGAAGTGATTAAACCCTTCGACTTTGCGGTTGTCGTATCCGACGACGAGTATGGTTGCACCGACGATGATGAATCCGACTAGATTGATCAGGATGCTTATGTAGCTCAAATAGCCGAAACTGGAGAAAAACTGCAGGATTTCCTGGCCGGTAGCAAAACCTGAGCCTATTACCCAGGCCATGAAAGCACCGGAAAATTTCAGAACCGTAACTTTGTTTACCTTTTCGACATTCTCCATTTTGACCTCCTAAATTTACTACTGAAATGATAACATAAACTTTCTGATTGTGATACACTGTTATTTAGAAAATTTAAATTGCCTGCAACATTCAGGCTTCCTCAGCTGTATATATAGTGAAAACAAAAAATACTATACAAGAGCATGGAAAGGAAGATGAATTATGAAGAAGATAATTGTATTAGTAGTATGTATCGTATCGATGCTCACGGCGACGTGTTTTGCAGCGAGTAATGTGGGAAGTGTAGGAAACGATTCCCAGATACCTAACCCGTATATCACATGTAAGACCATGGCTAAAGCAGAAAAGCTGGCTGGATTTAAAATGACAGCGCCGGTCAAGGTCGAAGGTTATACGGATCGTACCATACAGGCGATCAAGAAGGATATGATCCAGGTGAGCTGGACTAAGGGCGACAATCAGCTGCTTATTCGCAAAGCAAAGGGTAAAAGTGATATCAGCGGCGATTACAATGTATATGCTAACAAGATCACTGTTAAAGTCGGCAAGGTCAACGTCACGCTCAAGGGCAATGGAACTACATATAATGTTGCGACATGGGTGGTTAGAAAACATGCCTTTGCTATAGATGCAGACGAAGGTCTGACTCAGGAAGCTATGACTGCTTTGGTTAAAGCAACGCACTAAGGGGAAAGATAGATGGAATGTTCGATTTCAGCAAATGACAATTTGAATATGGTGCTGCGTGACTTTTACGAATATGTCAGCGAGTTTTGCGGAAACCCGTTAGCCTTATATTTTGCACAAAGTGAAGGCCGGGCTTCAGCCGCAGGCGACAGGGATGAAGCGTACGAACTGAAGGCGGAAAAGCTTTTGGATGATTACGGCAACAGCATCCTTAGAATGGCATATTCATATGTCCATAATATGAGCGATGCTGAAGATGTGCTGCAGGATACTTTGATACAGTACCTGAAGGCGGCGCCTCACTTTGAAAATCCAGCGCATGAGAAGAACTGGCTGCTGCGGGTGGCCGGCAACATCAGCAAGAATCGCATAGACTATAACAAAGTTCGCGAATCGGATGAACTTAACGACGAACTTGTAGCCGCCGGCAGAGAAGATCTGTCATTTGTCTGGGAGGCGGTCAAGTCGCTTCCGGCCATCTATCGAGAGGTCATCCACCTCTATTACTACGAGGGGTATCCGACAGCCGAAATAGCATCGATCCTCAAGGAAAAGGACTCAACAGTGCGCTCCCATCTGAGCCGTGGCAGAGAGCAGCTCAGGGAGATCTTAAAGGAGGCGTATGACTTTGAGTAACAAATATGGTGACATTATGGATAAAGTTGAAGTGACCGATGAAATGCGCACAAGGATCATCAGCAATATTGGAAGCTATGATTTCCAAAAGGTCGAGGTACTGCATAGCATCGCCAGGAAACGAAGATACATTGCCCTGGCGGCATGTCTGGTACTAGTTCTCTTCGCAGCTGTAGCTATACCTAAGTTCATGGCCCAAAATCAGGACGTGACGGACACGGGCGGCTCAGGCATTGTAGAATGTAGCAGCATAAGTGAACTGTCGCAATCCGTCGGATTTACGGTCAAAGAAGTAAATTATGTGACCTTCAAGGTCAGCAAAACGACTTATACAGACAATGACGGTATGGCCGAAATCACCTATAAGGGTACTGGCAAAGAAAGTGTTGTATATAGGATGTCAAAAGGGGATGAAGATAATTCAGGTGATTACAGCGAGTATAAATCCACGGTCAAGGCTGATATTGCCGGTAGTAAAGTAACGCTGAAGGGCAACGACGGCGCCTATGTCCTTGCTATCTGGAGCGATGGAACTTATTCGTATTCCATAGCGCTTACAAGCGGGGCAAACAAGGCAGAGTGGCATAAAATAATTGAGAGCATTCAATAGTCCTAAGGGGTTTGACAATACCTTCGATGCAGTATATATTAGCAGTAGCTAATAATATTACATCGGAGGTATTTTAACATGAAGAAACCAGAAATTATGAGAAAGCTTACTATAGATAAGGACGATGCTGCACTGGTAGTCATAGACTATCAGGAACATATCGTTCCGGCAATGGACGGCGCTGATGAGCTTGTTGAAACTTCAGCAAAGTTTATCAAAGGCTGCAGAGTACTTGATGTCCCGATCATGGTGACTCAGCAGTACACAAAGGGATTGGGCGATACTGTTGCCCCGATCAAAGAAGCTCTTGGCGAGTTCATCCATATCGAGAAAAAGACTTTCAGCTCGCTTGATACAGACGAATTCAAAGCAAAGCTGGAAGAATCCGGAAGAGACACGGTCATCGTTATCGGTATAGAGGCTCACGTTTGCGTTGAGCAGACAGCCCTGGCTTTGATACAGGAAGGCTACGATGTCTTTGTTATCACAGATTGCATCGCATCCAGACACAAGAAAGACCTGAAGGAGGCTGAACGTCGCATGACACATGCAGGAGTGATGCTGACCACATACGAGGCAGCTTTGTTCGAGATGCTGGGCGGCGCTGGTGAGCCGGGCTTTAAGGAGATCTCTGCCATAGTCAAATAAGGAGGGGACCCCATGGGGAACGAATTGATGGAACAGAAGAGCCTGGTGGGGTGCATAATATTATCCATAATCACCTGTGGAATATATTACATCTACTGGCTCTACACCATAATGAGAAAGATCAAGATACTGGACGATGAACCCGATATTTCAGTAGCACTTGAGATGATACTGTATATCTTCATTCCGTTCTATGCCTGGTACTGGTGGTATACGCGAGCAGGAAAGCTTGCCCGTGCTGCCAATGAGAAGGGATACGATTTTGTTAAGAACTACGACGTGCTTTTCCTGGTGTTTGCGATAATTGCGCTGAGCATCGTCAACACTGCCATCGTGCAGGACGAGTTCAACACCATAGCGCGACGTTGTGCTTAGGGGCTGTCGGAGTAGAAAAGTTGTCATCCAAGCTCTGAGAAGCTTGCCTCTGTTGGAGAATCGGCAAGGCCTGCCTTCATATAATTTCTGAGAACGCCAACCAGTATGAATGGGTGGATAAATAGGTCATGTATTATCAGCCATACGCAAATTACCTCGGAAATTAGAGAAATGTGAAGGAACCGACACAAATCTTCTACAAAGCTTCGCATAAATCTGCATATGTTCATCACATAAAAGCCCTATACTAATAACTGTCAAAAGGAATTGACACAAACAATAACTTAATAAAACATTCTTTTCAACATTCTTTCTCAATTTAATAACTCAATAACTCAATCAAAAAAATCGGGGCTGTTGCATATGCAACAGCCACTTTTTTTACGCTTTCGAAACTGGTATAATGATGCTATGTGAGGAGGCGGCTATGAGCGACGTAATCGGAAAGATAAGAAAGCAGTTGATGACATTGCAGGATGAAAAGTACCGTGAATTTCAGTGCAGGCTGATGCCGACGGTAGATCCTGCCAATGTGATAGGCGTGCGCACGCCTATACTGCGCGGATTAGCAAGGGAGCTGAGGAAGACCCTGAGCAAAGCAGAAATGCAGGAGTTCCTTCACGACCTACCTCACCGTTATTATGAGGAAAACAACCTTCATGCTTTTTTGATAGAGCAGATAAAAGACTTTGATCAGGCGAGAAAAGCGGTAGATGACTTTCTGCCGTATGTGGATAACTGGGCGACCTGCGACAGCATGTCACCTAAGGTGTTTAAAAAGCATATGCCGGAGATGCGCGGTCAGATAGATGCGTGGATCGCATCGGGAGAAACTTACACGGTGCGCTTTGCCATAGGCCTTTTGATGAGCAATTATCTGGGTGATTACTTTGAACCGGAAATGCCGGAGCAGGTAGCTGCCGTAAAGTCTGATGAGTATTATGTCAAGATGATGGTCGCGTGGTATTTTGCCACCGCCCTGGCGAAACAGAGGGATATCATCATGCCGTATTTTGAGAAGCACAGACTGGAGAAGTGGACTCACAACAAAGCGATTCAAAAATGCATCGAGAGTTTTCGCATAAGTGAAGAGGATAAGAATCATTTACGAGCCCTCAAGGTTATGGTATAATAATTACAAGTTTTTGTATTTACAGGTATTATGCATGAATGAAGGAAAAAACAGAAATAACAGCTCATTGCCCTCGTGGATGAATGTACGAGAAATGGACCGATTGCTGAAAAATAATCGCGATGTTGTTAATGTTGAGAATCGAAGGTTCCTGACAGTATGTTTGATTGGGATAATTACCATACTTTGCGGCCTCATAGTAGCAGCATTTGCATTTGGCTGGCAGCATCTGATCCCGACATACTTGACTTATTTGGTAGCCATGGCTGCGTTAGCGCTGGTTACTTATTTTATTACAACAAAGAAACCTGACATGAGCGTATTGCCGTTGATGTATATTTTCATGACAGTACTGTACATGTTTGCATATGCGATTGCGTTTTTCGTGGTGCCGAGGGGGACTATAATACTGTTTGTCATCGTTTTGTTTATTACGCCTATCGTGATCCTGGATAATCACAAGAGGACATCATCCTTAATGACCCTGATGACAATAGTATTTCTGTATCTGGCAGTGACCAGGTTGCCGGATGGAGCACATATTTCGGACTATGTCGTTAACGGAATAGTAGTGGCCGGCGGTGGCCTGCTGGTGGGAATGTATATCTATGGCATCCGTATCCACGGCATGGAAAATCAGAGGTTGTTAAAGGAACAGCTGGAACTTAAGAAAGAAATGGAGAAAACAAAGGGTATCCTCGATTCTATTCATTGCGGAGTAGCGGTACTCAATGTTTATAAGACCGGCAAAGTCATTGTGGAATATGCCAACAAAGAAAGTCAGATGCAGGTGAACGCAAGCAGACCTAAGGGAACTGATGCCTGGGAATACGTTCATCCGGATGATATACAGAGAGTCAAGAAAGCCTTTCTCGACAATTATAATAAGAAGAGATATAAAATAGAAAATTACAGGTTGCTGCGTGCTCGCGGAGCAAGTGTACATGTTACTGTAGATTTGGAATATAAAGACGACGGCGACGGGTACAAAGTCTTCTATGCCACATATCAGGATATAAGCAGAGAAATATCCATGCATAACAAGATTACTGAGCAGCTGCAGCGCGAGATGGCGCTTAGACGTGAGGCAGATCAGGCGAACCAGATGAAGACTGATTTCCTTTCCAGCGTCAGTCACGATATGAGGACACCGCTCAATGCTATACTTGGATACACCAAGCTGGCTTTGCAGTCTGATGATATATATGAAGACTATGGTTATCTGACCAAGATAAACATGGCAGGCGAGACTTTATTGAACCTGATCAATGATACGCTGGACCTGCAGAGGATCGAAAACGGTACTACGACTATCAAACCTGAGCCTACCAATGGTGAATTTATGATTGAGAAGGTCATTACTGCAGTCAAACCATTGATGGACCAGAAGAAGATCAATTTTAACGTCGACTATGTGAAAGAGGATGCTGTTCCCATAATAACGGATCCGATGAGATTTCAAGAGATATTCATCAATCTGCTGTCTAATGCGGCAAAGTTTACGCCAAACGGCGGTCAGGTAGATTTGATAATCAAAGTCATAGAGAAGAATGACGACAAGCTGAAAGTCAGATTCATCGTTCGCGATAATGGTATAGGTATGAGCGACAAATTCATACCTAAAATGTTTGAACCATTCAGTCAGGAGAGAACAGAGGAAACTGCACATATAGGCGGTTCAGGTCTTGGACTTTCCATAGTGAAGAGGCTGGTCGGCATGATGGGCGGAAGCATAAAGGTAAAGAGCAAGCTTGGCGCAGGTACAGAGTTTACCATAGTTCTGGAATTTAGAAAGAACAAACACGCACAAATAGAATCACAGTCACATAATGTTGACCCGGGTATTCTCGCAGGCATGAAGGTACTGCTTTGCGAGGACAACGATATGAATATGGAAATAGCCAAGGCGATTTTAAGCGAGGCTGGAATATATACCATAGGTGCTAACAATGGCAAAGAAGGAGTAACGACTTTCAAAGAGTCTGAGGTCGGTGAATTTGATGCCATACTTATGGATCTCAGGATGCCCGTGATGAACGGGTATGAAGCAGCCACTGAAATCAGAAAGATGGACAGGCAGGACGCTTTGAGCGTACCTATAATAGCAATGTCAGCGGATGCTTACGAAAGCGACATCAGAAAGTGTATGGATGTTGGTATGAATGGACACGTTTCAAAACCGGTAAATTCAGAACTGCTATTTGAGACATTAGCAGAAAATATTATAAAGAGCAAACCAATGGAGAGGAGATCATAATCAATGTTACCTACTGCAATCAAGGACATGACAGTATTAGAAAAAACCAAGAAAGCCTATGAGCTTATGGCCGCTGACGATGCGGTCAAGGGGCAGGCATCACAGGTGGACCATTTGATAGAAAAACTGGAAGCTGAGGATATGACGGTGGCAATCATCGGACAGTTCAAGCGTGGAAAGAGTGCTCTGGCAAACAGGATACTGGGAGACGATGTTCTGCCTATAGGGATCGTACCTATCACATCGGCTGTAACCAGAGTAAAGTACGGTAAGCGAAAAGCCGAGGTACACTACAACAATGGAGTCATTGAAGATGTTGGATTTGGTCAGCTGCACCATTTTATCAGTGAACAGGAAAACAAGAATAACGAGCTTGGAGTCGCATCAGTCGTGCTCCATACACCTTCAAAATTCCTGAAGAACGGACTTACCTTTGTAGACACACCAGGGGTCGGTTCGTATCATAAGAACAATACGGAAGTCGCTTATGAGCATATGAAGGAAAGCGATGCAGTAATATTCCTGCTTTCCGTGGACAGCCCTATAAACCAGATAGAGATAGACTTTCTGAAAAATACGAAAGAGTTTGCGGCCAAGTTCTACTTTGCCGTAAATAAAATAGACGAGGTCAGCGAAGAGGAGCTGTCAGCATATATGACTTACTGCGAGAGCCTCCTTCGCGAAATGATGGAAGCGGACAATGTGCCGATGTTTGCAGTAAGTGCCAAAACAGGCAAAGGTGTTGAAGCCCTGGAAGAGGCCATCCTCAAGGACTGCAAGAAAAATACGCGGGAGATCATGGAAGACTCAACAGCCAAGAAGCTGGTGGATGTCATCAACAGCGCTTTGACGCAGCTGGACTTCTACTGGACAGCCATGAATCTGGAATATAAAGAGCTGGACAAGAGATTTGCGGAAATCACAAATACACTGCTGGCTGTTAGGGAAAAGGCAAAGGCCTGCGAGGGCAACTACGATGTCCATCTGAACGAGTACAAGCTGGAGCTTTCCAAGAAGGTCCGCGAACTGTTCGGCATGGATTATCACTACGATATAGATGTTGTCAAGTTCGGGGTTATAGAGATGGACAAAGACGACTTTTTGAATAATGTCAACGATCTCTGCAACGACCTTTCGGAAACACTGGACAGGATACTTTTGTATCGTGAAGAGAATGCTTATACCGTATGCCACAGGATAAATGCTATCAATAGATTGACAAGAAATCTCAGGAGAATAAGGGATAGCATTACAGAGGATTAATTTACAACAACTTGGTTTTGTTATATAATGAGGGTTGGTTTAGTATTATTACATGATGGGAGGTAGCAATGTCACTACTGACAGAGAAGGCACTGGCTGCATCGCTGAAAAAGCTGCTGGAAAAGAAAACACTGGACAAGATAACCGTAAAAGACATTACGGATGATTGTGGTGTAAACAGGCAGACCTTCTACTATCATTTCCACGATGTTTACGATCTAGTGGAATGGATATTTACACAGGAAGCCAAGAAGTATATGTCGGACGGGATCAATGCCAAGAACTGGCAGGAAGTCGTCACAGAACTTATGCAGGGACTCCTGGATGACAAACGATTTATAATGAACACGTACTACTCTCTTAACAGGAGACAGCTGGAGCAGTTTATGCAGAAGCTGGCCCGTCCTGCAATACTCGATCTGGTAAAGCAGGTCGCTGAGGATCGCAAGATAGAAGATGAGGACGTGGAATTTGTTGCGGACTTATTCACCTTCGGATTAGTAGGAATTCTGACTGAGTGGGTAGCCGGAGATATGAACACAGAGTACAAAGATAAGCTGGACAAGTTCCTCGTGGTAATCGACGGAACTATGGAAACGACACTGGACAAATTCGCCAAGTAGCACTTTGTGTATTTTGGATTACGACATTTGATATGCCATGTACGAATTTGCAGCAAGTGGGAAACCATTGTCTATTGTGTTTTAAATGATAATTAAATATGATAACGTTATCATATAGACTTTAGAGGAGAATGAATATGAGCAACGTAGGAAGTGAAATAAAAAAGCTGGGCTTGATGAAGGCTTACGATTTTCTGGATAAGGACCCGGAAGCCAATCTGCCGAAGCTGGTCGACTGGTTCGATAGATATGTCTCACCTGACGTACTTTCGATACAAAGAGACTTATTTCGCGAAATAGTAGAAAAAAAAGACAGCAACTGGTATCAGCTGCTGGTAAGCTTATGGAGCGATTTTGATGATGATGTAAGAAAAGCGCTCTTTGAGAATTTGATAATCAACGCCAATGCACTGGCTGCGCCGCAGGCAAAGGAAAGCCGCGAGAAGTTCGGATGCAATATTCCATGGGCGATATCACTGGATATCTCAAATCGCGAAAGCGAAGGGAATATGTCATTTGACGATTGGGACAGCGTGATCGAACAGGCCAAGGATCTTGGAACATTCATGTTCGCCTTTGAGGGCGGAGAGCCAATGGAAACACCAGAGGAAATCATAGCACTGTGCAATAAACATTCTGAATGCCAGTTCATGATATTCACTGACGGACGCAATATAGATGATGACTTTGCGGACCAGATGCTGAGGGTGAAGAACCTCATCGTCACCATCAAAGTTACCAAAGATATTCCTGGCGAGGAGCTGGTAAAATCACTGAAGATACTTCGCGAGAAGAAGCTGCCGTTTGGCGCATACTGCATATACAACAAAGATAATCAGGACATATTTACCAATGAAGCTTTCTTTGACAGGCTGATAGAATACGGCGCAAAGTTCTGCCTGTTCTTCTCATCGCTGTCAGCTGAAGAGGACAAGATATATCCGAAGATGCAGGAATACAGGAAAAGCAAGCAGCTTTTGACCATCAACTTCTGCAAGGACCAGGATATCACCGGCGGATGTGTTGCAGGCGGCAAGTACTACTGCAGCATCAACTCCAAGGGAGAGATAGAGCCGTGTTTCTTTGTTAATCAGTCGGACTCCAATGTCCGCGAAAATACTTTGCTGGAGGCGTACAGGGCGCCGCTGTTCATGAAATATCATGACACTCAGGTCCCTTGCAACGCTGAAAAATAACACCAAAGACATAGAACGGAGAATAATATGTTAACGGTCGTACTGTTGATAATCATAGCAATACTGATCATAGCAGATTTCATCATTGCAAATCTGCTCTATAACCTTGCACTGAATCCTCACGGAGACAAGAGCAAGGTTTTTGATGGTATGGGATTCGTGTTCGAGAACGATCACCCGGGAAACCTGTTTAAGGAAATAGCTCCGGAGGACGTATTCATCAAAGCGGACAATGGACTTAAGCTCCATTCCTTCGTTGTAGAGCATCCTGAAGAGGAGCATTCCGACAAATGGCTCATCGGAGTCCACGGATATATGGGCGACGCACGCGAGATGGGATGGCGTAACTGCGAGTTCTACACTCACGGATATAACGTACTTTTCCCTGACAATCGCGGCCATGGACAAAGCGAAGGCGACTATGTAGGCATGGGCTGGGATGACCGCCTTGACATCGTCTGCTGGATCAGGTATCTGGTTGAAAAATATCCGGGATGTCAGATCGTGCTCTTTGGCGTATCCATGGGAGGCGCTACCGTTATGATGACGGCCGGCGAAGAACTGCCGGACAATGTCAAAGCCATCGTTGAGGACTGCGGATATTCGTCCATCCTTGACGAGTTCAAATATGAAGCCAAGTGTCTGTTCCACATTCCTTATTTCCCGCTGGTGGCTACAGCCAATCTTCTCACCAAGATCCGCGCCGGATATTCTTTCCAGGACGGCTCTTCGGTAAGACAGCTGAAGAAGGCAAAGGCACCGATGCTGTTTATCCACGGGGATTCAGATGTATTCGTACCATCGTCTATGTTGGATGTGGTCTACGATGCAGCTGTCTGCCAAAAGGAAAAGCTGATCATCAAAGGCGCAGGTCATGCCCTTGCTATGGACACCGATCCTAAGCTTTACTGGGATACCATCTTTGCATTCCTGGGGAAATACGTTAAATAAGAAATTGGATTATAACTGCCGTACCTGATGGTGCGGCAGTTTTTTTAATTATGCAGAAACTATAGCTTGACACTGGAATCTCACAGTGATATAGTTAACAACATCAATAATTAACATTGTTAATTATTATAGCGTGAAAATAAATTGGGAGGAGTTGAAGATATTGACTAATGAACAGAAAGAATTTCTTGAAATCATGCATTCGATCAAACATTTGAACATGGGTATGATAATACCTACTGGCGGGCAGATAAATCCGGGAGATTTCCATACGCTGAAGGCGATAATGAGATGCAAAGATGAAAAACCTGATAAGAACGTCAGAGTTTCAGACATAGTGAACAGGATGCCGGTACCGGCACCTGCTGTTTCCCGTGGCTTGAAATTTCTGGAGGAAAAGGGCTTTGTGAAGAGAACGGTAGACGTCAATGACCGCAGAAATACCTGGGTCACGATAACAGCTGAGGGGGAAAAGGTATACCACGAAACAGCCGATGCGATGAGCGATTTCTTTGACGCCATATTCGCCAAGATGGATCCGGGAGACATCGCTGCCATGAATGACGGCCTCAAAAAGCTGAGAACCGCAGCGGAAGAAGTCGTCAGCGAAAGAAGCATCAAGGGGGTAAAAATATAGATGAAAAGAATCTTTTTGAATCTGGTACCTTACTGGAAGGTCATCATCGCACTGGTTTTGCTGCTGGTGATACAGGCATATTGTGACCTGTCGCTGCCGCAGTATACCCAGGACATAATAGATGTCGGCATCCAGAATCAGGGCATAGAGCATATCGTGCCGGCCAAGACCACGGCCAAGGAGTATAAGGCGGCCCAGATATTCATGACGAAGAGTGAAAAGAATACCTGGAAAAGCATATACGATAAATCGGGCAAGTACTATAAGCTCAACGTCACTGACGAAGAGAAGCTTGATGAGTTCGATTCCGAGCTTTTGACACCGATAGTTTTGACTTACCAGCTGGGGCACACCACAGTCAGCAGCTTCAAGAAAACTATCAAGAATTCCATGAAGCAGAATCCAATGACGGCGGCTTATGCTTCGAAAATAGACGATATGTCCATATCGGAAATAAGCGATCTGATCAACTATAACGTCAAGACGTTCAAGGCGGAGGATGAGGATGGCAATACCAAGACTTATGTAGACATGCGTCCGATGATGCAGCATATGATCAGCATAGGAGCAATGGACAGCGAAACTATATCCAAGGCCAAGACACAGATGAATAAGACTATCGACAGTGTCGGGGATCAGACTTTGAAGTCTATGGGCATTGCCTATGCTTCAAGCTGCGACAAAGCGGCGGGCATAAACGTGGACAAAGTTCAAAAGGCTTACCTCTGGTATTGCGGCAGGCGTATGTTTGTCATGGCGGCAATAATGCTTATAGCTGCGGCAATCATTTCCTACTTTGCAGCAAAGGTGGGCGCAGGCGTAGGACGTGATATGAGAGGAACGGTCTTCCGAAATGTAATGAACTTTTCCAATGCCGAAATGGATCAGTTCTCGACGGCATCGCTTATCACCAGGAGCACCAATGACGTCCAGCAGATACAGCTGGTGACGACAATGATGCTGAGGATGGTTCTGTATGCACCGATACTGGGAATATGGGGCATCATCAAGGTGGCGCAGACCGGTGCCCATATGGGCTGGGTAATCGCCCTGGCAGTCTGCATGATCTTTGCGCTGGTGGGCCTGCTGATGGCAGTCGCCCTTCCTAAGTTCAAGATAATGCAGAAACTTATAGATGCGCTGAACCAGGTATCACGAGAGATATTGACGGGACTTCCTGTAATCAGGGCATTCGGCAGAGAGAAAACCGAGGAGGAACGTTTCGACGTGGCCAACGAAGATCTGAAGAGAACTCAGCTGTTTACCAACAGGGTGATGACTCTGATGCAGCCTTCTATGATGCTGATAATGTATGGACTGGTAGTTCTGATCACATGGGTTTCAGCTCACAGGATCGATTCTGGAGTCATGCAGGTCGGCGCGATGACAGCATTCATAACATACTCGATGATGATCGTAATGTCATTCCTCATAATCACTGTTATGTCGATCATGCTTCCAAGAGCAGGCGTGGCAGCAGAAAGAATCGATGAGGTAATAAAGACTCATTCTTCCATAGAAGAAGCAGAGAACCCTAAGCGCATCGAATCGCCTAAAGGCATTATAGAGTTCGATCATGTCAACTTCAGATATCCGGGAGCTGACGAGGACGTGCTCCACGATATAGATTTTACCGCTGAGCCGGGCAAGACTACGGCGATAATAGGAAGCACCGGTGCAGGTAAAACAACACTGGTCAACCTGATTCCGCGTTTTTACGACATCACAGGCGGAAGCATCAGAGTTGACGGAGAAGATATAAGAGAACTGGGGATCAAGGATCTCCGCAGTGAGATAGGCTTTGTGCCGCAAAAGGGAGTGCTTTTCTCAGGAACCATCGCTTCTAACATCAAGTTCGGCAGAAATGATGCCACAGAGGACGATATCAAGTTGGCGGCAGAGATTTCACAATCGGTGGAATTTATAGATGAAAAAGATGAAAAGTACAACAGCGACATTTCTCAGGGGGGCAGCAACGTCTCCGGCGGACAGAAGCAGAGACTTGCAATAGCCAGAGCTATAGCTATGAAACCGAGAGTTTTGGTATTCGATGACAGCTTCTCGGCGCTGGATATGAAGACGGACGCCAAGCTGAGACAGGCTTTGTCGGAGAAGGTGCACGACGTTACCAAGATAATCGTTGCCCAGAGGATCAGCACCATACTACATGCGGATCAGATACTTGTTCTGGACGATGGAGAAATCGTAGGAAAGGGCACTCACAGCGAACTGATGAAGTCCTGTGAAGTATATCAGCAGATAGCTGAATCTCAGCTGTCAAATGCAGAATTGGAGGGGATCGAATAATGGCTAATAATGAAGAACAGTTCAAGACTCCTCAGAGGAAAGCGGGGCCGAGACACGGCCCGGGTGCTATGATGGCGCCAGGCGAAAAGCCGAAAAACTTCCGGAAATCATTCGGCCAGCTGATGGCATATATCGGAAGATATAAGATAGCAGTATTCATCGTAATGATCTTTGCTGCGGTTTCAACGGTGTTTCAGGTACTCGGACCTAAGATCATGGGCCATGCGACCACTGAACTTGCCAACGGCTTGATGAGAAAGATCGAAGGCACTGGCGGAATCAACTTTGATAAGATAGCCCAGATACTTTTGATCACCCTGGCACTGTATTTGGTCAGCGCCATATTCTCCTTTGTACAGGGATGGATAATGACGGGCATCACGCAGAAGATCTGCTACAGAATGAGGCGTGAAATATCGGAAAAAATCAACCGCATGCCGATGAAATACTTTGAGAGCAGGACTTACGGAGAAGTGCTTTCAAGGATCACCAACGATGTCGACACGCTGGGTACAGGCTTGAATCAGAGTATAACCCAGATAATTACCTCAGTTGCGACCATCATCGGCGTCATCGTTATGATGCTGTCGATCTCAGGATTGATGACGGCCATTGCACTGATAATCCTGCCGGTGTCGGCGCTGCTGCTGTTCGTGATAATCAAGGCATCGCAGAAATACTTTAAGACGCAGCAGAATTACCTGGGACACATCAACGGTCAGGTGGAGGAAAACTTTGCCGGCCAGCAGGTCATCAAAGCATTCAACAAAGAAGACGACATGATAAAGACCTTTGACGACACTAATGATGTGCTGTACGAATCAGCATGGAAATCACAGTGTCTGTCAGGATTGATGCAGCCGCTGATGATGTTTGTTGGAAATATGGGATACGCTGGAGTAGCTATTTCAGGCGGCTTCCTGGCAATCAAAGGAACTATTGGAATCGGCGACATCCAGGCATTCATCCAGTACGTAAAGAACTTTACGCAGCCGATTCAGCAGATTGCACAGGTCATGAACCAGGTGCAGTCGATGACGGCAGCATCAGAGAGAGTTTTCGAGTTCCTCGCTGAGGATGAGGAGACTTTGTCAGTTGCGGATCCGGTCAAGCTGGACAACGTAGATGGTGCGGTAGCATTTGAGCACGTTCACTTTGGATATGATCCAGAGCAGATCATCATCAACGACTTCAGCGCCGATGTAAAACCTGGACAGAAGATCGCAATCGTAGGTCCTACGGGTGCCGGTAAGACCACCATGGTCAAGCTGCTCATGCGTTTCTACGATGTAAATTCGGGCAGCATTATGCTGGACGGCCACGACATAAGAGATTTCAACAGGCACGACCTGCGTGAAAACTTCGGTATGGTGCTTCAGGATACATGGCTTTACTCAGGCACGATCATGGAGAATATCCGTTACGGCAGACTGGATGCAACGGATGAAGAGGTCATCGAGGCGGCGAAGGCAGCCCATGCAGACCACTTTATCAGGACACTTCCGGGCGGATACAACATGGTGCTGAACGAAGATGCATCCAACGTGTCGCAGGGGCAGAAACAGCTTTTGACCATAGCGAGAGCAATACTTGCTGACAATAAAGTAATGATTTTGGACGAAGCCACGTCGTCCGTCGACACTCGTACCGAAGAGCTCATTCAGAGCGCAATGGACAACCTGATGCACGGACGCACCAGCTTTATTATCGCCCATCGTTTATCGACGATACGAAATGCCGATCTCATACTCGTTATGAATCACGGCGACATAATAGAGCAGGGAAATCACGAAGAACTGCTGTCGCAGGGCGGCTTCTATGCAGACCTGTACAATTCGCAGTTTGAAGAGGCTTCATAAAGAAATCATAAAAATGATATTCACTTTAACGGTTCAATAGTATATAATAATAGTATAAGACAAAGGCAGATACTACATCTGAGACAGAGGTGGATTATGAAAAAATTAGTAACATTAAGCAGAGAATATGGTAGCGGCGGAAGGATCATTGGGCGTCTGGTCGCTGAAAAGCTTGGTGTGCCTTTTTATGACAAAGAAATCATCGATATGGCCGTTGAGAAAAGCGGATTGTCAAGAGAAATCATTGAAACTGCAGAGTTAAGAGCCAAGAGCAATTTCTCTTATACCCTTTCATCCGCAATCAACTTCGGAGATGGCCTCGCAGGCGATGCTATTTCTATGAACGAAAAGCTTTTCATCACCCAGTTCGATATTATCAATCAGATTGGAGACTTGGGGTCAGGTGTTATCGTTGGAAGGTGTGCCGATTATATTTTGAAGGATATGCCAGGAGTCACGGATGTATTCGTCTATGCGGAGCTGGAAGACAGAATCAAACGCTGCATAGAAGTTTACGGAGATGAACCTGAGAAAATCAGGGAAAAAATCGCGACCTACGACAAAGCACGTGCTAATTACTACAATTACCACACTTGTCAAAAGTGGGGACATTTCAGCAACTACAATCTGGCTATCAACAGCAGCTACATCAGTGAAGAAGCTGCGGCTGATCTGATCGTGGATTATATCAACAAACGTACCTATTAAAGAGCAATAGAGGAGGGAATATCATGAGCGAATATAAATTCAGTCCTAATGAGGCAGACAAAGGCAGAACTACCACATCCACTGCAGCAAAAGCAGCACTTGCAGTTATCGGAGTAGGCTTCGTAGCAGGTGTAACACTGGTAGTCGGCATGGATCGCATAATGAAGAAAATCTTCGTTAACGAGGATTGGCCAGATGAAGAGTGGTCTAGCGATGACTGGGCAGAAGAGGATCTGGAAAACTAATACTACGACTAAAACCAAGGCAGCTCGCGTTCGCGGGCTGTTTTTTGCTGCGGCCGGCCGGGCGGGGCCAGTCACGACCAGGCCAGGGGGGCACAGTTTATAGCAAAACGCAATTATCAGGGAAATATTAGGAAAAAACAGCGCGGTTTGGCCGGAAATGGCTCAGATCGGGCCAGAATGCAGGAAAACTTCCTAATATTATTTGACTTTCGGGGAAATGCTATAAGTCAAGCCGGACCGCGCCGCCAACATACTTAATTTATTCTTAATATTCGTGCGACTTGGGTGGGATGCGGTGGAACTATGATATAATTTTAATAGAAACTTTAAAAAACATGTCACAAAATGATGCTTAAAGTTGTTTATATATATAGAAGGGCAATTGGGGAGAGCAGTTATTGTTTATTTGAGTTTTGGAGAGGGTGAAATAGGAAGCGTAGATGCGAGGGAAAAACAATGAGAATGATGCAATCGCTAGTTGAAGTGAATTTATATTTAGTAATGGCATTAGTTTTAATCATGGCGATTGCGGTTTTGGCTGCGATTTTGATATACAAGTTCCGCTTCGATAGAAGACGGAGACATAGAAACGATCCTATTAATAATCTTTCGAAGAAAAAAAAGCAGGGCTAATTTGCCCTGCGGAATTCTTCACAGATGGCGCGGTAGCGTTCGGCATTGATGCTGCCGCGGTTCCAAATGAAAGCAAAGTCGTGTTTGACGTGAAAATCAGACAATCTGATTTCAGTCAGGCGGCCGCTTGCCAGGCTTGGGGCGGCCGCGACGCGATACATGAACGAGATGCCATAACCCAGTTCAACCAACTGAAGGATCAAGTGCATACTGCCGATTTCGATGGTATTCGCGAATTGTGATATGTCGATGTTTTTGGCTTCGAGGTTTTTCTCAAGGATGTCGCGAGTGCCTGAGCCTGGTTCACGAACAAGAATATTTTCACTGAAAAGGTCTCTGATTTCACGAGGCCTTTTTTTGAATTTATGATCAGCAGAGCACACCGCAACAAATTCTTCTGTGCTGAAGACCATGGAATCGAATTCGCCGGCATCGAAATAGCCTTCGACCAGCGCAAAATTGATTTCGCCGGTACGGAGTTTACCCAGAAGCTCTTCGGTGTTACCGATAACCATGTGCATATCTATATCGCCATGGTTTTGAAGGTAGGCGTAAAAAGGTTTAATCACCGAGAAATCCCCGATAGTCTTTGTAGTCCCAAACCGCATTTCATGACGGACTTCACCCGCCAACGCCAGTTCCTCAGCCAGTAAAACGTCATCATTCTTCATAGCCGTGGCAGAGCGAAGCAGCAGTTCGCCGGCTGCCGTAAGAGCGATGCGCTTATTTTTATAGTCAAAAAGCTTCACTCCGTATTCGTCTTCCAGCAGATGTATGTGCCGCGAAACGGCGGGTTGTGTTAGCCCCAGCTCGTCAGCAGCCCTCGTGAAGTTCATAGTCTCGCATACCTTTAAAAATGTTATTATTTTATAATCCAGCATAATTCATACCTCGCTTTGTCATGAAGGCGCCCCACCCTTCGCAAGCAGCTTGCGAAGGGTGGGGTGAGCGCCTTGCCTGTGCCCTTTTGCTAATTTAATTATATCATAAAGTAATTTTATTGAAATATAAAAATTAATAATTATCTTTAATTTTAATTATGTGGTACGATAGGACGGTGACAATGTGAGAAAAGGAGAATTAATCAATGGGATTTGTTAAAAAGAATGGTCGAGGTATGTTACTATGCCTTGCTATAACAGTACCGGCATATGTATTGGGCAAAGTATTTCCGCTGATCGGCGGACCTATATTTGCGATATTGATAGGCATGGTCGTGGGACTCTTTGTTATTGATCGTACAAAACTCAGCGCGGGCATCAGCTTTACATCAAAGTATATACTGCAGACGGCCGTAGTACTTCTGGGCTTTGGACTGAATATGCAGGTCGTTGCGGAGACTGGCAAACAATGCCTGCCGATCATAGTTTGCACCATATCGACGTCTTTGATAATTGCATATCTGATGCACAAAGGTATGAAGATGCCGACGAATATATCAATGCTCATCGGTGTAGGCTCATCCATATGCGGAGGCTCTGCGGTAGCGGCTACGGCCAGCGTCATTGATGCTGACGATGAGGAAATCGCCCAGGCGATCTCAGTCATATTCTTCTTCAACGTAATTGCGGCCATCGTATTTCCGCCTTTTGGCCACCTGCTTGGATTCAGTACGACTTCAGGCGACGGTTTCGGAATATTTGCGGGAACTGCGGTAAACGACACTTCATCGGTAACGGCAACTGCCGCAACCTGGGACAGCATGTGGGGACTTGGCACAGCAACGCTTAACAAAGCAGTAACAGTCAAGCTCACCAGAACTCTGGCGATCATTCCGATCACCATTGCTATAGCAATCATGCGCAGCTACAAAGAGGAAAAAGAGGATAAGGCTGAAGGCAAGAAGGTCAGCTTGAAAAAGATATTCCCGATGTTCGTGCTGTACTTCCTGATCGCATCAATCATCACGACTATAGCTACAAGCTTCGGAGTACCTATTGCTTTCTTTGATCCGCTGAAAGAGCTCAGCAAGATATTCATAATCATGGCCATGGCGGCTATTGGACTCAATACCAACATAGTCAAGCTGGTAAAATCCGGTGGAAGACCAATACTAATGGGATTCTGCTGCTGGGTAGGCATCACAGGCGTCAGCCTTCTGCTCCAGCACGTTATGGGACTCTGGTAAATCATTCTATAAAAAAAGCTCACGCAGCAGCGTGGGCTTTGCTAATTTCTATAACAGGCTTACTATCCAGTCGTAAAGTGGACAGAATGCAATCGGCAGGAATACTGCCGGCATGTAGTTCATTACTTTCAGCTTTGCACCTAAAGTCATGTTGAGACCAAGAGCTATGATAAGCAGTGAGCCGGTGCAGGTCATGTCATTGATAACGCTGGTCGTCATAACCGGTGAAACGGCAGTTGCCAGCAGCACGATCCCGCCTTCGATGATGAATACCGGGACGCAGGCAAAGATGACGCCTACGCCTAGCGAAGCGGTGAACATGATGGCACTGACGCCGTCCATGGCTGTTTTGGTGAAGAGCAGGCTGTTGTCTCCTTTGAGGCCGGCGTCTAAAGCGCCCACCACAGTCATTGCACCTACGCACATTAAAAGGCTGGCGGTGACAAAGCCTTCAGCAAAGTTGCTTTTGCCGCCCTTCGCGTCAAGGCGGGCTTCCATTTTGTCAGCTAAACCGTTGAGTCTTTCTTCCAGTTTGCAAGCCTCGCCTATCATGGCTCCGAAAACTATGGACATGATCACGATGAGAGTGTTGTCTCCTTCCAGAGCGCCGGTTATGCCTACATATATGGAAATCAGCCCGATGCCCTTCATGATTATATCCTTCCAGGCCTCAGGAATTATCTTTTTGGCGCCCAGGCCGATCAAGCCTCCTATTATTACTGCTATTGTGTTGGCGATTACTCCTACCATTATGATATCCTTTCGTTTAATACTACAATGATAAACTAATTTTCGCGGATTTTCAATGATTAATAATGCATGCACATGCTGGGCCCGCGTTGACAAAAAACCAGAGCGGTATTACAATTTATTACATTGGAAGTCGATATTATGACTATTTCTATAAGAGGTGATTTATGAACGAGGAAAACAGAATAGCTCTGCTGATAGATGCGGAAAACATTTCTGCACAGTATGCGGACTATATAATGGATGAAGTGGGTAATTACGGGACCTGCTCATATAAAAGAATTTACGGAAGCTGGGACCGCATCGTCAAGACAAAGTGGGAGGGTGAGATAAACAAGAACTCCCTCAAGCCTATGATGCAGTTCAACAATACGAAGGGCAAGAATGCTTCGGATTCGGCACTGATAATCGATGCTATGGATATTCTGTACACCGGCGGTGTCGATGGTTTTTGCATAGTTTCCTCTGACAGTGACTTTACGGCACTGGCCAGGAGACTCATGGAGGCCGGCATGATGGTCATCGGCATGGGCGAGTCCGACAAATCCACGGAAGCGCTGGAGAATGCCTTTGATAAGTTTGTCTATATAGATGTACTGGCAAAGCAGGCTGATGAGGAGCGCAAAGAAGAGAAGAAAAAGCAGGCAGCCAAGGCTCCGGCAACGCAGCAGAAGAGAACTGCCGCGCAGCAGCGCAACAACCCGGGCAACATCCCGAGCAAAAAAGCCGTCGAAAACAGGATCAAAGAAATCATCATGGAGAATGACGACAAGAGCAAGAAGACTGACCTGGGACAGATAGGCAGCAAACTGGATAACTCATTCAAGAACTTTGATGTGAGATATTACGGCAAGAAGTACCTGAAAGACTTTGTTAAAGACCTGAAGAGCCTGCAGTTAGATGACACGGCAGAGAATCAGGTTTATGTAAGCTTGAAGAAAAAGTAGGGAAGAATCATGGAAAAAGAAGGAGAACAAACAACAGAAACCAGTGAAACCATGGATGGCTACACAAGGGAAGAAGCGACAGCTTTCGTAGCGGGTAACGGTAAGGAAAAGGAAAGCAATGAAATCATATTGATGGGCGCCATGAGGGAGCGAAAATTCAACTGGTGTGCTTTTTTCTTCGGTTTTATCTATTCACTGTACAGAAAGTGTTATTCAGCAGCATTGGTTTATGCAGCGATCATCGTCTGTGACAATATTATTGGAAGATTAATGCCCGACAAAGGAGCGGGAGCCATAATAGGCACTATTATCAGTTTGGCTTTAGCCGTGATCTGCGGATACATATTCTATCCATTTTATAGAAAGACTATCGCGGCAGCCAAGATGAAGGTAGAGAATATAGAAGATCCAGAGGAAAAGGCTATAGCACTGAAAAAGCTCGGTGGAGTGAGCAAACTGGGTATGGTCATAGGAATACTGGTATTTGTAGTCCTCGGCGTTGTAATAATGTTGAACCTTGCACGGGTTGCCGAATATGATGTATGGATACCAATTGTCTCGGCGTTGTAATAATGTTGAACATTGCAACCTAATATTAGAACCGCGTAATTGGCACATGTTGACTATTTCAGCCAACATGTGCTATTCTATTACTATTAACTGCTTCGTCCCATTCGACGAAGAGATGAAAGGAATGATAATATGTCAGAAACAAAAGCAACAAAGGGAAAGTATTACATTACGACCCCTATCTACTATCCAAGTTCGAACTTGCACATCGGCCACACCTATTGCACAGTCATGGCAGACGCTATGGCAAGGTTCAAGAGACTCAGCGGTTATGATGTAAGATTTCTAACTGGCACAGATGAACATGGACTGAAAATACAGCAGATCGCCGAAGAAAAGGGCGTAACTCCGCAGCAGTATGTCGACGAAATCGTCGACGGCATCAAAGATCTGTGGAAGACCATGGAAATCTCCTATGATGATTTCATCAGAACGACTGAACCCAGACACGTCAAGAGAGTTCAGGCTATCTTCAACAAGATGAATGAAAAAGGAGACATATATAAAGATAAATACGAAGGCTGGTATTGTACACCTTGCGAGTCATTCTGGACTGAGAGTCAGCTGGTTGACGGCTGCTGTCCGGATTGCGGCAGACCTGTACAGAAGGCAAGCGAGGAGGCTTACTTCTTCCGCCTTTCCAAATATCAGGACAGGATACTGGACCTGTTTGAAAACACTCCAGATTTCCTGGAACCTGCAACCAGACGTAACGAGATGATTGAATTCGTTAAGCAGGGATTGGATGACCTTTGCATTTCCAGATCTACATTTGATTGGGGGATTCAGGTACCTATCGATCCTAAGCATGTCATCTATGTATGGCTTGATGCGCTAACGAACTACATAACGGCACTGGGATATCCTGACGACCCTGAACTTTTCGAAAAGTACTGGCCGGCAGATGTTCACCTGGTAGGCAAAGAGATCGTAAGGTTCCATTCGATCATTTGGCCTGCAATGCTTATGTCACTGGATATACCACTACCAAAGCAGGTGCTGGGACACGGCTGGCTTTTGATAGACGGCGGCAAAATGAGCAAGTCCAAGGGCAACGTAGTTGACCCGGTTGTTTTGATAGACCGCTACGGCATTGACGCGCTGAAATACTTCCTGCTCCGCGAGTACACATTCGGACAGGACGGAGTTTTCACCAACGAGGTAATGCTGAAGAGAATGAACTTTGACCTTGCCAACGATCTTGGAAACCTGGTCTCCAGAACGACGGCAATGATAGAAAAATACTGTGGAAGCTATGTACCTGCAGCGACTACTGAAGATGAAAT
>Ga0183095_10920_pt1 | contig 44120 bp, 38 predicted proteins | sample BioMet4_FD_130346 | JGI IMG/M metagenome (GOLD analysis project Ga0183095, IMG submission 130346) | Microbial communities from bioreactor (seeded with sewage sludge) at LBNL, California, USA - Biofuel metagenome 4 (v2) (version 3) | ecosystem: Engineered > Bioreactor > Anaerobic > Unclassified ...
CTACGACACACATATTGAACAGGGCGGCACCAACGTTTCCGGCGGGCAGAAGCAGCGGCTGTGCATTGCCCGCGCAATTTTAAAACAGCCCAAGGTGCTGATCCTGGACGACTCCACCTCCGCGGTGGATACCGCCACCGACGCCAAAATACGCCGGGCCTTCGCCGCGGAGCTGAAGGACACCACCAAGATCATCATCGCCCAGCGGGCGGCCTCCGTTTGCGACGCCGACCTCATCGTGGTGCTGGACGACGGAAAGATCTCCGGCATCGGCACACATGAAGAGCTGCTGCAAAGCAATGAGATCTACCGCGACGTTTACCAGTCCCAGCAGGAAGGGGTGAGCCTCAATGGCTGAAAGACAGAATATGCGCCGCTCCGGCGGCAGGCATGGCCCCGGTCCCGGCGGCCCCGGCGGGCACGGCTTTCAAAAACCCCAGAACCTGGGGGGCACCGTCAAAAAACTGATGGGGTATATCGGCCGCTATAAGGCGGCGCTGGCGGTGGTGGTGGTCTGCCTGCTCATCGGCTCTCTGGGCTCGGTCTTTGCCAGCTATCTCATGAAGCCCGCCATCAACAATTACATTTTGCCCGGCGACTTCAAGGGCCTTGTCAGGATCCTGGTGCTGATGGGCGGCATCTACGCCGTTTCCTCCGCCGCCACCTTTGCCTATGCCCGCATCATGGTGCATATCTCCCAGAAAACGGTGGCACAGCTGCGGCAGGATCTCTTTGACAAGCTGCAGAGTCTGCCGCTCAACTACTTCGACACGCACCAGAGCGGCGATCTCATGAGCCGCTTTACCAACGACATCGACACCGTCAGCGAGATGATCAACAACAGCTTCGCCAACCTCATCTCCAGCGGCCTGACCTTTCTGGGCGTCCTGGTCATGATGTTTTATCTCAACTGGATCCTGACGCTGATCTCCATCGTGTTTCTGGCGCTGATGCTGGTGGTGGTGAAATTCATCGGCGGCAAGAGCCGCGTCAGCTACAAGCAGCAGCAAAGCGCTCTGGGCGCCGTCAACGGCTATGTGGAAGAGATGATCGAGGGACAGAAGGTCATCAAGGTCTTCAACCACGAGCAAAAGGCACGGGAAGGCTTTGACGCGCTGAACACCGAGTACCGCGACGCCGCCACCATGGCCAACGCCTACGCCTTTTCCATGATGCCCGCCATGGGCAACCTCTCCAAGATCGACTATGCCGTCACCTGCTGCGTGGGCGGCCTGCTGGCCATCGGCGGCCTTTTCGACATCGGCGGCCTGGCCGCCTATCTCACCTACGTCAAGCAGTTCTCCCAGCCTATCACCCAGATCAGCCAGCAGATCAACACCGTGCTGGCGGCGGTGGCCGGCGCGGAGCGCATCTTCGCCGTCATGGAGGCGGAACCTGAAACGGACAACGGCAAAGTGATCCTGGTGCGGGTGGAAAAAGACGGCGAAACTCTCACCGAAACGAAAAAGCGCACCGGCCACTGGGCCTGGAAAAAGCCTGACGGCACGCTGACGGAGCTGCGGGGCGACGTGCGCTTCGACCGGGTGGTGTTTGGCTACAACGAGGACAAAGTGGTGCTGAACGATATCTCCCTCTTCGCCAAACCCGGTCAGAAGATCGCCTTCGTGGGCTCCACCGGCGCCGGCAAGACCACCATTACCAACCTCATCAACCGCTTTTACGACATTCAGTCCGGCACCATCACCTACGACGGCATCAACGTGCAGGACATTGCCAAGGAGTCCCTGCGCCGCTCCCTGGGCATGGTGCTGCAGGACACGCATCTGTTTACAGGCACTGTGGCCGACAACATCCGCTACGGCCGGCTGGACGCCACCGACGGGGAGGTGGAGGCCGCGGCCCGTCTGGCCAATGCCGACACCTTCATCTGCCACCTGCCGGACGGCTACAGCACCGTTCTCAAGGGCGACGGCGGCAATCTGAGCCAGGGCGAGCGGCAGCTGCTGGCCATTGCCCGGGCAGCCGTTTCCGATCCCCCGGTGCTGATCCTGGACGAGGCCACCTCCTCCATCGATACCCGCACGGAAAAACTCATCGAGCAGGGCATGGACTCCCTCATGGAAAACCGCACGGTGTTCGTCATTGCCCACCGGCTTTCCACCGTCCGCAACGCTCAGGCCATTCTGGTGCTGGAAAACGGCTCCATCATCGAACGCGGCGATCACAGGCAGCTGATGGGAGAAAAGGGCCGCTACTACCAGCTTTGCACCGGCCAGGCGGAGCTGAGCTGAAAAATTCGGGCCGCAAAGACAGGCAGACAGGGAAAAACAGCTCTTCTTCTTGACGAACAACCGCTTTTCAACTACAATGAAAGCCCCGAAGGAGGTTTTACCATGTCAGAAAATAAATTATGCCAAATGGCCGCGGCCATGCTGGACAGAGCGTACTGCCCCTATTCCCATTTCCCGGTGGGCGCGGCACTGGAATGCAGTGACGGCACTGTGTTTACGGGCTGCAACGTGGAAAACGCGGCCTACGGCGTGACCATCTGCGCCGAACGCACCGCCATGACCAAAGCGGTCAGCGAAGGACACCGTGACTTTGCGCGCATTGCCATCGCCGGGAAAAGCGAGGATTTTTGCGTCCCCTGCGGCATCTGCCGCCAGATGATGATGGAATTTGCCCCTGATATGGAGGTCATCTGCCTCAACAGCAAGGGCGAAACAAAGAAATTTGCGCTCCGGGAGCTGCTGCCTTACGGATTCGACCAGTCCTGGCTGGAGAAGTGACACCCGCCCGCTGCCCGGCATAAGATGGAACGGCACCCCGCCAAGGAGGTTTTCCTGTGACAAGAACACTGGATCAGCTGCCGGTGGGCCAGTCCGCGTACGTCACCGGTCTGGAGTTGACCGGTAAGCAGCGGCGGCGGATGCTGGACCTGGGTTTCACGGCCGGCGCGCGGGTCACGGCGCTGCAAAGAAGTCCTTTCGGCGACCCCACGGCCTACGGCGTGCTGGACACGGTCATTGCCCTGCGGGGCAGCGACGCCCGGATGATACACATTGCCGCGCACTGAGCTTTTGGCATCACACAAAAGAAGAAGCAGAGCCCTTTGGGCTCTGCTTCTTCTTTTGACGGCTTCAGGCGGTTTGGCCCATCTGGGTGCGGTACATGGCCGCGTACCTGCCTCCGCGGGCCATCAGTTCATCGTGGGTGCCCTGCTCGGCGATCCGGCCGTCTTCAATGAGAACGATCAGATCGGAGTCGCGGACGGTGGTGAGCCGGTGGGCGATGATCAGGGAGGTGCGTCCGCGCGTCATGTGGAGCATGGCGTCCCGGATCTTCTGCTCGGTCACGGTATCCACAGAGCTGGTGGCTTCGTCCAGGATCAGGATGGGCGCGTCCCGGAGAATGGCGCGGGCAATGGTCAGCAGCTGCCGCTGTCCCTGACTGAGTTCCCCGCCGCCCTGCGTCAGAACGGTGTCATAGCCCTGCGGCAGACGGCGGATAAACCCGTCGGCACCTGCGATCCGGGCCGCGGCCGTGATCTCCTCTTCGGAGGCATCCCGCCGGCCATAGCGGATGTTGTCCCGCACTGACTCGGCAAAGAGGGACGTGTCCTGCAGCACCACGCCGAAGGAGCGCCGCAGGTCCTCCAGACGGTAATCCCGCAGGTCGTGACCGTCCAGCAGGATGGCGCCGCCGGTGACGTCGTAGAAGCGGGTGAGCAGCTGGATGATCGTGGTCTTTCCCACACCGGTGGGACCGACAATGGCGGTCCGGGTGCCCGCCGGAACGGTGAGCGAAACGTGGTTCAGAACGGGGCGGTCCTTTTCATAGCCGAAGCTGACGTCCGAGAGGACGATCTCGCCTCTGGGGGACGACAGCGGCAGCGCGTCCGGACGGTCCGCCGGCTCCGGAGGCTGATCCAGGATCTCAAAAATGCGCTCGGCGCCGGCCACGGCCGTCTGAAAGTTGTTGTAGATATTGGCGATCTCCACGAACGGACGGGAGAACTGCCGGCTGTAAAGCAGAAAACTGGAGATCATGCCCACGGCGATCAGGCCTTTCATCGCCATGACGCCGCTGACCACCGAGATGGCCACAAAGCTCAGGTTGTTGATGACGTTGGTGACGGGCATCAGATACCCCGACCAGATCAGCGCCCGGGTGGCGGTCCGGCACAGAGCCTCGTTGTCCGCATCAAAATCCGCGAGCATCTGCTCTTCCCGGCAGAAGGATTTGACCACGGCCAATCCGGAGATGCTCTCTTCAATGCGGCCGTTGAGAAGCCCCAGCGTCTTCTGCTGGGCGGCAAAAAGCGGCCCGGTGTGCTTTGTGACCGTGCGGGTGGTCAGAAGAACGCAGCCCACGCCTGCCAGCGCCACGGCGATCAGCACCGGACTCAGCGCCGTCATAATGCAGAAAATGCCCAGAATACTGAAGCCGTTGGTGAGCAGCTGCGTCACAGAGCTGGAGATGGTGTTGCTGATGTTGTCCACATCGTTGGTCAGGCGGCTCATCAGCTCACCGTGCTGCCTGCTGTCGAAAAACGACAGCGGCAGCTTTTTCATCACGCCGAACAGCACCGTGCGGAGATAGTGGATGATCTTTTGTCCCAGAGAGGCCATGAGAAATTGCTGCAAAAAGCGCACCAGCCAGTCGCAGAGATAAAAGACCAGCAGCGTCAGCAGGATGGCTTCAAAGGGATCGCCCCGGTCGATGGCCGTAATGGCCCGTCCGATCAGCAGCGGCGCCAGAATTGCCGAGGCGGAGGCAAGGGCGGAGAGCAGCAAAATCCAGCCGAGGCCCCGACGGTGACCCTTTGTCAGCCGCCACAGACGCCGCAGCGTCCCGCCCATGTCCTTCGGCTTTTCCACCGGGTGCCCCCGGCGGGGCCGCGCCACATTGCCGATGCCGGGAGGCGGGGGCGTCAGAATTCTGTCAGCCACGGTCATCGCCTCCGATCTGCGAAGCGTAGATCTGCCGGTAGGTGGGACAGGAGGCCATCAGCTCTTCGTGAGTGCCGAAGCCCTGCACCGCACCGTCCGCCAGACACAGGATGCGGCCGGCTCGCATAACGGTGGAAATGCGCTGGCTGATGAGCAGCACCGTCATCTCCCGGCAATTCTCCTGCAGCCGGTGCAGCACCGCGCTTTCGGTCTGCGCGTCCAGCGCGCTGGTGCAGTCGTCCAGAATCAGTACACGAGGCGCGCGCACCAGCGCCCGGGCCAGCGCCAGACGCTGCTTCTGCCCGCCGGAGAGATTGACGCCGCCCTGCCCCAGCCAGGTGTCCCAGCCGTTTTCGGAGGAGGCGATGAAGCTGTCGGCGCAGGCAATTTCCGCCGCCCGGCGGAGAGCTGCGCTGTCCGCATCCTGACGGCCCCAGCGGAGATTGTCTGCCACCGTGCCGGAGAACAGCAGAGCCTTTTGCGGCACCACCGCCACCGCGGCGCGCAGGAGCTTTTCATCCACCTGCTGCACGTCGGCCCCGTCCAGCAGGACGCGGCCTTCCCCGGCGTCGTACAACCGGGGCACCAGATTGACGAGCGTGGTCTTGCCGGAACCGGTAGGCCCGATGATGCCCACGGTTTCACCCGCCGGCGCGTGGAAGCTCACATGGCGCAGGGACTCTCTGCCCGCGCCGCGATAGGTGAAGGAAACGTCCTCGAAGCGGACATCCCCCCGGATGTCCGGGCGCAGCGGATGCGCCGGCGTGCGCTGCGCGCTTTTCTCCTGCAGAATCTCTTCTATGCGCGCGGAAGAGGCCATGGCCCGCACCGCCGTGTTGAGAATGTTGGAAAACAGACCCAGCGCAAAAAGCATCTGCGTCATGTAGTTCACGGAGGCCATCAGACGCCCGATCTGCGCGGCGTCACTCCGCTGGGAAACCCACAGCAGCACCACGATGCCCAGATTGACAGTCAGGTTGATGAGCGGCGAAAAAACGGCCATCACCCGCATGGCGGCTTCACCCGCATCCGCCAGATCCTCCGAGGCCGCTTCAAATTTTTCCGTTTCCAGACCTTCGGCGCGGAACGCCTTCACCACCCGGACGGACAGCAGAAATTCCCGGCTGACGCTGTTGAGCTTGTCCAATTTTTGCTGCATGCGGCCAAAACGGGGATACCCGCGCCTCATGTTGGCGGCGATGAGGCATGCCGTCACTGTCAGGATCAGCAGGATCATGGGCATCTGGCGGGGCGTTTGTATCAGGATCAGCACGACGGCACCGATGCAGGTGATGGGGGCTTTTACCATGATTCGCATACAGCCGTTGACGAATTCCTGCACCTGACTGACGTCGTTGGTGATCCGCGTGATGATGGAGCCGGTTTGCAGGCGGTCGATATTTTCAAGGGACAGGGATTGCACCTTGCGGTACAGATCGCTGCGCATCTCTTTGGCAATGGTCTGGGAGGTGCGGCTGGCAAACAGATTTCGCATCACTGCGCCGCCGGCACCCGCGGCAGCGATGCAGACCATGACGGCACCGCAGCGCAGGATCGCCGCCATACTGCCGCCCTTTACGCCTTCGTCCACGATATACGCCATAAACGTCGGCTGCATCAGATCGGCCGCGGCTTCCACGGTGAGAAAGAACGTGGAGAGAAGAAAGATCCCCATGTGCCGGCGGATATAGCGAAGGATCAGCTTCACGGACGCGCCTCCTCTTCCGCGCGGGGCAGATCCGCCCAGGCATCGGCCAGCTTTTGCAGCAGCGCCAAAAGCTGGCCGGCCTCCTCGTCGCTGAGAACGGCGAAAAGCCGCCCGGCCAGTTCAGCCCGCTGCTCTTTGGCGTCCCGCGCCGTTTCCTCGCCCAGAGGCGTCAGCGTCACGCTGACACTGCGCCGGTCTTCTTCACATTTTCCGCGCGTGATCAGGCCGGCCTTTTCCATATTTTCCAGCTGTTCGCTCAGCGTGGCGGAGCGCCGGTCAGTGATTTCCGTCAGCTCCCGCTGGGTCAGGCTCCCCCGCTCCAGCAGCAGGATCAGCAGCCGGCCCTGCCCGCGGTACTTCTGTGCCATGCGCATGCGGTGGGAACACCGGTGAAAAAGACGAAACAGCGTCAGCGTGTCAGCAGATTCCATCAAAACATTCCTCCAGTCGCCGGGATATGGACAATATAGCTGCATCATAACGCGCGGAACACCAAATTGCAAGGTACCTAACAAATAAAAGCACAAAACCGCACAGGCTGCCCTGTGCGGTTTTGTCCGGCGTGCGGAAAAGCGGAAGGTCAGGCGGGGAGGATCTCCAGCCAGTAGCCGTCCGGGTCCCGGATGAAGTAAATGCCCATGGCGGGATTTTCAAAGCAGATGCAGCCCATCTTCCCATGCAGGGCATGGGCGGCGTCGAAATCCTCCGCACGGAAGGCCAGATGGAACTCGCACTCCCCCAGACCGTAGGGCTGGGGATGCTCCCGCAGCCACGTCAGCTCCAGCTCGAAATCCGTTTCCCCGCTGCCCACATAGACGATCACAAAGGAACCGTCCGGCGCGGTGATGCGGCGGCGCTCGGTGAGGCCCAGGGCCTCCCGGTAAAAGGCCAGCGACCGGTCCAGGTCACTGACGTTGTAGTTCTCGTGAATCATTTTGAATGTCATGGCGCACCTCCGTTGGTATTTGAATGAGAATATCTGATTGTAATGTATTTTTCAAAAAAAGGCAAGATCCCTATGAAAAAAGCCATAGGGCCGCCGGAACAGACAGCAGCAGCGCCAAAGCGGTCTGCAACAGCTTTCCCAGCCGGTAATACCGCAGCGAAAGCCCTGTGCCGCCAAGCACCGCGGCTGTCTGGCAGTGGACGGAAAGTCCGCCGAAGGCCAGCAGCGCCGACGCCTCGCAAAACCCCAGAGGGGTCGGCGGCAGAAGCAAAATGCCGTTGGTCAGCTCCAGCAGTCCCAGCACGGCGCCCTGATGCAGCCCCGTAAGACGGGTGAAGAAGGTCAGCACCACCAGAAAAAAGATGACGAAGCCGCAGACGTTCAAAATGGAAGAAAAGCCGCTTTGCACGGCCGCAATCAGCGCCTGGGAAAATGGAGGCGGCGCGGCAGACGCGGCGCGGGCGGTTTGCCCTCCGGGCAGTGCGCGCCGGGGCCGCAGCAAAAGGCCCGTGAGCACGGCGGAGAGGACGTGGATGAGATAGAGCCAGGCGCCCAGGCGGCTGCTGTGGAAAAGAGTTCCCCCGGCGATGCCCAGAATAAAGGCCGGGCCGCTGTTGCTGCAGCACGAAAGCAGACGCTCGGCCTCCTGCTTTTGACAAAGACCCTGCTCATAGAGCTGGCCCACCGTGCGCGCGCCCACCGGATAACCGCCCACGATGCCCAGCAAAAACGCGGTGCCTCCCGCGCCGCCGCAGCGGAACAGACGCCGGGCGGTCCGGCGCAGCAGCCGTCCCAGCTCGGCGGCAAAGCCCAGAGAAATAAAAAGAGAGGTCAGCACAAAAAAGGGAAACAGCGCCGGGATCACCGACTGCACGCAAAGCGCGATACCGGCGCGCACCGCCTCCGCCGCCGCGTCGGATTCCCACAGCAGACACCCCATGGCCGCCAGGAGAAAAAGACCCGGCAGCCGATTTTTTTGTTTCATTGTGACCGCCTCCCGCCTTACTCTATGACGGGAAAGGGCCCGGCATGATACGCATCCGCCCGGCAATGGCCGGGACAGGCAAGTTATCCCCCCGGCGCGCATAGAAATAGAGCAAAAAAAGGGCGGTGGACCATGGAACAGTACGGAAAACAGACGGAGCGAAAGGCCCGGGTCATGGAGAAGCTGGATCTGCCGGTGGATCTGGTGGCAGACCTGCCCCGGATGGAAATGACGGGCGACCGGGAATTTTACATGGAGCACCACCGGGGTATTCTCGCTTACAGCACGGAAACGGTGGATATCAACGGCGGCGCGCTGATGGTGCGCCTCACCGGGCAGAACCTGCAGCTGGTGGCCATGACGGAGTCGGAACTGCGGGTCTGCGGGACCATTGAAAAAATGGAGCTGATGCGGTAGATGTATAAAAATATCACCAACTTTTTGCAGGGGACGGTGTGCGTCCACGTGGAAAGCCCCTATCCCGAGCGGGTCATGAACTTCTGCTCCGCCCGGGGCATTCCCTTCTGGGACCTGGCCTGGGGCTCCGCCGCGGAGCTGACCTTCAAGACCACCCGGCAGGACTGGCGCCGGCTGAGGCAAAACGCGGAGCATCTCAACGCCCGGCTGACGCGCCAGCGGGAAACGGGCGTTCCCCATTTTCTCTCCCGCTTCCGCCGCCGGTACGCCCTGCTGGCGGGGCTGGCGCTGTGCGTGCTGCTGCTCTTCGGCGGCTCCTTCTTCGTCTGGGATTTCGACATCACCGGAAACAGCACGGTATCCGACGAGCAGATCCTGCGGGCGCTGGAAAAATACGGCATCGGCATCGGCACGCCGGGCCTTTCCATCGACCAGGAGGACCTGCGCAACCATGTGCTGCTGGACCTGCCGGACGTGTCGTGGATGGCGGTGAACGTCCGGGGCTGCACGGCGCACGTGCAGGTGGTGGAGCGGGTGCGCTCGCCCAAGATCGTGGAGCGGCGCTCTGCCGCCAATGTGGTGGCCGCCAGGGACGGCCTTGTGATGAAAGTGGAGGCTCTGGACGGGCAGGCACAGGTGCTGCCCGGCACCACCGTGACAAAAGGACAGCTTCTGATCTCCGGCGTGGTGGATTCCGCCACCTCCGGCTACCGCCTGCTGCACGGCATGGGCAGCGTGTGGGCCCGCACCTGGTATGAACTGTCGGTGCAGGTGCCGCTGCAGATCGAGAAAAAGACGGCCGCGGCGAAAAAAACCACCGGCGCTGCGCTGAATTTTGGGAAAAACCGCGTAAAAATCTACACAAAGGGTAGCATGATGGATTCCGGTTGTGATAAAATAATACAATCCGATCAGCTGACGCTGCCGGGCGGCTGCGCGCTGCCGGTAACGCTGGTGCGGGAAACCGCCGTCCAGTATGTCACGCAGACGGTACAGCGCTCCCGGGCCGAGGCCGAGGCCGAGGGCGAGGCTCTTTTGCAGGACTATCTGCGCTCCCGTCTGTCCGACGGCGGCAGTGTGACCAACACCCGTTTTGCCTCCGCCCGGCAGGGGGACGCCCTGCTGTGTACGGTGACGGCGGAGTGCTATGAACAAATCGGCCGGCAGATCCTGCTGCCGGAGGAATAGGAGGAACCTTTCCGCATGGAACAGCGCATCAGTATCGAACGAATGGAAGAAACCATCAATATCTTCGGCTCCTTTGATGAAAATATCCGGCTGCTGGAAGCGGAGTTCCACGTTTCGGTGGTGAACCGGGACGGGGAGCTTCGCATCACCGGCGAACCGGAGGATACCATGATGACCGCCAAGGCCATCGGCGCGCTGCTGACGCTCTCCAGCAAGGGAGAGAGCATCAGCGAACAGCACGTCCGCTATGTCATCGGCCTTTGCCGCAGCGGACAGGAGGACCGCATCAGCGAGCTGACCCAGGATGTGATCTGCATCACCTCCAAGGGCCGTCCCGTGAAGCCCAAGACCATCGGGCAAAAGCAGTATGTGGATTCCATCAACCGAAACACCGTCACCATCGGCGTGGGGCCCGCCGGTACGGGCAAGACCTATCTGGCGGTGGCGGCGGCGGTGGCCGCCTTCCGGGACAAGCAGGTGAACCGCATCGTCCTCACCCGGCCCGCGGTGGAAGCCGGCGAGCGCCTGGGCTTTCTCCCCGGCGACCTGCAAAGCAAGGTGGACCCCTACCTGCGCCCCCTGTACGACGCTCTTTTCGATATGCTGGGGGCTGAAACGTATCAGAAATATCTGGAGCGGGGCAACATTGAGGTGGCGCCTCTGGCCTATATGCGCGGCCGCACGCTGGACGACAGCTTCATCATTCTCGACGAGGCGCAGAATACCAGCCGGGAGCAGATGAAAATGTTTCTCACCCGCATGGGCTTCGGCTCCAAAGTGGTCATCACCGGCGACGTGACCCAGATCGACCTGCCGGGGGACAAGCCCAGCGGCCTCAAGGATGCCGTGCACGTTTTGAAAAACGTGGAGGGACTGGGCATCTGTATGCTCACCGATCAGGACGTGGTGCGCCATGTGATGGTGCAGCGGATCATCAAGGCCTACGCCGATTTTGAAACGGCGGGAAAAAAGAAAAAGTGAGGCGTTTTTCATGACACATCAGATCTCCGTCACCGGCAACCGCAAAGGCATCAACTCTCCGGCGCTGGCCGCCCTGCTGCGGCGGGCCGTGCGCGGCGCGCTGGCCGCCGAGAAGGTGGAAATGCCCTGCGAGGTGAACATCCTGCTCACCGATGACGAGGGCATCCATGAGATCAACCGGGAAATGCGGCAGGTGGACGCCCCCACGGACGTGCTGAGCTTTCCCATGTTCGACCTGCGGCCCGGCGAGCATCCCGGCCAGGAGGACGCCGACCCCGATACGGGACGGGTGCCCCTGGGGGATATGTGCCTTTCCGTGGAGCGGGCGCGGGCGCAGGCGGCGGAATACGGACACAGCTTTGAACGGGAGATCTCCTATCTGGCGGTCCACTCCGTGCTGCATCTGCTGGGCTACGACCACCTGGACGAAGGCCCCATGAAGCGCCGGATGCGCGAGCGGGAGGACGCCATCATGGCACAGCTGCATCTGGAACGGTAAAACGGGCGCTCCTGCCGCACCCGCGGCGGACGATATACATCCATAAAATTGCTCAAACAAAAGAAAGTTGAGGATCACCTATGAACGACATTCAAAAAACGGCCATGATCACCGTCTGCGGCCGGCCCAATGTGGGCAAGTCCAGCCTGACCAACGCCCTGGTGGGCGAAAAGATCGCCATCGTGTCCAACAAGCCCCAGACCACCCGCAACCGGATTTACGGCATCGTCAACCGGGGCGACACCCAGTATGTGCTGCTGGACACGCCGGGCCTGCACAAGGCCCGCTCCCGCCTGGGGGACTATATGGTCAAGGTGGTGCGCGAGAGCCTGGCGGAGGTGGAGGCGGCGCTGCTGCTGGTGGAGCCCATTCCCCATGTGGGCGAACCGGAGAAAATTCTCATCCAGCGCATCCGGGAGGAAAAACTCCCGGCCGTTTTGTGCATCAACAAGATCGACACCGTGGCGCGGAAGGACGACCTGCTGGCCGTTATGGCCGCGTACAGCGAATATTACCCGGACTTTGAAGCCATTATCCCCATTTCCGCCCGCACCGGCGACGGCCTGGACGAGCTGATGACCCAGCTCTCCCGTTACGCCAAGGAAGGCCCCCAGCTGTTCCCCGACGGCATGACCACCGACCAGCCCGACCAGCAGGTCTGCGCCGAAACCGTGCGGGAGAAGATGCTGCTGTGCCTGGACAAGGAGATCCCCCACGGCACGACGGTGGAGGTGACCCGCTTTACCGAGCGGGACTCCGGCATCATCGATCTGGACGTGACCATCTACTGCGAAAAAGCCAGCCACAAGGGCATCATCATCGGCAAACAGGGCGCCATGCTCAAAAAGATCAGCACCCTGGCCCGGCAGGACATTGAAAAATTCATGGGCACCAAGGTCTACATGGAGGTGTGGGTCAAGGTGAAGGAAAACTGGCGCGACAATGTGAATTTCATGCGTCAGCAGGGCTATGACGACGAATAAGAGGCGCTCCTTCAAAGCCGCGGCCCCGGGAAAAAGGGGCTTCCCCTCCTTTTCGACAATCTAACATTTACCACCGATAAAACCGCCCTTTTGCTCACAAGCTATGAGAGCGGGAGGTGGACGAAATGGACGCGCAGGCTTGCTGGACCCTTTTTCTGGAAACAGGCGACCCGGCCGTGTATGTACGCTACCGCCGGGAAGCACAGACGACAACAGGCGCACAGGGCGGATGACCTCCGCCCTGTGCGCCGTGACGAAACCGCCGCGGAGGAGCTACATAGATGCCGGTCATCAAAAAAGTCACCACAGGACTGGTGCTGCGGGAAACCGAAACAAAGGAAACGGACAAGATCCTCACCGTGCTGACGCCCGACCTGGGGAAGATCCCCGTCATCGCCAGAGGCGCCCGGCGCAAGGGCAGCAAGATCGCCGCCGCCAGCCAGCTGCTGGTGTATTCGGAGATGACCCTCTGCCCCCGGGGCGACTGGTTCTTTCTGGACGAGGGGTCCACGCTGGCGCTGTTTGACGGCGTGCGGCAGGACGTGGTGCTGCTGTCCCTTGGCTCCTACTTCGCCGAGCTGACGGAGGCGGTGCTTGCCGACGGGCTGCCCGCTCCGGAGATCCTGAGTCTGCTGCTCAACGCCCTGTACGCCCTGGGCGTGCAGCAGCGCGACCCTGCGCTGGTAAAGGCGGGCTTTGAACTGCGGCTGATGGCGCTGGCGGGCTTTGCCCCCATGACGGAGCACTGCGCCGTCTGCGGGCGGGAGGAGCCGGCAGAGCCCATGCTGGACGTGGTGCAGGGCGTGATTCACTGCCGGAAATGCCCTCTGCCGGGCGGACTGTCCCTGCCCCTGACACAGGGCTCGCTGGCGGCGCTGCGGCATATCCTGTACTGCGAGCCGAAGAAGCTCTATGCCTTTTCGCTGCCCGACCGGCCGCTGCACCAGCTCAACCATGTGTCGGAGGCTTTCGTGGCCAGTCAGCTGGAGCGCAGCTTCCGCACGCTGGACTTTTACAAAACCATGCAGGGGAAAACGGTTCCCTCTGCGGAGAAATAAAACCGCTGCTTTCCTGAAAGCAAGGAGAGATCTATGAACGATATGTTTGAAAAATCCGTCCGCACGCTGGAGCTGCCCGCTGTGCTGCGCCTGCTGTCCCAAAAGGCGGTGAGTCAGGCGGCCAAGGAACGCTGCCTCGCGCTGATGCCCCGGACGGACCGGGGCGACGTGCTGCGGCTGCTGGACGAAACGGACGACGCCAAGGCCATGATCGGCCTGTGGGGCAGCCCTCCCTTTTCCGGGGTGAAGGACGTGTCCCCGTCGCTGGCCCGGGCCGACCGGGGCGGCATGCTCAATACCCGGGAACTGCTGGACATCGCCTCGCTCCTTACGGCCAGCCGCCGGGTGGAGGACTATTTCCACAAAGAAAACCGCACCGAAAGCACGGTGCTGGGACACCTCTTCGCGTCGCTGCACACCAACCGCTATCTGGAAGAGCGGATCCAGTCCGCTATTCTGGACGAGGACACCATTGCGGACACGGCGTCGCCGGAGCTGGCGGACATCCGCCGCAAGATGCGTCTGGCCGCCGCCAAAAGCCGCCAGATTCTCCAAAAGATCATTTCCTCCTCTTCTTATGCCAAAATTTTGCAGGAGGCGCTCATCACCCAGCGGGACGGCCGCTTCGTGGTGCCGGTGAAGGCCGAGCACCGGGGGGATATGCCGGGGCTGGTGCATGACATCTCCTCCAGCGGCGCCACCCTTTTTATCGAGCCCATGGGCGTGGTGCAGGCCAACAACGAACTCAAGGAGCTCACCGCCCGGGAGGAAAAGGAGATCGACCGCATCCTCATGACCCTCTCCGCCGACTGCGCCGCCCAGCAGGAAAACATCCGCTGGGACTATGACGTGCTGGTGCAGCTGGACGTGATCTTTGCCCGGGGGCAGCTGAGCTATCAGATGAACGCCTCCCGGCCCGAGGTGCAAAAGCGCTTCGCCGTGACGCTGCGGCGGGCCAGACACCCGCTGCTGGAAAAGGCGGTGCCTATTTCCGTGGAGGTGGGCGACCGGTTCGACACGCTGGTCATCACCGGCCCCAACACCGGCGGCAAGACGGTGACGCTCAAGACGCTGGGACTTTTGTGCCTTATGGCTCAGTGCGGACTGCATATTCCCGCCGACGACGGAAGCGCCCTGCCGGTGTTCAGCCGGATCCTGGCGGACGTGGGCGACGAGCAGAGCATCGAGCAGAACCTCTCCACCTTCTCCGCCCATATGGGCAACATCATCGACATTTTGCGCCAGGCGGACGGTGAGAGTCTGATCCTCTTTGACGAACTGGGCGCCGGCACCGACCCGGTGGAGGGCGCGGCCCTGGCCATCGCCGTCATTCAGAACGCGCGGAGCAAGGGCGCAAAGATCGCCGCCACCACCCACTATGCGGAGCTCAAGACCTTCGCCATGACCACGGCGGGGGTGGAAAACGCCTCCTGCGAGTTCGACGTGCAGACCCTGCGGCCCACGTACCGGCTGCTCATCGGCATCCCCGGCAAGTCCAACGCCTTTGCCATCGCCCAGCGGCTGGGGCTGGAGGAAAGCGTCATTGAAGCCGCCAAGGCCCAGATCGACAGCGAGTCCGTGCGGTTCGAGGACGTGCTGACCCAGCTGGAGGAGAAGCGGCAGACGCTGGAACAGTCCCAGACGGAGGCGGAGCAGCTGCGCCGTCAGCGGGAGGAGGACGCCCGCAAGGCCCGGGAGTTCCGGGAACAGATGCAGCGGGCCAGAGAAAATGCCCGGGGCAAGGGCGAAGCCGAGGCAAAGCGCATCATTCGCGACGCGCAGGCTCAGGCCGACGCCATCTTTGCCCAGCTGGAGGAGCTGCGCAAGGCCCAGCAGAAACACGATAATTTCCAGCAGATCAACGACGCCCGCGTGGCTGTGCGGCACAGCCTGAAGATGGCGGACGAACTGCTGCAAAAACGGGACGAAGAGCCCATCGCACGGCCCAGCCGTCCCATTGCCGAGGGCGATCTGGTGGAGCTGCCGGGGGTGAAAACAGCCGCCGCGGTGCTCCACGTCAATGGCGACGGCACGCTGCTGCTCCAGGCCGGAAAGATGAAAATGACCACCCGGGCGTCCGAGGTGCGGCTCATCGAAAGCGCGGAGCAGGTGGAAAAGAAAAAGGCGATCTCCGTGGAAAAGGGCTCGTCCACCTTCCGCATGGCGGAGCGGGCCGCGTCGGAGCTGGACATCCGCGGGCTTGAAACACTGGAGGCCGAGAGCGTGGTGGAGAACTACCTGGACAGCGCTCTGCGCTCCAAACTGGGCACCGTGACCATCATCCACGGGAAGGGTACGGGCGCTTTGCGCAAGGCTGTGTGGGAGATGCTGAGGCGTAATAAAAACGTGAAGAGCTTTCGCATGGGGCGCTACGGAGAGGGCGAAGCCGGCGTAACGGTGGTGGAGCTGAAATAGACGCGATTTGTGCAAAGCAACAAAATTGTTGTCCAACCGAGGAATAAACCGTGAAATTTTTGTTGAAATCTATATTGAATTCTGGCATAAATCCTATATAATAGTTATACTAAGAATTGTGCTTTCAACGCTGAATGGCAAAAGGAGTGCTATTATGTATACACAGGAAGTTACCATCAGAAACGAGGTCGGCTTGCACGCAAGACCCGCCACTTACTTTATTCAGAAGGCCAATGAGTTCAAAAGCGGCATCTGGGTGGAGAAGGATGAGCGCCGTGTCAATGCCAAGAGCTTGCTGGGCGTTCTGTCCCTGGGCATCGTGAAGGGCTGCACCATCACGCTGATTGCCGACGGCACCGATGAAAAAGAGGCCGTCACCGCACTGGCCGGGTTGATCGAAAACAACTTCGGCGAATAAGAGGGCAAATGAAAAAGCACAGAGGTCATCGACCTCTGTGCTTTTTTTCTGCTTTTGCTGCCGCGGCGCAAAGCGCGTTCTCCCGCTGCATGCCGTCGTCCGTCCCCGATCAAAAGGCGCGCAGGGTGAAAAACACCGCGCGTATCTGTGCAGGCAGGAAAAGGCCGAAAGGGAGAAAACGGTCAGCTTCGCCCGGACAGTATACCGCAGAAGAGAGAAAAAGTCCATGCGTTTCCGGTCGCTTTTTCATTTTGTTTCAGATATTTTTTCATAAACGACGTGGGCATAGTCGGAGTATTGCGCGCTCCGACGGCACATCGCGCCATAGCACCGGTCCCGCAGTTCCTGCTTCCGCTCCTCCGCCGGCAGAGAAAAATCGGCGTAAAAGGGACCGTCCACACAGGTGACGGCTTTGGGAAAGGAGCCGAAGCGCCGCTTTTGATAGCAGGTGGTGAGGGTAAAGACCGGCGCACCGTCCCGGGCCGGATAGTGGAAGCTGTCCGCCGGAAAAGGCCGGATGCGGGTATAAAAAGGCCAGATATGGGCTTCCGGATAGATGGCGACGGCGCTCTTTTCCCGGATGCGGGTGTGAACACAGCCAATCATCTCCATTTTTTGGTGTATGGTTTCTCCCAGCGGTATCGCGCCCAGCATTTTTACCAGATTCTGCAGCCCCGGAAGGGACATGGTGTCCGGCCCCACCAGAATGTAGCCCCGCCGGCGCCAGCAGACGATGTTGGGCACAAAGGCGTCCAGCACCGCCTGCGTATGGTTTCCGTAGAGATAAATGCCCTGCCCCGCCGCCTGACGCAGCACCTCGCGGCCGATGAAGCGATGGGCGAAAAACAGCCTGGCGTACAAAAACCCCAGCGGCTGGGCAAGACACCGGTAAAGGAGAAACTTCAGTGCCCGCCAGAGCGGACTGCGGGGCATATAACAGTAGTCCGGCCGCAGGGGCTTTGTTTTGATATGGGTGCCGGCAAAGTCGTCGTGCAGCTCGTCGCGGTAGCGGATCACACGCTGCTCTTTCATGGGCGCGCCGCCGCGTTTTCCCGTTTGGCCGCCGTTTCGCGCAGCATCCGCTCCATTTTGTCCATACAGACTTCCTGGTCGAACTGCTCATGGGCGTAGGCAAGGTAAGCGCGGCTCCGCTCCGCCCGCGCGGCGGGATGGGTGATCCACCAGTCGATCCTGGCCGCCAGATCGTCGGGACTGTCGAACTGGAAGAGATTCTTCTCGTCTATGGCGTAGGCCTTGGTGGCACAGCGGGGGGAATTGGAGATTACCGGCACCAGCCCGCAGGCAATGGCCTCCAGACAGCCCACGCCCTCGGCCTCGATCTCTGCGGGATGAACGTACAGATCGGCGTAGTTAAGGATCTGCACCATCTCGGCCCGCGTGAAAAAGGAAAACACCGGCGGCAGAGGCAGCACGGCGGCTTCCCTTTGCAGCTGCTCCTTCAGCGGGCCTTCCCCTGCGAAGATCAGCTGGATCTGCTCCCGGAAGGCCGAACGGGCCACCGCCTGGATCAGCACGCGGTGGGACTTCTCCCCGGAATACCGGCCGGTGAAAAGGATCACGGTGCGCCCGGCGAACACGGCGGGCTTTTGGGCCTTTACCGGGTGGATATCGGGGTGAACGCCGTTGGAGATGACATAGCCGTTGGTGGGGCCGCAGAGCCCCTCATAGAGATCCCGCAGGAACTGCGTGGGGTAATGGATGGCGTCGCACCGGCGGTAGAGCCCGGCGAAGCAGCGATAGGTCAGGCGGTTGACAGGCTCCGCGTTTTTCAGAAAAAGGTGGACGGTGATGTTTTCCGCCATGGCGTGGAATCCGGCGCTGACGGGGATCCCCGCCTGTTTTGCCAGATACGCCGCCCGCCGTCCCAGAGAAAAGGGCATCATGACGTGAACCACATCCGCCCCTTCGATGGACGCCTTGATAATACGGTCCCTGGGCCGCGCCAGCACCACGCCGTTTTTTCGCACATAGCCGTTGAACGGCCCCAGATTCCGGGCGGGAACGATATCATAGCCGGGCTGCCCCGCCCGGTCGGCGTCGGGGCAGAGCATACGCACCTGATGCCCCCGCGCTTCCATGCTGCGCTTGAGGTTCATGGCGGCAATGGTGGTGCCGTTGTTTTCCTCGCCCAGCACATCGCATACGATGACGATTTTCATTTTTTAATGCTCCGTTCTTTGTTTTGATAGGAAACGGTTTTGTGAGAAAGCAAAAGAAAGGGGCCGTTTACGCCGCGCCGTAAAGCCGCCTTTCTATCATGCCATATTTCCAAAGGATCTAATCCTCTACAAACTCGCAGATGTCGTCCAGTTTGCAGTGGAGCGCGGCGCAGATCTTTCCCAGTACGTCCACTGTCAGATTGCCGCCGCGGTTGAGCTTGCGGATGGTGAAGGCGCTGATGTGCGCCCGCTCCATCAGATCCTTCTTTTTCATGTCTTTGTCGATCAGGAGCTTCCAAAGTCGTTTATAGCTGGTTTTCATAGTCAGTTCCCCTTTTTGGAAAGTAGCACCAGTATATCACAGGACTTGTGGTATAGCAACTAAAAAGAGAGTGTTCGCTCTCTTTTTGGGCGGGATGAATGGGAAGAAGACAAAAAAAGGCCGCTGATGAACAGCGGCCTTTTAAACGGGGCTTGTCAGATCAGATCCTTTTCAGCCTCACGGACGGTGTTGATGAGGTACTGCACGGCCTCCACGGGGTACTTGCCCTGAGCGGTTTCCCCCGTGAGCATCACGGCGGCGGCTCCGTCCATGCAGGCGTTGTAGATATCCACTACCTCGGCGCGGGAAGGAACAGGCCGGTGGGTCATGCTCTCCAGCAGATGCGTGACCAGCAGAAAGGGCTTGCCGTGGGCGCGGCAGACCGCCGAGATCTGCTTTTGCACATGGGGCAGCTGCCACAGCGGCATGGCGTTGCCCAGATCGCCGCGGGCAATGGTCACCACATCCGCCAGCTCCAGCCAGTCCGCCAGATTTTCCACACCCACCAGATCCTCCACCTTGGCGAAGACCCGCAGGCGGGAAAGACCCTTTTGCGCCATGGCCGCGCGCAGCTCCTCCAGGTCACGGCGGCGGCGGATAAAGGGGTGCATGATGCCGGTGACGCCGTATTCGGAGGCCAGAAGCAGATCCGCCCGGTCCTTCTCCGAGAGAATCGGACGCTGCAGATCCACTCCGGGCAAAAACAGACTCTTGCGGGATTCCAGCGTCCCGCCCCGCAGAATGCGGCAGCAGGCAGTGCCGTCTTCCACTGATTCCACCGCCAGACGGACGGCGCCGTCGTTGAGCAGCAGCTCCATCTTCGTGTGCAGGGCGGCGATCACGTCCCCGCCCACGGGAATGCCCAGCTTTCCCATGAGAACGGTGTCCCCGTTTTGCAGCAGCATGGGGCGGCGCAGCTCGCCGATGCGGACTTCGCAGCCCTGCAGATCAATGATCAGCTCCGGCTTTGTCCCCGTCGCTGCTGCGGCGCGGTGCAGATTATCCACCCAGGGCCGGCATTCGGCAAGGCTCTTGTGGGACAGATTCAACCGCACGCCGGTCAGGCCCGCGGCAAGCATGGGCGCCAGTGTTTCCGCACGGTAGCAGGCGGGACCCAGCGTGGCATAGGTTTGGATCATGACGTTTTTTCTCCTTTTTCATGGAAATGTGACCACAAAGCGCGGGCGGCGGCCTTAGGAACAACAGCCGCCAGCGCTTCCTCCGGAGCCTCGCGGATATTCTTCACCGTTTTGAACTGCTGCAGCAGCGCCGCCTGCCGCGCTTTCCCGATACCGGGGATCCCGTCGAGCTGACTGGTGAGGGCGCTGCGGGAGTGCTTTTCGTGGTGATAGGTAATGGCGAAGCGGTGCGTTTCCTCCTGGATCTGACCGATGAGGGAAAAAACAGCCGGATTGGACTGAATGCCGATCTCACGGCCTTCGGGCGTCATCAGCGCCCGGGTGCGGTGCCGGTCGTCCTTCACCATGCCCAGCACGGGCAGCGACAGCCCCAGGGTCTGCAGCACCTCCAGGGCGGCACGGGCGTGGGTTTCACCGCCGTCGATGAGCAGCAGGTCGGGCAGGCGGGAAAACTTTTCGTCGCCCTCCAGATAGCGGCGGAAGCGGCGCGTCAGCACTTCCTGCATGGCGTGATAGTCGTCGGGGTGATCCAGGGACTTGATCTGGAACCGGCGGTAATCCCGCTTCAGAGGCCGGGTGCCGGCAAAGACCACCATGGACGCCACCATGTCGGCGGAGCCCGTGTTGGAAATATCGAAGGACTCCATCCGTTCCGGCGGGGCGGAAAGACCCGCCATTCCGGCAAGAGCTTCCAGAATCCTGCTGCTGCGCTCGGCGTCCGAGGTAACGCGCTCCACCTCTTCCCGGGCGTTGCGGCAGGCCATTTTTAAGAGATCGGCCCGTTCTCCCCGCTGGGGTACCCGCAGCGTGACCCGATGCCCCGCCTGCCGGGAGAGAACGGTCATAAAGGACTCCTGATCCGCTGTTTCCGACGGCAGCAGGATCTCCGCCGGAAAGGCCGATCGCCCCAGATAATACTGGCTCAGCACGGCGGAGAGGATCTCTCCGTCCTCTTCTTCATTGGGAATGTGAAAGACTTCGGTTTCACGGCCCAGCAGATTGCCCTCCTCCACATGGAGCACGGCATAGCCGCATTTGACGCTGCCCCGGTAGAGCCCCCAGATGTCGGTGTCGGCACAGACACCGGCGATGACCTGCTGGGTCTTGCCCAGCACGGCAATGGCCCGGATGTGATCCCGCAGCATGGCGGCCCGCTCAAACTGCAGCGCCGCGGCCGCTTCCTCCATCTCGGCCTGCATCTCCCGCGTCAGCTGGCGGTATTTGCCCCCCAGCAGACGCGCGGCCTGCTCCACCCGGGCCCGGTACTCCGCTGCGGGGGGCTTCCCTTGGCAAAAGCCGTCGCACTTGCCCATGTGGAAGTTGAGGCAGGGCCGCTCCTTCCCGATGTCGCGGGGGAAACGGCGGGCGCAGGTGGGCAGATGCAGCGCCGCACATACGGCGTCCAGCGCCCGGCGGGTTTCCTGACGGCCGCCGAAGGGACCGAAATACCGCGCGCCGTCCTCCAATGCCCGGCCTACCATGGAAAATTTGGGATAGTCCGCGTCGGTTTCCAGACGCAAAAAGGGATAGCCCTTGTCGTCCTTGAGCAAAATATTGTAGCGGGGCATATGCTGCTTGATCAGTGAGTTTTCCAGGATCAGAGCCTCAAATTCGCTGGATACGAAAATGGTGTCGAAGTGATCCACCTGGGAAACCATGATGCGTGTCTTGAGATTGTGAGAGCTGTTTTCCTGAAAATACTGGCTGACGCGGTTTTTCAGCTTTTTGGCCTTGCCCACATAGATGACTTTTCCGGTTTTGTCCATCATCAAATAGACCCCCGGCAGCAGAGGCAGGTCGTTTGCCTTGTCCAGCAGTTCTTCCTTTGTCAAAAAAACACCCCCGATCCCCGCGGATACTTCAGTATAGCATCGCCCCGGCGCTATCTCAAGGGGAAAAGCCGTTTTCCCGTTGCGCTTTTGTCTGTTTGCCTTTATAATAGAAGAACCATGAAAAAAGAAGAGGCACCGCCATGATACAGGATATCGCCCCCCATCAATATGACCGTACTTACCGCCTTGCATCACCGACGCCGCAGGACCGTGTTCTCTGCTACGCCTCCGGCGGCGTGCTGCTGCACCGCCGGGAGGACGCCTGGTCTGTTCCCCGCTTTTCCGACTTTCCGGAGGCGGAAGCTGCCCTGCAGGGCGCCCGCCACCTTTTCAGCGTGGACGGGGAGGGTTACTTCTGGCTGCGGGAGCCGCGTCTTGCGGAGAAAGAGGGCTTTGCCTACTGCGCCATGCGGGAGGTGCGGGCGGTGCGCCCCATGGAGGTCGCCTTTGCCGCAGTGACCGGTTCTCAGCTGGCCCGCTGGTACCGCAACCGCACCTTCTGCGGCTGCTGCGGAGAGCGGACGGAGTGGAGCCGGACCGAACGGGCGGTGGTCTGCCCGCACTGCGGGCTGATCGAATATCCCAAGATCTGCCCGGCGGTGATCGTGGCCGTGACCAACGGGGACAAGCTGCTGCTCACCCGCTATGCCAACCGCCCCTTCAAGGGCTATGCCCTCATCGCCGGTTTCGTGGAGATCGGCGAAACACTGGAGGACACCGTCCACCGGGAAGTGATGGAAGAGGTGGGCCTCCGCGTTAAAAACCTGCGTTACTACAAAAACCAGCCCTGGAGCTTTACCGACACGCTCCTGACGGGCTTTTACTGCGATCTGGACGGCGAGGCGTCTATCACGCTGGATCACAACGAGCTGTGTGAAGGTATGTGGGTGGATCGCCGTGAGCTGCCCGCGGAAAACGGCGATGTGAGCCTGACGTCGGAGATGATCGCACACTTTCGACAGGAGAGAATATGAGAAAACAAAGAAAGTACAGACGATACCGTTCATCCGGAAAGCGCCGGTATATCAGCCTGTTTCTCCTGCTGGCCGTGCTTTTGTGCGCGGAACTGGCGGCCGCGTGGCACATGGAAAAGACAACGAAAAACGCGGCGGAGCCGACGGCGGAGATCTCCGAGCAAAGCGACGGGGCAGATGTCCGGACGCCGGAGCCGACAGGCGAAACCGCCGGGCAGCCCCAGGAACAGACGGACAGCGGGCAGACACAGACCAATACCGCCGCCCCGTCCGAAGAGAAGACCGCCGATCCGGAAACACCCGCCCAGGACGGAACGTCCGCTTCAGCGGTGCAGGATGCGCCGGTCGCCCAGACGTCCTCCGGTCAATACTATATAAAGGTTAACTACAGCGCCAATGTGGTAACGGTGTACGACAGGGATCAGCAGGGGCGCTACTCCGTGCCTTCCCGGGCCATGCTCTGCTCCACCGGCGCGGATACGCCGCGGTCGGGGAGATACAATCTGTACGGCACCGGAAAGTGGCAGTGGCTGGGCCTTTATGACGGGGTTTATGGGCAGTACTGCACACAGATCACCGGGGATATCCTGTTTCACTCGGTGCCCTATCTGGAACGGGGCAACAAGGCGTCTTTGGAATACTGGGAATATGACAAGCTGGGCACCAGCTGCTCCATGGGCTGTGTCCGTCTGCAGGCGGGAGATGCCTTGTGGATCTACGAGCACCATGACGTGATCGAGGCGGTGGAATTTTACGGCGCTGCCGACGATCCGGGGCCGCTGGGCCGGCCCGCTGCGCCGCAGATCTCCGACAACGAAAGCTGCCGCAGCTGGGATCCCACCGATCCCGACGCGGGCAATCCGTGGCTTGCGGCGCAATGACCTTGTGAAATGGCGACAAACGGAGTATAATGAAACCTTCATGAAAGGATGGCGTGATATCGTGATAATCCGGAAAACCAAAATCGTCTGTACACTGGGACCCTCCACCGACCGGGACGGCGTCCTGCGGGCTATGCTGCAGTCCGGCATGAATGTGGCCCGTTTCAATTTTTCACATGGATCTTATGAAGAACACAAGGCGCGTCTGGACGAGCTCAAGGCCCTGCGGCAGGAGCTGGACCTGCCGGTGGCCGCCATGCTGGATACAAAAGGGCCGGAAATCCGGCTCAGAACGTTTGAAAAGGGCGCGGTGCAGCTTGTGAGCGGCAGCGAATTCACGCTGACCACGGAGGCGGTGCAGGGCGACGCAACGCGCTGCTCCATCACTTACGCCGAGCTTGCCAACGACGTCCGGCCCGGCGACACCATTTTGCTCGACGACGGCCTGGTGCGCCTGACGGTGCTGAGCACCACGGCGACCGAGATCCGCTGCCGTGTGGAAAACGACGGCGTTATGAAAGACCGCAAGGGCATCAATGTGCCCGGCGTCAAGCTGTCTATGCCGTACATGAGTCAGCAGGACAGGGACGATATCCTTTTCGGTGTGGAGCAGGGTTTCGACTTTATTTCCGCCAGCTTCGTGCGCAAGGCGGCCGACGTGCGTGAAATCCGCAGTCTGCTGACGCAGGCCGACTCCCATATGCAGATCATCGCCAAGATCGAAAACCAGGAGGGCCTGTCCAACCTCGCCGAGATCATTTCCGCGGCGGACGGCGTCATGGTGGCCCGGGGCGACATGGGCGTGGAGATCGACTTTGCGGAAATCCCCGCCATCCAGAAAAAGATCATCGCCCAGTGCCTGACCCACGGCAAACCGGTGATCACCGCCACGCAGATGCTGGAATCCATGATGGAAAATCCCCGTCCCACCCGGGCGGAGATCACCGACGTGGCCAACGCTGTTTACGACGGCACGTCGGCTGTGATGCTCTCGGGCGAAACGGCGGCGGGCAAATACCCCGTGGAAGCCATCCGCACCATGGCGGCCATCGTTCTCAAGGCGGAGGCCACCATCAACTTCCCCAAGCGGATGCGTCATATGGAAACGGAGGGGAAGCTCTCCGTGGCCGCGGCAGCGGCTCATTCGGCCTGCACCACGGCGCTGGATATCGGCGCCGACGCCATCATCACCGTGAGCCAGCGGGGCCTCACCGCCCGGCTGGTGAGTAAGTTCCACCCCGGCACCACCGTCATCGCCTGTCTTCTCAGCGAACAGGTGCGCCGGCAGATGGCGCTGTACTGGGGCGTTGAGCCGCTGATGATGCCTTACGCCAGGAGCACCGACGAACTGGTGGAAATGGCGGTGCATACGGCGGAAAAGGCCGGCTTCGTGCATCAGGGCAATCTGGTGGTGGTGACGGCGGGGATCCCCGTGGGCGTCACCGGCACTACCAATATGATCCGCATCTACCAGGTGGGCGGCTCGCTGCTCAGCGGCATCGGCGTGGGCGACAGAAAAGCGGGAGGGCCGCTGTGCGTGTGCCATACCATGGAGGAGCTGCCCGGGAAATTCCACCCCGGCGACGTGCTGGTGGTACCTTACACCACCAATGAGATGCTGCCCTACATCCGGCAGGCGGCGGCGGTCATCAGCGAGGAGCCGGGCGCCAACAGCCACGCGGCCACCGTGGGGCTGACCCTGGACAAGCCGGTGGTCATCGGCGCAGAAAACGCCACGGCCCGGCTGAAGGACGGCGTCATGGTTTCGGTGGACTGCACCCGCGGCATCGTACAGACGCTGCCGGAATAAGAATAAAACCGATAAAAGTCCCTCGGCTCAGCATTGCTGATCCGAGGGACTTTTTCATCATGTGCGGTTCTGCCCACCATCCGGAAGGTATTGGGCGGGGACTTTGTAGCCCAGATCCTTCAGCATCCGGGCATAGGAGGGGTCGGACAGACGCCGACGGGAGGCTGCGGTCTCCTGCTCCAGATAGGCAAGACGACGGGGACGATTCCTGATCTCCCGGGAAAAGATCACGGCGGGAAATCCGATGAACATCAGCACAAACAGGGACTGAAACACGTCAAATCGGGCGGAACCGATCATGTAGACCAGCACCAATACGCCCAGCAGCAGCGGAATGCCGCAGACGCGGACGGTGTTGGGCGTCACTGCCCAGCGGTCCATACGCGCCACACCGCTGACGGCGATCTCCCGGTATTCCTTGTCATAGTAAGTCTTTTTGCAGTCGGGACAGGTGCGCTCAGGACTCCCGTAGGGGCCGATGCCCTGTTCGGGGGCGACGCGGAAGGCGGCACCGCAGTGGGGACAGATCTTCTTCTTAACGGCCATGGGAAAAGGCCCTCCCTTGCATCAGATTGTTGTAAGGTATCTTACCACGCCGAAAGCAGGAACGCAAGCTCAGTTCAGCATACCGGCGCTGACGGCGAAGAGCTCTGAGAGGCGCTGCCTCAGAGGCTGATGGGCCGGCTCTGTCAGCTCCGGGTCGCCCGAGAGCAGTTCCTCCGCCGCTTGCTGGGCCTCCTTTAAAAGCCGCATATCGCAGCTCAGGTCGGCGATCTTCAAGGCGGGCAGGCCGTGCTGCCGCTGGCCGAAGAAATCGCCCGGCCCCCGCAGACGCAGGTCTTCTTCGGAAATCTTGAAGCCGTCGTTGGTTTCGGTAAGTACCTTCAGACGCTGCCGGCTTTCGTCGCTGGGGTGGTCGGAGAGCAGCACGCAGTAGGACTTGGCGGCGCCGCGGCCCACCCGGCCCCGCAGCTGGTGCAGCTGGGAAAGACCGAACCGCTCGGCATTTTCCACCACCATCAGCGTGGCGTTGGGCACGTCCACGCCCACCTCGATGACGGTAGTGGACACCAGAAGATCGCTTTCGCCCCCGGCAAAGGCGGCCATGACAGCCTCCTTTTCCCTGGGCTTCATCTGCCCGTGCAGCAGACTGATGCGCAGGTCCGGGAATACCTCTTTTTGCAGCTGCGCGGCATAGGCCGTCACAGCCTTGCGTTCGTCGGGCATTTCGTCGTTTTCCTGTACCATGGAGCAGACGATATAGACCTGCCGCCCCTCCTTCACCTGCTTGCGGATGAAGGCGTTGAGCCGGGGACGGTAGCTTTCGTCCACGGCAAAGGTGTCCACCTTCTGCCGTCCCGGCGGCAGTTCGTCGATCACCGACACGTCCAGATCGCCGTAGATCATCAGCGCCAGCGTCCGGGGGATGGGCGTGGCGGAGAGCACCAGCAGATGGGGATTTTCCGCCTTGGCGGAAAGCGCCGCCCGCTGGTCCACGCCAAAGCGGTGCTGCTCGTCCGTGATGGCGAGGCCCAGGCGCTGATACTGCACATCCTCCGTCAAAAGAGCGTGGGTGCCGATGCACAGGTCGATCTCGCCCGCCGAAAGCTGCTGCAAAAGCTGCCGCCGCTGCCGGGCGGGCGTGGAGCCGGTGAGCAGGGCGCAGCGCAGATGCAGCGTTTCAAACAGGGGGGCCAGATTCTGATAGTGCTGCCGGGCCAAAATCTCCGTGGGAGCCATCAGAGCGGCCTGCCAGCCGTTTTTTACGGCAAAATAAACACAGGCCGCGGCCACCACGGTCTTGCCGGAACCCACGTCGCCCTGACACAGGCGGTTCATGGGCCGTTCCGCCCGCATATCCGCCAGCGCCTCGCCGACGGCCTTTTGCTGCGCGCCGGTGAGAGAAAAGGGCAGCGCACTGTAAAAAGGCGCCATGTCCACATCGTAGCAGGCGGGGCCGCTGACCTCCGCCCGGCGCTGACGCAGACGCCGCAGCCCGCAGGTGAGCAAAAACAGCTCCTCAAACACCAGACGCCGCCGGGCCACCTCCAGCGCCTCCGGCGACTGGGGGAAGTGGACGTTTTCATAAGCGTAGTTGACATAACACAGATGATGCCGGCTGCGCACCTCGTCGGGCAGCACGTCCGGCAGCAGCTCCGCCACGGCGGAGAGGCCCTGCTGCACCGCGTGGGCCAGCTGCAGCTGGGACACGCCGGCGGTGAGGGAATAGATGGGCATGATGCGCCCGGTGAGGAACTGTTTTCCCTCCTGCTCCAGCAGGGGGTTGACCATCTGGCGGCGCAGCAGGTCGCCGTCGATCCGGCCGTAGAAGATATAGGTTTGGCCCTGGTGCAGGGCGTTTTTGATGTATTCCTTGTTGAAAAAGACCAGCTCCATGGAGCCGCTGTCGTCCACGGCCCGGGCCTTCACCAGCATCCGGCCGCCGCGGATCCGCACGGCGGTGGGCTCGGCGGCCAGCATGGCCCGGACACAGGCGCTTTCGCCCGGCAGCAGGTCGCGGATGGGACGGGTCATGGTGCGGTCCTCGTAACCCCGGGGAAAGTAGGCGATGAGATCCTGCAGCGTGCGGATGCCCAGCTTGGCCAGCGCCTTGGCGCGGGTTTCGCCGATGCCCTTGATATACCGCACGTCTGTGGTCAGCTCTGCCATGGCTGTTCCCCCTTTCACGCTATGCGCGCCGAATATAGGTCACATACTGAAACGAAAGTCCGTTTTCTTCCTGCACGGGACTGCGGCTGACCTCTGCAAAGTCCTCCAGAGAGGGAAAAAAGCAGTCGGCCGGAGGCGCGGAGAGCACCTGCGTCAGCCACAGCTCGCCGCAATAAGGAAGAAACTGGCGGTAAATGCTCTCACCGCCGATGCAGAAGGCGTCCTCCCCCGCCGCGGCCAGCGCCTCGGGGAGGGAATGGACCACCACGGCGCCGGGCGCGGCAAAAGAGAAATCCGAGGTCAGCACCACGTTGCGCCGCCCGGGCAGGCACTTCCCGCCGGGAAAGGTGGCCAGGGTCTTGCGGCCCAGCAGCACGGTGTGACCCAGAGTCAGCTCCCGGAAGCGCTTCAGGTCGGCACGGAGGGAAAAGAGCAGATGCCCGTCCCGCCCGATGCCGCCGTTTTCACTGACGGCTGCGATAGCGATCACGGCGCGCCTCCTTAAACGGCCACGGGGATCTTCTCGTCAAAGGGCAGCGGCGCATAGCCCTCCAGCGAAAAGCTGTCCCGTGTGAACTGATAGAAATCGGTGACGGAGGGGTCCGCCACAAAGCGCGGCGCCGCCTGGGGCGTACCCTTGAGCAGCTGCTCCACCAGGGGCACATGGCGGTCGTAAATATGGGCGTCGGCGATGACGTGGACCAGCTCGCCGGCCTCCAGTCCCGACACCTGGGCAAACATATGCACCAGAACGGCGTACTGCACCACGTTCCAGTTGTTGGCGGTGAGCATGTCCTGGGAACGCTGGTTCAAAATGGCGTTGAGGGTGCGGCCGCTGACGTTGAAGGTCATGGAGTAGGCGCAGGGGTAGAGCGCCATCTCGTGGAGGTCGGTGAAGTTGTAAAGATTGGTGAGGATGCGGCGGGAGGCGGGATGGTGTTTCAAATCATAGAGCACACGGTCCACCTGGTCAAACTCGCCCTCCGGGTACTGGTGCTTCACGCCCAGCTGATAGCCGTAGGCCTTGCCGATGGAGCCGTTTTCATCGGCCCAGCTGTCCCAGATATGGCCCCGCAGGTCGCCGACGTTGTTGGACTTCTTTTGCCAGATCCACAGCAGCTCGTCGATGCAGGTCTTGAAGTAGGTGCGCCGCAGCGTGAGGATGGGAAATTCCTTTTGCAGGTCATAGCGGTTCACCAGACCGAACTTCTTGACGGTGTGGGCGGGCGTGCCGTCTTCCCAGCGGGGGCGCACCTCCTGATCGGTGTCCCAAACGCCGTTTTGCAGGATGTCCCTGCAATTTTCCATAAAAACCTGATCCGCATAGCTCATGGTCATAGCCCCCTTGTCTGTTTTCCCCATTTTACCATGGCGGCGGGAAAAAGAAAAGAGAAAGAGAGCGCGCAGGCAATGCGCGCTCTCTTTGATCAGGTGTCCATATCCACGGTGATGTTGTCGGTCCCGTGCTGCTCAAATTCGCCCAGGTAGGCATCCATCCGTTCCATGATCTCGTCGTAGTTCTCGGGCGTCACCGGCGGATCGTCCAGATCCCGCAGCGCCAGCTCCTGTGCCAGAATTTCAAAAAAGGTGGTATCCTCGTAGGCCATGATGGCCTCCTGAATGCCGCCGTCGGCAAAGGCGCGGGAGGGGATCAGCTCTCCCTGGTAAAGCTCCACCAGCGGCGCCATACCGTGAGCCAGGCAGTGGGAGAAAACCAGGCTTTCCACCTTGTCGTAGTCCCGGATGCGGTCGTCTCCGCGGGTGGAATTGAGTACCCAGTTTCCGATATAGACCAGATCCAAAAGACGGCGGAACTGTTTTTCCGTCAGCTTGATCTCCATATGCCACCTCCTAAAGATCCGTAAACGATCTCCTTTGTATTGCATTATAGCAAATGCATCTGCAAAATACTACTGAAAAAAGAAGGGAATCCGCTAAAAATCGCTTGTGATTCAGGGCGTTCCATAGTACAATAGAACAGTTAAATTAAAATACGAGGAGTATCGGCTATGGATAACAGGCCCATCGGAGTGTTTGACTCCGGTTTGGGAGGGCTGACAGCCGTGCGTGAGCTGCGCCGGATGCTTCCCTCTGAAAACATTATATACTTCGGCGACACGTCCCGTGTCCCTTACGGGACCCGTTCGCGGGAAACGATTTTAAAATACGCACGGCAGGATATCCGTTTCCTGCGGAGTTTTGATCTCAAGGCCATCGTGATCGCCTGCGGTACCGTGTCCACCACGTCCCTGCCCGCGCTCAGTGCGGAGAGCGACATCCCCATGCTGGGAGTGGTGGAGCCCGCCTGCCGCCGGGCGCTGCAAGTGACAAAGAACAGAAGAGTGGGCCTCATCGCCACCGCGGCTTCCGTCCGCAGCGGCGCTTACGAAAAGACGCTCCGGGAGCTGGAGAGCACCGTTCAGGTCGTCAGCCGGGCCTGCCCGCTGTTTGTGCCCCTGGTGGAAAACGGACGCTTCCGCCCCGGCGACGTGGTCATTGAAACCGTGGCCTGGGAGTATCTGTCCTCCCTGCGGGAAACCGGCATCGACACGCTGATCCTGGGCTGCACCCACTATCCGCTTCTGACGGAGGTCATCGGCGACATCATGGGGCCCGAGGTCACGCTGATCAATTCCGGCGGAGAATCCGCCTGGGAGCTGAAACGGACGCTGCGCGTGCTTGATGCGCTGGCGGACCCGGAGCGCGCGGGCGAAGTGCGCTTTTATGTCAGCGATCGGGTGGAGGACTTCGAGAAAACGGCCGGTATCTTTTTGCAGGAGGATCTGAAGGGCAGCGTCGGTCAGATCAACATTGAGGCGTACTGATGGAGGGACCTGTACAGGTACGGCTCACCAGCCGGAGCCGCTTCGGCGGAGAAGAGGACGTGCTGTGCTTCACCGGACACGGCACGGTGGAAAAAACAGAGTACGGCTGGCACGTTTGCTATACGGTGAAAAACACGGAGGGCGCGGGTGAAGAAATGAGCTCCGACCTCAAGATCGAACAGGAAACCCGCCGGGTCATCATTGTCCACGGCGGCGAAGAGGGGTACGGCCTGCTGCTGGATCTGTCCATTCCCACGGTGACGGAGCTTCAGGAGGGCGGCAAAACGCTGGCTCTGAATGTCGTGGCCAAGGAGGTGCAGGTGGATCTCACCGGCGCCAAAGAGGGCAGCCTGACCCTGGGATATATGCTTTTGATGGGTATGCAGCCGCTGTCGGCGCTGCACGTCACAGCACAGTTTAAGAAGGAAGAGAGCGTGAAGTAATATGATCCATATGATTCAAAAGGCCAAGGAGCAGGTACAGCTTCTGACGGATGCGGCCTATGAAAAAGCGGCGGCGGAGAATCTGCTGCCCGCCGGCGTGACCGCCAAAGCCACCATCGAGATCCCCAAGGATGTGGCCAACGGCGACTATACCACTACGTTTTGCCTGGCGGCGGCCAAGGCTATGCATAAAAATCCCCGGGAAGTGGCCAAACTTCTCACCGAGCGGATGGACCTGACGGATTCCTATTTTACCTCCGTGGAGATCGCCGGCCCCGGCTTTCTCAATTTCCGCCTGGGGGACAAGTGGTACGCCGAAACGCTCGCCGCCGTCGAAAAAGAGGGCTCGGACTACGGCAGAAACGATATGTTCCAGGGTAAGAAATACATGGTGGAATTCGTTTCCGCCAACCCCACGGGCCCCATGCACATGGGCAACGCCCGCGGCGGCGTGCTGGGCGATACGCTGGCGCAGGTGCTGACCTGGTCGGGAGCCGACGTATGGCGCGAGTTCTACGTCAACGACGCCGGCAATCAGATCGAAAAATTCGCCAAAAGCCTGGAGGCGCGGTATATTCAGATCATCAGGGGCGACGATGCGGTGGAATTCCCCGAAGACGGCTATCACGGCGACGATATCCGGGAGCTGGCTCAGCTTTTCTATGAGGAAAACGGGGACAAGTACCTCAACTGCGAGGAAAAGGTGCGCCACGACGCCCTGTCCTCCTTCGGACTGAACCATAACATCCCCAAAATGAAAACCGACCTGGCCCGTTACGGCATCCGCTACGACCGGTGGTTTTTTGAATCCTCCCTCCATGAAAGCGGCTTCGTGGCCGACACGGTGGACAAGCTGACGGAGCGGGGCTTCACCTACGAAAAGGACGGCGCCCTGTGGCTGCGCACCTCCGGGATCCTGGCTGCGCAGCTTCGCGCCGCAGGCAAGACACAAGAGGACATCGACAGACTGGACCTCAAGGACGACGTGCTGCGCCGGGCCAACGGGTTCTACACCTACTTTGCCGCCGACATCGCCTACCACCGCAATAAATTCGAGGTGCGCGGCTTTGACAAGGTCATCAACGTCTGGGGCGCCGACCACCACGGCCATGTGGCGCGGCTCAAGGGCGCCATGGATGCGCTGGGCCTCAACGGCACGGAAAGACTGGACATCGTGCTGATGCAGCTGGTGAAGCTGGTGCGGGACGGCGAAGTGGTGCGGATGTCCAAGCGGACGGGCAAGGCCATCTCCCTCACCGACCTGCTCGACGAGATCCCCGTGGATGCCTGCCGGTATTTCTTTAACGCCAAGCCCGAAACACAGATGGAATTCGACCTGGGTCTGGCCGTCCGGGAGGACAGCGAAAACCCGGTGTACTATGTGCAGTACGCCCACGCCCGCATCTGCACGCTGGTGAAAAATCTGGCGGCGGAGGGCCACACAGTGCCGAAAAGCGGCGAAGTGGATTTCTCCGTGCTGACGGACGAGCTGGAAAAAGCACTCATCAAGCAGATCGCGGCCTACTGCGAAGAGGTGCGCCTGGCGGCCCGGGACTACGACCCCAGCCACATCAACCGCTATCTCATCGACCTGGCGGCGGCTTTCCACAAGTTCTACAATACCTGCCGGATCAAGGGCGAAGAGGAAAAGGTCCTCTCGGCCCGCCTGCTGCTGGCGGACTGCACCCGCCGTGTGCTGGAAAACGCCATGAAGCTCATCGGCTGCAGCGCACCGGAGAAAATGTAACAAGCTATCTGAACACAAAAGAGGAGGACTTTCGTCCTCCTCTTTTTCATGCATCCGCAGGGCTCTGCTCGCTCCCGGCGGGAGAAACTCCTCTTTTTCTGCCGCGGTAAAACAGCAGAAAGACCTCCGCCGCACAGGCGGCGATGGCTGCGGTGAGATAAACGTTCCGGAAGCCGGTGTTCAGCGTGGTCTGGAACGCGCTCTCCAGTGCGGGGCCCAGGTCGTCGATCTGGGCGAGGTAATCCGCTTCCGCCGCGGCAAAGGCCCCCGGCAGCGCATTTTCAAGCACGGTCATTTTGGCGGACAGATCCTCCATCTGTGCCACAGCGCCGCGAAGCCCTGCGGCGGAGGCGCCGGCAGCTTCCATCTGCGCGATGCTCGCCTGCATCCGGGCTTCGCCCGCCGCGATGCCGTCGATGCCCTGTGAAAGACCTGCGTCAATTTGAGCGAGGAGGCGGGGGCTCATTTCATCAAACATACTGGCCGAGAGCGTTTTGGTGTTGGCGGTGATGGTGGTGACGTCGGAGTTCTGCATCAGGGACAGCAGCGCCGGGGACATTTCGTAGCCGGAGTCGCTGTCAAAACGGAGAGAGATCCGTTCCATGGCCGTGAGATCCGGTATCCCGGCCAGCTGATCCCCCATTTGGCCGCTGGCCTTGAGGGCGTTCACCTCATCGGTGATCTCCTGCGCGTAGGGCAGAGGCGGCATTTGCAGTTCCTGGGGCAAAAGGGCCATGACGTTGCCCTGCACCATGCCGCCGGCGTGGGCGATAAAGCCCACCATGATGGCCGGCGCGATGGCCGTGCCCACCGAACGGATCAGGGAAAGAGCCGCCAGCGCCGAGTTGGATTCCCGTTCCTCCGTGTTTTCCAGCATCATGTAGTTCAGAGGTGTCCCCATGGTAAAGCCGATGCCGATGCCGATGAGCATGAGGCTGACCATCACGGTGACAAAGCCTGGCCTGGCGGTGGCCACGAAGATCAGAAACAGGGCGCCTGCGATGGAGAAGGCAAAGCCGCCGCCCAGGATCAGCTTGACGCCGAATTTATCAATGAGCTTGCCGGAGATGGGGGCGCCCACTCCCGCAAAAACGCCCAGGATAATGACCAGATAGCCGCCGCTGCCGGTGGGGATCTTCAGGGCGTTTTCCGAAAACTGGGGTACGAAGATCATGCCCATCATCACGATGCCGCTGACGAAGGAGATGAGAAGCGTGATGGCGATGTTCCGGTCGGTGAAATATTTCAGATTCATCACCGGATCCGCCGCTTTTTTCTCCAGCAGGATGAACACCGGCAGCAGCACGAGGAAGAGGATCAAAAACGGGTACACGTTTTTATTGGCGATGGTGGACAGGTCGAAAAAGTCCAGATTTTTGAGGCCGTACAAAAACGACAGCGTCATGGCCGTCAGGGTGAAGATGCCGCCGATATCGGTTTTGCCGGTGCTTTTGCCGGAGGTGTTTTGCAGCGTAAAGAAGCCGGCCGCCAGAATGAACAACGTAATGGGCAGGTTGATGTAGAAAATAAACTGCCACTGATCGGCGCCGAACAGGTCCAGGATCAGACTGCCGGCCGACGCGCCGAAAATGTTGGCCACGCCGTATACGCCGCCCACCAGACCCAGCGCCATGCCCCGCTTCTCCGGCGGAAAACTGGTGCCGAACTCCGCCGTGGCCACGGGGAGAATACCGCCGCCGCCGATGGCCTGCACCACACGGGCCCCCAGCAGCAGCCCGAAGCCGCCGAAGTTTTCCGACAGGCCGCAGAAAAGAGAGCCGATGCCAAACAGAAGAATACATCCCAGATAGACGTATTTCCGGCCGTAACGGTCGGCCAGCTTGCCCATGACGGGAATGCTGGCAGCGTAGGCCAGCGTGTAAATGGTGATCATCCAGATGCCGGTCTGCGCGTTGACGCCCAGACTGGTCTGGATCAGCGTCCGGGCCGGGGTGACGATGCCGGTGTCGATAGCGCCCATGAAGATGCCTGCCAGATATACCAGCGACACCAGCACCAGACTGTGCTTTTTTTTGCCTGTTTTCATATAAGATCTCCCTTCGAAACCGATTCAACGGCATTTTGGGCCATCCGGGCCGTGACTTCCGCCGCGATGGCGGCATTTTCGGCGGAAACCCCGCGCAAAAGACAGCTGTTCCATTGCTTCAGAATTTCCACCAGCGTGGGCATGAACTTCAGCGCCTGCCCGGTAAGGGCAAACAGATAGGAGCGATTGTCCCCGGGGTTGGGATTACGCATGACATACCCCTTTTCTTCCAGCACCTGCATGGTTCTGGTCATCACGGCTTTGTCGTAGTGAACCTCACAGCGCATCTGCTCCTGCGTCCTTCCGCATACGGCCCGGTGCATCTCGGCCATCACGCTTTTTTCCGGTGTGATCGCCTGCTCGTAGAGCAGCAGCAGGACAACACCCTCTGTTGCATTCAGATCGTACTCTCTCAGAGCATTTTTCAAAAAAAGTTTGAAGTATTTTTCCAAAACAATGACACTTTTTCCAATTGGTTCCATGACACCACTCCGTTTCTTACAAATGACAACAGAGGGAGTGTATCATAAAGTGGATGCTTTAGCAACTACTTTTTTTAAGAAAGCAGCACGATACGGTTTGCACCGTTTTTCGCGGCTGCGGCCATCTCCGCATCGTGCGGACATGACCGGCAGACTTCGCCGCCTTGGCGGACGAAACAGCGCCGCCGGCTTCGCCGCGGCGGACGACAGGCGGCTGCAAAACGGGTCAATGGCCCGCTCCATAACGCCGCCGAAAAGAAGCTCCCGTAGAAACATTTCGGTGCACCGCCCCTCGATGCGGTGCAGGAAAACACGCAGCCGACAGTCCGCCCGTTCGTTTTCAAGCCACAGGGCAGGCGGACATACTCCGGTATCTGATATATCGCCTTTCATTGGCAAAATTTTGAAGGCTCTCCGCTAAAAAGCGTATGCGGAAAACTATTTGTTCGCTGTTTCGACATTTCTCTTGAAATGGAAATAAGCCGATGCTATAGTGAATTCAGATCGTTTCAATTGCAATTGTTGCAGATGGCGCATTCTGTTTTTCGCGTGCCGACCGGTCTTTCCGGCTTTGTTTGCATGAGGTGAGTTATGAATCTCGATATGCTCTGGCAATTTCTGAATATGGGAAAAGAATACGGCATGGCAAAGGTAAAAGACGCGCCGGATCAGAACATGAAGCTGAGTCAGATCTGCGTTTTCCTCCTCACGGACCCGGACAGCAGCCAGGTGGACATCGCAGATGCGCTCGGCATGACAACCGCTACCGTTGCCCGATATCTGCAGAAGCTTGAGGAGAATCACTTTGTCACCAGAACGGCAGATCCCCAAAACAGGCGGGTCAATCTCGTCCGGCTCACGGAACCGGGCAGAGAGTACGCCCGGAGGGTCCTGCAGGCGGAAAGCGAATGGAAGGATTATGTTTCTTCCCGTCTGACGCAGGATGAAAACAGGGAATTCGACCGTCTGTGCGAAAAGATGCTTCTGGGCGCGCAGGATGCGCTTCACAGCTGCCGCAGGGGCGATTAGTCCGTAAACAGGAGCAGCACGGCTCTCCGCGATACGGGGATCGTGATGAAAGGAGTGGGATTACATGGAGATCGATGCTCGCGCGCTTTCAATCATTGAGCGCACAAATCCCGGAGAATACGCCGTCTACCGCGTGGAAAACGGCGCGCTCCGCACGCTGAGCGGCTCTCCGGAGCTCCCTGCGCTGTCCGACATGACGCCGGAGGAATACCGCGATCTCACGGAAAAGGACGCGGCCGCGATCGTATTGGATCCCGACCGGCCGATAGTGGCCGCGAAACTGGCAGAGATCCTGAAAAGCGGGGATGAAGCCGCCGTCTTTACGCTGACTTACCGCATTTTGCACAAAACGCACGGCTTTGTCTGGGTCCGGGTCAAAGTGCGCCGGATCGGTGAGAGCGGAGGCGCGCCGGTACTGATGGCCTCTTTCGTCACCATGACCGAGGCCTCCCGCGAATATGCCGCGCTTATGGATCATACCGCGACCAGCGTTTACGTCATCGACAAGCATACCTACGAGCTGCTTTACGTCAATGAAAGTGCGCTTGCAGCCGTAAAGAATCGAAACTACCAGAATACGCAGTGCTTCCGCTTTTTCAATCACCTCGATGCGCCCTGCCCCTGGTGTTCTCTGCCCCTGATGAAGGACGGAGCCGCTCACATTGAGGAAAACTACGTCCCGCCGCTGGACCGCTGGTACCGGCATGACGTACGGGATATCGACTGGTACGGCCGCGACGCGGCGGCGTTTTACATCACCAACATCTCAAATCAGAAACGGCGTCAGAAAATGGACGAGGAGCGCTTCACCAATCTGTACCGGCAGATCGCGGCCGCAAATCCGAACGCGTTGGCCATGTTCCGCCTGAATCTGACCAAAAATATCTGCTCCGACGCGCAGAGCCCCTACGAAGTCGCCCTGCGGCAGCAGAGCACCGGCACGGTGGACGGATATCTGGCCGCCTGCGCGGCGACCATCACGGACGAAAAGATTCGCCAGGACTGCCTGACCCGTTTCACTCTGCCGAACCTGCTGCATGAGTTCCGAAACGGCGTCACGGAGATGTCCATCGAATATCCGATCCGTTCGTCCGCCGGCGATACCATCTGGGTGGACGGCTTCATAACCATGATGCAGAACTCGGTCAGCGGGGACATCGAGGGAATCGCCTATGCGATCAACGCCACGAACAGAAAAATCAATGACGCCATTCTCACACGGATCGCCGAGGAGAAATACGACCATATCGGACTTATCAGCCCGGTCAGCCACAGCTACGAGCTGTGGAAAAACGACAGCTCCTACGGACTGGCGGCCCACAGGCGGGTGGATTACAAGGCGGCATTCGGAGATATTCTGGAACACTATATCTGCCCGGAGGACAGGGAACTGTTTGCCGACCACGGAAAACTGGAAAACATCGTTTCCCGCCTGAGCCGGGACGGCTCGGACACCTTCGTTTATCGCTGCTTTTCGGAAACGGGCAGCTATCTGTACAAGCAGGTGAAATACGTCTGGCTTGATGCGCGCCGGGACCTGATCATCGAGTCCCAGTCTGATTTGACGGCCCTCTACGAGCAGCAGATCGAACAGGTCAAGCGGCAGCATGAGGCGGAGCTGATAAAGGAACGCGCCCTCAGCGCGGAATCCATCCCCTCCGGAATCGGCGTGTTCGACTACACGGACGGGGCGCTCCGCCTCAATTACCTGAACAACGGCTTTTATCAGATGATCGGCGCGTCAAGGGAAGCTTACACGAAACTCACGGGCGCGGATGTGCTCCGCGCGGTGTTTGAGGAGGACCGCCCGGTCCTTTTGAAAGAGGCCGCCGCAGCCATCCGGGACAAGCGTCAGCTCCGCTGCCGGTTCCGTATGCTGGACGGCGCAGGGCAATACCGCTGGGTTGAGAACGTCGCAAATCATGTCCCGCTCAACGACCGGACCGAGCGCTTCTATGTCGCTTACTACGACGTGGACGAGTTGATCCGCACGCAGATGGAGCTGCAGGAAAAGGAACTGGTGTCCCGGGATATCCTGTCCTATTCGGACATTCTGCATTTCACCTATTATCCCGGCCGCCGCCGCTACGAGGCGGAAATCCTCCCTGTGAAGCTGAGTAAAATTCCGCGGGCCATGGACGGCTTCCCGGACAGCTTCATCCGTTATATCGGACTGAGCGCGGCAGACGCGGCGGCGTACCGCGCCATGGTGCGCGCCGTTGACGAGGGAGCGCCGGAGGCCGAGTGCACCGTGCGCATGCATTACGAGGGAAAGACCGGGTGGTACCGGGTCCATATGATCAGTCTGCTGGACGACAGCGGCCGCGTCCTGAAAGCCATCGGCAACGTGTTCAATGTGGACAGAACCATGGAAGCGGAAAAGGCCATCGCAGACGAACGGCTGCGGATGGAATCCCTGCACGGCGTGTATCTGGCCACGGCCAGCTTCAACGTGACAAAAGATACGGAAGCAACCTTCAACACGGGCGGCGGGCTCTCCCGCTCCGTGAAAATCGACCCCGCCGCGCTTGCCGAGGCCAGGATGGCAGAGCCGGATATCGACAGACAGCAGCCGGAAACACTCGCCACCCTGCTTTCCGCCGCACAGCAGATACTTGACAGGCAGCAGCGGCAGGAGTTCATCCGGTGCTGCAGCCACGAAGGCATGCTGCGCCTTTTCCGAAACGGTCAGCGGGATGTGCTGCTGGAATATCGCAGAACGGTAGGCGGCCGACCCATGTGGGTGTCCACCAGGATCATCCTGATGGCAGAACCCTCCACAGGCGACGTACTGGCGTTCTTCTACACCCGCGACATCAGCGAACAGAAGGAGTCGGAGCAGATCGCAAAGCTGACGATGGAGAAAAGCTATGATTATGTGGCACTGCTGAACGTGGCAAGACGAACGCTGAGGTTTAAAAGCAGTTCCCGCGATGAAGAGATCCTGCGGGACGGATGGAGTCTTGGCATCGAAAACCGCTATGACGAAAATACACCGGTCGCCATGAATCGGTTTTTCTCAAAAGAAAAGCTGAAAAGACTGTCGGAACAGGTCACGCTCGAGAATATCGTTTCGAATCTCGAGCGGCTCGGCGAGTATTCCGTGACCTTTGACCGGACGGCGCTGGACGGGGAAATGCACCGAAAGCAGGTCCAATACCACTGGCTGGACGAAACGAAAGCGGAAATACTGATCGTGCAGACAGACATCACGGCGGCGTATGTACAGGAACAGGAACGCACGCGCCAGCTGCAAGAGGCGCTTGCCGCCGCGGAGAAGGCCAACAACGCCAAAACGGAGTTCATTTCCCGCATCAGCCACGATATCCGCACCCCCATCAGCGCCATTACAAGCATGACCGCTTTCGCGAGAGAGGACGCGGACGACCGTGAAAAGCTGCTGCACGATCTCGACCGTATCGAGGCGTCCAACACCTTGCTGCTGAGTCTTATCAACGACGTACTGGATATTTCGAAGATCGACAGCGGAAAAATCGAGCTGCACCCGGAGCCATACCTGTATGACGAGTACATAGCGTGCATCCGCAGCATATTTGAACCGCTGTGCCGGGAGCACGGTCAGATCTTTCACCTGGTTTGCAGCGAGTCTTCCAGCGGTCATGGCGTGCTTGTCGACCGCATCCGCTATAATCAGATCGCGCTGAATCTGCTGTCAAACGCCGTGAAATATACCCCGGCCGGCGGTACCGTCACCTATGCGTCCTACGCAAAAAAGCGGGACGACGGATTGATCGAGTGCAGCTTTGAGGTCAGCGATACCGGGATCGGCATGAGTGAAGAGTTCCAGAAAACCATGTTTGAACCGTTTACGCAGGAGTACGACAATCCGGAAAGAATGAAGCTCTCCAACGGAACCGGCCTGGGCCTTTCCATTGTGAAGCGTCTTGTGGATCTGATGAACGGCAGTATTGCGGTGAAAAGCGAGCTGGGAAAAGGAACCCGGGTTACGGTCGGCTTCGTGCTGCCGGATGCGCCGGCGGAACAGCCCGCAGCCGAGGACCCGGATCCTGACCGAAGCGCAGCGGACAACGCACTCTCCGGCTCGGTGCTTCTTGCCGAGGACAATGCGATCAACGCGGAGATCGCCGTCCGCATTCTTACTGCGTTCGGTGTACAGGTCGTCCACGCAGAAAACGGACGGCGTGCCGCGGAGCTTTTCAGCGCCTCTCAACCAGGACAATACTTCGCCGTATTGATGGATATTCAGATGCCGGTCATGAACGGCTACGATGCAACGAAGGCGATCCGGGCGCTGCCAAGAGAGGACGCCAAAACCGTGCCGGTCATTGCGATGACCGCCGACGCCTTCGAAGAAAGCGTTCGCATGGCAAAGGATGCGGGGATAGACGACTATATCACCAAACCGATCGAACCGCAGAAGCTGTATTCCGTACTGCTGAATTACGCGGAAAAGCAAAAGAAACCGCAGGAGCGGAAAAAAGAAGACGAACACGCTTGAAATGACAAACAGGCGGTGCGGCACATTCGTGTTCTGATTATGGGGCAGGGAGATTTTTCATCCGATCTCTCTGCCCACTTTTACGGGATGATCCGTCTGCATCATACGAATGCATTGACAGAATTTTCCGCGCATTATATCATGGGAATTGTCCAAAACGGAAATATTTCAAAATGAACCGGCCTGTATCTGAGCGGCGATCGGACGGGCGTATCCGCGTCTTTGCGCTGTTTGATCCCGGCGTGCTGCGGGTTGATCCGTCCACGGCCGAGAGGCGCTTTTGCGGTTTGAGTACACCGGCTTCATCAAGCGGAGCGTCTATCCGCAGAATCGGCGGGAACGCGTCGCCGAGCTGACGGAAAAAGGAAAACGGCGGTACGCCGAACCGGCGGAGATCCAGAAGAAATGGACCGAGAAAGTATCCGCCTGTTTCCCGAAGCAAGAAAATGAGGAATTTTCCCGGCTGCGCGGGCAGCTTGCCGCCGGCGCGGAGGAAGTTTACAAAAGAACACAAAAATAGCCGGCGCCCGTCATCGGGCACTCAGGGGGATACGGAAATGGAGATCAACGAAAGCAATCTCGCACTTCTTGAACAGACAAATCCCGGCGCATTTACGATCAATAAACTTACGCCCAATGGAATGGAAATGCTGTACGCCTCGCCTGACGCGGCGAAGATCGTCGGCATGGAACAGGACGAATACCTGGCCTCCTCCCACGCAGACACGCTCAGCGCGGTTTTGGAAGAGGACCGGCCGATCATTGCCGCGGAGGCGGAGAAATGTCTGCGGGGCGAGGGCGACATGGACGCCGTTTACCGTGTGCGGCACAAGGCGAAGGGGTATATCTGGATTCACGCGAAAGGCCGCATCATCGGGACCCTGAACGGCGATCCGATCGTATACGCCGTGTTTTACGGGAACCCTGATGCCGACATTCTTGTTGAAAAAAACAATGAGCTTCAAAATCTGGTGGACAACATCCCTGCCACTGTTTTTATCTATAAGAAGCAGAACAACGACCTCCGCATTACATATACAAACGCTCATTTTCGCGCTCTTCCCTTCGCGTCACGGCTGCGGCCCGAAACAATGGATGAGTCCGAATTCCTGCATCTGATCCATCCGAATGACCGCGGGAGGGCACGGGCCTTTTTTGCCGCATTGTTTGACAGTGGAACACAGAGCGAAATGACTTACCGCTTATTAACAAACAGAGGCTCCGCCTATCGCTGGTTACATTTGAGCGGCAAGCCCGTTCTTCAACCGGACGGGAGCATCCTCGCCTATGTGGTGTTTACCGACATTACCGCCGAAAAGGAAGCCGAGCTGGAGGCGCTGAAAAGCCAGCAGATGTATCGCCTGACAGCGGAACAGGCCAGGCAGATTATTTTTGAATACGACCAGGAGCACAGGCGGATCCTTTACCAGATGGACAGCGATTATACGCGCGCCATCTGTGAGGCGCAGGGCATGCCGGCAATCGTTGAAAATGTGCCGGAGTCGCTCGTTTCCATGGTGGACGAGCCATACCGCGAGCAGTTTTTGTCCCTGTTCAAACCGATGGAGGACGGAGTGCCTCGGCCAGCCGTTGAATACAGCACTGTCATCAACGGACAGACGCACTGGTGGCGCGTCATTTCGGCCCCCGTCACCGACAGCGACGGTCGGGTGGTGACGGTGTACTGCTCCGCCCAGGACATCACGGAACTGAAGCGGGAGCAGCAGCGTTATATGGATTTCTTCCAAAGTCTGGACAACGCGTATCCCAACAACCTCGGCTCCTTCCATCTGAATCTGACAAAAAACATCTGTATCGACGGGAAAAGCCCGCTGGCCTTCGTGATGAAGCAGAAGGAATCCGGGACGGTGGACGGCTACTTCAGCGAGTTTTCCAAGCTGATCGCCGATGAGAAAACGCTCGCCTGGTTCCGCCGGGAGTTTACCTGCGAGGCACTGATCCGCAGCTTCAGGGAAGGAAATACGGCGGCGTCTTTCCCCTATTCCATACGGTATCCGGACGGTCTGCGCTGGCGTCAGGCCATTCTGGTGATGCACCGGAATCCCCGGACAGAGGATATCGAGGCCGTCACCTACGCCGTGGATATCGACAACCAGAAACGGGGCGACATGATCCTGCAGCTCATGTCCGGCGAGGGCAGCGATTATATAGGTTTTATCGACGTCGCCTCCGGAACGTTCGTCATGCACAGCGGAAACGGGAACTGCTGCGGCCTTGAAAGCGGGCAGAGAGCGCCGTACGGCGTCTGCCTCGAACGGCTTGCCGGAGAATACTGCACGGGTGCGGACAGCCCGGCAAAGCTCAGAGTGCAGGCGTCGCTGGAAACAATCACGGCGGCTCTCGAAAAAGAGAAAAAATACAGCATCCTGTACGATTTTGCGGAGAGCGCGGGTCAGCCGCTGAAAAAGCAGGTCACGTTCCAGTGGTTTGATGAGGAAAAAAGCGAGATCCTCGTGATCCAGGCCGATGTCACGGGCGTCTGGAACGGCGAGCAGGAGCGCCTCCGCCGCGCGGAGGAGGTAAACACGCTGGAGGACATGGTTGCGAACATTCCGGTGGGGATCATGGTGATCTCCGCAGCGAAGGGAAAACGGCTCTCGCTGGTCACGGGGAACGACCGCATCCGTCAGCTTCTGGGCGGCGGATATCAGAACGACAGCCTGTTCTTCCTGCATGTTCACCCGGACGATGTTGAAAAAGTGCGGGCAGCCGTCGATAACGGCTATG
>Ga0183095_10924_pt1 | contig 44037 bp, 38 predicted proteins | sample BioMet4_FD_130346 | JGI IMG/M metagenome (GOLD analysis project Ga0183095, IMG submission 130346) | Microbial communities from bioreactor (seeded with sewage sludge) at LBNL, California, USA - Biofuel metagenome 4 (v2) (version 3) | ecosystem: Engineered > Bioreactor > Anaerobic > Unclassified ...
CGTGGCCTATCCGTCGCTGCTGGCGAGAATGATCATGGCGGCGGCAGTGACAATCTACTGCATGGGCAGACGGATAGAGGTCCGGTATGACTGGAAGGATATTCTGGCGTGGGATCATCAGCTGCTGAAAAAGATACTGGGGATCGCGATCCCCAACGGTATTGAAAACAGCGTCCATCAACTGGTCAAGGTGGCGCTGAGCAGCATGGTGTCCCTGTTCGGCACCTATCAGATCGCCGCCAACGGCGTCGCCCAGAGCATCTGGTCGCTGGCGGCGCTGATGGGCCTTGCCATGGCGCCGGTCTATACGACTGTTATCGGGCAGTGCATGGGCGCGCGGGATATTGACGCCGCCCGGATGTATTTCAAAAAACTGACGCGCATCAGTTTTTTTCTGTCCGTGGGATGGAACGCTCTCATCTTTGCGATGACGCCGCTTTTCCTGCGAATCTATTCGCTGTCGAAAGAAACAGCGGCGCTGGTGGTCGTTCTGGTTCTGATCAACAATATTTTCAACGGCATCGCCTATCCGTTTGCAGGGCCGCTGGGAAACGGACTTCGCGCGGCGGGAGATGTGCGGTTTACCATGCTTGTTTCCGTTTCGCTGACTGTGGGGGCGCGCCTGTTTTTCTCGGCGCTGTTCGGTATCTGGCTGAAGATGGGCGTCATCGGCGTGGCCTGGGGCATGAGTATTGACCTTGTGATCAGGGGCCTGATCTTCGTGCTGCGGTGCAGGGGAGAAAAATGGACGCAGTTCCGCCTGGTGTGACGGCTGCCGGCGGCGGAGTTTGCCGGTGCGGTCTTTTCAGGCACGGGTGGCTTCCGGGGTGAGATGTTTCTTTTTCCATCGCGTCAGCAGAATGGAGGCAAAGACGGCGCCGCAGGTTTCGCCCGCCACCAGCGCACCGGCCAGCCCGTTGGCGCCCAGCAGCGCGTTGAGCAGATACATGAAGGGGATGTAAAAGACCAATTCGCGCACGACGGCGTGCAGAAGCGTATCGCGCCCGTCACCCACCGCCTGCAGGAAGAAAGAGGTGCTGTAATTGAGGAACTGGGGCACAGAGGCGGTGCACCGCAGCCGCAGAAACACCGCGGCAAAGGCAATGGTGGCGGTGGAGTCCACGACGTTCCCCTCGGAGGTGCTTAGAAAAACGTGAACGATCTGGGGAGCGAATACCTCGAACAGACCAAGGCTGACGACCGCGACCGCCAGGCCGCTGAGCCGTGTGGTGCGAATGGTCTTGTTCATTCGGTCCCGGTTGCCGGAGGCGTAGTTGTACGCCACCAGAGGCAGCATGCCCTGGCAAATGCCGACGTTGATGGCATTGGGCAGCCGTTCGGCTTTCATCACGATGCCGATGGCGGCCAGCTCCAGATCACCGTGGGACGCCATCAGCGAATTGAGGAAGATGCTGGCCACATCAAAGAGCCCCGTCAGCACGGCGGAGGGAATTCCCACGGCAAAAAGACTGTGCAGATTCTCCTTCCTGATGGCGGTGGCGTCGGAAAAGCGGATGCTCAGGGGAGAGTCGGAGGATACACGCTTTATTGTCAGCACCAGATAAAGGCAGGCGGCGATGTTGGAGAGCAATGTGGCCAGCGCCGCGCCGAAAACTTCCATTCCTTTTGGCAGCAGTACGAACATAAAAAGAGGGTCCAGCAGGATATTCAGAATACCGCCGCTGCTCAGACCGATGCTGGCCTGCTTGGAATAGCCGGTATTGCGCAGCAGGTGTGCGCAAACCATGGAAAGAACCACGGGGACGTTTCCCAGAATGACCACCAGCCAGACATACTGACGGGCAAAGCCCATGGTGGCGGGAGAAGCGCCCAAAAGATTCAGGATCGGATTGAGGAAGACGCCGATCAACAGGGAATAGGCGAGCGCGCTGCCGATGGCACCGTAAAAACTGAAGGCGCTTACCTTTTTGGCGTCGCCGAGCCGGCCCATGCCGCTCAGCCGCGCGATCAGGCTTCCGCCGCCGATGCCAAACAGGTTGGCGAAGGAAACGGTCATGATATAAATGGTGAATGCCAGTGTCACGGCGGCGGTTTTATAGGCGTCGCCGGTCATACCTATATAAATAGTATCCGCCATGTTGTAGATCAGGTTGATGAGTTGACTGATAATCGTGGGGATGGCAAGCGTGGCCAGTGCCTTCGGTACGGGTACAGTTTCAAACAACTCCTGCTTTGCAGAGGGTGATCCGTTCATTGTTTCGACTTCTTTCCATCAGCGATATTGGATTGCGCGTTTGCAGCGCGGCGCGGAAAACGCGCAGAACTTTCATGGGAAAAGCAGGCTCAACACAAGAAATGAACTTGTGTTGAGCCTGCTTTTATATTGCTCAGTACAAATGCATTTGGAAGGTTTGCATTTCCATGCCGCAGCGGGAGGACTGTTCTTGATAGGATTTCGGCACCTGCAGAAGGACCGATTCGCCTGAATTTTTACAGCTCGCCTTTTTCGATTACATCCATCAGGAAAGGACGTTCCTGTTTTAAACGGATGCCGTAATTGGTGATATGTTCAAGGACCTTATTGTAGACAAGCTCGGCATTTCCCATTTCAATAGCTGCCAGAACGGCCAGATGCTCCTCCGTCACCGTTTTGGTGACTTCCATCTGATTTTGCAGGTCGTTGTCCCTGCCGCGGGAAAAATGCTCTGAGGTATAGCGAAGACGGATCGTCTTGTCTTTCAGACTTGAAAGAATCTCCGAAAGAAGGGTGGAACCGCAGTAAGTATACAAAAGCTCGTGGAGCGCCAGGTCGGATGCCACATACAACTCGGCATCATCCAGATGCTTGAGAACGTTCAGAAACATCTGCCTCATGCGATCGATCTCTTTTTGCGGAATTTTTCCCACGGAAAGTCTGGCTGCATATGGCTCAATGGTGCAGCGGAGAAAGACGATCGCGTCAATATCCTGCATCTCCAGATGACTGACAGTAGCGCGCCGGTGGGGATTCAAGTCCACAAGGCCCTCTTTGCTGAGCAGATTCAGCGCTTCCCTGACAGGCGCGCTGCTCACGTTTTTTTGCAGGCAGATCTTCTGAAGAATCAATTGATCCCCTGAATGCAGGCGCCCAAAGATAATGTCGCTTTTGATCTCCTTATAGATCTTATCCTTGAGCGATACTTCCATTTCAGAGTCGCTTCCATTGTGTGTGTGCATTTCCTGTTCCTCCCAAACCATCCGAATTTTCTGACGAAAACTTTGCATTGTTGCTGTCCCAGCGGGAAAATTCAGTTCTGCGCAAGGCCGCAGAAAAAGCGGGACGTATGGATGGATTCTACACCTGAATCTGAACGTATGTCCCGCAGAAACCGTATACAGCCCTGTACCCGGATAAAACAAATACCGCCAACCGTAAAATACGTCTGACAGATGGCAAATCGCAGCGACGCGAACCAAACGGCGTCCCTTGACGCCAATAGGGAGGAACACCGGAACGGCCGCAGTTTATGATGGATACATTATATAAAATACCTCGGCAAAACGCAAGGACGAATTAAAAAATAAAACAAAAGAATCGATACTTTTGAGCAAAAATGGGGGGAAATCCTGCAAAAATTTCAAAACGGCAAAATTTCGGAAAAACCGAAAAGTGATAAAACCGGGGATAAAAATGCCAAATATTTCCATATTTTAAAAATAAATTGTGAATTATTGCCATATTTTTGACAAACCACGCACAGATTGCACAAAAAAGTAATTAATAATTGGATAAATAATTAGTTGACAACATGAAAGAAGGAGAATAAACTAAACTAAAAGTATCGATAGATTGTAATTTAAACTGATAAATTCTTGAAAAGGATGTGCATGGGCATTGGTGAGTAAGAGAATTGCGGGAATGACACCTTCGGCGACGATCGAGATGGAGGGCATTTTGGCGGATCTGAAGGATAAGGGAATTGACGTTATCGGTCTGAATGCGGGGGAACCTGATTTCGATACGCCGGCAAATATAACGGAAGCCTGCGTGGCGGCTGTTCGCGGCGGTAAGACGCGGTATGTTAAGGTCACCGGGATCCTGTCGCTTCGGGAAGCGATCTGCGAGAAACTGTCGCGTGACAACGGCGTGACGTATGAACCGGATCAGATCATTGTCTGTACAGGCGCCAAGCAGGCACTTTACGATGCGCTGATGACGATCATTAATCCGGGCGACGAGGTGATCATTCCCAAACCCTGTTGGGTCAGCTATGTGGAGATTGTCAAGCTGGCACAAGGCGTTCCCGTGCTGGTGAATACCGTGCCCGACAGTTTTGCGCTGGACATCCCTGCGATTGAAAAGGCTCTGACGGACAAAACGCGGGCGGTGATCATCAATACGCCCAACAACCCCACCGGTGCGGTGTACGACAGGGACAGTCTGAAACTCCTGGGTGATCTGGCGGTCAAAAACAATTTTTATGTCGTTTCGGATGAGGTCTATGAAAAACTGGTGTACGGCCGAAGCAGACATGTATGCATTGCAAGCCTGTCGCCGGAGATCTATGAACACTCCATTGTGATCAACGGCTTTTCCAAGGCCTATGCCATGACCGGATGGCGGCTTGGCTATGCGGCGGGAGCACGGGAGCTGATTCGCGGGATGGCCTCTTTTCAGGGCCACACCACATCCAATTCCACCACGTTTGTTCAGTACGCGGGCGTGGAGGCGCTCCGCGGCCCTCAGGAAAGTTTAAAGACAATGCGGCAGGAATTTGATCTGCGGCGCAGATATCTGCTCAATGCGCTCAACAGACTGCCGGGTGTCCGGTGTGCCAATGCCGAAGGAGCTTTTTACCTGATGCCGGACGTCAGCTTCTATTACGGAAAAGTGTCCGGCAGCGGGAAGAAGATAGAAAACTCCGTAGATCTGTGCAGCTATTTGCTGGAGGAGGCCAGGGTCGCGGTGCTGCCCGGCGACGCTTTTGAGGCGCCGCAGAAAGTGCGGGTGGCCTATTCCAATTCTCTTGTCAATCTGAAAGAGGCAATCAAGAGAATGAAACAGGCACTTTCGGATCTTCAATGACGGAAGGAGCAAAGGAAATGCTGGATCAGAACTCTGAATTGTTTCAACTTTTAAAGAAGATGGTTTCCTTTGACAGTACGGACGGACATGAGGCGCCCATCAGCCTTTTCCTTACGCAGTACGCGCAGAAAATGGGGATGGATCTGGTCTGCCAGCAGGAGGCGCTTCCGGGATTAAATAATGTGATCGCCGTGAAAAAATTCGGTCACGGCGGCAAGACGGTGATTACCAATTCCCACATGGACGTGGTACCGCCGGCGGATGGATGGAAAACGAATCCGTATGATCTCGTGATAGAGGGCAGCAGAGCCTACGGCCGCGGTTCCACCGACGCCAAAGGTCCGCTGGCCTGCCTGACATACGCCATCAAGCGCGTGATCGAGCACCCGGAGGGGGTCAACGGGACGATTGTTTACACAGCGGTGGTGGATGAGGAAAGCCACAGCTCCGGCGCCCGAAAGTTAGTGGAACATCCCCTGGTCCGGGGCGACTATTGCATTGTGGGGGAACCGACCTGCTCCCGCGTCGCCACAAGCCATAACGGAAGCCTGCGTCCGGTGATCGTCTGTGAAGGAGTCAGCGCACACGCGTCGAATCCCGAACTGGGCATCAGCGCCATTCGTATGGCCGCCTATTTCAGCGGACTGATCGATGAACTTGCTTCTGAGATCCGTACAATTGTACATCCGGCTACGGGCCGGCCGTCAATTTCCGTTACCATGATCCGCGGCGGCGTGCAGGAAAATGTCATACCGGATCGCTGTGAACTGGTGGTGGACCGCCGCATGGTTCCCGGGGAAAAGGAAGCGGAGCTGAAGGCGCGTTTTGAGGAGCTGTGCCGCAGGACAGAAGAGAGATTCCCCGGCGGCAAAGCATATGTCGATCATTATCTGGTGACGACAGGCCCGGCAGCTGAAACAGATGAAAATGACCCGCTGGTCAAAACGGCGTTTGCCGCGGCGGAGGCGGCGACAGGAGAAAAGCAGACGCCCTTCGGGCTGACCTGCAACACAGACATGAATCACTTTGTGGGGAAGGGGATTCCCACCGTCATCATTGGCCCCGGCACTATTACCGTGGCGCACAAGCCCAACGAATATGTTGAACTGGAACAACTGGAAAAGACATGTGCGGTGGATGAAGCGGTGATTCGGGCGCTGCTGAAATAAAGGCGGCACCGCCATCCGGCAGACGGGATATACTCCCGCCGTAACCGCGATAACAGAAGAAAGATTTGACGCGGACAGGGTTTGTTGAAAGAAGAGGAATTATCAGATGAAGGAGGGCATGTTGATGCCGACGGTTCATGCGGATCCCAACCGGGTAAAAACCGGCGTTCACTTTATGCTGGGGAATTACGCACTGGTGGAAGGGGCGATCTCAGCCGGCTGCGATTTTTTTGGCGGGTACCCGATCACTCCTGCCAATGAAATTTCAGAGATGATGTCAAAGCGGCTCCCGCAGGTAGGCGGGAAGTTTATGCAGGGGGAGGACGAGCTTTGCTCCATCTATGCCTGTGCCAGCGCGGCGATTTCCGGTGCCAAGGCCATGACAGCGACGGCCAGCGCAGGTTTTAACTATATGCAGGAGGGACTTGGCTACTGTTACACCGTTGAAGCACCCATTGTCATCGCTGACGTACAGCGGTGCAGAGGCGAGAACTATGCCTCGCAGGCGGATGTTATGCAGATGCGCTGGGGCGCATCAGGTGATTATGAAGCCATTGTCGTCTGTCCGGCTTCGGTGCAGGAACTGTATGACTATACCGTCTGGGCGTTTAATTTGGCGGAAGAGTACCGGAATCCGGTGATCATCATGAGTGAAACCACTATCGCACTCATGCGGGAGCGGCTGGATATTCCGGAAGCCAATGACCTTCGCCTGTACAATCGGCGTTACACCAGCTGCACGCCCCAGCAGTATCGCCCGTTTGCAGCGCCTGAGTTCGGATGCCCGGATATGGCGCCGCTGGGCAAAGGGTACCATACAATCTATTCGCTCAATCCTCACAATGAAGACGGCGGGATCGACTGGGATCCGGATGAATTTGAACGCTTATACCGCAGAATCACCGGAAAGATCCGGGAGAACAGCCAGAAGATCTGCCGCACGGAAAGATATCTGCTGGACGACGCCGAGATCGCGCTGATCGCCTACGGCAGTGAAACGCGGCCTGCGAAGGAGGCGGCCCAGATGCTGCGGGAAGACGGCATCAAGGCGGGTGTGTTAAAGCTGTGCAACGTGTGGCCGGTGCCTGAGGCGGCCATCAGGGAAACAGCCGAAAACGTCGGCAAAGTGTTTACCGTTGAGATGAACATTGGCAAATATGCCGGAGAGATTGAGAGATGCGTCAATGGCGTCTGCCCGGTTTCCAGGATCACGAAGAATCTGGGAACCATCCACACACCGGCAGAGATTTGGCAGGCGGTAAAGGAGGACTTGAAATGAGCGAGCTGAAGATCAATCCCAACAGGAGGTTCCTGCGTCCCGAAAAGCTTCCTCATTTCTTCTGTTCCGGCTGCGGCTGCGGCCAGGTGCTGAACTATTTCTGCCAGGCACTGGATGCCACCGGCATGCAGCCGGAGGAAATGGTGACCATCGGCGGCGTAGGCTGCACCGCACGTATTCCCATTTATCTGAAGTCCGACACTTTCCACGGCGTCCATGGCCGTACGCTGGCGTGGGCCACCGGCGTCAAGCTGCACAAACCGGAGATCCCGGTGGTCATTTTTGCGGGGGACGGCGACCTGGTATCGATCGGCGGCAATCATTTTATTCACGCCTGCCGCAGGAATCTGGATGTGACGGTGATCGTTGTCAACAATCTGAACTTTGCCATGACGGGCGGCCAGGTGGCCCCCACGACGCCGGAGGGTTCTCACACCATGACGACGCCGTACGGCAGCGCCGAGCCGCGTTTCGATATCTGCAGGCTGGCCATGGCGGCCGGAGCCACTCATGTGGAACGGTGGACGACCTCGCACGCTGCGCAGTGTGTGGCGGCGATGGGGCGTGCGCTGAAGCACAAGGGCTTCTCTCTCATTGAAATCGTATCCCAGTGTCCCACGCACTTTGGCCGCTATGCCCTTGGGAGCGGAGATCCCCAGCGGCTGATCCAGTGGATCAGGGATTATACCTATACAGAAGCGGAAGAGAGCAAGCTGACGGAGCAGGAGAAGGAAGAAAAGCTGAAATGCGCAAAATTTATTGAGATTTCCAAGCCTGTCTATCAGGGAACCAACGAGATGAATTAGGAGGATGGCAATATGAAAGACAGGCAGCGTATTACACTATGCGGAATGGGCGGTCAGGGGATTATTCTCTCAGCCGTTATCCTGGGGACCGCCGCTGTTAGATACGGCCACAAATATGCGGTTCAGACGCAGTCCTATGGATCCGAAGCGCGCGGCGGCCAGTGCCAGGCAGAGCTGATTATCGACACGCAGCCCATCAATTCGCCCGTAGCCGAAAAAAAAGACCTTCTGGTGGCCATGTTTCAGGAGGCTTATGAGAAATATATTGATACGCTGGATACAGACGGCGTCCTGGTCTACGATCCCGATCTGGTGACAGATCTGAAGGGCCGTCACGGCGGCCGGTGTCTGCCGATTCCTGCAACGCAGATCGCGGTGGATATGGGGAACCGGATGGCGGCGAATATGGTAATGCTGGGGTTCATCAGTCAGGCCCTGAAGCTTTTGTCCCACGACGACCTTGCCGCCACGGTCAAAGAGAACGTATCTCCGCGTTTCGTGGAACTGAATCTCAAGGCTGTTGATGCGGGGGCAGCGTACGCGAAGGAACAGGAAGCGGAGGCCGATCATGGATCTGTTTGAATATGAAGGCAAGCAGCTGTTCAGGAGGTTCGACATTCCGGTTCCGGACAGTGAACTCATTGCTGATATAGAAAAGAAACCGCAGCTGGAGTTTCCGTATGTGTTAAAGGCGCAGACGATGACAGGCGGCCGCGGAAAAGCGGGCGGAATTCAGCCGTGTACCTGCAGCGGGGATTTTGACCGCCATGCGCCCCGGATTATGGGAATGAAGATCAAGGGGTATCCTGTCTACGCGCTTCTGGCGGAAAAAATGGTGAAGCCTGACAGAGAGCTGTATCTCTCCATAACGCTTCAGGGTGTCCGCAACCCCACGCTGATCGCCAGCGCCATGGGCGGCATGGAGATCGAAAATGTGGCAGCGGAGCATCCGGAGGAGATCCTTCGGATGGAGATCGACCCCTTCATTGGACTGAAGGACTATCAGCTCAGGGATTTGGCCAAAAAGCTGGCGCTCAGAAACGATTCGTCCTTCAGAGAATTTATTCTTCACGTTCAGAAGCTCTTTTTTGATTGCAACGCGCAGCTTGTGGAGATCAATCCGCTGGGTGTGTTTGACGGCAGGCTGATGGCAATGGACGCCAAGGTCGCATTGGACAATCACGCACAGGCCTCTCACACGGAACTGTTTAAGTCGCTGGAGGCAGAAAGAGAGGCCATTGGCTTCCGGACTCCGAAGGGCGACGGAACTACCATCACCTACGTTCCGCTGGACGGAGAGATCGGCCTTATTTCGGACGGTGCCGGAACAGGCATGCTGACACTGGATCTTTTGAACCGCGCGGGCGGTACGGTGGCCAGTTTCTGTGAGCTCGGCGGCACCACCAATGCGGATGTGATGTACAAGGCGATGGAATACACGCTGCAAAAGAAAGTCAAAAGTGTTCTGGTGGTGCTGATCGGCGGTTTTAACCGCATGGATGACATGGCCAACGGGATGACGAACTATTTGGCCGAACACCCCTCGAAGGTGCCGTTGGTGACCAGAATGTGCGGAACAATGGAAGAAGAGGGCCTTCGGATCATGGAGTCCGCTGCTCTTGTTACCTGCCGCGATCTGATGGAAGCAGTTCAAAAAGCGGTGAATGCTGCGAAGGGAGCGGAGTAAGATGGCCATTTTGATTTCCAAAGACAGCCGTGTCCTGGTGCAGGGCATTACCGGAAAGTCCGGCGCGCTCCAGACCAAGCTGATGATAGAGGCCGGCACCCGCATCGTTGCCGGCGTGACGCCGGGAAAAGGCGGACAGGAGGTATGCGGGGTCCCTGTGTTTGACTCTGCGGCAGAGGCCCAGCAAGCCGTTGGATTTGACACGGCAATCTGCTTTGTCCCGCCTCGCGCGGCCAAGGATTCCGTGATGGAGGTGACGGATGCCGGGGCGAAGCTGGTAGTCCTTCCCACAGAGGAGATGGCTTCGCTGGACGTGGTTCAGACCATCGCCTATGCAAAGTCACACGGTGTTACGCTGATCGGCCCCGGCTGCTCCGGCGTGATCGCGCCCGGTATATGCAAAGTGGGTTCCCATCCGGTGCGGTTTTTCAAAAAAGGCTCGGTGGGTGTGATTTCCAAGAGCGGCGCGCTTTCTTATGAAGTGGGGAAGACCCTTTCGGAAGCAGGGATCGGCCAGTCCTCTGTGATTGGACTGGGAGGCGGTCCTGTCTGGGGCTTTACGCAGCGGGACGCCGTGGAGGCATATAACAATGACCCCGATACAGAGGTGATCGTATTGCTGGGTGAGATCGGCGGCAGCAGCGAAGAAGAGGCCGCCGACTGGATCCGTGACCACTGCCGGAAGCCGGTGGTTTCCCTGATCGTGGGGCAATATGCACCTGTCGGCAGGAACCTTGGACATGCCGGCGCCATCATACGGGGAAACACAGGGACAGCGAAAACCAAGATCAACGCGCTGTCAGCTGCGGGCGTCATCATGGTGAACAGCCCGGCGGAGATGGTGAACGTCATCCGCAGGCTGCTCGGTCAGGGAAAGGAGTGACAGGATCATGGCTGTTTATGTAGATTCCGCTCTTTGCAAGAGCTGCGGCCTTTGTGTGGCCAATTGTCCCAAAAATGTTTTTGCCATCGGCACAAAGGTGAATAAAAAGGGGTATAGTTACGCCGAACCGATCCATGAGGACAAATGCATCAAATGCAAGATTTGTGAAAAATCCTGCCCGGATCTGGCTATTTACGTGGAGTGAGCGGTTTTCCGCTTTTGATGGAGGATAAGCATGAATCGTACTTTGATAAAAAATGCAACCATCTATGATGGAAGCGGCTGCAGGCCGTTTCAGGGAGATGTGCTGCTGGAGGACACGGTGATCCGCCGGGTGAGCCATTCCATTGATGCGCCATCCGGAACGGAGGTGATCGATGCCACCGGCAGAGCGCTCTCGCCCGGCTTTATCAACACCCATAGCCACATGGAGCTTGAGCTGCTGAAGCATCCTGCCATGCGTCCGGTGATTGGACAGGGTATTACCACTGAGTGTCTGGGGCAGGACGGTTCCTCCGTCGCTCCCCTGACAGACGCCCTGGTGCAGGAACTCGCCGACAATATGGCACCGCTGGCGGGGACGATCGACAAGCCCTATCCGTGGCGCAGCTTCCGGGAGTATCTGGATGCGGCTGCGGCTGTAAAGCCTGCCTCTCGCCTGGTCAGCCTGGTAGGGCACGGGACCATCCGCATGAACGTGATGGGAAATGATAACCGGGAACCTACGCCGGAAGAGATGCGGCAGATGCAGGAACTGCTGGCGCGCTGCATGGAGGAAGGGGCAAAGGGCCTGTCCTTCGGCCTGATTTATCCCCCCGGCAGCTATGGCAATACACAGGAACTCATTGAGATGGCAAAGGTGGTGGCCCGCTACGATGGCCTGATTATGGTCCATATGCGCAGCGAAAAAGCCGATCTTTTGAAATCTGTGGATGAGATGATCGAGGTGGTCAAACAGACCGGCGTACGGCTCCAGATCTCCCATCACAAGGCGCTTGGCAAGCCCAACTGGGGAAAAGTGCATCAGTCCATTGAAAAGATCGATGCGATGCAGGCAGCGGGATACGATCTGACCTTTGACCAGTATCCGTGGACGGCGGCCTGCACGGGCCTGAAGGTCTGCTGTCCGGGCTGGGCTTATGAGGGCGGTGAACAGGGATTTCAGGCCCGGTTGCTGGACCCTGCCGCCTATCAGAAAATCCTGAAGGAAACCCGCCAGGAGATTGCCGTCCGCGGCGGCGCGGAGGCAATTCTGATTGCCTCGGTGGCCACTGACGAATATGCGTGGATGGCCGGGAAACGGATGGATGAGATCTGTGCCAAACTTGGCATGGAGGTGGGGGAAGCGGTGCTGCATATCCTGCAGCATGAAGGTCCTGCGGTGATCGCCATCTACTTTTCCATCTCGGAGGACGACGTGATCTTCGTGATGCAGAGCCCGTGGCACTGCGTCTGCACGGACGGCATCATCGGAGCAAAACCGCATCCCCGTGCGTATGCGTCGTTCCCGCGGTTTCTGGGCACATATGTGCGGGATATGCACCTGATGCCCATGGAGGAGGCCATCCGTCACATTACCAGTGAACCGGCGCGCCGCCTGCGTCTGTGGGACCGCGGCCTTATCCGGGAAGGGATGGCGGCGGACCTGGTGTTGTTCGATCCCAAAACGATCAAGGATGTCAATTCGTATATGGAGCCGGAAATTCCTCCTGTGGGGATCGAAAAGGTGTGGGTCCTGGGACAGGAGCAATACGGAAACATCTGACGTTCCCGGTATTGCAGTATTATGTAACCCTACTGTATCTATCAAACGAGAAATATGGAGGTAATAAAATGGACGAGAAAAAAGAAGCCAAAACCGAAAAAAAGGAGGCGAGTTTCCAGAAAGGCACGTATGTGAAAGAAGTCCCGGACTTCAAGATGGACGACAATAAGAGCGAAGTGGCCATCATGAAGGACTTCTATACGCTGATCTACGGGTTTATTGCCCAGCGTGTGATCGACTCGTTCGGGGCGGAAGGCGAGCAGGTGGTCAGACGGGCCCTGCGCGATTTCGGCAAGGTGAGAGGGACGGCACAGCGTGAAAGGCAGCTTCACTACGGACTGGAACTCAACATGCGGAATCTGCATGTCTATGCAGATCTGCCGGGTGACGATTCCCAACCCACCAACAGACAAATCTTTGAGAAGGATGATTTCTATTCAGATCTGACAGAGTGCGATATGTATGACCTCTGGAAGAAGTATGATCTGATGGATGCAGGGGTGGTGTACTGCGAGGAAATCCATCATGCCATGTGGACAGCTTATCATGAAGACACGGTAGTCGTTCAGGATAAAATATTGACAAGAGGAGATGACAAGTGTACGTTTCGCTGCAAAATGCCGAACTACCAAAAAAAGAAAGACCTGAAAAGCTACAAAGAAGGAAAAAAGTACTAGTTTGCGAGAGAATTCAAAAAAAGAAAGGTGAGATCGTATGAAAAAAATTGGTGCGCTTTGTCTTTCGCTTCTTATGTTGGTGAGCCTGCTGGCCGGCTGCGGGAGCAGCAGTAGCAGCAGTTCCACCACGACGAGCAGCAGTGAAAAGACACTGATCATGAGAGCAGAATCTGCTTTCACGTCTCTTGACCCTGCAAACAGCAACAATACCCATGATATCAAACTGTATGATCAGATCTATGAAGGCCTCTACGGCATGAACGAAGCCAAGGGCGGATACTACAACGAACTGGCAAAAGATGTTCAGGTCAGCGATGATTCCCTCACCTATACCATCACGATTCGTGACGGTGTGACCTTCCAGAACGGTGAGAAGCTGACTGCATCCGACTGCGCTTTTACTTATGAAAGAGCCATGAAGAACGCAGCCATGAACTATCTGACAACTATGATCGCCAGCGTGGAAGCCCCCAATGACCAGACGTTTGTCATTCACATGAAATATGCGTATGCGCCTCTGGCCCACACGCTTTTCCGTATCAAGATTCTCGAACAGGGCGAGGTCACTTCCCAGGGCGCCAATTTTGGCACGATCCCCAACAAAGCCGGTACGGGCGCTTATTATGTGTCCGAGTACAACGTGGCCACCGGCTGCAAGCTGAGTGCCTATGACAACTATTGGCAGGGTGCTCCCAATATCAAGAATGTTGAGTACAGAGTTCTCTCCGATGCGGCTGCTTCCGTGGTCGCTTATGAAAACGGCGAGCTGGATTATTATGAAGATGCGGCTCTGTCCGATTGGAATTCCCTGTATGCCAAGGCGGGCGCCGATCACAGCACAATGGTCACCGGCAACAACATCATCTGGATGGGCATCAACTATGCCAGCAAGACCAGCACGGTTCTTGACAACGACCTGGTCAGACAGGCTATGTTTTATGCCATCAACAAGCAGGACGTCAACCTGGCAGTGACCGAAGGCTACGGCAGCACCACTGATACCTACATGGTTCCTGAGTATGTTCCCACACAGCCCACGACCGGATTCCAGACATATTCTTACAGCACCGAGAAGGCAAAATCCCTGCTGGCGCAGGCGGGTTATCCCAACGGCGTAGACGTGGGGACGATTCTGACCACCAACTCCACCAACAACTCCAAGACGGCACAGGTGCTGCAGAACGATTTGGAGGCAGTGGGCATCCACGCGGAGGTTCAGATGCTGGACGTGTCCCTGGCGGTTGAGAAGTGGAATGCACAGGAATTCGACATCTGCGTGTACTCCGACTCCGGCAACTACGACTTCAACAATATCCGTCAGCAGGTCCACAGCGAGTCCGTCGGTATGTACTGCATCAACTACACCACCGGCAACAAGTTCAATTGGCAGCGTATTGAAGAACTGGTCGCCCTGGGCGCCGGCACGGCTGATCAGACCCAGCGGCTCACCTATTACACGGAACTGTGGTCCATGATCATGGATACCGCCACGATTCTCCCCCTGATCAACAGACCTGTCGCCATTGTCTGGTCCACCAGAATCAACATTGGCGATCCTGTGCCTACCTACTACAAGATCAGAAACTTTACCTGGGCTGCATAACAGCCTGAACGCCAACAAGTGCATATCAGCGGCAGGGTGTTACTGCCCTGCCGCTGATATAAGGAAGGAGGGCATACTGTGTATCGATATATCATCAAGCGTATCCTGTTTTTGATACCGACTATACTGGGTGTTATTTTCATCATCCTTCTGGTGCTGAACTTTACCCCCGGCAACCCCGGCCGGTCAATCCTGGGCGTTTCGGCCCCTCAGGAGGCAGTCGATCAGCTCAACCAGGAATTGGGATACAACGATCCGCTGATGGTCAAGTATGTGCATTATCTGAAGAACCTGGTCGTGAACCATAGCTTCGGCACTTCGTACTTTACCAGGCAGCCTGTTGCAAATGAAGTCCTGCCCAGGTTCTGGGTCACGTTGAAACTTTCCATCATTGGCATTATCATTTCGACACTGGTGGGTGTGCCGCTGGGCATGCTGACCGCCGTTAAGCAGTACACGGCGTGGGACTATATTCCGTCTGTTCTTGCATTCCTGCTGGCTGCCATTCCCGCCTTTGTCCTGGGCATGGTACTGCTGTTTGTTTTCTCACTCAAACTGAATATACTGCCGTCCTACGGCCTGAATACATGGCAATGCTATATCATGCCGTCGCTGTGCATGGCGATCCCCATTACCGCGTTCAATATCCGGTTCACAAAATCCTCCATGCTGGAGTCCATCAGAGAAGACTATATTGATACGGCACGGGCAAAGGGTGCCAAGGAGAGCACGGTCATCTGGAAACATGCTCTGAAAAACGCTCTTCTGCCGGTCATCACCAATATCGGCCTGAACATGGGCGGTCTGATCATGGGTGCTGTGGTGGCTGAACGTCTGTTTTCAGTGGCAGGCATCGGCGCACTGATCGTTGACAGAATTGCCTATAAGGACGAGCCTGTGATCATTGCGGGTACCATCGTTATTTCTATTACGTTTACCATTATCATGCTGATCGTTGACATTATCTATGCGTTTATTGACCCGAGAATCAGAGCAAAGTACACAAGAATCAAGGGGTAGGAGGAGGGTATACATGTCTGAAAATGTAACGGCCGCGCGTCCCTCCGCTCAGGAGCCTGTAAAATTCAAAAAGCAGAATCAGGCCAAGGAAATATGGAGGCGGTTCCGCAAGAACAGAGGCTCTATGGTGGGACTTTTCATGCTCATCCTGATCCTGCTTGCCATCATCTTTGCAAACGTCATTGTCAAATACAGTGCGGCCACGACGCAAAATCTGTCCATTAAACTGGCCGGCCCATCGTCGGAGCATTGGTTTGGCACGGATTCTTACGGAAGAGATCTGTTCGCGAGAGTGCTTTACGGCGGCAGAACATCCATTTCCATTGCCGTTCTGGCCACTATTTCCTCCTGCATTGTAGGCAGTACGCTGGGAGCCATTGCCGGTTACTTCGGCGGCAAGGTGGACAACCTTATCATGCGGGCGCTGGATATTTTCATGTCCGTACCTGATATTCTGTTTACCATGGCGGTTGTTTTTGCGCTGGGCGCCAACTTTGTGAACCTGCTCATCGCCCTGACGCTGGCCTACTTTACCAACTATGTCCGGCTGGTGCGATCGCAGATCCTGAGCCTGTCGGATCTGGAGTATATCGAGGCGGCGAAAGCCGGCGGCGCCAGCAGTGCCAGGATCATTCTTTCCCACATTTTTCCCAATGCCATGGGCGTCATCATAGTCAATACGACGCTCAATGTTGCCAAAATCATTCTCTATGAATCCACGCTGAGTTTTCTTGGTCTGGGCATGCCGCCACCTCAGCCTGAATGGGGCCAGATCCTGGCGGAAGCGCGTGAATATATGCGCTCGGCGCCCCATATGCTGCTGTTCCCCGCGCTTGCTATTATTCTCACTGCCTGCGCGGTGAACCTTATCGGTGACGGAATGAGAGATGCCATGGATCCGCATCTTAAATCGTAACAGTCAGAAGAGAGCTGAAATGAAAGGGATACGAAATGAACGAAAACAACATTCTGGAAATCAAAAACCTTTCTGTTATTTACAAGACTGACCTTGAAACGGTGAATGCGGTTAACGGCATCGACATTTCCATCAAAAAGAAGAGCACGTTCGGATTGGTGGGAGAAACCGGCGCCGGAAAGACAACAACGGCAAGGTCCATTATCAGGCTGCTGCCCGCGGTAGGTCATGTGACCGGCGGCAGCATCGAATTTGAGGGGCAGGATCTTTTGACTCTGCCGGCAGAAGACATGCGCGAGTACAGAGGCGACAAGATCGCCATGGTCTTTCAGGACCCGATGACGAGCCTCAACCCGGTCATGTCGGTGGGCGATCAGATCGCGGAAACGGTGAAGATACACAATCCGCATCTGAGCAAAGACGAGATCGACAAGCGCGTAGAGGATACGCTGTCAATGGTGGGCATTTTGCCGTCGAGAAAGGTGGAGTATCCTCACCAGTTTTCAGGCGGCATGAAACAGCGTGTGATCATTGCCATTGCGCTGGCCTGTGAGCCGGGTTTGCTGATCGCGGACGAGCCTACCACGGCGCTGGACGTAACGATCCAGGCGCAGGTGCTGATGATGATCAAAGACCTGCGCGACCGCCTGGGCACCTCCATGCTGATGATCACCCACGATCTGGGGATCGTGGCCAAGATCTGCGACGATGTGGGTGTCATGTATGCCGGCGAGATCGTGGAATCAGGAACTGTGGAAGATATTTTCGAAGGAAAGAATCACCACCCGTACACGGAAGGCCTGTTTGGTTCTATCCCTAATCTGAAATCCAAGGCAAAGCGCCTGAATGCGATTCCGGGGCTGATGCCCGACCCCACCAATTTGCCAAAGGGCTGTGTTTTCGCCGAACGATGCAAATACGCAACAGATATCTGCCGCGAACAGCATCCGGGCGTAGTTGCTTCAGGGACACACACTCTGCGCTGCCATCTGTTTGATGAAAACGGCAACAGAAAGGAGAAGAAGAATGAGCAGTAACATGGAAAATGATACCCCATTGCTTCAACTCAAGGACCTGAAGAAATACTTCAAGCTCAACGGCGGGGCCATGCTGCACGCAGTGGATGGCATCAATCTTGATATTTATGAAGGCGAAACCATCGGCGTGGTGGGTGAGTCCGGCTGCGGCAAGTCCACACTGGGGCGTACCATTCTGCGGTTGATCGAGCCGTCTTCTGGTGAGATCATATACAGAGGCAAAGACATTACCAAGATGAGTCAGGGCAAGTTCAGGCCCTATCGTCAGGAGATGCAGATCATCTTTCAGGACCCCTATGCCAGCATTGATCCCCGGAAATCCGTTATTGAAGTTATTGCCGAGTATATGCTGATCCATAAGACCTACAAGCATCAGGCGGATATCTACAACCGGGCGGCAGAGCTGATGGATATGGTGGGCCTGGCTCGCCGGTACGCCAATATGTATCCGCATGAGCTGGACGGCGGCCGGCGTCAGCGCATCGGCATCGCAAGAGCTCTGTCCCTGAATCCCAAATTTATTGTCTGTGACGAGCCCGTTTCGGCGCTGGATGTTTCAATTCAGGCGCAGATCCTGAATCTGCTGATGGATTTGGGAGATGATCTGAACCTGACCTATCTGTTCATTACTCACGACCTGAGCGTTGTCAAACATATTTCTGACAGGATCATGGTCATGTATCTGGGACAGGCGGTGGAGATTGCCACATCGGACGAGCTGTTTGAAAACCCGCTGCATCCATATACACAGGCGCTGCTGGCTGCTATTCCAGAACCTGATCTTTCCAAGCGGGATATTCCTTTCAAGACCATCAAGGGCGAGGTGAGCAGCCCCATCAATGTGAAACCGGGCTGCCGTTTCTGCAAGCGCTGCGATTTTGCCAAGCCCGGATGCGACGGAACAGACAAACCGCTGATCGAGGTGTCGCCTGGTCACTTTGTGGCCTGCGATCTGCATAACAAACCAATGTAAACTGCAAAGGCGAAAAGCGGGGGACGCAGAGGACGTTCTCCCGCTCCTGCCTGTGCGGGCGAAGGGGAGCCGCAAAATGGGAAAACTGGACGAACTTGAGCCAAAAGCGGTGATGCGCTGGTTTGAAGAGATATCTTCTGTTCCGCGCGGCTCAATGAAAGAAAAGAAGATCACCGCCTATATCATGAAATTTGCCGCGGACAGAGGCCTTGCATGCAGCAAGGACGCTTGCGGCAATGTGCTGGTGCGAAAACCGGCGAGCCCCGGCTATGAGAAGCGGGGCGCACTGGTGCTGCAGTCGCATATGGACATGGTGTGCGCCAAGAAGAAGGGCGTTACCCACAACTTTGAATGTGAGGGGCTGGACCTGTGGGTGGACGGCGATCGCATCAAAGCGCGCGGGACGACGCTGGGAGCCGACAACGGGATCGGCGTGGCCTATCAGCTGGCGATTCTGGACGATACTGTCGCTCCGCACCCTGCCATCGAGGCGGTATTCACGGTGGGTGAAGAGATCGGAATGGTGGGGGCTGTTCATTTCAATATGTCCCAGCTGACGGGGAAAACCATGATCAACTTCGATGCCGGCGGTTTTACCGAAGGACGGATCTATGTGGGCTGCGCGGGGAACCAGCACGCGGTGCTGACGCAGAAGCTGACATATGTCACGCGCACGGTGGGAAGCCATGCGGTGCGGATTACGGTAAGCGGTCTGCACGGCGGTCATTCGGGCGGCGACATTGACAAGGGCCGCGGGAATGCCAGCGTGATCATGGGCCGGCTCATGGCGCTTCTGCTTGCCGACGGCAGTACAGCCGTCGCATCCTTTGAGAGCGGCGATACATCTCAGGAAAATAAGAACGGCATCCCGTCACAAAGTGCGATCGTGGCGTGTACCGAAGACCTGCAGAAGCTGAAGGATGTTGTCAGCGGGTTTGAAGCTGTGCTGAAAGATGAACTCAGCGATGTGGACGACGGCGTGACGTTGGAGCTTGCGGAGAGAAAAATGCTTCCTGAGAGGGTGCTTTCCTATGCTTCGGCGCATCTGACGTCACAACTCCTGCTGGTGTTGCCAAACGGCGTCCGGTCCATGCAGCGGATCTTCCCTGATACCCCGGAGTGTTCCTGCAATGTGGGAAATGTTGAGATGCAGGGACAAGAGGCCGCTTTCTATCTTTCGGTCAGAAGCTGCAAGAGTTCCCTGATCGACAGGATATGCGACGAATACAGGGCTGTTGCGGCGCTCACGGACTGCAAGCTTCATTTTGACGACAGACTGCCGGGTTGGGACTATGACAAAAATTCCCGCATAAAAAGCCTGGTGGAAGCAGAGTATCAGAAGGAATTTGGCAGAAGTCCGCGCTTTAAGGTGACTCACGCCAGTACGGAATGCGCCATTTTCAAAGAACAGATACCCGATATGGACATCATTTCCATGGGCCCCATTATCTATGAGGAGCATACGCCGGAAGAGTACATGGGCATTGCGTCAGTTGGCGTCTTGTGGAAATTTGTACAGAACGTGATAAAGGAGCTATAGACGGCAAGGGAGGATCAGCGCTATGAAACGAAGACTGTACTATAACGGTCATATTCTGACCATGAACAATGCGGAACCTCTGGCAGACTATGTTTTGACGGAAGACGACCGGATTGCTGATCTTGGGAAGAGTGACAGGATCCAACAGTACCTTTCGGAAGGCGCTGAGGGCGTAGACCTGCAGGGCCGGCTGATGCTGCCGGGCTTTATTGACTCCCATATCCACATGCTGACAGCTGCGCTGAACCGCTTCAAGCTGGATATCAGCGGCATGACGTTCGGCACGGTGGATGATATGCTGCGCTATGTTCAAGAGAAAAAGCAGGGAACGAAGGAGCCGTGGATCAGCGTCTTTGGCTTTTCCGAAGAAAACATTGGAACGGGACAGATGGTAACGCGAAGCGATATCGACCGCTTCTTTCCTCATGTGCCTGTGACTGTCATCAGGGTATGCGGGCATATGTGCATCATCAATTCCAGTGTGATTGAAAGACTGGACAAAGAAAAAATGGAGAGTGTCGCCGGCGGTGCATTCAAAAAGGATGACCGGGGCGCTTATACCGGGCTTGCCACCGAGGGCGCACAGCAGTATGTTTTGGACAATATGCCTTCGGCCGATCAGGAAACGGTTCTGGCCTTTCTTGCCAAAGAACAGGAGCTGCTGCTCCAAAATGGGATCACAGCGATCCATGATGCCGGCACAGATATGATGCCGCCGCGGGAATATGTGAAGGTCTATGAGGAAATGAACCGGCGGTCCCTTCTCAAGCTCAGGACGTACCTGATGATACGGCCGGGCGAGAACGAACCCTTTGAGGACTTCTGCACTTACGCAGACGAACTGCGGGCAGGTCACAAGGGCGATCCGTATCTTCGGATCGGGTCTGTCAAGCTGTTTTCAGACGGCAGCTTCGGCAGCAGGACGGCGGCTTTGAACGCGCCCTACATGGGAGAACCCGAGAATACCGGATTGCTGCTCCGTGCACGGCTTGACCAATATATAAGACCGTCCGCCGATGCAGGCTGGCAGGTGGCTGTGCATGCCATCGGAGATCGTTCCACAGGGTATGTGGCGGATCTTTACAGCGGTTCTGAAAAAAAGAAAACGGACAGACTGCGGATCGAGCATGCGGAACTCCTCAATGACAGCCTGATCGAAACCATCAGGAAAAATCACATTCTGATCATGACGCAGCCGATTTTTATACGCGAATTCGGCAACACCTACCTCCGCAATCTCGGCGAAGAGCGGGCCATGCATATCCAGCCCATCAGGACGCTGCTGAAAAATGGGATCAACGTCGGCTTCGGCACAGACTATCCGGTGGATGATCCAAATCCGCTGCTGGGGATCCGTACCGCCATGACAAGGGAGATCGGGGACTCGGGAAAACCGCTGAACCGGACGGAAGCCATCAGTTTTCTGGAGGCTGTCAAATGCTATACCATCCGAAATGCTTACGGCGCGTTTTGCGAGGACAGCATGGGCTCCATTGAACGAGGCAAATATGCCGATTTTGCCATTCTTTCCGGCATTGAAGCCGGGGCCGACGGCGAGATCAGAGATATTGCCGGCGCGGTGGTGGAAATGACGGTGATCGGCGGCAAAACGGTATTTTTGAAGGGAAACTGACATGCAGATCAACAGTGCGCGTTTCATAGAAGAACTCAAAAGACGCGGAAGTATCGGCGAAACGCCGGATGGAATTGACAGAACGGCCTTCAGCCCGCAATACGACCTGGCGGCGGCATCACTGTGCCGCGAATTTGAGGCGGCGGGTCTGACAGCGGAAAAAGACCCTGTGGGCAATGTGTTTGGCTGTTATAATCCGGGCGACTCCAACAAAGCGCCCATCTGCATCGGCTCACATCTTGATACGGTAAAGTTCGGCGGGCTATATGACGGAAATTTGGGCGTATCGGCGGCGTTTGAATGTATCAAAACCATGCAGGATAATGGATATTTTCCCAAACACCCCATTCTGGCGGTGGCTTTCAATGCCGAAGAGGGCGGCCCGCTGGGCGGCACCTTCGGCAGCCGTGCGGCTGCCGGCAACCAGAACCTTTCCGCTGAAGGAACAGAGGAAAAATTGGCCGGTCTTGGACTGAAAAAAGAGGACGTGACCGGTGCGAAGATGAAGTGCCTCCCCCAATGCTATATGGAACTGCATATTGAACAGGGCGGGACGCTGGAGAAGGCACATCTGGATATCGGGATCGTGCAGGGCATTGTGGGCATCACCCGCTATACGGTGACCGTACATGGGCAGGCCAATCATGCGGGAACCACTGCCATGGAGGATCGCCGCGATTCTCTGGTGGCGGCGTCCAGACTGATTATATGGATCTATTCGCACGCCTGCACATACAAAAAACCCTTCGTGGCCACTGTGGGGTGCATCAAAAACAGCCCCAATTCCGTCAATGTGATCCCTGGGACTACGTCTTTCGTGCTGGAGCTCAGGGACATGAGCAAAGGCACGATAGATGCCTTTATGGAGGATCTTCAGAAGGAGATCTCCTCCATCACGGGATACAGCATCACAATTGCTCCCTACAGCAGTAAGGGATCTGTCTTTCTCAGCTCTTCCGTTTCCGCACTGATTGAGGCGGTGTGCAGGGAAAGCGGCAGACATTTCCATACCATGTTCAGCGGAGCCGGACACGATGCCATGGAGATGGCAAAGATTGTTCCCACCGGCCTGATTTTCGTGCCGAGCCACAACGGCATCAGCCACAGCAAGGATGAGTATACGAAAGACGAGGACCTGTCCGCAGGCGCACAGGTGCTTTTGGAAGCAGTGCTCAAAGCGGACCAGACGGATTAAGAAAAAACCGCCCTGCGGGGAAACCCGGCGGACGGCAGCGATATGAAACTGACACGGAGGTGAAAGAATGCACCAGACGCTGGAAACAGCTACATCTATTATCCGGGTGGATCTGCCTGCGGTAAAACGGAATGTGGAAAAGATCAGGCGGCATATTGGGCCGGATACGGAGATCATCTATGTGGCCAAATCCAACGGCTATGGAAACGGGATAGCGGCTCCGGCGGTTTATCTGAACCGGGAGTGCGGCATCCACTGTTTTGCAACGTCGCAGATCGGAGAGGCGATGGAATTGCGGGCTGCGGGGATCAACGATTTTTTGATGGTCCTGTCCGCCGTCCCGTTTTCTGCCATTCCCAAATTTGTGGAGCTTGGCCTGGTCGCCACCGTTTATGACGATACATTTCCCGCGGCTCTTTCCCGGGAAGCGGTCCGGCAGGGGAAAACGGTTAAGGTACATATCAAAATCGACACGGGGCTCCACCGCATCGGACTGCCGGCCGGCGCGCCCTTGGCCCATCTGATTGAAACGCTCAAAGCATTACCGAACATTGAGATCGACGGCGTCTTTACCCATCTTGCCAATGCATATTCGCTCGACAAGACGGTGACGCAGCATCAGAAAACGCTTTTTGATGCTGCAATCGCCCAGCTGCACGACGCGGGCATCTATCCGCGCATGACGCATATGGCCAACACGGCTGCCTGTGTGGCCTCTCCTGAGTGCTACTACGACGCGGTGCGTCTGGCCGCGTTGGTTTTTGGCCATGACATCTCCCCCGGAGAGCAGAACCGGCTGCACCTGGAGCTGGCAACCTCCTGGCGGTGCTATGTGCTCAATACCATGTGGGTGGAAGCCGGTGACGGGATCAGCTATTACCGCTACTATGTGCCCGATCACAGGACGCACATTGCCCTGGTTTCCTTTGGCATGGGCGACGGTTATATCCGCGCGGCGGTTTCACCGGACATTGCGCGGAACGCGGATGTTCTCATCAACGGGCACCGCGCGCGGCTGATCGATCTGAACTTTGACCAGACGTTCGTGGACATCACGGACGTTCCCGGCGAGGTTCATATCGGCGACACAGTGACCATTATCGGGAAGGACGGCGATCAGGAGATTACCACCACGGAGATTGCAGCCCATGCCAATACCTCCAACGGCAACGTCTGCGCCGCGATTACTTCCAGACCGTTCCGGCAGTATATCTATTCCGATCAGGACTGAAAGGATGACGAAATGAAAACACTTGGAATCATTGGAGGCATGGGCCCGCTGGCATCCAACGATCTGCTGGGAAAGATCATTGCGAACACGGACGCCCACAGCGACGGTGAGCACCTGCATGTGATTCTGGACAGCGATACGGCAATACCCGACCGGACGGCTGCGATTCTGCACGGAGGAAAGGATCCCCGGGAAGAGTTGTGTGCCAGCGCCCGCCGCCTGCAGACGGCCGGAGCCGAGGCCCTGATTATTGCCTGCAATACGGCCCACTATTTTTATGACACCATTGCCGCCTCCGTTGAGATACCGGTGCTGCACATGCCCCGGCTTACGGCGCAGGCGGTTCACGGCGAATTCCGGAAGGTGGCGCTTCTGGCAACGGATGGCATGGTTCAAAGCGGGATCTATCAGAAGGCGTTTGAACGCGGCCCGCAGCTGATTCTTCCGGAAAGGGAGCAGCAGGAATCGGTCATGGCGCTGATCTATGACGGCGTTAAGCGCGGAAACGCTCATTTTCCCACAGAGAAAATATGCCGAACGCTGCAGGAACTGACGGAAAAGGGCGCAGAGGCATTCGTGCTGGGCTGTACCGAACTGCCCATTGCATTTTCCATGTATCATCTGCCGGGAAAGACCGTTGACCCCACGCTGATTCTGGCCCGGGAAGCCATCCGCTTCTGCGGCGGACCTCTGAAACCAATTGATGAAACCTCATTAAAGTGAGTCCTCATTCCCTCCTGTGAACAGCGCCCCCGCTGTCGGACAGTCCTTCGGACTGCCTGACGGAGGGGGCGCTGTTCTTAGTATTGCCTCAGGAGAGAGGAAAAATCGGATTTTTTACCGACTGGGAAAATTATCTGACGGCGATGGCTTCGATCTCGCACAGAACGCCTTTGGGCAGAGCCTTTACGGCCACACAGGAGCGGGCGGGCTTGGAGATGAAGAAGGAGGCGTACACCTCGTTGAAGGCGGCGAAGTCGCCCATGTCTGCCAGAAAGCAGGTGGTCTTGATGACGCGGTCGTAGCCGCTGCCGGCGGCCGACAGAATGGCGCCCACGTTTTGACAGCTCTGCCGGGCCTGTGCGGCAATTCCTTCCGGAACGGCGCCGCTGGCGGGGTCTGCCGGGATCTGGCCGGAGGTGAAAATGAAGCCGTTTGCCTCATAGCCCTGCGAATAGGGGCCGATGGCGCCGGGGGCATTTTTGGTTTCCAGTACGTTCATGGTTGGGTATCCTTTCTGAATCGCGCGGTTTGGCCGCGCGGTATTTTTAAAGCGCGCCGACAGCCTTTTCCAGCTGTTTCATGGCCTTTTCCAGCACGCTTCTGGGACAGGCGGCGTTCAGACGCATATAGCCGTGGAGCTGAGGCCCGAAGGAACAGCCGTCGTTGAGGCCCAGTCCCGCCTTTTGGATCATGAAGTCGTGCAGCTGCGCATCGCTGAGGCCCAGCGCCTGGCAGTCCAGCCACATCAGGTAGGTGGCGTCGGGCGCGTAGGTTTTGATCTGAGGAATGTGCTTTTCGCAGTAGCCGACCACATAGTCGAAGTTGGCGCTGATATAGGGCAGCAGCTGCTCCAGCCATTCCTCGCCCTGATTGAAAGCAGCCTCCATGGCGGTGAGGGAAAAGGCATTGTTGCGGTGAATGTCCATATTCATCCAGAAGCGGTCAAAGACCTGCTTCATGTGGGCGTTGGGGAACACCACAGTGCTGGCCTGCAGGCCGGCCAGATTGAAGGTCTTGGTGCCGGAGATGCCGGTGACCACATTGGCGGCGATGGCGGGGGACAGCGAGGCGGCGGGGATATGCCTGCAGCCGTGGAAAATCAGATCGGAGTGGATCTCGTCGGACAGCACCAGCACATGATGCTTCAGACACAGCTCCATCATGCGGCGCAGGTCGTCCTCCGTCCACACGATGCCCAGCGGATTGTGGGGATTGCACAGCACGAAGAGATCTGCCTGATCCAGCTTTTTCTCAAAATCAACCCAGTCGATGACCCATTTGCCGTCTTTCTTGATCAGATAGTTTTCCACCACGCCTCGGCCGGCGAATTCGGCCATATCGTAAAACTCGGAGTAAACAGGCGCCTGAATGAGGATGCTGCCGCAGGAGGGGGTGTAAAGCTGGACCATGGCGCTGATGGTCTGGACAACGCCGGGGCTGAAGCTCATCAGGGAGGGGTCGATCTTCCAGCCGTTGCGGCGCTGCTGCCAGCCGGCGATGGCGGCAAAATAGCTGTCCGGACGGGCGGTATAGCCCCAGATGCCCTCCTGGGCACGGGCAGCCAGCGCGTCGATAATGGGCTGCGCCGTGCGGAAATCCATATCCGCGATCCACAGCGGGATGACCTGATCCGTCCCGAATTTTTTCACGCGCTCGTCGTATTTGGCGGAGTGATTGCCGGAGCGGTCCACTATTTGGTCAAAGTTATATTTCATAGTTGTCAGTTCCTTTCTGCTGATGATGAAAGATACGGGAATGCCTGCTTTGTTAACAGCAAAATCCGTGCCAGCGCCCACCCATCGGGAAAAATATGTTTCGTCATCGGAAAACGGAACAGAGTTGGAAGAATTACCGTTATGGTGTGAATTTTGCGCCAAAGACCGCAGGTCTGCCCCCTGCAGAGGGCGGCAGGCCTGCGGTCTTTTTAAAATTAATTGGTCAAACAATTAAAAACGGATTTAATTACACTATCTTTGACCAGATTCCCACAGCTGCCGGCCGCGGGGCGTCAACTGGCTGCCGCCCCGGCCGCGGCTGATCCGGACAAGGCCCTGATCGGCCATCCGGTGCAGAAGCGTGCGGAGTTCTTGCTGCGAGAGAGGAAAATGCGCCTGCCGGGCCTTTTGCAAAAGCGCGTCCCGGCCCATGGGACTTTGACGCTCCGACGCCTCGTAGAGCTGCCGGAGCAGAAAATGGAACGCATCCGGAAAATCGGTGGCGGCGGCGGTGGCGGGGGCGGTGCAGGCACCGGAGCGGACAGTGGGCGGCAGATCCTCCATCCCGATGACGTCGTGCCCGGTATAGATAAAATATTCCACCATGTTGCGTTCTTCACGGATGTTGCCGGGCCATGCATAGCTCCGCAGGAAGGCCCGCACCTGAGGCGTCAGGGTGAAGGTGCCGCCCAGCTCTTCCCGAAACCGGTCCATCAGCAAAAAGAGGTCGTCCCCCCGCTGGGCCAGCGTGGGGAGAACGGCGGGCAGCGTGCTGAGCCGGTAATAGAGATCCCGACGGAAGGTGCCGTCCGCCACCCGTTTTTCAAGGGCCTCGTTGGTGGCTGCCACGATCCGCACGTCCACGTGGATGATCTGGTTGCCGCCCACACGCATCACCTCCTGCTCCTGCAGCACGCGCAAAAGCTTGACCTGCAGGGCCGGACTCATGCCCTCCACTTCGTCGAGAAAGAGAGTCCCTTTGTGAGAGAGCTCAAAAAGACCCGGCCGGCCGCCCTTTTTGGCACCGGTAAACGCGCCTTCCTCGTAACCGAACAGCTCGCTCTCCAGCAGGTTTTCAGGAAAAGCGGCCACGTTGATGGCCACAAAGGGGCCGTCGGCACGGTGGGAAGCCCGGTGGATGGCGTGGGCGAACAGCTCCTTGCCGGTACCCGTTTCACCGATGAGAAGGATGGGACTTTCGCTGCCCGCCATTTTGCGCAGCACTTCCTTGGCCCGGAGGATGGCGGGAGAAGAGCCGATGATGTCCTCAAAGCCGTACTTGGCATAATAGCCCTTGTGAAAAAGCTGGCTGCGCAGTCTGTTTTGCCGCGCCTCCACGTCGTTGAACTTCTGCAGAATGGCAAAGGCGCCGATGCAGGCGTTTTGGCGGACGACGGGCACCACTTCGATGCTGATATTGGCGTCGTTGATGCGGCTGACCTTGACGGGGATACGTTCCCGGCTTTGCAGGCATTGGGAAAAGGGCAGATAGGGAAACACCGCAGCCCCGCTTTTCCCCATGATCAGATCGCTGCTGGTGCGGGTGATCTCCTCGGCCCGCCGGTTGCAGGCAAAGATTTCGTCTTTTTCGTTGACGCCGACAACGCCGTCCTCCAGACTTTCCATCAGGATGTGGAACTGACTTTCCAGACGAATGGAGCGGGCGAACATCCGGTCAAAACTGTAGTTATTGGCGGCTATGGACTGAAAATACGCCTGAAAAGGTTCTGTTTCCAGCAAATGCTCCAGCCCCAGACGCAGGGCGATTTCAATCATCATACCGGAGGTGCACACGCGCTGTCCCAGATTGATCTTCTTTTCTATCTCCTGCGGCACATAGCGCATCTCATCCGGCGTCACCGCGATGCTGACGTTTTCCGGCCGCACGGCGCCGGGATAGTAGGGGAGCCACTGCACCTGGGTGATACCGAACTGCTCCAGCTGGGCGATGGCCTCCCGCGCCATGGTTTCCGTCAGATTTACGAACAGCACGCGGCTTCCCCGGGGCAGCTGCTTCAGCTTTCGCAGCTCGTTCCAGCGAAAGGACACCTCAATGCCCATGGTCTGGCTGCCGATGGGCACATGGCGGGCCAGTTCCTCCGCGGAACCGTAGGCATCTGTGGAGGCCGCATAAAGGTCGGCGGGAGGCAAAACGCCGGTAGCCGTACCGTCCAGTACGGCATACATGTCAACGTCAGCCACGTCGCCGAACAGCTGCCCCACGTCCTGCTGATAGGAACGTCCCGCCCGCGGATCCAACGCGATCAGAACGATTTTTTTTCTGTCCATCCGTCACACCTCTTTAACCAATTTCTCTGACCAGTTTGACACATTTTCCTGACTTTGGCAACTCTTTTCCCGCTGTATTTTGCACAGGGGCCTATTCCGCCGGCAAAGGCGCGGCAAACGACCTGTTCCGTATGTTTCCCCGCCTCATTTACAGGGTGCACCGTAACGGCCGGCACATATGAAAAGAGCCTTCGGAATGTCATCCGAGGGCTCTTTTATCAGTGAACGGTACAGTCTCCCTTTGACAAAAATACAGGGCAGGAGAAAATGAAATTTTGGGGACATGCTTAATGTGAATACTTGGCTGCGATATTGTGAAAATGGGCGTTATCCAAAGGAAAGAGCCGCGGACAAGGTCAAAGAGTATTTCGATAATCACTGGGAGATACACCGAACTCCTGCTTAAAGGCCTTGCTCATGTGAAACTCATCATGGAAACCAAAAGCTATGGCTATTTGTGAAAGCTTCAAATCAGGTTCCATTTTTAATTGTAAGGCGGCCATCTTCAGCTTCTGCTGCTTTTCGTATTTGTAGAATGGTATGCTGACTTTCTTGTGCATTGCGTTGTTCAGAGTTTTAGGACTGACAAACAGGAGATCTGCCATCTCCTGGGTTTTGTACCGGTGATGCGGCGTGTCATTGATAATACGAATGGCGCGTTCGGCCAGATTGTATTCGGCCTCTCGCTGCTCGCGGCACTCAGTATAAAGCTCGACCAGGAGCAAAGACAGTAACGCCTCAATTTTTTGTTCCTTATAAGGCTCTATTGACCAGTAGGTAGTGACGAGGTCATTGAAACGCTGCTGTATTTGCTGAGGGTGTCTTACGTGGATCAGTGTTGGCAGGCTGACACTGGACGGATTGTCATCGTTGTCGCCTGCCGCCGTAGTGACATGCAGGCAGAAGGTCCTGGTTCCGGCTGTGCAGGGGAGTCTGGTATAGTGATGCCGTCCGGATGCCAGCAGCAGTACATCGTTTTTTACAAGGGGGTAATCCTCATTCAACTCTGTCATACTCCAGCCGCCGGCTATCATGAAGATGATATCGTGATATTCCAACACCCGATTGATGTAGCGCTCTTCCGTGGGCTCTTTGTAATAATGGGCATTTGCAGCTGCCAGTGTGCGCGGCGCACTTAAATCAAGATGAATCATATTGTTTCCCTTTTTTACATGTGCCTTTCCATTTCTTACATTTACGAACAGATTCTAAATTGGTAAAATCAAGTTGTTAGATGAAGTATGTAGAAATTATTGCATTTTTTTTTAAAATTGTCAAATGAAATAATCCGTAAATTGCATGTGAGGATGGAAATCTGCAGTACATAAACGGAGTTCGGCGGCAGCCTGGGATATCTGCGGCACAGCAAACACGGAGGGATCGTTAAGACCACCGAAATCGAGGCGCATCCGGTATCTTGAAAGACCGATGAAATCGGTGCCTGCGCAGCAGAGATCCTGTTAAGAAGCGTATCAAACAGTTTCTCTGGCGTTCGGTATCCGAATTTTCTTCCAGATCGTCCTTTCAGCTCATCCGCAGAGGTCATGAGATACTTTGCCGTCAAACGCTCAAGAGAACAGATGCCTTACCTCCCGTATTGGCTGAATCACGCGTCATGTATCCACCGCAGAAATGAAACATTCAAGACTATGATATTTGATCATTATTTCAGTGAAACTGTCCTCATATAGACCCTGAGATGTTCCATCATGGGGGCTGATCTCCGGTTATTTAAACGGGAAACGGTATAAAAGACCGATATTTATAGAAGGAGAATGAATTATGCATGCTATACTGAATGGAAGCGACGGACACCTTCATTGGACTAAAGTTCCAGACCCTGAAATCAAGGATGATCAGGTACTGCTTAAAGTTGCTGCGGCGGCACTGAACCGCGCAGATCTGCTCCAGAGAGAAGGTACATATCCACCTCCTCCCGACTGGCCGGAATGGTTTGGTTTGGAAGCTGCCGGAACAATCGTTGCGATGGGTAAAGAGATTGAAGCTGAAGGTAAGTGGCATATTGGCGATCAGGCTACCGCACTTTTGGGCGGCGGTGGTTATGCCGAATATGTGGCTGTGCCGGCCGGCATGCTGATGCCGGTCCCCAAGGACCTGTCCATGGTCGAAGCGGCAGCGCTGCCGGAAGTTTACGGTGCGGCTTATCTGTTCTTGTTTATGGAGGGCAAGCTGCAGCCGGGCGAAACACTGCTGATGCAGGCGGGTGCATCCGGCCTGGCCAGTGTGGTGATTCCCATGGCAAAGGCTTTCGGCGCCAGAGTGATTACCACTGTCATGAACGGAGAATTGGCCAAGGCAATTGAGCATCTGCATGCCGACCGAGTTGTGGATACATCCAAGGAAAGCCTTAAGGATGTTATGCAGGAGGAATTGGCCGCCGGTCATGGCGTTAATATTGCCATTGATTGTCTTGGCGGACCGACGGTGGGAGAATGTCTGCCCTATATGGATTTTGACGGACGGTGGATTATGATTGCCACGCTGGCTGGCGATTCGACGACGGTGAATATGCGCACCATGTATGCCAGAGGCACGCGCCTGATTGGGACTACGCTGCGCCGCAGGACGTCTGAAGCAAAGGCAGAACTGCTGTCCGATATGGTGGAGTTGATTTGGCCCAAAATTGAAGACGGCACCATTCGTCCTACCGTTTTTGCAGTATTCCCCATTGAAGAGGCTGAAGCGGCGCAGGATCTGATGTACTCAGGCAAGAGCGCAGGAAAGATTGTTCTGACTGTCGGTGATCAGCAGGAGATGTGAGCAGTGGAATTTAAAAATAAGGCTGCAATTGTCACGGGAGGTTCTTCCGGTATCGGACTGCTTTTTGCACAATGCTTTGTCAGGGAAGGCGGCTGTGTGGTGATCGCAGGCAGAGATGCTGAAAAGCTGCAGGCCAAAGTTGATGAGCTCAATGGCATCAGATCCGGCAGTGCAGCAGGCGTACCGTGCGATGTAAGATTTTATGATCAGGTCTGCGCAGTATGTAACAAGGCAGTGGAAACCTTTGGCAGTATTGATGTGCTGGTCAATTCTGCCGGCGGTGCAGAACGGCGTATCTTTAATGTACCTGACAGCGAGTTTCCGGATGTGCCCATTGAGGCATATGACTGGAGCATTGATGTTAATTTGAAAGGCCAGCTCCATTTTGACCATGCCGTTATGAAGCAGATGCGTGAGCAAAAGAGCGGCGTTATTATCCATCTTGGCTCTATCGTCGGCGAAGAGGGCAGTGCGGGCAGTATTGCGTATTCTGCGTCGAAAAGCGGCGCGATGAATGGCCTGACGAAGTCTGTGGCTCTTTATGGCGGCAAATACGGCGTTCGCTGTGTCTGCGTTTCACCGGGCCCCGTCATGACACGGCCCGGCATGGCCGTCATGAAAACATTGGTTGGCAGAGGGGCCGATACGCAGGAAATTGTTGATCTGATGATGTATTTGGCATCGGATAAAGCGGCATTCATCACCGGCGAAGATATTCTGATTGATGGAGGCAGAAACATTTTGAGAAACAAATAGTGTTTCTCAAAAGGCTGTAAGAAGACTTATGAAAAATGTACTCTTAATTGGCGGAACAGGTACGCTCGGCAGTTATACTTCGGCAGAATTGCTGACTCTGGGATACCATGTTGATTGCATCGCACGAAGAGCCGTGACGTCATATAATCGAAACTACACCTATATTCAAAGCGCCGTCGACGACGAGCTTCTGAAAGGCTTATTTGAAAAGAATCGTTATGACAGCATAGTGGACTTCAGTGAATATCCGGACTGGCAGAGTTATAAGACGCGGGGAGAACTTCTGCTGAAAAACACCGGTCAGCTGATATTCCTGTCTTCGTACCGTGTCTACGCTGATTGCCAGCATCCTATCACTGAAAATGCGCCGCAGTTATACGAGGTGCTGCAGGATCGGGATGTACTGGAAAATGAAACCTATGCCATTCCAAAATCGCATATTGAAGAGTATCTCCGAAACAGCGGTTATCATAACTGGACGATTGTCCGTCCTGTCATCTCTTTCTCCCATTTCCGTTTTGATATGGTGACCCAGAGCTCCATGGTGATGCTGCCGCGCATTCTGCAGCACAAGGAGGTGCTTCTGCCGGAATGCTGCAAAGATGTGATCGCAGGCGTCTGCTGGGCGGGTAATATTGGCAGAATGATAGCGCGGCTCTGCTGCAGCCAAGACACTCTTGGTGAGGATTACACGCTGAGTACAGGAGAAAAGTACACTTGGGGCGAGATTGCGGACATGTATGCAGACGTCACCGGATTGAAATTCAGATGGACGGATATCGACACATATCTCTCTGTAGCTACACGCCGCCGCTATATGGATAAATGTATTTTGCTGTATGACCGGATTTGGAATCGTGATATTGATAATACCAAGGTACTCCGGGCAACCGGATTGAAGCCGGAGGACTTCGTCGGGATCAGGCAGGGACTTATTTGGGAATTCCAGCTTATGATGGATCGCCCGGATTTGTACAACAGAACGGATACGGAGATCGCACGGGAAGTCAATGACAGAATAGACCTTTATCTTGCGGAAAACAGACAGGAGGGATAAATTGCTTGGAAAAAATTAAAATTGCGCAGATCGGCATTGAGCATGATCATGCACGAAAGATCATGACGGCCATGCGGTCCCTCCCGGATATTTTCGAGGTGGTCGGATGGTGCGATCCTGAAAAGAAGATAGAATACGATTCCTTTACCGGCAAGCAAGTGATAGCCGGCGTTGAATACAAGGGAGATACCAATATTTATCGCTCCTTATATGACGGTATTCCGGAAATGGAATTGGAAGAGCTTTTAAATGATCCGAGCCTGGATGCGGTCGTGATCGAGTCTTCCGAATATAACCTGTTCAAATATGCACAAATGGCAGCAGAGCGTGGCTTGCATGTCCACATGGACAAGCCCGGCGGTCTGGAATATGCCGACTTTGAAAAGCTGGTTGAAACCATGCGGCGTACCTGTAAGGTACTGCATTTGGGCTATATGTACCGCTATAATCCCGAAGTACAGCGTGTGCTCGCTGAGGCCGAGGCAGGTAAGTACGGAGAAATTTATTCTGTGGAATGCCATATGAGCTGCCGTCATCCGGATGAAAAACGGGCGTGGCTGAGCAAGTTTCCCGGAGGAATGATGTTTTTCCTGGGCTGCCATTTGGTGGATATTATTTACCGACTGCAGGGCGAACCGGAAGAAATTATCCCCTTGAACTGTATGACAGGCACAGAAGGGCTGCAGACAGGCGAAGATTTTGGCTTTGCGGTTTTCCGATATAAAAATGGCGTATCCTTTGCCAAGGCCTGCGCGGCGGAGCCCGGCGGTTTTAAGAGAAGACAGATTGTAGTCTGCGGATCAAAGGGTACCGCGGAAATTCGCCCCATCGAGGATTACCCTGTGCAGAAAGATTCCAGCGATCCGCATCCCAGTGACGCCTATCTTGTGACCACCGTCCGTGACGTAACGGAACAGCTTTTAAGCTGGCAGGCGGATGGCGTCAGCCGTAAGAGCCAATTTTTCCGTTATGGTGCTATGATGGAAGACTTTGCTGAAATTGTACGGGGTGAAAAGACAAATCCGTATACAATGGACTATGAACTGGCTCTGTACAGAGTCCTGATGAAAGCTTGCGGCGCCCAGTAAACCGCTCTTGGAGGGCTTATGTTTGAAAAAAATGATCGGCCGCTGATCTGCACCACTGTAAAGGGCGACGATGCAGCTGCCTTTATCTGCAGAATGAATGAATTGCGGCAGCAGGGAACCGACGCGTTCTTGCTGCGGCTGGAGTATTTGCTTCCGAAAAACAGAACAGAGGAATCATTTCGCCGGATCATTGCAGCGGCCGATGGCCTGCCGGTTTACGCCACAGACTATCGCAGATTTGATAAATATGCCGAAGAGGACGATGACTGCAAGGCAGCGGCACTCCTGGAGGCAGCCAGGGCCGGAGCAGATCTGCTGGATGTGCCGGGCAATATGTTCACTGATGAAACGTTTGAACTGACCGACTGCCCCGAGGCGGTTGCACGTCAGCGGAAGCTGATCCGTGATATTCACGCTTTCGGGAAAAAAGTGCTGATGTCTACGCATGTGGACAAGTATCTGTCACGGCAGGAGGTGCTTGCCATTGCCGAAGCGCAGCAGGCGCGCGGTGCGGATGTGCTGAAGATCGTCACGATCTCGGACACGCCGAAGGAACTGACGGATAATTTGGAAACGACTCGTATTTTGCATGAAAAGATGACATCGGCCGTGCTGTTTCTGTCTTCTGGAGAAATGTGCCGACTGCATCGTGTTGCAGGTCCGTATTTAGGCTGCTGCATGTGGCTGGCAACGTTCGAAGAGGGAAGAAAAGACCAACCGTTGTTATCTGAACTGAAACCGCTGTTGGACCGACTCAATAACTGTTGAATAGAACGAAGGGGATACGCTGAATGTGAAAGCAATCCGGATAAACCGGAAATGGAAGCAGGGACAGAACGTGCGGAATTGGTGCGATGCGCAATATCGGTCAGACGCGGAAAAAGTGCAGAAAGGATGCAGTTTGACGGAAGAAAGCAATAGAACAGCGCAATGTAACGGGCCCTTACCATGTTAAATAGCAAGTTTGCTATGGATAAAAAATTATAGGGAGGACAAATCTATGTTAAAAAGAATCGCACTCTTGCTTTGCGCAGTGATGTTGGTCAGCCTGGTTGGCTGTTCCAATGGAACAAATGGGAAAAACACGACCAGCAATACAACCGCCACAGCAAAGGAGGATGTCATTATCGGCACATCTTCTGAATTCACCACAACGGACCCGCAAGGCTCTAACTCTCAGGCGCCCCTGACACTGGCCACACTGACACACGAAACCTTGACTGAGATTGATGCATCGGGTAATCCCGTTGCCGGCATGGCTACATTCGAGCAGGTAGATCAACTGACCTACAAGTTCACCATCCCTGGAAACGTGACCTTTACCAACGGTGATCCCTGCACAACGGAAGATGTAGCTTTCACCTTCGAGCGTGCAAGAGAATCTTCTTTCACGTCCGGCAAGATCTCAACTCTGGATCACACAGAGATTATCAGCCCTACTGAGATCCGGTTTGTGCTGAGCTCTCCGAACCAGGACTTCTTGACCACGCTGGCGCACAAGAGCCTGTCCATTCTGTCCAAGAAGGCCTGCCAGGAAGATACCGAGCATGGTTTTGAGATTGGCACAGGAAGATATTACCTGACCAAGTGGGTGCCCGGTGATGTGACGTCTGTTACCCGTTACGATGGCTATCGCGGTGACAAGGGTGTTGCAAAGACCATTACCTTCAGACAGATTGCTGAAACCTCCGCGCGCATCATCGCCCTGCAGAATAAGGAAATCGACATCGCGTTGGGCCTGGAATCCCTGGATGCCTCCAAAATTGATGCTGACAGTTCTCTGGAACTGGTCAAATTTGAAGATGTTTGGATCAAGTACCTGACGTTCAATGTAAATGCGGCTCCCTTTGACAATGTAAAGGTCAGACAGGCAATTGCACATGCTGTCAACAAGAACAATGTGATTCTTGGCGCGGCCAATGGCGAAGGCATCCTGCATACATCTGTCGTGAACAAGACACAGTTTGGCCTGGATGAAACCCTGAAGGACTATGACTATGATCCTGCCTTGGCCAAATCGATGCTGGCGGAAGCTGGTTATCCCAATGGCCTGGAAATTACTCTGTCCTGCTACAAGGGATCTCCCTATGAAACCATCGCCGCTGTCGTCCAGAGCGATATGGCTGCTGCCGGCATTAAAATCAAAGTCAATCCGGTCGAGCCGGCCGCACTGAAATCCATGATGAAGGAAGGCCAGCATGAGATGGCCATTTATGGCTGGTCTGATGCCATCGGTACTGACTTTACTGTCAGATCTCTTCTGTATTCCACGAGCGGTTCCAACCGCTGCAAGATTGCTGACCCCAAACTGGACGCGATGATTGATGCTGCCCTGTCCGAGGTTGACACTGCAAAGCGTGAGCAGATGTATAAGGATATTCAGCAATATGTAAACGATCTGTGCCCTTACATCATGCTTTACACGGGTTATATTTATGTGGGTGTACATAAGGGAACGACCGGTGTTAAATGGAATGCCTCCAATATTCATGACTTCTGCTATGTTTCTGTTCCGTCGTATCAATAAAAATTAATTCCGGAGTAAGGGCCTAAAATTGCACGGCTTTTGAAAAAAAACCGTGCAATTTGAAAATTTTTATTTAAGGAGGCTGCCTATGTATCGCTATGTTTTAAAAAGACTTTTGATGCTTGTCCCTGTTATTCTGGGCGTCATATTGCTCATATTTGTTGTCATGGATCTTGCGCCCGGCGATCCGGCTTTGATGATAGCATCACCCGACGCAACAGAAGAAGAACTTGCTGAGCTGAGAACGAATTTGGGCCTGGACAAGGGAATTGCGTACCGGTACGTCGCATATGTCAAAAATATGCTGCACGGGAATCTGGGATCCTCTTATATCAGCGGCAGACCCGTTATGGATGTATATTTGGAGCGCTTGCCCGAAACCCTTAAACTCGCTGTAGGCGCGGTGTTTGTCGCCCTGATTATTTCTATCCCGCTGGGGATTATCGCAGCGGTGCATCAAAACACATTTAAAGACAGCGCTTCGATGGTTGTTGCGCTGATTGGCGTTTCTATGCCGTCGTTCTGGCTCGGGCTTTTGCTGATGCTGCTGTTCTCGCTGAAACTGGGCTGGTTTCCGTCAGGCGGTACGGTGGGGTTTAAATCCATTGTACTGCCGTCTATCACCATGGGCTTGAATCTTGCGGCCGTTATGACGCGCACGACCCGCTCCTCTATGCTGGATGTATTGCATTCCGACTATCTTCGCACTGCACGTGCAAAAGGCGTCAACGAAAAGAAGGTCATTCTGAAGCATGCCTTTAAAAATGCTCTGATTCCGATTATCACTGTTTTCGGTTCTCAGTTCAGTTATGTTTTGGGCGGCGCTGTTTTGGTTGAAACCATCTTCTCATATCCTGGCGTTGGCAAAATGGTTGTTGATGCGATTGGCAATCGTGATATACCATCTGTTACCGGCGGAATTGTTATGACCACGATTATTGTTACCTGTGTGAATCTGGTGATTGACTTGCTATATGCTTATGTTGATCCCAGGATCAAGGGACAGTATGTAAAGTAAGAGGGGGGATAAAAGCATGGCTACTAGAGAACGCGTTTCAAAAAAATATGCGAAACGCAGCACTATGGGTGAAATTTGGCACAGATTGAAAAAAAACAAAGGCGCCATGATCGGCCTTACGCTCGTTCTCCTGATTATTGCAATAGCGCTGATCTCCTCTTTTGCCTTTGACTATGACACGCAGGTTATCAATCAGAATTTGGTCAATAGATTTCAGGCGCCCAGTGCAGAGCACCTGTTTGGCACAGACGATTTGGGACGAGATATCATGGCGCGTGTTTTGTATGGCGCCCGGTATTCCCTTATGGTTGGTATTGTTGCGGTTCTGATCGCGATTATCATTGGCGTTACGCTGGGCTGCATTGCCGGATATGTCGGCGGACCGATATCTGAGATCATTATGAGAATAACAGATATTTTCTGCTCCGTTCCCACGATCCTTCTGGCGATCGCCATTGTTTCTGCCTTTGGCGTTTCATTGACGAATCTGATGGTGGCCGTGGGCATTACCAGTGCGCCGCAATTTGTCAGAATTGCACGTGCCTCTATCATGACTGTTCGAAATGAGGAATATGTTGAAGCAGCCAAAGCAATTGGTATGCCGAACTGGAAAATTGTTGTTGTTCATATGCTCCCCAACTGCATTTCCCCTTTAATTGTTCAGGCGACTCAGAGAGTGGCCTCGGCGATCATCTCTGCATCCAGTCTGAGTTTCCTCGGCCTCGGCGTTCCTCAACCGGCTCCCGAATGGGGCAGTATGCTGTCCAGCGGCAGAAATTTTATTCGTGACTACAGTTATATGACGTTCTTCCCCGGACTTGCGATCATGCTTACTGTTTTGGCATTTAACCTCCTTGGCGATGGTGTTCGAGATGCGATTGATCCGAAACTGAAGCGATAAGTGTGCAGGGAGATATTGAGTATGAAAAATGAAGAAAACAGAAAGAACGCAGATGCGATCAGTTCGCAGGAGTCTGAAATCTCAGCTGCGGGGAACAGTCCTGAAGAGCAGAATTTGATTTTGGATGTTGAGAATCTTGTCGTGCGTTATGAAACGGAGGACAGCATTGTCCGAGCTTTGAACGGTGTCGATTTTAAGCTCGGTTACAAGAAAACGTTGGGCCTTGTCGGCGAAACCGGCGCCGGGAAAACAACAGCTGCACTTGCTATGCTCAGACTGATCCCCAGCCCGCCGGGCGTCATGGAATGTGACAAGATGGAAATAGCCGGCCTGGATATGCTGAAATTAAAACCACATAACCTGGAAAAAGTGCGCGGCGACAAAATTTCCATGATATTCCAAGATCCGATGACCTCCCTGAATCCCACCTTTACTGTGGCTGAGCAGATAGCAGAGAGTGTTGAAATTCACGAAAATCTCAATAAAGAACAAGCGTATGAAAAAGCCCTTGATATGCTGGAACTTGTCGGTATTCCAAGAAGCAGAGGAAAGGAATATCCGCATCAGTTTTCCGGCGGCATGAAACAGCGTGTTGTTATTGCAATTGCGCTGGCATGCAATCCCAACCTGCTGATCGCGGATGAACCCACCACGGCGCTGGATGTTACCATTCAGGCACAGGTTTTGGAGCTGATGAAAGAATTGAAGGAGAAGTACAACACGTCGATCATCATGATTACGCATGATCTCGGTATCGTTGCAGAGGTGTGCGATCAGGTCGCTGTGATGTATGCAGGACGCATTGTGGAGGAGGGCAGCTTACAGGAGGTATTCAAGGAAACCATGCATCCCTATACCGAGGGATTATTCAACTCACTTCCGAATATCCGAGATCGCAAGGCTATGCTAAAGCCGATAAAGGGACTTATGCCTGATCCCTCAAATCTGCCGGAAGGCTGTGCCTTTGCTCCAAGATGTGAATATGCAACCGAAGAATGCAGCAAAGCGGTGCCGCCGCTTGAGTGTGTGTCCGGAACGCACAAAGTGGCCTGCGCTGCATATAAACATCCCGGCTTCGTGATTGACAGGAGGAAAAATAATGGATAATGATACTTTGCTTGAAGTTCGCAATCTGAAAAAATATTTTAAAACGCCGCGTGGTATGCTGCAGGCTGTTGATGATGTTAGTTTCACATTGAAAAAGGGTGAAACGCTGGGCCTTGTTGGCGAGTCTGGCTGCGGTAAATCTACGACGGGACGCTCTATCCTTCGTTTAGTGGAGCCTACTGCCGGTGAAATCATTTTTGAGGGGCAGGATATTACCAAGCTGAGTGAAAAAGAAATGCGGAAAAAGCGCAAGGATATGCAGATTATTTTTCAGGATCCGTTTTCTTCTCTTGATCCCAAAAAAACAGTGAATAACCTGATCAGAGAACCTCTTAAAATTACGAAAGCCATCACGGATAAAAATAAACTTGAAGAACGGGTCTTAGAACTCATGGATACGGTTGGCCTTGCAGAACGTCTGATCAACACCTATCCGCATGAGTTGGACGGCGGCCGCCGGCAGCGCATTGGCATTGCAAGAGCCTTGGCCATGGATCCGAAGCTGATTGTCTGTGACGAACCTGTTTCGGCGCTGGATGTTTCCATTCAGGCTCAGATTTTGAATCTGCTGAAGGAGCTGCAGCAGAAACATGGTCTGACGTATATCTTTATTACACACGATTTGTCAGTCGTCAATCATTTCTCGGATAGCATCGCGGTTATGTATCTGGGTAAAATCGTTGAAAAGGCCCCGGCTGAGGAATTGTTTGTCAATCCGATACATCCTTATACAAAAGCGCTGCTCTCTGCAATCCCCGTTCCGGATCTGGAACAGAATACCAAGAGAATTACACTGAAGGGCGAGATTACAAGTCCTGTCAATATGCCGGATGAATGTCACTTCTGTAAGCGCTGTTATGAGATCAATGACGGTATCTGTCACAAGGGTCAACCTCCTCTTATCGAAGTGTCGCCGAATCATTTCGTCGCATGTTTCTGCCACACCTAAGCTGCATGCAGAATCCTGCAGCAAGAGTACCTTAATGTGTGTAAGCATCAAGGTGCTCTTGTGTTTTTAGAAAACTTTTGATGCGCAAAGGATAAGATCCGACATTTTCAGCCACTTTGGGAAGTATATCAAATATAAGGACCGTGCTGGAACATGCAGAAGGAGATTCCGATGATCAGAGGCGTTGCGTTTGATTTTGATTGTACTTTATATAACAGATTACAAGTCTGGGAAAGACTTGTTGATCGTTTTATCATACAGTTCAATGAGCATATCAATCAATCTCTCTCGAAGGACCACATAGTGGAAATCCTTCAGCGGGGCGATACAATGGGTATCATAAAAGACAGCAGCTGGCAGGACATATTTGCAGAGTACGTTAAGATGGGTTTGTTCAGCGTGAAGCCGGAGTTCGACGATTTTTTCAGCTTCATCACGGAAGCATTTCCGCCGGCTATTGTTTTGTATCCGGATACCTTAAGCTGTATGGAAACGCTCAGAAAGATGGGATTAAAAACGGCAATATTAACCAACGGACGTTCTGATTTTTCGCACAGAAAAATTTCCGCCACAGGAGTAGATCACCTTATGGATTACATACTGTGCAGTGGAGATATTGGCATCCAAAAACCTGACAAACGGGCATTTGAGATGCTATGCGATGGATGGGGACTTATGCCGGAAGAAACCATATTTGTGGGTGACCATCCATTAAGTGATGTGTACGGCGCTCAAAACGCGGGTATGACAGCGATATGGATGGCGAATGCAGTTCCATGGCCCTCAAAAACGGATTTTCCCCCCTATACGATAAAGTCATTGTCAGAACTTATTAATATTATCCCAAAAATCATGCAAAATACATGAGTGAAAGCATATTGCTGCACCGGACAGTGCTCTGTATCACTATGCCGAACCGGCTTGGTTTTATATCTCTGCGGGCAAAAAAAGAAAACCCCGGAAAGCATTGCTTCCGGGGTTTTCTTTGGCGGAGAGAAAGGGATTCGAACCCTTGATACCTTTTAAGGGTATACACGATTTCCAATCGTGCGCCTTCGACCAGCTCAGCCATCTCTCCATAGCGTCGCGCTCGATAACAGCATTGTTTATTATAACAAAGAATTGAAACTTGTCAAGAAAAAAATTTATGCGGGGCAGGCACCTGCGCTTCCTCCTCCGCACACGCTTCGGCCGCGGCAGCAGGCACAGCGCAGCGCGGAATCCGTGCCTGCCGATGACGACAGCGGACGCAGCAGCGCCCCCGGCACATCTGTGCCGGGGGCGCTGCTGCTATATTGAGGAAGAGAATGGCGTCAGGACTGCATGAGCTCCAGAAGCACGGCCTTGATGGTGTGCATCCGGTTCTCAGCTTCGTCAAAGACGATGGACTGGGACGATTCAAAGACTCCGTCTGTTACTTCCAGCGCCTCCAGACCGTATTTGTTGTAAATCTCCTTGCCGATACCGGTGTTCAGATCATGGAAGGAGGGCAGGCAGTGCATAAAGACAGCCTGTGGGCCGGCCATTTCCATCACCTTGGCATTGACCTGATAGGGAAGCAGATCGGTGATGCGCTCATTCCACACTGCATCCGGTTCTCCCATGGAAACCCACACGTCGGTGTACAGCACGTCGGCGCCGGTGACGGCTTCCTTCACGTCTTCACAGAAGGAGAGCGTGGCGCCCGTCTGGGCGGCAATAGTCTGACACTGGGCGATCAGCGCGGGATCAGGGAAGTATTTCTTGTTGGAGCAGGCCACAAAATGCATGCCCATTTTGGCGCAGCCCACCATCAGGGAGTTGCCCATGTTGTAGCGGGCGTCGCCCATATAGACCAGCTTGACGCCCTTGAGGTGTCCGAAATGCTCCTGCACCGTGAGAAAATCCGCCAGCACCTGCGTGGGATGGAATTCGTTGGTGAGGCCGTTGAAAACAGGCACGCCTGCCTTGACGGCCAGCTCCTCCACCACGGCCTGACCGTAGCCGCGATACTCAATGCCGTCGTACAGGCGGCCCAGCACCCGGGCGGTGTCGGCGATGGATTCTTTTTTGCCCATCTGAGAGCCGGAGGAGAGGTAGGTGGTATGCATCCCCAGGTCGTAGGCCGCCACCTCAAAGGAACAGCGGGTACGGGTGGAGGCTTTTTCAAAAATCAGCGCCAGGTTCTTGCCCTTGAGCAGCTGATGGGGGATTCCCGCCTTTTTTTGCGCCTTCAGCGTGGCGGCGGTATCCAGGAACTGCTGGATCTCAGCGGGCGTATAGTCCAGCAGTTTTAAAAAATGCGTATGATTGTTCATGACGGTTTCTCCCTTTATGTGTGTGATTGAAGGAACTGATGCAGTAAATACAGCTGCTCCGGTGCGGCTGCTGCGGCGCCGTAACTGCTGCGCTGATGCACGCAGGCGGAGAGCTGCAGCGACTGGTACACATCGTTTTCAAACAGCGGTGAAAGGGCCTGCAGCTCCGAAAGAGGAACTTCCTCCAGCGTGATGCCGCGGGCGGCGCACTGATGCACCAGCGTGCCGGCGATCTTGTAGGCGTCGCGGAAGGGCATCCCCTTGCGCGTCAGGTAATCCGCGCAGTCGGTGGCGTTGAGGAAGCCGCGCTTGGCGGCGCTTTCCATATGCGCGGGCAGCACGGTCATGGTGTCCAGCATGGCGGTAAATACCGGCAGACACATTTTGAC